>Ga0102812_10003270_pt1 | contig 10650 bp, 10 predicted proteins | sample ColrivemetaGS713_FD_79334 | JGI IMG/M metagenome (GOLD analysis project Ga0102812, IMG submission 79334) | Estuarine microbial communities from the Columbia River estuary - Flood tide ETM metaG S.713 | ecosystem: Environmental > Aquatic > Marine > Intertidal zone > Estuary | place: USA...
AGAAATTAGAGCTGGTTTTAAAGACCTATGGTGTAATTGGTAACACAGCAGATTTTGGTTCTGTCGTTCAAGGTTCGAGTCCTTGTAGGTCTACAACAAAAGGTTCTTCGCGATACGCGGAGAGCCTTTTTTCGTTTAGGGCTCCAAGACGAGAAGTTTATCCCGTACCTACTGGTAAGGAGGTCGGGAAGTCTTCGTAGGTCTACAACAAAAGGTTCTTCGCGTTGAGCGGAGAACCTTTTTTCGTTTAGGGCTGCCGGAGTTCGGTGGAGTGGAGCGCTAGGGGGAGGTTTGGGGAGGTGTACAACCTACCTGAGGGATACACTTTTCTCATTTCTCATTGTGCGTCACGCAGCATAGTTCCCTTTCTAATCATGGTACGACCTCCAGGAAATGATCGAAGATTATAACAGCAGCCATCGCCGCCAGTTTGCAGACTTGCCTCACCTGATCCGCTACCAACTGGGCGGATTGCTGGAAGATGCGGGGACTGGCTTTTTGGTACCGCGTAATGCGGAGATGATGGGGGTAGGGGAAAGGATGAAGGAGGGTAAATGATTGGTTTCAAAGAAGTAATTTACTCATTCGAGCTAGGTGCTTGTTCCAGAAGTACCTGAAAGCGGGGATGGTTTCGTAGCGGCTCCAAGGCCTCTTCAGTGCGGAGCCATTCCCAGTTGTCGTAGCCTAGTTCGATGGCTTTTTCGAGGTTGTCTAGTGAAGTGGTGAGTTTGCCTGTGAGTAAATAATAGAGACCCCAATTCCGAAAGGTGAGACTGTTATTTGGTAAAAGATTTTCCAACTGTTCAAGACGTATTTTAGCTTCTTCAAATTCCCCTAAGTGGGCGTGAGCTAGGCTGGTATTATTGAGGTATATCCACTTTTCTGTGGCACCAAAACGGTGAGCAAGCTCATCATTCTCTATTGCCTTAGCATATTCCTCTAGTTTATAATAGCTAAAGCTAATCAAATCATAAATAGCACCTTCCTGTTTATATACCAGTGCCTGCTGAAAATCTATTATAGATTCGGCATACAAAGAACTATCTTGTAATCGCTGGCCCCTAGTCTTATACATATAAGACAGGGAGTTTTTAGTATTATCTAAATTCTTCTCAGATAATGGCATCTGCTTACTTTGAATATCCAAAGCACTAGTTAAGTAATAGATTGCACTATCAAAGTAAGCGTCCGACCAACCCCATATTGCAGCCCTCTTCCTGGTCCCTGATCTTTGCTCCAACCAAAGCAACGACCTATGCGGCACACACGCGAAGCGATTCATCAATTCCTGGAACAGCAGGCAGCCAGCGGGCGAACCGTGTCGGCCTTTTGCGCAGACAATGATCTTAAGATTCCAACCTTCTATTCCTGGAAGAAAAAATATAACAAGCCCGATACTGTGGAGCCGTCAGGCTTTTGTGAACTGACTCCAGTGCGGGAGGTATCGAAAAGAAAGCTACATCTGCCCAGTGGATTACAATTGGAAATCACTGGGCTATCGACTCGGGAAATTGCACAACTGGTGGTGAAAATCGACCGTGCTCATGTTTAGCTTCTCCGGCTTCCAGCGCTATTTTTTGTATCGAGGTAGCACCGATATGCGCAAAGGGTTTAATGGCTTGAGCGGACTGGTACGCGAACATATTCGGCACGAGTTGCTGAGCGGCGACGTATTTATATTCCTGAACAAGCGCCGCGACCGTATCAAGCTACTGGTCTGGTATCGCAACGGTTTTGTGGTCTGGTACAAGGTATTGGAGCAGGGGACTTTCGAATTGCCCGCTGCCGAAAACGACACGCTGGAAATGTCTTGGAGCGATATTCAATTGCTCTTGGAAGGCATCGAAATTAAATCCGTAAAACGGCGAAAAAGGTACCAAAAAGCTGCTTGAAAACCGGGGTGATTTTGTATTTTTGATCCATATGGAAGCCACTGTTTCTAAGGCGGAATACGATGAGTTGAAGCAGCAAAATGCTAAGCTTCAGCACGAGCTGGATCAACTAAAGCGGTTGATTTTCGGTGCTTCCAAAGAACGTTTTGTACCCAGTGTTGCCCCCGAGCAACTTGACCTTTGGGAGCTTGATCAAGCCACTGATGAAGGGGAAGTCGACAAGGAAAAGATCAGCTACGAGCGCAAGAAAAAAGCGCATCCTGGTCGTACACAACTGCCCGACCATCTTCCTGTTGAAGAAATCATCATTGAGCCGGAAGAAGATACCACTGGCATGGTGAAAATCGGGGAAGAGGAAACGGAAACACTGGATTATCGCCCCGGTGTATTACTCAAGCGTCGCTATATTCGCAAGAAGTACGCCCGTACCGAAGAAACGCCAGATGCTGCTAGCATCCTTATCGGCGAACTCCCTGAACGCCCGATCCCCAAAGGTACAGACTCGGAAACGCCACCGAACATGATTTTCGCGGCGTTAGGAATTATGTGACGGAATCTCTATTTTTGTCAATTAACGTCGAAATTGGTAATTTGAAAACTTGCAGCCTAACCGAAGTGGCAAAAGAAATTTTTAATTAAAAAAATCTCATAAAATTAAGCACATGGAAAATCAAGACAGTTTAGGAAATCAAATGTACGAAGCCTTATTACAAGGAGCAACAGACCCTGTAGTAACGATTGATGAAAATAAAAGCATTATATTTTGGAATAAAGCTGCAGAAAAACTCTGGGGTTATTCTGCAGCAGAAACCTTGGGTAAAAACATCAACCAATTTGTTCCAGACAGAATTAAAAAGGAGCATAATAGCTACGTTGAAAAGAACCTAAAAACTAATGTCAATCGGATTGTGGGCATAGGAAGGGAGGAATTGCTACAAAGAAAAGATGGTACTATGGTTCCTATTATGCTAACCATGTCAAAAATAGAACAAGAAAAGAAAAGCTATTATATGGCTATTCTCAGGGACATTAGCAAGGAAAAAGAAGCTACTCAAAATATGCAAGGGCTGGTAGATACTATAGATGCATCTTTTGCCAGGATAGAATTTGATTCCAAAGGTAATATTTTGGATGTTAATCAGAATTTTCTAAAAACCTTAGGTTACAATCTCCCTGAAGACGTGATAGGTGAACACCACTCTATGTTTGTTGATCGGGAGTATCGCAATTCTAGAGACTATACTAATTTCTGGAAAGACCTAGCCAACGGCGCTACACAAGAAGGAGAGTTCAAACGAATAACAAAACAAGGTACTGATGCTTGGATTCAAGCGGTCTATACCCCTATCAAGACCGATCTTGGAGATGTTGTAAAAGTTATAAAAATTGCAACTGACATAACCGAACAAAAACGTAGGGAAGGTCAGATGGCCAAGCAAGCAGAATTGATCATGGAAATGTCCACACCTGTGATGCGACTTTGGGATAATATTCTTCTACTGCCTATTATTGGGTTGGTGGATTCAAAGCGAGTCCAGTTAATCATGGAAACCGCATTGAAAAATATATTGGAATATCAAGCCAAGATTATTGTTTTGGATATACAGGGTGTTCCGGCCGTTGACAGTGCCGTAGCTAATCATATTATTAAGATTACTAGGGCTACTAAGTTAATGGGCTGTAAGTGTATCGTCACCGGAATCTCACCTGAAATATCGCAAGCATTGGTAAATTTAGGTATAGACCTAGGAGATATAGTGACACAGCCCAACTTAAAGGAAGGAGTCAGCGATTCCCTGAAAAGCTTGGGTTTTCAAATAAAAGAAATAAAAAGCAACTAATAATATTACTAAATGAATCATTTCAGCGAAGTGTCTAAAGTTACTATGTATGAAACTCAGGGCTGCTGTGTCATTCTCGTTCAGCATGAGTTAACAAGAGAGTCCGCCCTAGAGTTTCAAAGAAACGTTCTTGATCAGGCTTATTTAAAAAGTGTGAAGGGGTTTGTTATAGACCTCTCTGGAATTAATGTTATCGATAGTCAATTGTGGGATATTTTCTCGAAAACATCTCAGATGATAAAGATTATGGGGTTTCCTTCTTTAATAACTGGCTTGAGTCCAGGGGTTGTAGCTTCAATAATTGACCATGATTTGAATATTAATGAAGTTTCCACGGCCTTGAACTTAGAGGAGGCGTTGAGTATTTTAAATCAATCAGCTGAACAGGCATCGGAAGATAATCAAGATAATGATTTGCTTGAAGACAAGTCAGTAAATGATATAAATAATGATGAGTTTATCCATGAATAATCCTATGTTAAAAACAAAGACGGTTGAAGTAAATGATGATGTTGATGTCGCATATGCTGCTTTAGCTGCTAAGAACTATGCGAAAGAAATCGGTTTTTCAACAGCTAGTCAGTATATGATAGCTACCGCAGTTAGCGAGCTAGCACGTAATATGTTTAATTATGCTAAAAAAGGAATAATTAGCCTGAGTTTTTGTAATGAGGGCTCGAAGAGTGGTATCCAGATTGTAGCGGAAGACTTTGGGCCTGGGATACCGGATATTGATAAAGCCATGGAAGATAATTTCAGTACTGGAGGGACAATGGGCGTGGGCCTTCCTGGAACTAAGCGACTAATGGATTATTTTAAAATTGAATCACAGGTTGGTGTAGGAACTAAAATAGTTATCAGAAAATGGAATTAATAGATAATGAAAAAATAGACTGCTTTGCTGCAGAGAATCCATTGGATGTAGTTAATGGAGATGGTGTTTTTATGCATTCTGATGAAGAGCACTTATTCCTTGCCATTTTCGATGGTGCTGGACATGGCCAAAAAGCACATATAATTGCACAAGCTAGTTGTGAATTCATTAAAACCAATATAAATGTGGAGTTGTCTGATCTGATGAGTAGGCTTCATGAAAATCTGCGTGGTACTATTGGGGGGGTGGGTATTATCGGTAAGCTGAATTATGACTCCTTAGTGTTTCGCTATGTGGCTATTGGAAATGTTGTACTACGCAAAATCGGAAATTCCTCTAAACGGGCAGTGAGTCAGGACGGAGTTATAGGTTACAGTATCAGAACTCCTCGAGAGCAATCTATACAGCTTGAGCCGAATGATAGATTAATCATGTATACTGACGGGATTACGAGCACTTTTGACGAGACTGATTATCCAAATATCCGAAGGGACAACGCTGAAGTAATTGCTAATCATTTGATTAGTGACTTTGCGAAAAACAATGATGATGCGACTTGTATAGTTGCACGGGTTAAATAATCCTTTTTCAATGGGCAAAACAAGTGATTAAGATATGATAGAAATAGGGACGGTACAAATTCGTGACGAGAATTCCATTGTTCAATGTCGAAATAAAATCCGTTCGCTCTCATTGGATTTAGATTTCAGTCAAGTGGTAGCGACGCGTATTGCAACTGCAACTTCAGAGATTTGTAGTGTTTTATTACAAAGAAATACCCACTCAAGCGTGAATATCTCTTTTGACAAAAGAGATGAACGCTTAGGATTACTCTTGGTCTTTGAACCGGCGACACCCAAGATCAAAGAAAAAAACTTCAATCTATTATTTGATCATTTTGAATTTGTTTCTGACAATCTAGGAAAAGAACAAATTAAAGCTTTTAAATTTTTTAGTAATCTCAGGTTTATTCCATCTGAGGATTTCATTGAAGTTGCAAAAGGCAAACTCTCGGAACTAAGCCGAGATGAACTTATTGAAAAGCTGAAGGAGACTACTTTATTAGCTGAGTCTGCCACTCAGACAAAGAGTGATTTCTTGGCAAATATGAGCCATGAAATTAGAACTCCAATGAATGCTATTATTGGAATGTCTGAGCTTTGCCTCCGAACAGATTTAAATTCAAAACAAAATGACTATCTAACCAAAGTTCATTCTTCAGCCAATGCACTGTTGGGGATTATAAATGACATTTTAGATTTTTCTAAAATAGAAGCGGGAAAGCTTGACCTTGAGGATTCACCATTTAACTTAGACTATGTACTAGATAACCTTTCAACTGTTATAGGACTCAAAACTCAAGAAAAGGGATTAGAGCTTCTTTTTTCTCGGGATCACGATGTGCCAGCTCACTTAATCGGCGACTCATTGCGGCTAGGTCAGGTCTTAATTAATTTAGCAAATAATGCCGTTAAATTTACCAGTAAAGGAGAAGTCATTGTTTCAATAAAATTAGAGGAACAAGGAGATAATGACGAAGTGACATTGCTTTTCTCCGTTAGAGATACTGGTATTGGAATGAATGAAGAACAGCTAGGGAAAATGTTTCAATCATTTTCTCAAGCCGACAGCTCCACAACGAGAAAATATGGTGGGACAGGCCTTGGGTTAGTCATCTCCAAACAAATTGTGGAGCAGATGAATGGTGATATTTGGGTAGAGAGTGAACCAGGAGTTGGTAGTACTTTCTTTTTTAAGGTTAATTTGAAAAAAGATCATGTTGATTTACAAAAGAACTTAGAAATATATAGTGACATTGAAGGTATGTCGGTTCTGGTTGTTGATGATAATAAAAATGCTCTTGAGATAATGGAAGATTACCTTTCTCGTTTTGGATTTAAGGCAGACTGCGTATCTTCCGGAGAAGAAGCTTTAGAAAAAATAAAAACAGTCTCAGAACCTTATAAGCTAATTTTACTTGACCTTGTCATGCCTGGTGGAATGAATGGTATTGAACTATCAAAAGCTATTAAATCAAATTCGGAACTAGATCCTATGCCTCAAATAATTTTGGTTTCTTCTCATGGCATGAGCGATTTAACTGAGACCGAATTAGATAGTATTGACAATACGCTTAACAAACCTGTTAATCCATCTCTTCTATATAATGGCATTATTGAGACTTTTGGCTATAAGATAACTTCAAGTAAAAAGCTTACAAATCATGATCACAGTAAAGAGAAACTCGACAAAATTAGAGGGGCTAAAATATTATTAGTTGAGGATAACCTTTTAAATCAACAAGTAGCGATTGAGTTTTTGGAACAAGAGCAGTTTTTTGTTACAGTTGCTAATAATGGTCAAGAGGCTCTGGATAAAATTTATGTAGAAGAATTTGACTGCGTCTTAATGGATCTTCAAATGCCAATAATGGATGGTATCACAGCTACAAAGATCTTACGAAAAAATTCAAAGTATAATGATCTGCCGATAGTTGCAATGACAGCAAATGCTATGGCTCAAGACAAGCTAGATGTTGCTGAAGCTGGAATGAATGACCATATTTCAAAACCAATTAATATTTCTGAATTATTTGGTGCTTTAGCCAAGTGGATCAAGCCAGGTGAAAGAGTTGCTTTTCAAATGAAACCAGAGAGCAAAGCCGTTCCAGTAGAAGTTATCGTTCCAGATGATTTGATTGGGATTGATACCAAAATAGGCCTTAAAAATATTAGTAATAATAAAGCCCTTTACATGAAGCTTCTCAGAGGGTTCTATTCGGACCACTCCGAAGATATTTCTATAATAAAGGACCTCTTAAAAGATAGTGAAGACCTAGAAACTCCTAAGCGCCTTGCTCATACGCTCAAAGGTATTTGTGGAACGATTGGTGCCCTTGAACTCGGAACTGATTTTGAGAAGTTAGAGAATGCTTTAATTAATGGTGACGAATCCAATTTACTAACATTAATTGATAATGCACATATCAATATGGCCCCTCTAATGAAGAGGTTATCACTTCTAGTTGAAGAGAGTGAACAAAATCTTGAGCCTGCAATTGAGACCATGCCTAAAGAGGAGTTACTTGTTGAGTTAGATAATTTATCTGAAATGCTTGAAGAGATGAGTCCTGATTCAGAAGAGTTGGTTAGTAGGCTTCAAGCTGACCTTAGAAAGTATGAGATAGCGTCTTTTCTTGTTAAAGAACTAACTCAAAAAATTAATGAATTTGATTTTGATGGTGCTCAAGCTACAGTACAAAAAATTAAAGAAAAACTAGCTTTAAAAAAATAGATCACCTATGGAAAGAATACTAATTGTTGATGACGAGAGACTCAATATTAATGTCTTAAATGAGTTACTTAAAAGTAATTATAAGATTATGGCCGCAATTAATGGCGAACAAGCTTTAAAAGCTGCATCTTCAAAAAATCCTCCAGATTTAATTCTGCTAGATATTATGATGCCAGAAATGGACGGATACGAAGTTTGCAAAAGATTAAAAGCTGATGACCAGACAAAAGACATTCCCATTATTTTTGTTACAGCAATGGGTCAGGAGTCTGATGAGACAAAGGGACTTGAGCTGGGAGCTGCAGACTATTTAACAAAGCCCATTTCTCCAGCAATTGTTGAAGCAAGAGTTCAAACACAGATTAAGCTACAAAGAGGTCGAAAAGACTTACAGTTGGCTTATGAACTTATAGAAGCACATAAAACAAGAATGGAAAAGGAGCTGAATGTCGCTAGAGATATTCAGTTAAGCATGTTACCCAAGACTTTTCCCGAGCATAATGATTTTACTTTACATGCTATAATGAATGCTGCCCTGGAAGTCGGGGGCGATTTCTATGATTACTTTTTTATCGATGAGGATAATTTGTGCTTATGTGTTGGGGACGTTTCTGGCAAGGGTGTTCCGGCTGCACTTTTTATGGCCATCACTAAATCAATGATTAAGTCTCGGGCAGCAGATGATCTATCTACCGCGAATATTATGACGCATGTTAATCGTGAGATATCTCAAAATAATGAATCATCGATGTTTATCACGGTGTTTCTCTCAATCTTAAATCTTAAAACTGGAGAGTTAACTTATACAAACGCCGGACATAATCCGCCATTTATCAAACATGCTGGAAGTGAAATCGATCGTATCGATCAACGACATGGCCCCGTCGCTGGCGCAGTGGAAGGGTTTACTTATAAAGAAAGCAGTCTTTTTCTTTCAGAAGGCGATACATTGCTCCTCTATACAGACGGTGTTACTGAGGCAATAAGTTCAGCAAATGAACTCTATGGAGAACAAAGACTTATAAATACTCTCGGCTTAAATCATAATTCACCGATGGACTTAAATTCTTATATCTTAAATGATGTATTAAAATTTGAAGATGGTACTGATCAGACGGATGATATTACCATTCTTTCTCTATCCTTCTAGTCGCCATTTCCTGAACATTTCTTGGCATTTTGGCTACTTTACTTTATAAGCAGAGGGCGGTAATAGCGGCAAATTTCTCTACTCCCTCCCCCGTATAATCTAACACATCATCCATGATTTCCAGCTACAAATTGTTGACGGGGCACAACACAGGCTACCACTACTCTATCGATTACAAACGGATGAAAGTAACCAAGAGTGGAGCAGCCAGATGGGGTGCTTACCATTGGGTCTATATATCAAGAGCAGCCATTGGAAGGTATGTAGCTGCACAAGAAATAGGAAACGGAATTTGGAATGTTTATTATCGAGACGTACTTTTAGGATGTTTCGATGAAAAGCTATTTACTAATATGCAACAATACCAGAGATTATCTAAAGTAATAGTGTAAACTATCTACCCGAAGAAGTGTCAACTATGTGCTTGATAATATATTTAAAAAATGATTATAACTACTCAACCATAATATGAAACTAAGAACTAAAATCACATTAGCTTTTTCAGTTATAGCAATTTTGTCTGTTACTATAATGGGCATTACATCAATATCTGTTGCAAAAAAGGAGATGGAAATTGAAGCTTTTAAAAAATTAACCGTCATAAGAGAGTTAAAGGCTAATAGAATTGAAGCTTATTTTGACCAAATAAGAAATCATCTTTTAAATTCTTCAGAAAGTTATATGATAATTGATGCAATGAAGGATTTTCAAAATGGTTTTTATAACATTAAAAATTTTGATACTCTAGACTCTGTTATAGATGAATCTTTAAAAACATATTATTCAAATGAGTATCTGCCAAAATTAAATTACAATTCATTTAATGACTATACGATAGATGATATATATCCTAATGATGATCGCACCAAGAAACTACAGTATTTATATATCTCCAATAATCTAAATGTAACAGGTGAAAAGCAATTATTAGTTAAAAGTGAGGATAGTAGTGAATATTCTAAATATCACACTAAATACCATCCTAAACTTAAAAGCTATGTTGACAAATTTGGCTATTACGATGTATTCTTAATCGATAACTCTGGACATATTGTTTATTCTGTTTACAAAGAAACTGACTTTGCAACTTCACTAGAAGAAGGTCCTTATAAAAACTCTAATCTTGCTGAGGTATACAAACAGACTTTATCATCAGGTAATAGAGATTTTGTTAAAATGATAGATTTCAACAACTATTTACCTTCATACAATAGTAGTGCAGCTTTCATAGGAACATCGATATACGATAATGAACAGCAAATTGGTGTTTTAGTGTTTCAGCTACCTGTAGACCGGATCAATAATATAATGACTGATAATGGACAATGGGAAAAAATTGGATTAGGTAAATCTGGAGAAACTTATCTTGTTGGTAGAGATTCGTTACTGAGGACCCAATCAAGATTTTTAATGGAAGATAAAAAAGGTTATTTATCAACTTTAGATATTGAAGGGTACTCTGATGCTGCTATCCATCAAATTAATACCCAGAATAACTCGATTGGTATTCAAAAGGTTACAACTAAAGGGGTTAGAAATGCTTTGGCAGGGAAAACTGGAGCTGAAACCTTTAACGACTACCGAGGGATTTCTGTATTA
>Ga0102812_10003272_pt1 | contig 10650 bp, 8 predicted proteins | sample ColrivemetaGS713_FD_79334 | JGI IMG/M metagenome (GOLD analysis project Ga0102812, IMG submission 79334) | Estuarine microbial communities from the Columbia River estuary - Flood tide ETM metaG S.713 | ecosystem: Environmental > Aquatic > Marine > Intertidal zone > Estuary | place: USA: Columbia...
ATAAGATTGCGCAAGCCTTCCAAAAAGACGAGGTCCGCCAAAAGGTGATCCCTGCCTATATGGGATTGATCAAACAATGCGATGATCAGCTGGGCCGGCTGCTCACCTATCTTGAGAACAGTGGCCGCCTTGAAGACACGATGATCGTGCTGACATCGGATCATGGAGATTACTTGGGCGACCACTGGCTCGGCGAGAAAGACCTGTTTCACGACGCATCGGCGAAAATTCCGATGATCATCTATGACCCACGCCCCGCGGCAGACAAGGCGCGCGGCACGACTTGCGATGCGCTGGTGGAATCCATTGATTTAGCCGAAACCTTTGTCGAGGCGGCAGGCGGGAAAGTGCCGGCGCATATCATTGAGGGCCAGAGCCTCATCCCCTGGCTGCATGGGAACCGCCCTGACTGGCGCTCCTTTGCGATCAGCGAATATGACTATTCCGCCACACCGCAGGCGGTGAAACTCGGGCTAGAGCCGCGCGACGCACGCCTTTTTATGGTCTTTGACGGGCGTTTCAAACTGATGCATGCAGAAGGTGGCTTTCGCCCGATGCTGTTTGATCTGAAAACCGATCCCGATGAGTTTATCGACCTGGCCAAAAGCGATGGGCACCAAGAAGAGATTGAACGGCTCTATGGGATGCTCGCACAATGGGGCCGGAGGATGAGCCAGCGGGTGACCAAATCAGATGAGGAGATCAAGGCCATGCGCGGCCTCTCTCTTCGGCGCGGAATATTGCCCTTTTTGGCCGATGGAACCGAGGTGGATGCGGAGTTGTTGTCGAAATATCGCGGAACGGTGAAGGGCAAGACCGTGACGCGGCCAGACGAAGGCTGACGGAGGCTCACCCGTCGAAACACAAATCTATCGTTTCATATCTTTGGGGTCTCTGTGCCGTATCATAGGCCTGTGGCGGATCAAGAAGATAGGCAAAATCTGGGGAAGGCGCCGATGAGAGCTCTGTTTGAGAGGTTATTTTAGCCCATCGAAACGGGCTAAAATGCGTAATTCCAAAGCGGCAAGCAGGCGCTTACCTTTTGGATTATTACATTTTGTTCATTGTTGGTTCAGCTGCAACCGTGCGCGCTGCGCCGCTGTCGACACCGTTGTTTGCGGAGCAAGCGGACAAAACGAGGGTCGCGCATACCAGAATCATGGATCCAATTTTAGACATATTATTCCCTTTCCTAAGTGTGTTACTCTTCCACATATGTCAGTGTGTAAGGTTTATGGCAAGATACGATGTGAATTGCCCAGCTGACATTCAAAAATTCGGGCAATTTTGCGTCACACCTCGCAGCGTATCAAACACAAGAGTGTAAAATAATACTATACACCCCTACCCAATTCGAAAAGAGCAGTGCCTTGCCCATCCATCAGCCGCTCTACGCGCAAACGGTGGCCCAGCAAAAAAGAGAAGTATTGGTGCGAAAATGCTCCCTGTAAGTGGTCTACATTTGAAAGGAGACAAAAGTGATAAAGAACTGAAAAAACAAGTCATGAAAGTAAAGAATGAACCAGTTAACGCAGCAGCAGTCACAGACCGGATTGGTAGAAATCCACATTTAATTTATTGCCACGGGAGGCCTCACTGTTATGGTGATCAATTCCCAAGTCTATTCTGCGCTCGGCGGCTTTCAGCTTTACATATCCCCTCACCATATTTTCAGAAAACGCGAACCAACCACGCCTGGGGCTTTGTAGAATATTGCCGTGGCTTTCGGCCTTCAAACTGTTTAACCTGTTATAAAATGTTTTGATCGGGAGGGGCGCGCGCCCCACCTTATCCATAATGGGACAATAAGACTCTTTATAAATGGCAGCAGACTGTCGCATCAGTGTGGGCCTATCCACAAGCGCCCAAAGAACTTCCTCATATGTATCGTTATATTTTTTGGTTGCTGTGTCATATGCGTTTCGGAGCAAAGCCGACGTGTGAGTGACAGCCGCGTTAATCCCGCTGCCAAAATGGGCTACTGCAATTTGCCTGATTTCGGCTTCATCATCAAAAGCCGCCCAGATCATGTGTTCTGCGACTAAGTGTGCGAAATAAGGGAAGCCATCGCTTAATATTGCAACGCGCTGAGATGTTTCGGGATCAACAGAAAGACCAAACTTTTCACCAGCGTTCTCAACAATTCTTACAAGAGATTCATGATCTAACCTTGGCAGCTCTATCGGTGAAATAGCTCTTCCAGCAGAGTAATGTGAGCCCAATAAACTATGCATCGACTCGCCAATTCCACAAAAAATCACTTTGATATCTATGTCTTGATCAGAGATATGTTTGATCAGTGCTGCAAATTTCTTTTTGTCGTCATCATTTGTAAAACTTTCGAATTCATCGATGACAACTACCGGTGTTTTAGAATGGCATGAAGCGACGTAATTTAGCGCGTCAATGGCATCACTCAGGGAATTAATCTCAGGAACCTTTCCCCCTTCAGTTATTTTTTTCTCTGTATGCGAGATAAACGGCAAATTTACAGTCGTTTCGCGCTCTTTCGAATGGGGTACTGTCGTTTTCGCCTGCGAACGATTAATAATTGACCCGATGATTGATCCGAAGGTTTCCCCTTCGGCACCAGCAACGACAATGGGTTCACTGTCTGAAGGATGAAATTCAGTGGCAGCGGTTTGAGCAAGAGAAGTTTTGCCCACCCCTCGGTCACCAAAAATAAAAACATGACGGCCTTTGGTAGCAAGGTTACGTTGAATGTCTCTCAAATTATTTTCTCGGCCAAGCAAAAATTCAGCACTTCTAATTGGCTGAGATGAGCTTAAAATTTGGTTTAAAAAATCTTGAAGTGATGTTTCATCGTGACCAGCTATAGCCAAAATACCAGTTCTCCAAAGTTGTGCTTATATTTTATTTTGTAACTCAGATTTTTTTCGTGGATGTGTGACTTGTGAAGGCCATTTGTGTTAGCAATAATTTGGGTTAACACTAATATTTACAAATATGATTATCAAACATTTTTTATTAAAAAAGTGGTGCGGTCGGGGGGACTCGAACCCCCACGAGTGTTACCTCACAGCGACCTCAACGCTGAACGGTTAGAAACATATTTTCAGTAACTTAAAGAATTCCTCCACCAAGATTTCCACAATTATAACTGCCCGTCAATACGGGAATTGACCACGATATATCCCGATGTGTGTCACGATGTGGACCAAATGTGTGACAACAAATAATCACTTGATGCCCCGCTTTGTAAAAACCTTCGCTAAACACTTTGGATAAATCTCAACGCTGCCCATATGCGCCACCCCAACAGAACCGATTATGTTTATTTGCTCAATTGCATTGAGTTCAGTGGGTGTTAATTAGAGTGATGCCGTTAGCGGCACCTCTGGTCGTAAGCAGCAGCCTCCTTATTCATTTTATGATAATATATTTTTAATAAGTGACTGTGCATTGGTCTGATTAATCATACCTCTCTATGCCCTAGATATGAAACAACGGATACCAGAAACCTTACTAGAAATAGTTAAAATCGATTTGCGAGTATTTTTAGCTTTGAATTTGTATTATCTATCGGTCATCTTATCAGGCATTAGGTTTGAACAGACGATGGAAGATGCGAGTGATGATAAAATTTATAATTCAAGCGGCCATTTTTGCATTTTTTACTTCCGTTGTTCATGCGGACAGTCACTCTGAAGAGAAAGCAGAGACAGAACAAAAAACAGTGAATTCTAAAAAGTTGAAAAACTCTGAAGAGCGCATGAATAAGGTGATCGCCTTACAAGAAAAACGAGAAGTCCTAAAAAAACTAAATATTGCCTGGGCTGCCTACAAAAATAACGAATATCAGGTTGCTGTTGACCAATGGCAAGAACTCGCAACAGAAGGAAACAACGTTGCGAGATTTTTTCTTGGGTTAATGCACAGCCAAGGCCAAGGCTTTGATCAGGATGATGTTGAAGCAGCTAATTGGTACACGCTAGCTGCAGATGAGGGTTATATTCCAGCTCAGTGGCGCTTAGCCATATTACATTACCATGGCTCTGGAGTACCTCAAGACTACAAAAAAGCTTTGGACTTGTACACTACAGTAGCTCAAAGCGGCGATCCCTACGCACAAAAAATGATTGGGACGATATATAGTAATGGCCTTGGTGTTCAACAAGATAGAATAAAAGCACACATGTGGTTTCAAATATCGGCAGAGAATGGCATGGCCTTAGCACTAAAAGAACAAGAAGAACTTGCTGCAGAAATGGCTCTAGACGAAGTTGCATTAGCTAATAGTATGGCAATAAAGTGCCTAGAAACCAATTTTTTAGAATGTGATTACTAGTATGATGCCCGCAAGCTTAAGCTTTGCCGAGACCCGGCTCAAGCCACCTATCGGAAGCTTAAGATTCATGATTAGCATATAGTGGGCCAGGTTTATCCTACGACAATAGCGGTACCTCTCGCTGCCTCCAGGCCCAAATGTGGCTTACGGCGGCCCCAGGTCAGCCGAATTTTTGACGTCAGAAGATGGAGAGTTCGATCTTTGGGCCTAGTTGTTTGAAATAAATATTGTTCTGCATGTCTTATTATCTAATGCTACATTGGGAGCAATTTCCAAAAGTGCATTACAATCGCTTTCAATTGCTAACATTTTCTCTGCGATTGATTTAACTAAACCTTCAGCATTAATTTTTGTTGTTTCACCACCATTCGCTGCTGAAAGACAGATCCTCATTCTTGATGCCAATATATGATTTGATTGTAACGGCTCATCTTTGAGCTGATTAGCAATATTTTTTATTGTACCAAGATCATTGGTAGACTGAGCTGTCTCACAAATGGATAAAAGTGTTTTTAGACGAACTTCTTTAATTTGTGCATTTGCGCTTTGCGAAAAAAAAACGGTGAAAAATATACAAATTAATCTCATTTTTGCCCCCTCCGACTTTTATAAATAATCACTTTAATTCACTGCATTGTAAAGAATGCTCGCACTCCAAATACATTCCAGGGCATTTGACGTCCAGCTGGTATACATATGTATTCGTTGACTAAAATCATAAAATATAATTTAAAGCTAGATACAAAATAGCGTTCAGCTTTCAAGCTGGTCCGAGTTAGGAGTGTGCACATGAGTTGGAAGTCCATATTGGGAAGCGATTTAAACCTAAGTCTGCTCGAACTTGCCCTAGCTTTAGCTGGTAGTTCAGTCCTCATGCTCAGTGCTGTTTTATTATTTTTCGCTTACAATTTCTTTGAAAACGAAATGGACAGGTGATGTGTTAAATTCTGACTGACCCTTTTGCTGTAACTCCGCATGACTTATCCCTACGTATGCCACGGTGTGGGCCAAATGCGTGATAACAAATAATCACTTGATGCCCCGTTTGGTGAAAACTTTTGCGAACCACTTTTGCTCAATCTTAATACTATCCCATATGGGCCACCCCATCCGTACCCGTCATATATATTTGGTCTGTGCCAGTGCGGTCAGCACTTAAGGTGTTAACTACAATTCGCCCTTTGAAAATCTCCCAAGTAATAAAAACGTCTGAGTTATGTAATAATAGCATGAAATATGCTGGTTATTCTATTGATTTATATATCTTTATATCTTATTCAAGGTATTAATAATAAACAATATTATGAGATATTATGACAGAAATAGACTATGCCAATGCCAGACCTTTAGATGTCCACAGGTGGTCAGAATATCCTGAGGTGAATGACTTAGTAGGCCATGTCTTCACTGATCTCCAATCTATTAATGGAAATTCTCGGATCAGCAAGAAGCTGGTGAAGGTGATCCTACTTGATCTTTATGTGGCCTGGTGTGCCGACCCTGTATTGATGCTGATGTTCAGCAGAGACAATAACGCCTACAAAGCTAGATCTCGATATAACGAGCTGCACATCAGTAAGAAGATCATTAGTATTGTTGACTCATTGATCGCAAATGGGGTGATCGGTCAACAATTAGGATTCAATGACAGGGAAAGTGGTATTGGATTTCAGTCTCGCCTATGGGCCTCAGAAAAATTGATAACTCTTTTTGAGAAAGCTAGATTCAACCAATTCTATATATCCTATCACGAAGACTGGGAGCCGATCGTCTTACGGAATGAATCCAAAGATGCGCAAGAATACTCAGACACGTCTGAGACCAAGAGGATGAGATCCGTCTTGCTCGATTACATCAAAATTTTGGAGCAAACCCACATCGACATTTACGATCTTGAGACATCAGTTTTGACAATTGGTGATGGCAAAAAGAAAATGCGTCTTCAGATCAACCAGCAGGATAAAAGGGTCAGACGTATCTTTAACAACTCCAGATGGGATCAAGGCGGAAGGTTCTATGGTGGTTGGTGGCAAAGATGTCCGAAAAACTACCGGAAGAAAATTCAATTCGATGGGATCATGACAGCTGAGATAGATTTCTCGGGCCTACACATCGTTATTTTGTATGCGCAGGAGGGGATCAACTATTGGGCTGAGGTAAATGAAGATCCCTACGAATTGCATGGCATCAATGACATTGATCCTGATGTTGACCTTAGGGCTGCAGCCAAACTTCTACTGCTGACAGCCATCAATTCAGATGACACAAAGAAAGCCTTCAAAGCCTTTAGGTCTCAGTCAGTAACCGGCAGTCCAGAAAAGAAAATGACTGATGGACAGCTATCAGCCATGTTGCAGCAGCTTGCTCAAAAGCACGAACCAATTGCCCACAAGTTAGCTTCAGGAGCTGGGATTGATCTTATGTATGTTGACAGTCAAATCACGGAGAAGCTGATTGAAAAATTCACCTGCGTCTATAAATGCCCAATTCTCACGGTCCACGACAGTTATATCGTGCCGTTCGGCTATGACCATTTTCTGTCTCAAGAAATGCAAGCCGCCTTCGAAGAGGTTACAGGCGTGACACACCCTGTAGTTGAACACACTACCGAATATTTTGATGTGATCGAGCAAGAACCGCATCCTGATAATCCGGTGGAGCTACAACAAGACCACTATTCTGGACCACCAAGCCAGAGGCATCTCACCGAGCTGGAATTGTTTCGGAAATTTAAGGGCAAGCCGTTATGGGAAGATTGGGAGCCGGATTGGACGGCGGTTTATTGAAAATCTGACCTAGGCAATAAACTCATAAACTAACTCCAAAGAAGAACCGTCTTCTAAGCTGTACATGGCTCCTGTAGACGTATTCGCAAATTGGTAACCTGAAAGGCCATAGGCGAGTAATACCTCGTCTCCTTCATCAGAATTAAAGTCTGTTACTTTATCATTTCCCATTCCAACGTAGAGTAAAAAATCATCTGAACCGCCGCCACCCTCAATGATGTCATTTAGTTCGGAGCCACGAAGGACATTGTCGAGATTGTTTCCTTTTATCGTGAGGCTCCCTCGATTTCCAAAACCGAATACATTTTCTACATTTGAAGGAGCAGAATAGCTAGTCGGCGTATATACTGTATCGGCCCCCTCTCCTGCTAATTCTACTACGATGTCACTGGCGCTTGAAAGCACGTAGGTATCATTTCCAGTCCCGCCATGCATTGTATCAACGCCATCTCGACTATCCGTTGCCCAATTAAATACATCGTTACCGGCACCACCGAAGAGTGTGTCATTTCCATCATTACCGGAAATTTTATTATCAAGTTCGTTTCCAATAATAGTATCATTAGATTGAGAGCCTGAAACATTTTCGATGAAGGTGTTAAATGCAATTCCAAAATTATCATCTGGATTCCAGCCAGCGTATCTGATCGTCGAATATGCTCCGTCATTGAGATCAATATCACACCGATAATTAAAATTCGAAAAATCTAGTAAATCTTCTCCTCCACCATCCCAAATTGTCAACGAATTTGGTTTTGTTGGATCAAATTCATATTTGGTGTTTCCTGAATTATAGTCATTATTTGCTCCATACATGTACTGGAGAGCTTGAATATCATAGACCATTAAACTGTCAGAAATCGTGATATCCCTGTTAGATCCAGAGCCAAAATATGCCCAGTCCGGGCTCTCATAACTCATCACAGTGTAGTTTATGAAATCCAATTCAGACTGCAACGTTTGCGCACCACCTTCGTGTGGATGCGCCAATCCCATTGCATGACCAATTTCATGGATTAAGGTCAAAAACTCATACGTACCTTTTCCAAGGTCTACGCCATTATGATTGGTATCAAGCCAAACATCACCGCCCGTTGACCAATAATCATCAACCACCCAGGCGAATGCCACAGTGTTGTCTGCCATCTCATCTTGGCTAATGCCAAACCTAATCGTACCAACTTGATCGTTTTCTTCAGCGACTTCAACGAACTCTACGTTGATTACTTTTTCAAACTCAAGAAGTGCTGTTCTGACTGCATCTTTCTGGACATCGCTAAATTCATGAAAACCATTATTATAAACCCCACTACCGCCTCCACCAACGTAAGCATTCTCGTCTAATAACAATATAGTAGTATTGAAAAAGCTAAAGGAAATTTTATTTTCAGCATCTGCTCCTTGCCAATATTCAGTTTTAGAGGAATCTTCATTGTTGGTGAAGAGCAGACTATCGATTTCATTTTGACCAGATAGCGCCGTAAGTGCAGTTTTGTTGTCATAACCTGATAAATAATTTTCTGATTTTGATTGATCCAAAGCCGGCGAAGAAAGCTGATCAGAAGCACTATATCTGCCGGTAAAATCACTTGCTGATTCTGCCACAAACGCATTTAATCCATTCAAATTATCAACAAAATTATTTGAAGTTGTTGTCGAAATAGAAGTTGTACCAGCCCCATCGCCACCTCCTCCACCGCAGGCTGCGAGCAAAAATCCGAGTGGGGAGGCCGAAAAGGCAATTTTTGCCCTAGCACTCGACCGAACAAAGATGTTTTTTCTCTGCACTTACTTCTCCATCATCACGTCCCATTTCTTAGCCCGCCTAGTTAAAACGATCTAGAGTGAAAACATAAACTCTAGACCAAAACTTCCGGCAGCCAGCAACCTTATGATACTTTTTGGCTATCAACGTATAATAAAAATCTTCTAGAAAGGGTCTAGGGTGTAGGTACCATCACCAGAGGCTAGCGGAATTAAAACTAACCGCAACCATCGCTCAACCTGCAATCTCGAATAACCATGCCCATAGTTAGTTCCCACACCACCGACAGATCTCCACCCACCTATCTGATCAATCATATCCATAGGACACTCTACAGCCCTCAAACGGTCTCTGAACGTATGCCTTAAGCTGTGTGCTGTCAGTCCACCAAAGTCACGCTTCAGCCACTTGTTGACCGCATTAGAAGCGTGTGTGGCGTAGCAGTGCCCTGGCTTTATATATTGGGGGAACAACCACTGATCGTCCGCCTTTATTTGGGCCTGTTCCATTGCCAGCTTTGCATAGCCAACCAACGGCAGCACTCTTTCACTGGTCTTGTTCTTGAGCCTTCTGGCTGAGTTAGGCCTGATATATATGAGGTCATTATCCAGGTTTATATCCTCCAATCTTAGCCCCACAATCTCTGCCAGTCTACAGCCAGTCTCACCCAGTAAGGGCATCAGGAGTTTGACACTGCTGCCAGAAGCCAAAGCTTTGTCATAGCCCCATTTGAGTTGATCATTGGTGAAGATGCCACGCTTGAATACGTCATCACCTTCATTGCGAATGAAAAATCTGGTGAATGGATTACGTTTATCCAAATCCAATTCAGAATAGGCATAATTCATAATAGCCGAGAGGCTATTGATCCTGCGTCTGATAGTAGCTGTCTTGTTACCCTTCATTTCCAAGTGGTGAACAAACAGCTTGACATCTTGCCGTGTGTATTCGCTGACATCTCGATCACCAGCTAGAGATAAGAAGGTGCTTAGAGCAACACGGGGTGGTGTTTGATCTATCTGTTTCAACGCCAGATACTCAACAGCTATCTCTGACAGAGCTACACGTCTTGGATGGAAGCCTTTAATAATGGTAAAGACATTTACTGGTGGGGCATTTGTCGTAGCACTCCAGGCACCCTCCAGTACATTACTAAGACGTTTAGAGAGTGCTTCGGCTTTCAGTGGATCTTTCGACAGTACCTGCCTGATGAAATGACCATAGGAATTAACTGCATGTATTGGCACACGTCGATTGTAGTAATAGGTGCCGGAACGGAAAATTGTATACGGGATGTGTGACACGATGAACCTCCTCGATAGAATAACCCAAGGAATTTCAATAAATATTTCTGAAATATTGGTGCGGTCGGGGGGACTCGAACCCCCACGAGTGTTACCTCACAGCGACCTCAACGCTGCGCGTCTACCAATTCCGCCACGACCGCGTGGTTTGACGCTGCATAGTCGAGGGCTGCCGGAGGCTCAAGAGGGAAAATTGCGCCACCTCAAAACTTACGCCCTCCCGCCACTCCCCAGGTCTGCAAATGCACCGTTCCCATTGGGTCAGCTTTGATGCCATTGACAAAACCGAGCGCCGAGGGGACGGTGCCCGCCTAATCTTAGCAGGCGGCGCATCTGTCCCGGTCAGCCGGAGCCACATGCCAAGTTTGCGTGCGAAAGGCATTGTGTGATGGTCGAATGGATCACCTCGGAAAATCCAGTGGGATATGAAGAGGCCGTGCGCTGGATGGAAGCGCGGGTTGCGGATATTTTGGCGGGCCGCGCCTC
>Ga0102812_10003273_pt1 | contig 10650 bp, 9 predicted proteins | sample ColrivemetaGS713_FD_79334 | JGI IMG/M metagenome (GOLD analysis project Ga0102812, IMG submission 79334) | Estuarine microbial communities from the Columbia River estuary - Flood tide ETM metaG S.713 | ecosystem: Environmental > Aquatic > Marine > Intertidal zone > Estuary | place: USA: Columbia...
AAACCATTCGAAACCACATTTAAATAGGCAGGTTTATCGAATAACATAGTACCAAGAGCATGAAGGGTATAGAACCAACCACGAGTTTGGTCAACACCTTCGGCGATAAAATCGGCAGGAAATTGTTCTTTAAATTCAGCTTTTCCGTGTGCAGGATAATGATGCTGTGCAAACGGCATAGCTCCTGAGTCGAACCAAACGTCTAATAAGTCTGGAATTCGTTTATAGGTTCCGCCATCTTTTGCTTTCCAAGTAATCTCATCAATGAAAGGACGGTGTAAGTCTAAAGAACTTAAATCGCCTAATCCTGATAATTCGCTTAATTCTTTTACTGAACCTACAATAACCAAGTCTTCTGGATTGGAATCATTTACCCAAATCGGAATGGGTGTTCCCCAATATCTTTGGCGAGAAATTGCCCAATCGACATTGTTTTCTAGCCAGGTTCCAAAACGGCCACTACCTGTACTTTCTGGTTTCCAGTTAATGGTTTTATTCAGTTCAATCATTCGGTCTTTAACCGCTGTTGTACGAATAAACCAACTTTCGACAGGATAAGACATCAAAGGAGTGCCTTTTCTCCAATCGTGTGGATAATTGTGTAAATACGTTAATTGCTTTAAAAGCAATCCGCGTTCTTTTAAATTCCTAATAATGTGCTTGTCAGCTTCTTTAAACCAATATCCCGAAAACTCTCCAGCAGATGCGGTGAATTTTCCTTCACGGTCAATAGGATTGAACATTGGAATTCCAGCGTTTTGACAAGCTGTAAAGTCATCAGCACCAAATGCAGGGGCTGTGTGAACAATTCCAGTACCGTCTTCGAGAGTTACAAAGTCTCCGCCAATAACTTTCCAAGCAACATCGCCTAATTCTTGTTTAGCAAATCCGAATAATGGTTCATAACGTTTACCTAAAAGTGCAGAACCTTTTACTTCACGAATAACTTCATATTCGTCTCCAATAACTTTTTCAGCAAGACCTTTAGCAATAATTAAAATGTCACCACTTGACTTTACATGAGCATACACATAATCAATAGATGGATTAATTGTAAGCGCCATGTTGGAAACTAAAGTCCAAGGAGTAGTAGTCCAGGCTGCAAAATACGTTTGGTCGCCTTCAACAGATTTGAATTTTATAAAGACTGATGGATCTTGAACTTCTTTGTAACCTAAACTAACTTCATGGGAGCTAAGAACGGTTCCACTTCCAGGTGAATACCATTGAATTTTATACCCTTGGTATAAATATCCCTTTTTATATAATTCACTTAAAGCCCACCAGCAAGATTCAATGTACTTATTTTCGAATGTGACATAAGGCGTGGTTAAATCTACCCAATAGCCCATTCTTTCAGTAAGTTGATCCCATAAATCTTTGTACTTTAAAACACTTTCGCGGCATAATGCGTTGTATTTTGCCACTCCGTAAGCCTCAACTTGAGCGCGACCTTCCAAGCCAAGTTGTTTTTCGACCTCAATCTCAACGGGTAAACCGTGAGTGTCCCAACCTGCTTTTCGTTCTACACGAAATCCTTTAAGTGTTCTGTAGCGGCAAAATAGATCTTTTACGGTTCTTGCCATTACATGATGAATTCCCGGCTTGCCATTAGCAGTCGGTGGTCCTTCGTAAAAAGTAAATGGAATACCGTCTTCACGCGTTTTAATACTTTGCGCAAAAACGTTATTATCTTTCCAGAAATTCAGAATTTCTAATTCTAATTTCGGATGATTAATTTGTTTGATTTCTTGAAATTTCTTTGACATATTCACGTTCATGCGTTTCCTGAACAAAACTAAGCTCACAATATACAAATTTGTAAACATTACTTTATGCTAAGTAAATCAGTCAAAATAAATCACTTCTCTAAGTTCTTGTTAATCTTATCTATATCAAGTTTAATTTTTTCATGTTCCTCCCTTACAGATAAAGAGAAACGGATTAAAGACATTGAGTCTATTCAAGGAATATTGTTTGAAGATCCTGCTTCTGTAAAAGAGAGTAGTAAAAGAAATCTGGAAATGAACACATTAAGAGACTATTACAAACAATATGTTGCGGCATATCCTACAGATTCGCTTTCAGGGTTATATATTTATAATTTGGCAATGATGGAAGCTGATCATTATAAACGATATGAGGAAAGTGTGAACTATTTAGGGCGGTTTTACAGAGAATTTCCGAATGATAAAAATGCAGCTAAAGCATTATTTTTGCAGGGTTTTACGTATGCTGAATATTTAAAGGATTTCAAAAGAGCTGAGGCTGTTTACACTAAATTCTTACAAACTTATCCCGACCATGAAATGGTTGCTTCAATCAAGTTTGAACTCCAAAATTTGGGAAAAACACCTGAAGAACTATTAAATAATCAAATCCAATCAAATGATTAATTCACTGGAATCGTTGTCTATTCGTCCTATTACAAAAAAAGAACCTTACAAAATGGTATTTGTCTGCCTAGGCAATATTTGCAGAAGCCCCACAGCGGAAGGCATTTTTATTCATCAACTTAGAAAACACAAGCTTCAGGATTATTTTGAAATCGATTCTGCAGGGACTTCAGCATATCATGAAGGAGAACGTGCAGATTCTAGAAGTAGAGCAGCCGCACAAAAGCATGGCGTTGATTTACCAAGTAGATCTAGGCGGTTCACCAATTACGATACCAATTATTTCGACTTGATTATTGCAATGGATGAGGATAATCTCATGAATATTCAGTCTATGATGCATTTTCCTGATCAACTTCAAAAAGTCTATTTAATGATGCAATTTGATAATGAAAGCGGAGTGAAAGCAGTCCCAGATCCGTATTATGGTGGTTCAAATGGATTTGAAAATGTATTTGATATGCTTGAAAAAGCGTGCGATAACCTTTTAAATCGACTTAAGCCACATATCAGTAAATAAAATAATCGTTTTTTGAATCGAAGAGTTTAAATATGAAAAATGCTCTTTTTTCGGCATTAGAGGAGAGATTTCAAGATACGATTAAGTCTTATCGGGGAATTACTGGTGGGGATATTAATCAGGCATTACACATTACTTTTGAAGGAAATGGAAGCATCTTTGTAAAGTATAATGGTAGCGCACCAGCTGATTTATTCGAAAAAGAAGCGATAGGCTTAAAAATGTTGAAGAGACACGCTTTGGATTTGCGCATTCCGGATGTTCTTGATTATGGCGTTTTAGATGGTGGGCTTAGTTTTTTAGCACTAGAATTCATTGAGACTTCAGGAATGACAAAAAATCATTTCGAAAAACTTGGACAGGGGATTGCTCACCTACATAAAACCCTTTTTTCACACTTTGGGTCTGATCATGATAACTATATTGGACTTTTACCTCAAAAAAATGCCTATAGATCTACTTTTTCAGACTTTTTTTGGGAGATGCGTATTTTGCCTCAGTTACAATTGGCTGTAAAAAATCATCATTTTACACTTAATGAACTAGGCTCAATTGAACATGCTTCAAAACAATGGACTGACCTTTTTCCTACTGAAGAACCGGTTCTCATTCATGGAGATTTATGGGCTGGAAATATTTTTACAGATTCAAATGGAAATGCAGGAATTTTAGATCCAGCTGTTTATTACAGTCATAGAGAGATGGAATTAGCTTTCACCCATTTATTCGGTGGATTTGATGCGTCATTTTACCACGCCTACTCTGAAATTCTGCCTTTAAGCCCAGGTTTTGAACAAAGGAAAAGGCTTTATCAATTGTATCCAGTTTTGGTACATGTAAATTTGTTTGGTGGAGCTTATGCAAATCAGGCTCGTACTATTATTAATGAATTTTCTTAGTGCTCTCTAAACCAATCTTGCGCATTCTAGTGCTAGCATCCGCTAGTGCTAAAAAAAAGAATGAGCGTCCGCTCATAACAAAAAAAGTAGATGAAACCGGACGCTAGCGCTAGCTCATAAAAAAAGACTCATGCAAAACAGAAATAATCATTCCGATTATTGAAACATCAAATAAAGCGAAATTTGATTAAATTAGGTTTATGAAAAGAATTTATATCTCGTTATTACTTATTTCTGTTAGTATCGCCGCTTGTTCAGGCTCAAAAGAAGTAATTACGAATACTCCAAAAGCAACTGCAAATAGTACTGATCCCTATGTAAGCGTTAGCGCTGAAGATTCGATTGATGCTAAACGTAATTTTTTACAAGGTTTATTCGCTTATGAGATTGGAGATTATGATAAAGCACTCGATTTACTAACCACAGCCCTTATCAAGTTACCTACTTCTGCTGGAATTCATTTTGCTCTAGCTGATGCATATATGGCTTCAGAAGATGGCACAAATGCGCTGTATTACATTAATGAAGCTGTTAAAATTGAGCCTAAGAATAAATGGTACATTTCAAGACTTGCCGATATTTATGAACGAACAAATCAATTTACCGAAGCAGCAGATGTTGTAAAAAAACTAATAAAAATTGACCCAAGTCAGCTTGATCATCAATATCGTTTAGCGGAGATTTATACCAAAAAAGGTGATCTAAATACTGCAAATGACATTTATGCAACTATGTTGAATAAATATGGCACAGAAGAAGTAATCCATTATCGTAGATATATCAATTTCGCTAAAATGGGTGATACTGATTCTGCTATGGTTGAATTAGGAATTATAACTGAATTAAATCCTCAAGATATCTCCGTGTTTTACTCTTTAGTTGAATTGCAAATTTCAGCAGGGAAACCACTAGAAGCCGTTAATACACTTAAAAAAATTCTGGAAAAAAATGATGGGGAATCACAAGCATTTAGTTTGCTTATCAAACTTTATCTTGAAGCAGAAATGTATGACGAGGTAAATGCGCAGTTAAATGAATATGTTCCAAATACGAATATGAATTTTGCCTCTAAAGAACAAATGGGACGCATCTTATTAACTCGATTGCAAGCAGAATTTGAACGAGAGAAAGTGGGAAACTCCGCTTTTGATCAAATTAATGAGATTTCTAAATCTTTTTTGACGAATATAACGAGTACTTATCCAGATGAGGTAAGTCCATTATTATTTACTGCTCAATATTACATGTTGCTTCAAAATGATAAAGAAGCCTTAATCTATTTGAAAAAAGCACTTGAAAAAAACGATCTCGAAATACAAGTCTGGAACGAATTACTTCAGCTGTATTTAAGAAACTCAAATTTTAAAGAAATAACTGAAATAGCAGATAAAGCTGATGATATAAATCCAGATAACGCCTTTATTCAATACGCCGCAGGTGTTTCTTATTATTCGCTTAAACAATATAAAAATGCAAATAAATGGTTTGCAAAAGCGACTATTTCACCTGCAAGGCGCGAATTTAAGTCGCTAATATATTCCATAATGGGCGATTCATACAATGAATTAGATAATTGGCCGAAAGCAGCTGAATCTTATGAAGCTTCCATAAAATTAGACCCAAACAATGCAACAGCACTAAATAACTTTGCTTATTACTTAAGCGTTCGGAAAGAAAAATTGAATGAAGCAAAACTAATGAGTAAAAAGTCATTAGATATTGAACCTGAAAACCCTTCATTTTTGGATACATATGGATGGATTCTGTATCAAGTTGGGGAATATGAAGATGCTAAAATATATATTCTGAAAGCTATTGATGTAGGTGGCGCAAGTGCAGAAGTGTATGAACATTTGGGTGATGTTTATGAAAAATTAGAAAATGATACTCAAGCACAAAAATGGTGGAAAATTGCTTTTGACTTGGATCCAGAAAGAACTTATTTGCAGAAACGTTTTTCAGATGAGCTCTAAAACTATCCATAATCGTTTTTTTCTTGTTCTATTAAGTGCTTTGTTGATTTCCTGCGTTGCAACAAAGAATGTTCAAAAAGAAATACTTGTCGATGAAAGGTTTATTGAAATAACTAAGCCAGATTCTATACAATGGGAAAAAGCAGAATTATTTCATATAAAGGGTAAATTGCGGCTTTTTTTATCTGATGAAGGAGTTTCTGAGCGAGCTAGCGCTGAGTTTAGAGCAAATGGAGAGCAAACTCTATTAAAGCTTAGAAACTCTTTAGGAATTGAAGGAATGATTATTCTTATAGATTCTGATTCAGTTCTAGAATACAATAGAATTGATAAAACGGCCATAAAAATGGAAAGGAAAATGTGGCAAGCTCTTTCAGGAGTTGGAAATTTGCCAGCATCGTTGGTTCAACTCTTACAGCCAGAGTCGTTTTTTGATGAACCATATAAATGGTACACTTCTGATAGGAATTTTAAAGTAAGTTCTGAATTTGGAACTGTTCGAGGCTTTATTCCAAAAAATGATTCTGTTATTTCTCATATAGAGTCATCAAATAGTGAATTTCCCTTCAAATCTATTGAATTTAAGGATTATACTCCTTTTCAAAATCGGTTTATACCCAAAAGAATTACTATTTTTGGCAAGATTGAACCGCGGAAAATTTCATTGCAATTAGCTGATATTAGGCTTGATTCAGATACCACAAGTATTCACTATTCACTTCCAAAATCTATTACGCTCCAACGATATTATGATTAAACCCACATCAAAACGCTTCGACTTTTTTCAGATTAGAAAAGCATCGATATTTATCGCGTTATTGCTGGGCTGTTTGTTATTTCCTCAACTAAGTGTAAACGGGCAGGATTATGATCAAATTCGAATTAAACTAAGACAAGAGCAAAATAAAGCTCGAGCAGAAATTGAAGAGTTACAAAGACAACTCAAATCTTATGAAGAACAAATTGAAAAAAGTGAGCAGAAATTCGAGCAATTAACACGAGAACTCATTCGCTTAGACAAAGAAATTGCCATTCGGAGACAGGTAATATCTCGCTTAACGGATGAGTCCAAGGCAATCACCCAGGAAAATCAGCTAATCCAAAAGGAATTTCAGAAATCAGAAAAAGAGTTAGAAGAACTGGTTCAGAACTATGAAAAAGTGTTGGTTTATCTATATAAACATGGTAGAGTAAGCGAAATTGCCCTCATTATGGCTGCAGAAAATGTGAGTCAACTCTTAGCTCGTTCGTTTTATTTGAAAAAATTTGCCGAGTTTAGGAAAAAACAAGCAGATGACATAGAAGAAAAACAAAAAGAACTACTGGTAAAACAAAAAGAATTGGAAATTTCTTCAGCTAAAAACAAAGCAGTTTTGGCTGAGCAAACAAATGAAAGAAGTATTCTTGACGGAAAAAGAAGAAAACAAGATAACACGTTATTAGCCTTACAAAGAGATAGGGTAAAACTAAAAAAGCTTTTCGTAAATACGCAAAAAGAGATTCAAAACTTAAACACAACATTGAATAATTTAATTGCTGAAGAAATAAAAGTTCGTAAGGATGAAGAAGACCGAATAAAAGTTTTAGAAGCTGAACGGAAACGACGATTAGCAGAAGCGCAAAAAATTGTGGATGCCAATAAGCGAAAAGAAGAAGTAGCTAAATATGAAAAGCCCATAACGGTAAGCACAAAAGAAAAGCTTTCTGAAGATGATTTGAAAGCTTTAGAAACTTCATTTGCTAAAGCCAAGGGGAAATTACCTTGGCCGGTTGAAACAGGAGCAATTTCAGCAAAATATGGAACTATTGTGCATCCTGTTTATCGAACAAAAACAACAAATTACGGCATAGAAATAGCAACAGAACCAAATGCAAATGTTTTTGCTATTCATGATGGAACAGTACTTGTGATTGTTCCAATTGCCGGTTATGGTGATGTGATAATTGTCAATCATGGAAAATATAATACCGTCTACGGAAATCTTAGTGAAGTTTTAGTGAGAAAAGATATGTTTGTAAAGGCTGGAGATATTATTGCAAAATCTGGCAATTCAAGTTCACCAAAAGGAACGGCTGTTTTTCTCATGATAAAAAATGACAAAGAAAATCTGAACCCTGAACAATGGATTGTTAACAAGTAATGAATACAAAACAAGGTCCTAGAATATTCGCCTACACTACAGGTGTACTTATGTTAAGCACATTGTATTATGTAGCAACATATAATTATTACGAAGAACTCGAAAATCTAAGATGGCAAGGAACAGTAGCGTGGCTATTTTTTCTGATTACATCAGGTAATGTGAGCTATTTTTTAGCGAAACGATTTTTGCGTAAAACAACTGTACATGATTATGTGGCATACATTTTGGGAGTACTTTTCGTACTTCCAATTTTTGGTCAGTTAATAGCAAGACCTGAAGCAGGCTTGGAAACGATGAAGCCTGTTTTTTTTGCCGCTATGACCGCTTCTGCACTACTTGGTGCATGGTTTGGAGTGAAAAAAGACAAAAAAAGAAGGTTGGAATTGCAAGCAACTGCAAAAACATAAAAAAAACATTTTGCTAGGAACTTGTTATTATTTAATTTGAAACTGAAAATTAAGATAAATTGAAGGTTTATTTATTTTGAATGAACAAAAAAACCTGATCGTACTTGGTGTGACGATTCTATTTTTTGCTATAATAATTGCAAGCGACTTTCTAAGTGAGTCGAATGTAGAAGATGTGCAACAAGCTGCTGTTTCTTCAGTAACTGAAGTTCCTGAAATCCCATACGTGCGGTATCCATTTGAAATCAAAGTTCTAGACTCTTTAGATAGTAAAAAATTAAGGGTTAAGAAAAAAGATACGTTTTATTCTATGTTGCTTGAAGGTGGAGTACCAATGAGCACTATTCATGAATTGGTTCAGTCATCAAAAAATATTTTCGACCCAAGACGAATTAATCTCAGAAAAAATTATCATTTTTTCTATGAAAAAGACCAATCAGAACCTCGTTTTTTTGTGTTTGAAGAAACCGTTAGAGATTATTTAAAAGTAGAATTCAGCAATCCAATTCGAATTGAAAAAGGAAGAAAAGAAGCTGTTTATAAAGAATTCATAGTATCCGCTAAAATTGATCACACCTTATATACCAGTTTAACTGACAATCAGTTAGATGGATCGTTAGCAAATCAAATTGCTGATTTAATGGCATGGCAAATTGATTTCCATCGCATGCAAAAAGGCGATAATTATCAGTTAGTAGTAGAACAAGAACTAGTTGATGATAAACCAACAGGTGAATATTCCATTAAAGCTCTTCGTTTTAACCATAATTCAGAATTGTTTTATGCTTTCCGTTTTATGGAAGAAGGAATTACTCGTTATTATGACGAAGAAGGGAATTCATTAGAAAAAACCTTTCTGAAAGCGCCATTAAAGTTTTCAAGAGTAAGTTCTGGGTTCTCAAAAAATAGATTTCATCCGGTGCTTAAGTATAACAGACCGCATTTAGGAATCGATTATGCTGCGCCACGAGGAACGCCTGTGTATGCCGTAGCCGATGGTATAATTGTACAAGCAGGATTTGGTGATACTAACGGAAATTTCGTAAGAATACGGCACAATGCGGTTAGTGAAACTGGTTATTTACATTTTACTAGAATAGCAACTGGAATTAAAAAAGGAAAAAGAGTTCGACAAGGGCAAGTTGTAGGCTATGTTGGGGAGACTGGATTAGCAACAGGACCACACTTATGTTATCGATATTGGAAAAATGGTCATTTAGTGAATCCCGGAACGCAGTATAATCCACCAGCAAGACCGATAGATCAGAACTTAAAAAATAAATATCTAGCGCACATTAAGCTAATGAAGGCTCAATTAGACAAATTAGAGCAGAAAAAAGTAAGAAATGACTTAACTGATTTGACTTCTTTGTAAATTAATTTGGATAGAACATAGATTTAGGGTTTTAGAAAGCGAAAGAAGAAACGTTTAGAATAAATTATGATTGATTAAATTTGATGAGGGGAATTACAAACCATAATTCTATACTAATAGTTGTTCTAATTAATTATATTCAGATTTCTGTAAATTGATAAATCAATAAATAGTTTTGTTGATGATTAATCTAAGCGGTTACAAAATCAAAATTTAAATTGAAATGAAAACTAGCAAAAAGTTTTTTGTTGAGCTTATTTTTATGATATTGTTAGTGTTGAATACCAATATTGTGTTTGCACAGAAAGTTACAAATTATGAAAATACAGAGGGTGTAATATGGGTTAAAATTAGCCAAAAGAAAAATACTAGAATCGATACGTTAACTGTAAAAGCGACTCTATTTAAAGTGCAAAACGATCAAATTCTTATCTATAATACTGATATGATGAGAGGAGAATGGTATAAAATTGAAGATATTGAAGAAATCATTTGGGTAGTCAAATCTCAAAAAAGTAAAAGTGCAATCATAGCGACAACAATAATTGGTGGGTTTGTTGGGGTACTAATGAGAAAGGCGCTAACAAAAGAAAAAACAATGAGCTTTAGTATTATAGAAATTAAGTATAAAAAATATCCTGTATGGCCATTAGTTGCAGGTCCGTTTGCAGGATTAGCATTAGGCTTATTAACTCAAGATAATACAAAAAGTACTAAGCTCATTTATTCAAAAGAAAAGGGGTTTCTTGAGTGAGAAGAAAATTAAAACTCAGTTATATAAATACAAATGGATCAAATTTGATCTATTGAATTAAGAGAGATTTATTCAATAGAAAAAATTGATATCGTAAATTTTGGGTTCAACTATGTTAGTATAGGTATTTACTATTAAAATTCATTTATTCGTTCTTCTAACCATATTCGTCTTTCGTTCGT
>Ga0102812_10003274_pt1 | contig 10648 bp, 7 predicted proteins | sample ColrivemetaGS713_FD_79334 | JGI IMG/M metagenome (GOLD analysis project Ga0102812, IMG submission 79334) | Estuarine microbial communities from the Columbia River estuary - Flood tide ETM metaG S.713 | ecosystem: Environmental > Aquatic > Marine > Intertidal zone > Estuary | place: USA: Columbia...
GAGATTCCAATTTTATTCATAATTTTTAAAATTCCATGTCCAATAGCTTTGTTAAAATTATCAACAGCTTTTTGCTCATCAATACCTGTAATAAATCCTTTTTTAACTTGAACCCGAATAAGTTCATTCACCATATATGGATTTACGGCGCTCGCTCCATAACCAAATAAAGTTGCAAATTGATGCGGTTCTCGAGGCTCTGCAGATTCTATAATGATATCAAAATAAGACCGTTTTCTTAATCGGTTTAGTGAGTGATTTACATATGAACAAGCTAATAAAGCAGGAATAGGAGCAAATTCCTTATTCGCGCCTCTGTCCGATAAAATAATAATATTTGCTTTGTTGTCAATAGCTTTAGATACTTGATTTACAACATCTTCTAGGGCATCTTCTAAACCATTTAACCCTTTTTCTTTTTTGTATAGAATTTCTATGGTAATAGATTTGAAATCATTTAGAGAGATGTGTCTTATTTTTTCTAAATCATTATTTGAAATTACTGGATTTTGAATTCGAAGTTTTCTACATTGTCGTTCAGTAATACTGAATATATTTCTGTCTTTTCCTAACGCTAAACTAATATCTGTTACAATTTCTTCTCTAATTCCATCTAGTGGTGGATTGGTTACCTGAGCGAATAATTGTTTAAAATAGTTTGAAATTAGTTGAGGTCTGTCAGATAAAACAGCAAGCGGAGTATCAATCCCCATAGACCCTAAAGCCTCTTTTCCATTTTGAGCCATAGGTGTAACAACTACCTGAATGTCTTCAGTAGTGTAATTAAACAAACGAGAACGCGTTTTTAAGTTTGTTGTTTCTATTGGGCAAGCTTCGTTTGTATTTGGTATGTCTCTTAAATTTTTTCGGGTAGCATCAAGCCATTTTTTATAGGGTCTTTCTAAAACAATTTTAGATTTAATTTCTTCATCATTAATAATTCTTCCTTCATTCATATCAACTAGAAACATTTTTCCTGGCTCTAATCTACCATGTCTCTCAATATCTTCAGGAGCTATATCAACTACGCCTATTTCAGAAGACATAATTAATTTTCCGCTTTTGGTAACCGTATATCTTGAAGGTCTTAATCCATTTCTGTCTAGTAATGCGCCAATATAATCACCATCTGTGAATGGTATAGAAGCCGGTCCATCCCAAGGTTCCATAATACAGGCATTGTATTCATAAAACGCTTTACGTTCTTCAGACATGGTTACATGTTTTTCCCATGCTTCAGGAACCATCATCATCATTACTTCGGGTAAAGATCTACCTGATAATGCAAGTAATTCTACGACCATATCCATTGAAGCCGAATCAGATTTTCCTGGTAAAATAATAGGAAATAATTTTTCAATTTGATCACCAAAAATGTCACTTTGCATAATTTCTTCACGAACACGCATTCTTCCAACATTTCCTCTCAACGTATTTATTTCTCCATTTTGACACATTAATCTAAAAGGTTGCGCCAATTCCCATGAAGGCATTGTATTTGTTGAAAATCGCTGGTGTACCAATGCCAATCTTGTTACTAAGTCTGGCTGTTGTAAATCAATAAAATAAGGGCCAATATCTTCAGGCATAATAATACCTTTGTAAATTAAGGTAGTATGTGAAAAACTTGTAACATAAAAATAAGAGCTTTCAGACATTTTAGAAGCGGCAATGGTATGCTCAGTTATTTTTCGAGCAGCATATAATTTTGCTTTAAAAATTTGCTCATCTTTATGAGGGCCTTTACCAACAAATATCTGATTAATAGTTGGTTCCGAAGCCAAGGCAATTTCACCCAGTTGAGAAGAATCTACCGGTACATTTCTCCAACCTAAAATTTCAAGTCCTTGATTTATTATTTCTTTTTCAAATACTTCTTTACAATATTTATATTGATTTTTATTTTTAGGTAAAAAAGTCATACCAACAGCATATTCTCTTCTTGCAGGTAATTTAAAATTACAAACTCTATTGAAATATTCGTGAGGGATATCTATTAAAAGTCCAGCGCCATCACCAGTTTTTCCATCAGCACTTACACCGCCACGGTGTTCTAGTTTCACTAAAATTTCTAGAGCATCGTGTATTATTTGGTTTGTTTTTTCTCCTTTTAGGTTGCATATAAAACCGGCGCCACAGTTTTCATGTTCAAATTCTGGCAAGTAAAGCCCCTGTTTTTTCATTATAAATTAATTTATTGAATATTTACAAAAATAGATAATTTACGAATAAATACTTTTAAAAATTACGAAAACGTTGTAATTATGTTAAACAAATTAATTATCTATTAAAAATAATAAAATCATTTATAAAGCACATTATTTTTGTTTTTTCAATAATATGTATGGCGTTGAATTAAAGGAGGGATTTCCATAAAATTCTAATAGCGACAAATGCAATTAAAAGTGCAGTAGCTTTTTTGAGGACTGTTGGTGAAATTAAATTAGCGCTAATTCTTGAACCTATTTGCCCGCCAATCAATACCGTAAACATTAAAATAAATGTAATTGTTGGTTCAATTGAAAAGTCGGGATTTAAGAATTGACCAGTTAAGCCAGCTATTGAATTTACTAGAATAAAAAAGCTTGAGACTGCTGCAATTTTTTTTGGAGTATCCCATTTTGTTAAATGTAATAAAGGAGCTAAAAAAACACCACCTCCAATTCCAACCATTCCAGAAATAAATCCAATAAATCCGCCATAAGCAGCATCTTTTGAAGCAGATTTTTTAAAATTTGAAATTGCTGCCTTTTCAGTTAAATATTTTGTTGTCCACATTAAAATTGCTGCAATAAATAGAGTGATACCCAATAAAATAAAGAATGCTGTCTGACTAATTTTTAAATAACCTCCAATAAAAGCAAAAGGTACACTTGCCAATACCAATGGGATATTTTTTTTCCAGTTAAAAAGATTGTTTTTTATGTACACGTAGGTACCTCCAGAAACTACTACAATGTTGCACAACAAGGCAATAGCTCTAATTTGTGTAAACGCCAACGAGGTTAAAGCCAGTACGGCTAAATAACTAGATCCACCTCCAAAACCAACTGAAGCATATAAAACAGCTATTAAAAAAAAGAGGATAATAATTTCCCAGTTCGATAAAAGTGTATCTAAAAGTACTTGAAGAGAAATCATAAAGTTGGTTGATTTTTTAACAAAAATACCGATAAAATTAAATGTATAAGCAGTTTAAGTTGCATTAGTTGAAATGAAATAAAAAGTTTAAAATTTCATAAAACTATCAAGGGTAGTGGTACTTTATTGATAATTAATGATTAAAATTTAAATATTAGGTTTGATTTATTATGCTAAATAGATATATTATGCAAAAATAGTATATATGAATATAGAGTTTTGTCCAAATTGTGGTTCTGACGAGTATGTAAAGAGTGGAATTATAAAAGATCGGCAGCGTTTTAAATGTAAAAAATGCAACTATTATTTTACTGTCAATAAAATGGGAAAGCAAATAGATTCCTATTATGTGAATAAAGCTTTGCAATTGTATTTAGAAGGATTGAGCTATCGGGAAATTGAACGAATTTTGGGAGTTTCGCATGTGAGTATTATAAATTGGGTAAAAAAGTACAATATTAAACGGCCGTATAGTTTTGAATATCACTCTACTTATAAAATTTTAAATGCAACTGAGTTGGCTAAGTATTTTTCTGAAAACAAAAATTTGATTGGTGCGGGCGTTATTGTTACTGAACTTGGTGATAAGTTTATGCTTATTCGCTGGGAGCGATTCAAGGAATAACTATATTAATTAGCAGATATATATATCTAATTTTATTTCATTCATATTTCTCTTCATATTGTAATGGTTAAAACTGTTTTTAACAAATTAATTAACCAACTAATAAACTACAATATGAAAAAACTCAAACTTTTACTACTCAGTTTTTTTTTGTTATCATTTATGTTTTCATTTTCTCAAGGGTCTCCAAACTATGATGGAGGATTTAAGATAAAGTTCAATGATGATGGTAACAAATATTTAAGAATTATTTCCTGGGCTCAATTTCAGGTTGTTTACACTAACGATGTTCCTGAGGATGTTAATAATTTCGGATTTAATGTTAGAAGGGCACGCGTTTTAATGTTTTCTCAAATTACTGACAAGTTTTTAATTCTAACACATTTTGGTTTAAATAGTTTAAACAGTAAAACAATGAGTCCTACAGGTCAGAGTGAAGGTTCACAGCTGTTTATGCATGATGTTTGGGGGCAATGGAGTTTAACCAAAGAACATTCAGTTGGAGCTGGTTTGCATTATTGGAACGGAATTTCAAGGTTAAATAATCAAAGTACACTAAATATGTTGACTTTAGATAATAACCGTCAATCATGGTCGACTCTTGGTTTGTCTGATCAGTTCGCTCGTCACGTTGGAATTTACTTCAAAGGAAAATTTAAAAAACTTCAATACCAAGTTGCCATAAACGATGCTATAACAAATGGATTGGATATGAGAATTCCTGAAAATGGAGGGCCAGCTATATATGGTGGTAAACGTATATTAGGTTCAAAAGAAGCTGGCTTTGCTTATGCAGGGTATTTTGAATATAATATTTTAGACTCAGAGTCTAATTTTTTACCATTCAAAGTGGGGACTTATTTAGGAACAAAAAAAGTTTTTAATATTGGAGCGGGTTTCTTTGCGCATCCAAATGGAGCGGTTTCTGCAGATAATTCAGGTGTTTTAAAAGGTGAAAATATAGGCATTTATGCATTGGATGCTTTTTATGATGCTCCAATAAAAGACAATGGTAGTGCAATTACAGCATATGCAACCTACCAATGGAATAATTATGGAACAGATTACCGATACAGTGCTTATGGATCTGGCGGAATGTTTTATTCGCATTTGGGTTATGTTATTCCTGGAGATATTACTAAACCAAGAGTTCAACCTTATTTATCATATGGAATTAGCGGCTATGACGCCATTTCGGACAACAGAAATGTTTTTGGTATAGGTGGTAATCTTTATTTAGAAGGTCATAATTCAAAGCTGACTTTAGAATATAAAAATGAAAAATTTGGAGCAACAGATCTTGGTACTGTTACACTTCAAGCAATGATTTATCTTTAATATTAACTTAAAACTTTTTAATTATGTCAAAAACAGATATGAAAGCATATTGGAAAGAAAACCTTGGCTATTTAGCAATTTTGCTCAGTATATGGTTTTTAGTTTCCTATGTATTCGGAATTTTATTAGTAGATCAGTTAAACAATATCAAACTTGCCGGATTCAAACTTGGTTTTTGGTTTGCTCAACAAGGGTCAATGTATGTATTTGTTATTCTAATTTTCGTCTATGTGAGATTGATGAATAAATTGGATAAAAAATACGGTGTAGACGAATAATTAACATATAAAAATTAAAAATCATGGGAATATTAGCATGGACATGGATACTTGTTGGGGTAACTTTTGCACTTTATATAGGAATTGCAATTTGGGCTAGAGCGGGATCATCAAAAGAATTTTATGTTGCAGGTGGTGGCGTGCCTCCAATAATGAATGGGATGGCTACAGCTGCAGACTGGATGTCGGCAGCGTCATTTATATCTTTGGCAGGGATTGTATCATTTCAAGGGTATGATGGATCAGTTTACCTTATGGGTTGGACTGGCGGGTATGTATTATTGGCTTTACTTTTAGCGCCTTATTTAAGAAAGTTTGGAAAATTTACGGTTCCAGATTTTATAGGTGATAGATACTATTCAAACACAGCACGTGTTGTTGCGGTAATTGCTGCACTTATTGTTTCATTTACCTATGTTGCAGGGCAAATGCGTGGCGTAGGAATTGTGTTTTCTCGTTATTTGGAAGTTGATATCAATACAGGTGTTTATATTGGAATGGCAATAGTTTTATTTTATGCTGTTTTAGGCGGAATGAAAGGAATTACTTACACACAAGTTGCACAATATTGCGTATTGATTTTTGCATTTATGGTGCCAGCTATATTTATTTCATTTCAAATGACAGGTAACCCAATTCCTCAATTAGGTTTTGGTGGTACAGGTGAAGATGGTGTTTATTTGTTAGATAAATTAGATGGTTTGTCAACAGAACTTGGTTTTCATGAATATACTTCTGGAAGTAAATCAATGATTGATGTATTTGCAATTACAACAGCCTTAATGGTTGGTACTGCTGGTTTACCTCATGTAATTGTTCGGTTTTTTACCGTGCCAAGGGTAAAAGATGCAAGGATTTCAGCTGGATGGGCTTTGCTTTTTATTGCTATTTTATATACAACAGTTCCTGCCGTTGCAGTTTTTGCGAGAATTAAATTAGTTGAAACGGTAAGCAATTCAAAATATGAAGAACTACCACAATGGTTTAATAATTGGGAAAAAACAGGATTGTTGAAATTTGAAGATAAAAATGCTGATGGAATTGTACAATATGTTGCAGACAAGGAGGTCAATGAATTAACAATTGATCAAGATATTATGGTGTTGGCAAATCCAGAAATTGCACAATTACCAAACTGGGTTATAGCATTAGTTGGAGCAGGTGGTTTAGCAGCCGCATTATCAACAGCAGCAGGATTGTTATTGGTTATTGCATCATCAATTTCACATGATTTATTTAAAAAGATTATCAAACCAGATATTTCCGAAAAAGGAGAATTATTGGCAGCGCGTTTAAGTGCTTTTGTAGCAGTATTAATTGCAGGTTATTTTGGTATCAATCCACCTGGATTTGTCGCAGCAGTTGTTGCGTTGGCATTTGGATTGGCTGCGGCTTCATTTTTTCCAGCTATTTTACTTGGAATTTTTGATAAACGTATGAATAAAGAAGGTGCTATATCAGGTATGATAATTGGACTTTCTTTAATGACTTTTTATATGGCAAAATATAAATTGGGATGGATTGGTGAAATGCCAGATAAAAGCGAATGGTGGTTTGGGATTTCGCCAGAAGGTTTTGGAACTGTAGCTATGCTAGTTAACTTTGCAGTTTCTTTAGTTATTTCAAGATTAACAGCTGCACCACCAGAACACGTTCAGGAAATTGTTGAGCATATTAGAATCCCGTCTGGAGCGGGTGAAGCAAGCGGGCATTAAATTATAAGTTATTTATAAAACAGCACTATAATTTATATAGTGCTGTTTTTACTATATTTAGTACTAAATTAAAAAATGAAAAAAAGACACCAGCAAAAATTAATAGTGTTGTCATTTCTTTTACTGTGTTTATTTAATATACCAGTGATATTGCTATTTAATAACAGTTCAAGTATTTTAGGTTTGCCTGTAATTTATTTTTACATTTTTTTTGTTTGGATCTTAAGTATCATTATTTCATATGTAATTCTAAAAAAGTATTATGAGTAGTTTTTTAGTTATTTCAATAATCATAGTTTATTTAGCAGTCATTTTTTACGTCGCTTACTGGGCTGAAAAAAATTCAAAAAGTATTTGGGTAAATAATCCTTATGTATATACACTTTCTTTGGCTGTTTATTGCACAGCTTGGACTTATTATGGAAGTGTTGGTTTAGCAGCAACTTCAGGTTTAAAATTTTTAACAATTTATCTTGGTCCTATCATAATTATTCCTTCCTGGATTATATTGATGCGTAAAATTATCAAAATTTCGAAAATCAATAAAATATCATCTTTGGCCGATTTTATTTCATTGCGTTATGGTAACGACCGTTTCTTAGGTGCTTTGGTAACTGTGATTTGTGTTTTGGCAATTGTACCTTATATATCTTTGCAATTAAAAGCCATTTCTGAAACATTTAATGTTATAACAAAGCACAATATAATTACCAATACAGTTATAAATGACACCACTTTTTACATTGCTATCTTATTAGCCATTTTTGCAGCTTTTTTTGGAACACAAAACACCGATGCTTCGGAACGTCATAAAGGAATTATCACCGCTGTTGCATTAGAATCTATAATTAAACTGGTTTTCTTTTTGGTAATTGGCATCTATGTAACATTTTATTTATTCAATGGTCCTAGCGATATTTATAACCAAGCATCTTTATTGCCAGATTTCCATACAAAACAAAGTATTGGAGGATTAGAAGGCGGATTTAATTGGTTTTTTATGACAATGTTATCAATGATTGCAATTATGTTATTGCCACGGCAATTTCAAGTAACTGTTGTTGAAAATGAACGAGAGAAATATTTAAAAAAAGTAACTTGGTTATTTCCATTGTATCTTTTGTTGTTTAATATTTTTGTAATCTTTATTGCTTGGGGTGGAAATGTTATATTTAAAAATCAACAAGTTGATGCTGATTTGTTTACGCTAATGCTACCTTTAATTAATGGTCATGAATTTTTAGCTTTGATTGTGTTTTTGGGTGGATTTTCAGCAGCCATATCGATGGTTGTGGTTTCTACTTTGGCACTTTCAACTATGCTAAGTAACAATTTAATTATACCATATGGCTTTTTAAAAAAATACAGCAAAGGAGAATCAACTCAAAATACCGAATCCATTAAAAATATTCGTCGTATTGCGATATTTTCACTAATAATTGTTGCTTATTTTTTCTATAGAAGTTTCACTTTAGATAGGTCTTTGGTGTCAATAGGACTCATTTCATTTGTGATTATAGCACAATTAGGGCCTTCATTTTTTTGCGGTTTAATTTGGCGTAGAGGTGCTTCAAAAGGAGCGAAATACGGAATTGTTATTGGGTTCTTAGTAACAACATACACTTTAATAATTCCTTTTACAATTGATTTTCAAATAATTTCAAGCTCATTTGTACAGGAAGGTATGTTTGGTATAAGCTTTTTAAAACCCTATGCCCTTTTTGGTTTGCAATTTTTAGAGCCAGTGCCTCACGCATTTTTTTGGAGTTTGTTTTTTAATATGTTAACTTATGCATTGATATCAGTAAATATAGTTGGGAATTATAGAGAACGAAACTTTGCTGAAATGTTTGTTGATAGTGCAAAATATGCAACCTTAAATGAGGATGCTTATGTTTGGAAAGGTGAAGCTTATGTGCGAGATATTAGAAATGTTTTAATTCGTTTTTTAGGAGAAAAAAGAACAGAACGAGCACTGAATTTATTTAATATGAAATATGGAATTGATCAAAACATTCTATATGCTGATGCCCGATTGGTTAATTTTTCTGAAAAATTATTAACAGGAAGTATAGGTAGTGCTTCTTCAAGAATTTTAATTTCATCAGTAGTAAAAGAAGAAGAAATTAGTTTGTTAGAAGTATTAAATATTTTAGATGAAACTCAAAAAGCAAAAGAATCTAACAAGCAACTTCAAGAACGTGATAAGCAAAAAGATGATTTCTTAGATACAGTTGCTCATGAATTAAAAACACCAATCACTTCTATTAGAGCACTTTCTGAAATTTTATTAGATGATGATCAAATTGACAATTCAACAAAAAAACGGTTTTTAACAAGTATTGTTTCTGAAAGTGAACGAATTAGTAGGCTGATTAATAATATTCTAGATTTAGAAAAGTTAGCAACGGGAAAAGAGAAGTTAGATTTACAAAAAAACAGCATTTTTGAAACTGTTAAAAAATCAATAAATGCAGTATATCAAATAGCTGCCAATAAAGGAATTGAAATAAATATTTCAGGTTTAATAGATGTTGAATTTTTGTATGACGAGGATAGAATTCAGCAAGTACTTATTAATTTGCTATCTAATGCCATTAAGTTTTCCCCAAAAGAAACTGGTGTTGTTTCAGTTTTTTCATATTTGGATAATAATAAATTTGAAATATCTGTTGAAGACAATGGAAAGGGAATTGATATAAATGATTTAATTTCAATATTTAATAAATTTTATCAGTCTAAAAATCAAACCATATTAAAACCTGTTGGTAGCGGATTAGGTTTGGCAATTAGCAAGCAAATTATTGAAAGTCATAATGGGAAAATTTGGGCTGAAAACATAAAGCCCCAAGGAGCCAGAATTACATTTAGATTACCATTTAATACAATATAGGATGAAAAAGATATTGATAGTAGACGATGAACCAAACATTGTAATGTCGTTAGAATACATATTTAAAAAGGAAGATTTCGAAGTTTTTATTGCTCGGGACGGTGCTGAGGCAATTGAAATATTTGAAAACAACAAAATAGATATTATTATTTTAGATATTATGATGCCAAATGTTGACGGTTTTCAGGTGCTAAAATACCTAAAAGCGGATGCTGTTTTAAGTAAAATTAAAGTCATTTTTCTTTCAGCAAAAAATAAAGTTTCTGATATAGAATTGGGATTGCAATTGGGTGCAGATAAATATGTATCGAAACCATTTTCAACTAAAAAATTAGTAAGTGAAGTAAAAGAACTTCTTAAGAAAAAATAAAAATCATATTCAATTTTAATTGAATTTATAACCAATAAAAATATAATAGTATGAGTTATCAAAAACACTATAATTACAGCATAGAAAATCCTGAAGGATTTTGGAAAGAACAAGCGAACAATATAAAATGGTATAAAAAACCACAAACTATATTATCAAAAGATGAAAACGGTTTTGATAGATGGTTTGCTGATGGAAAATTAAATATTTGTTATTTGGCTATAGATAAACATGTTGAAGATGGTTATGGAGACCAAGCTGCCATTATTTATGATTCACCTGTTACCC
>Ga0102812_10003276_pt1 | contig 10644 bp, 11 predicted proteins | sample ColrivemetaGS713_FD_79334 | JGI IMG/M metagenome (GOLD analysis project Ga0102812, IMG submission 79334) | Estuarine microbial communities from the Columbia River estuary - Flood tide ETM metaG S.713 | ecosystem: Environmental > Aquatic > Marine > Intertidal zone > Estuary | place: USA...
AGCAATCGCAGCGGTGCGATCCGGGGGGTCATGCCAACGCCGCCTTGACGGCTTTTTCATCCCAGTCCATGCCGAAACCGGGGCCTTGGGGGACGATATGACCGTCTTTTACTTGCGGTGGATCCTGCAATAGAAGCCCTGCCACGTCGAGATACTCCAACAGATGCCGACCGGGTGTTGCGGCCAGCGCATGTGCGGACGCTTCCACGAAGAGATGACTGGACACCGGCACCGATGCAGCGGCACAGAGCGGTGCGGCGCGCATCCATCCGGTCAGACCGCCAATCTTGACGATATCGAGCATCGCGTGGTCGCAGATGCCTGCCGCCATTGCGCGCCCGGCGTCTTCGGCGCGCCACCAGTTTTCCCCTGTCTGGATCGCTGTTGATACGTTGGCCCGCACAGTGGCGTGGCCTGCAAAATCCTCTGCCGGGACCGGTTCTTCAACCCATGCGAGGTCGATACCTGCGTCCTCGAAGGCGCGAATGCGTCGAATGGCTTCCGGTGTGGTCAGAGTTTGGTTGTAGTCGATCATCAAAGTGACATCAGGACCGACCACGCTGCGCAAGGCCTTCAATGCAGCCAGATCACCCGCCACAGAGCCGCCAGCGACTTTTGTCTTTATGGCGGAAAAGCCGCGCGCAAGTGACGCTTCGATCATCGCCTCCCCTTTGCCGGGTTGGAACAGCCCCAGGCTGTCATAACATTGCAGGGGTGTCGCAGCAGCACCCAGAAGCTGAGCCACGGGCGCATTTTGGGCCCGTCCAAGCGCATCCCACAAAGCCATGTCGATGCCCGCCATGGCCATCGTCACAATCCCCTGACGGCCCAGCAATTCAAAGGCGGCGTCCAACTCTTCCATACGGGTCAGAGGCGCCACGGCCTTGCCGGTCAGAGTAGGGCCGATCTCTTCAATCATCCGCACCAGCGGTTTCAGGGCTAGTGGCGTGTACCCGAAAATATATGAACGGCCAGTAACACCCTGCTCTGTTTCCAGATCAAGCAAAACGAGGGGTGCTTGCGGTATCGACACAGTCGGCGTCATGATGGGAAGCTTGAGCGGGGCCATAACGGCACGCGCGCGCAAACTACGACAGATCAAAGGTTGCGGCATGAATCTGTGTCCGATCTGCTGGTGTGCTTATCCAAACAGATTAGACCGCGCGGAGGTTTTGACACAACAGCTCACTGCGCTCTTTGACTAGGCCGAATCCCGCAGTGTGTAGAACTTTAGACTGGCCGCGTCGTACCGGCAGAATCATTCTCAAATGCGTAAAAACCGTTGAGCAATACGCGGGATCATCGTGTTGAACCGCAGCGGTGCGTCGGTCACTGCAAGACAGATGCAATCCTCGTGAATGTCGGCAACAGGCGTGTGGGTCAGGTCTTCATCTGCAAATTCCACATCCCCGCGTGCAAAATAGTCGCCTTCATCCTGAAATGCACCCTGGAGCACCATCGTCATTTCAGTGCCGCGATGGCCATGATCCGGCATTGCCACGCCCGCAGGAATATACAAGAGCCGTGCGCTCGCATCGCGCGATGTCGGCAAAATCGCCTGTTTCACGCCCATTCCCATCGGCTTCCATTTGACCGCACTCAGATCGCCACCAACATAATCCTGCAAGGGAGCAGGCAACACGCCGCGCGGATGGTCCTTCACGGGAGTCCGTTCCACAACGCCACCTGCGATGAGCGCCATTGTTGCCTCAAGGCAAGCGTCTGAAACGGCATGAGTTTCAGTCATCTGTTCCAGCACTTCGCCGCCCACCGCGTCAAAGCTTGCGGCTTGCGACCGGCATCCATCGCACAAGGACAAATGCGACGCGACCATCAGGTTGAACGCCTCGGGCAGCGTTCCGGCGGAGTAAGCCATCAGGATGGCGTCGTTTATGTGGTGCTTGATCGTATGTGTCATCTGTTCGTTCATTTCATTGCGTGGCGCAGTCTATCCAGCGCTAACCTAATTCTCGATTTGATCGTGCCAAGGGGCAGACCGGTTTCTGCGGCGATTTCACTATGGGTCAAGTCCCCGAAGTACGCCTTTTCTATCAATTCCCGCTGTGATGCGGGCAGAGCGGCAAGCGCCTCTCCAAGTATCTTGCTTTCCTGTTGCAGGCTCAGGACATCTGCCTGATCCGGTTCAGCTTCCGGACCCCAAGGCAAATCCTCGGGCTCAGGTCTGCGCTGTCTGCGCAACAGGTCGATCTTGCGATTTCGCGCGATCGTAAAAATCCATGTGGCGACGGACGCACGGGTTGCATCGAACATGTGCGCCTTGTTCCAAAGGGTCGCCATCACATCCTGCGTGCATTCCTCTGCGAGGGTCACGTCCGCCCCGGATTTGATAAGGAACCCTTTTACCCGAGGGGCAAAATGGGCAAACAGCTCGGCAAAAGCCGTCCTGTCCTGATCATCCCGGATGCGCGCCATATGGCCCACCCAAAGCATTCTCGCCGATCCGTCGTCGCTGTTCACGTGTCTATTTCGCGCTTTCAAATTGTTATCCAATTTACTCATGTCCCGACGCGCTTCCGCGACGGGGTCAGAGCTTTGGTTTTTCTCAAGACTCGCTAACATATCCATTCTACGGGTCTCGACCTCACGTGGATCACTAACAATGTTTGTTGGGTTTTGCATCCAATTTGGCTAACCGGGCGTAATACTGTTGATTGCTGATAAAACTGGACCCTGACTATATGCCCTTCGAAGCGCCGACACTCCGCTCTGCGGACAACTATACCCATAATCCAAATGCCCAGAAAATCGCCATAATTGGTGCCGGAATCTCCGGAATGGGCGCTGCGCACATGCTTGGCCGAGATAATCACGTCACATTGTTCGAGGCAGAAAAACGCCTTGGTGGTCATGCGCGTACGGTGATGGCAGGCCAGTATGGCAATCAACCGGTCGACACCGGTTTTATCGTGTTCAACTATGCCAACTATCCCCACATGGCGGCGCTGTTCGAAGAGCTTGATGTGCCTGTGGTCAAGTCCAATATGAGTTTTGGTGCCTCGATCAACGGTGGCGCACTGGAATATGCGCTGACGTCGATAGACGCGCTGTTTGCACAGCGCAAAAATGCAGTGAACCCCAAGTTTCTGCGCATGGTGCGCGATATCTTTCACTTCAACAAAAACGCGCTGCGCGTCGCGTCCGACCGATCGCTAACTCTCGCCGATTTTCTGGCGAAACTCGGAACCGGAGAGTGGTTTCGCGATTATTACCTGTTGCCGCTGTCTGGAGCGATCTGGTCTACGCCGACTGAAAAGATCATGGATTTTCCGGCCCATGCGATGATCCAGTTTTTCGAGAACCACGCTTTGCTGAACCACACAGGACAGCACCAGTGGTACACGGTCGACGGTGGCAGCCGCGAGTATGTACGCAGGCTCGAAACGTCGCTGCGTGACAAAAAAGTCGATCTGCGTCTGGGGGCTGCGGTGCAGTCCGTTACCCGCACAGGCGGCAAGGTGCACCTGCGCACATGGGGCGGTGACGTTGAAACATTCGATCAGGTCATTTTTGCCACCCATTCCGATGACACGCTAAAGCTGATGGTGGATGCCAGCTCCGAGGAGAAAAAGGCGCTGAGTGCGATTGCCTATCAATCGAACGATATTGTTCTGCATGCGGATGCCTCCATCATGCCGAAGCGGCGCAAGACCTGGGCCTCCTGGGTCTACACTGAAGACGACACCGCGCAATCTGACCGGATTGATCTGACATACTGGATGAATTCGTTGCAACCTATCCCGATGGATGATCCGCACTTCGTGACTTTGAATACCCGTCGTGCGATCCGTGATGACAAGATTTACGATCAGGTCACGCTGCGACACCCTGTTTATGATCTGGCGGCTTTGGCTGCACAAGAACAGGTGCGCAGTTTCAACGGCCGGAACAACACATGGTTTTGCGGTGCGTGGATGCGCCATGGCTTTCATGAAGACGGTCTTGCAAGCGCCGTGGATGTCGTTCAGGCCCTCAAGACCCGCGCGGCAATGGAGCTGGCGGCCGAATGATCCAGCGCGTCGATCATATCGAGGGCCAGACCTACCACGGCCGCAAGGGCGTGATCAGCAACGGATTTCGGTATTCGGTGGACTTTGTGCTGCTGGATGCGGAAGCGGAGTTGAAAACGCCATGGTTGTTTTCGCGCAACCGTGGTGGCGTTACGTCGGTTCGGGATGTTGATCACGGCGGCGCACCCGGTAACGGAACAGGTGCCGCCTGGGTGCGTGATGTACTGCGGCAACATCAGATCAGCGGCGTCGACCGGATCGAACTGCTGGCGCAGCCGCGCATGTTCGGGCACGTCTTCAACCCAGTCAGCTTCTGGCTGTGCCGCCGCGCCGACGAGGCATTGATCTGTGTGATTGCAGAGGTCAGCAACACGTTTGGGGATCGGCACAGCTATTTGTGTCATCATGCCGACCTGCGCGCGATCCAGCCGTCTGATACGCTTCAGGCTGCCAAGATATTTCATGTCTCGCCGTTTCAGCCTGTCGAGGGCGGTTACACCTTCCGGTTCGACATCACCGACGAGCGTATCGGTGTCTGGATCGACTATCTTCAGAGGGATGGCGGCCTGATTGCCACGTTGACGGGCAAGCGCACGCCGCTCACGAACCGCGCGATCCTGCGTTCGATTTTGCGCAGACCGTTCGGCGCGCGGCGTGTACTAGCCCTGATCCACTGGCAGGCGTTGAAGCTTTGGTGGAAAGGTGCGCGATACCGCGCGCGACCACTGCCGCCGACCAATGAGGTATCGCGCTGATGCTGGCAGAAGCGCGCATATCGGATGTTCCCACATCCGGCAGGGACCGTTTGCCTGCCTATTCGGTGTTCGCGGCATTGCTGGCGGCCGCGGGATTGCCGATCTACATCCACGCGCCGAAATTTTATGTTGATCAGTATGGCGTATCGCTGGCGGCTCTGGGTGCGGTCCTGTTTTTGCTGCGCCTGCTGGATGTGGTGCAGGACCCTCTGTTCGGGCGTCTGTCCGAACGGTGGCGCGCACACCGTGGTTTGTCTGTTGGTGTTGGTTGCGCGGTGATGGCTCTTGGTATGGTGGGTCTGTTTGCGGTTCCCCCCTTGCTGCCACCCTTGATGTGGTTTGCGCTGATGCTGACGCTGGTTTTTTCGGCATTCAGTTTTCTGACCATCAATTTCTATGCGCAAGGTGTTCTAAAGGCCGCGTCGATGGCAGGTCAGGGACATCTGCGACTGGCCCGCTGGCGGGAAACGGGTGCGTTGCTGGGAGTCTGTGTGGCATCCGTTGCCCCTGTGGCTCTGGGTGTGGCAATGGCGGCTCCTTTTGCCGGGTTCGCTGCGGGCTTTGCCTGTCTGGCCCTTTTCGCCGCGTGGATAATGCGCAGCGAATGGAGCACTGAGGGCACAGCTCCCTCTACGGGCTTTGGAACGGTGCTTCGTGATCCTTTGGCGCGTCGACTTCTGATCATCGCTTTGTTGAATGCGGCTCCGGTCGCGGTCAGTTCCACATTGTTTTTGTTTTTTGTCGAAAGTCGGCTGGAGGCTCCGGGGCTTGAAGGCCCGCTGCTACTGGTATTCTTCTTGTCGGCTGCCTGCGCCGCCCCGGTCTGGGGCATGATCGCGGAACGGTATGGTGCAAGGTCCACGCTGATCACGGCAATGGTGCTGGCGATCTGCGCGTTCGGGTTCACTCTGACGCTCGGGCCGGGCGACTGGGTGATGTTTGCGGTGATCTGTGTGGCGTCGGGGGCGGCGCTCGGCGCGGATCTGACGCTTTTGCCCGCGATTTTTGCGACGCGCATGGGGCAGATATCGCCCTCAGCATCCGAAGGGTTCGGGCTGTGGTCTTTCGTATCGAAATTCACGCTGGCCTTGGCGGCGATCAGCCTGCTTCCCGCGCTGGACCGCGCAGGTTTCCAAAGTGGAACTGCTGAAAATTCACAGGAGGCACTTGCGCTGCTGACCCTCCTTTATGCGGCCGTACCCTGCGGGTTGAAGGTTCTTGCGATCCTTCTGCTGCTGGCCACACCGATTGAAGAGGATTAACTGATGGACGATTTATGGCTCCTGGTTCTTGGTGCGTTGGCCGCTTTTTCACTTGTATGGGCCAAGGACAGGTTTGGTGGGTTTGGCGCTCAAACGCCTGCCGATTACAAAGACCATGGCCCTCAGTTCGACATTCGCCGACATCTGAATGGTCTTATTCAGTGCGAAGGCGTGATCTATGGGCCGCTGGGCCGCGTCACCAGTCGTTTTGTCGCCGAGTTCAACGCCAGTTGGGATGGAAACAAGGGCGTGATGAAAGAGCTGTTCAACTATGACGATGGCTCCACGCAGGCGCGGGAATGGCAACTGACACTTGGCAATGATGGGCGGATTCGCGCACTTGCCTCCGATGTTGTGGGCGAGGGCGCTGGGGAACAGTCTGGCTCGACAGTGCAATTGCGTTATAGGATGCGGTTGCCTGAAAGCGCAGGTGGCCATGTGCTGGACACCGTGGACTGGATGTATCTGACGCCCAACGGCACCATCATGAACCGCTCGCAGTTTCGCAAGTTCGGGATCAAAGTCGCGGAACTGGTGGCGACAATGCGCCCGAAAGAACCCGCATGAGAAACTGGAAGAACAAACGGTATTGGCTGGTCGGAGCGAGTGATGGGTTGGGCGCAGCGCTTGCACACATCATCTGCAAGGCGGGCGCAGAGGTGATTGTTTCGGCGCGATCCGAAGACAAGCTCAAGGCGCTGGTCGCGGATTTGTCCGGCGCTGCATCCTATCAGGTTATGGATGTATCGGACGACGACAGCGTGGTTGAAGCGGCCAATTTGGTCGGCGAGGTAGACGGAGTTGTCTATCTGGCAGGCGTCTACTGGCCTTTTTCAGCGCGCGAATGGAACCCGGCGCAGGCCACAGCCATGGCGGATATCAACTTTACCGGCCTTGTGCGGACCTTGGGTCAGGTTGTGCCGGGAATGGTCGCGCGCGGGTCAGGGCATATCATGATCACAGGCAGTTTGTCCGGGTTTCGAGGGCTTCCGGGATCGATCGGGTACACGGCGTCCAAGGCGGCGACCATGTCGCTGGCGGAGTGCATGTACGCCGATTTGCGTAACACCGATATCACTGTTCAGGTGAGCAACCCCGGCTTCATCAAGACCCAACTTACGGACAAGAATGATTTCAAAATGCCCTTCATTATGACGCCTGAAAGAGCAGCGCAGCAGATGTTTGATCAGATGCAGGGCACGCGCTTCAAAAAGAGCTTCCCGGTTCCGTTTTCCTGGCTGTTTCGCGGCAGCCAGTTTTTGCCTGACTGGCTCTACTACCGCATTTTTTCATAAGCATTTATTGCCGCATGCGGCGCGGTACAAGTCAGCGCCAAGTCAACCTGGCATACCGGCACTGAAACAAGAGCAGTCGCCAACCTGACGCATGCAGTCAGACTATTTACCCACCCTCACGACATCTCAATCTGCCGAAAACACCCGACTAGAGGCGTGACAGGTGATCCCGAAAAAGTGCTGTGGCCCGAAGCCAAACCGGGTCATCCGAATTCGAAATGGCCATGAGTGTCGGCAAAAGCTGTTCAGCAAAGTCCTGCGAGCTTTCCAGCGGGAGCAATGATGGCAGATTATCGATTGCGGTCACGTCCAGTGGTGGCACATCATGCACCCGCAATGCGGGCGTGTTCCATGTGGTGGAACGATCATACACCTTTATCGGGGAAAAGTCGCTGTCCGGGTCGCAGGCGATATCGCCGATCACGCTAAGCCTGCGCGGCTGTTTTGGGGTGTCCGAAGGGACAAAAACCGGGGTACCCGGACGCGCAAGGATGCAATTGAAAAAGAGATCATGTGCGACAATCTCTGGGAATGGTCCGCCTGAAGCTGTTTCGGCCATGTCCCACCGCGTCGTTTTTACGCCCATTTCCTTGCAGAGATCTGCAGCCCCGGTACCGACACGCCCAAGCGCCCCGATTATGAGGGCGGTGGGTCGGTCCGCCCCGGTGCCGAGCAGTTCTGCCTCAAGGTCCTGCAATAGTTGCGACGAACTGTCGTAGGCCGAAAGCGGCCCCGCGATTTGTTCGCGCTGCTGTGCCGCCCAGCATTTCAATGCAACAGCGGCCCCTGCATAGCCGGCCCAGTATCCAAAGGCTGCAACCCGCCGCCCCGCCGCGTCTGTCAGATATTCCAGGTCCAGCAACGTCCCGCCACCAGACTTGAACCGCTGCAAGAGGCGCAGGCCAGAAGGTTGTCCCTTGAACGCATGGCCGAACATGATGTGCCTGTGCCGCAATGGCGTGCCGTCATCGGGCAACTCCTTGAGGCCCAGGATCACCGCATCCTGCGGTGCGTCTGGCCAGCTGCCTTGCGGCACAAGTGTGCATCCTGCCGCCGCGTAGTCTTCGTCCCGAACAACTCGACTTGGTGAAGATTCCACGGAGATACGCATCCCTTTGGCGATCAGTGCAGCAGCGCCCGCCGGCATCAGGCCGGAGCGTGTTTCATTCGGGCGATGTTCGGCGCGCATCCAAATATGGGTCATGTCTCAGAGCATCCCTGCTGCGATGATTTTTTGCACGGACGGACGCCGACGCATTCTGTCCAGAAATGCAGATATCTTTGGGAAGTCGCCGACATTTACGCCGTCGCCCGCTAGCCAATTGCACACGACAAAGAGATAGGGGTCCGCCAGCGTCAGGTTCTTGCCGCATACATAATCACCCAGGAAAGCGGATGCTTCGATATAAGCCGCGCTTGCGGTCATGGTTTCGGTGACCTTGGCCGTCATGTCTGCAAGGCTGGATGCTGCGTCGGCCCACCGATGTCCCCGCATCTTGTGGGCATGATTGACGTGCATTGTTGAGGCCAGATAGTACATGATGCTGCGCATATGCGCGGCGGTTTCCGCATCGGTTGGAACAAGGCATTTATCTGGAACAAGCGTCGCGATGTAATCAAGGATGGCGCCGGTCTCGGTCAATCTGGTGCCTGATGTCGTCACGAATGTCGGCACGCGCCCTTTTGGGTTCAGAGCCAGATACTCCGCTTTGGTCTGCTCTGCCGTTGCGAAATCGACTTTGATGGTGTCATAGGCAAGTTCTGCCTCTTCCAGAGTGATCGCGACTGCGATCGAAATGGTGCCGGGAGCAAAGTAGAGCTTCATGCAGTGGCCTTTCAGACGTGGGTTTGCGCATGGTGCCGGTCCGGCGCTTCGAGGTGCGGGATGGCATTGAACATGGTAGGTGCGAGCGTTCCGCCAATCGGAAAGAGCCGGTGTTGAGATGTATTGTAAATCGCCAGCGCCATATGTGCCATCGCGGCGATATCCAGTCGCATGACCTGCCGCATTGCCATCGAGATCAGCCCGCCGGAGGTGACCACAAGGGCGGGACCTTCCCCGGCTGCGATGTCAGTCAACGCACTTTTGACCCGCGCTTCAAAGGCTGAAAACGTTTCCGGCGCGCCTTTGAGTTCATCGTTTTGCCAGGCGGCGAAGACCCGCGGCAGATGGACAGTGAACCCTGTTGTATCGCTTGGCATCGGCACACCGTGTTCATCCTCCAGCGCGCGGGCCAGCGTGAAGTATTCCAGTTCGTTGAGGCGTGCGTCGCGGATCGGGGCCAGGCCGGTGTCCATTGCCTGGGCTGTTTCGATGTGGCGCGTCAGCGTGCCCGTATACAGACGTGTGTGATGTTGGCGATGGGCGCGCAGATGCTGCCCGAGCCAGGCAGATTGCTGATGTCCCAGTGGGCTGAGTTTGTCATAGCTTGCTTCATCCTGGGCGGCGGAATTGGCCTGACCGTGGCGAACAAGAGTGATGTGGGACATGAGAGCCTGCCGGAGTTGTTTGACTTGTCTTAGGTGAGCATGGCCCAAGTGAAAAGAGAGGGTGTCTCCGGTCGGCATATTTTTGGAATGCTGAATTGAGACGGAGTGATGCCGATCGGAAACGGCAGTGGCGCAAATCCGGCGCGGTGTGTCGGGATTGAGACTCCAGTTGCTGCGCGATATTTCCTATAGTCCGCAGGACACTGGCAGGAGTAGTCCGAGATGAGCAATCCCATCACCTTTACACTGGACGGAGAAACGGTTCAGGCCGAGGCGGGTTTGACGATCTGGGAGGTGGCGAATGGGCGTGGTCTGGTGATCCCGCATCTGTGCCACAAGCCAGCACCGGGATACCGCCCGGATGGCAATTGCCGGGCGTGCATGGTGGAGATCGCGGGAGAGCGTACGCTGGCCGCGTCGTGCATTCGGGAACCTGTCGAAGGCATGGTGGTTACCACGAATTCTGCCCGCGCGACGAAAGCGCGCAAGATGGTGGTTGAGATGCTGTTGGCAGACCAGCCCGCACGCGACCAGGCGCATGACAAGTCGTCGCATCTTTGGGATATGGCGGAACTGAACGGGGTTGATGCAAGCCGTTTTCCCAAACTGGAACAGGGCCGTATTCCGTTGCTGGATGACAGCCATGTTGCCATGAGCGTAAATCTGGACGCCTGCATCCAGTGCGGGTTGTGCGTGCGCGCCTGTCGCGAGGTTCAGGTCAATGATGTGATCGGGATGTCGGGGCGTGGCCATGATGCCTATCCGACCTTTGACATGGCGGACCCGATGGGGGCGAGCACCTGTGTGGCATGCG
>Ga0102812_10003278_pt1 | contig 10642 bp, 10 predicted proteins | sample ColrivemetaGS713_FD_79334 | JGI IMG/M metagenome (GOLD analysis project Ga0102812, IMG submission 79334) | Estuarine microbial communities from the Columbia River estuary - Flood tide ETM metaG S.713 | ecosystem: Environmental > Aquatic > Marine > Intertidal zone > Estuary | place: USA...
AGCTTTATCTTGGAGGGAACTCAGCATGACTTGGACGCCTCACGTCACCGTTGCCTGTGTTATAGAACAGCAAGGGAAATTTCTATGTGTTGAAGAGCTCAGCAACGGACAGCTTGTCATAAACCAACCTGCCGGACACTTAGAAGCTAACGAAAGCCTAATACAAGCGGCCGTTCGCGAAACGCTGGAAGAAACCGGTTGGCAGGTTGAAGTGACCGATCTGTTAGGGTTTTACACCTATACATCCCCCCATAATAAGGTCTGTTACCACCGCTGGTGTTTTGTCGCCACGCCCATCCAACACATACCTAATCACGAACTCGACAGCGATATTATACAAGCGCTATGGCTGGACGCTGATACGATTCGTCAATCACCTACTCGCCTAAGAAGTCCGTTGGTGCAGCAGGCGATCGACGATTACCTGTCGGATAAGCGCTACCCGTTAGCGCTGCTTTGCGAACAGGCACCATCCAGCTAATTAGGGGGTTGTTAGCCGCTATCACCCTTGGCTGTTGATCGGTACAATAGCCGCTTGTTTTTTGCAGAGTCTCTCTACCCTCATGCCTTTACATTCCAACATCAACGCCAACACGCCCCCTACCCCAGCCACGGTCATCGTCGGGATGTCCGGTGGTGTTGACTCTTCGGTTTCTGCGCTGTTACTGCAGCAGCAGGGCTATCGCGTCGAAGGCCTGTTTATGAAGAACTGGGACGAGGATGATGGCTCTGAATACTGCACCGCAATGGATGATCTGGCCGATGCTCAGGCCGTTTCGGACAAACTGGGGATAACCCTGCACACCGCCAACTTCGCTGCAGAATACTGGGACAATGTATTCGAGCACTTCCTCAGTGAATACAAAGCCGGTAGGACGCCCAACCCCGACATCCTTTGCAATAAAGAGATTAAGTTCAGAGCTTTTTTAGACTATGCCAAACACTTAGGTGCAGACTATATCGCCACCGGACATTATGTACGCCGTCGCGATATCGATGGTCATGCCCAGTTACTGCGTGGCTTGGACGGCAACAAGGATCAGAGTTATTTTCTCAACGCCGTGGGTGAGGCCGAACTCGGCCAAACCCTGTTTCCGGTCGGCGAGCTGGAGAAACCTGAAGTCCGCCGGATTGCAGAACAGCATGACCTGGTCACTCATAACAAAAAAGACAGCACCGGCATCTGCTTTATTGGGGAGCGCCGCTTCCGAGATTTTTTACAACAATATCTGCCAGCACAGCCGGGAGATATCGAAACTCCCGACGGGGTCAAAATCGGTCGACACCAGGGACTGATGTATCACACCATCGGTCAGCGCCAAGGACTAGGAATCGGTGGTTTGAGTCAGTTTCCGGACGAACCCTGGTTTGTCGCCCAGAAAGATTTGACTCGCAACGTCTTGGTAGCGGTACAAGGTGGACAACACCCGCTGCTATTTAGCCGATCCTTAACCGCCAGTCATATCGATTGGGTCGATGGCAAGGGACCGCAACTGCCCTACCAATGTACCGCTAAAACCCGTTATCGCCAGGACGATCAAACCTGTACCATTATTGAGCAGATAAATGCCGATGGAACTCAGGGGTACCGGGTGACGTTTGACCAGCCACAACGAGCGGTCACTCCGGGACAATCTGTGGTGTTTTATCAGCAGGAACTTTGCTTGGGCGGTGGTGTGATCGAAACCACCCTGGATTGACAGAGCGCAGCACATGTAACGAAGATCGTTCACTGATCCATTTTCTATATCAACTTTTTATCTAAACGACGCAGGGCCCGTCCATGTCACGCACCCTAGATCAACAAACCATCGCGCTGGCTGGCATTTTCCAGGCAGCCAGTCTGGTAGATCAGATCGCCAAGCGCGGGATGATTCCGCAAAACAGTTTCGAAGCCAGTATCAATAGTATTTTTGTGACCTCGCCTGACGCCACCGAAGATGTCTTTGGCGGCGCCCGAGAACTGCCATTCAATCTGCAAACAGGCCTAAAAATGGCCCAGGATCTCAGCGACAAAGGCACATCCGTCAACAAGGATGTGACACGCTATGCGATGGGGCTACTGCATCTGGAAAGCCGCCTGCGCAAACACCCCAAGATGCTGGAACAGGTCGGCAAACGGCTGGACCAGATTGCCCAGCAAGCCGCATTTTACAACTCTAAGGACCATGCCGGTTCGGATCAACCCATGCCTGACAATCCTCAGGAAACGCCGCTCAACTATGCCAGAGGGACAGTGGTTGCCAACATCGCAACACTCTATCAGGAGACCCTAAGCACCTTTAGCTTTAGAATTCAGGTTACAGGGGAGCCACGACATTTGAAGAACAATGACAACGCCGAGAAAATTCGTGCACTACTACTAGCAGGCGTCCGCTCTGCTATTTTGTGGCATCAAGTTGGCGGACGGCGCTGGCATCTGTTGTTCTTCCGTTCTCGTGTTGGCGAATCGGCCAAACGTATCTTACAATCGGCCCAAACACATTAATGTACTACCCAGATCACGACACCCTTAAAAGCACCAACAAGGCGAATACCCGCCTGACACTTTAGCCGTCTCACGACCAAGGAACCTGAACATGTTTGCAACACTTCAACCGACAGCTGGAGATCCCCTGCTGGCTTTGATGACCGCATTTAAAGCTGACACACGTGCGGATAAGATCGATCTAGGCGTGGGTGTCTATAAGGATGAAGCGGGGAACACCCCCATTCTGGCTTCGGTGAAAACAGCCGAAGCTTATATGTTGGAAACCCAGACCACCAAAACCTATATCGGTCCTTCCGGCGCACCGGCATTTGGCAAGGCGATCGAACAGCTGTTGTTCCCCCAAGCCTATCCTGCTAGCCAGCAATTACTGGCCAGCGGGCGCGTTGCCACAGCTCAATCCACCGGTGGCACAGGCGCCCTGCGCGTCGGCGCAGACTTTATCCACCGCGCCCTGCCGAATGCAAAGATTTGGGTCAGCAACCCCACCTGGGCTAACCACTTCAACATCTTTGAATCTGCAGGTTTACAAGTCGGCGAATATCCCTACTACGATGCCAGCAACCAGAGTCTGGATTTTGCTGGGATGATCGCAACTCTGCAGACGATTCCTGCCGGTGATGTCGTGTTGTTGCATGCCTGCTGCCACAACCCCACGGGGCTGGATCTCAATGCTGAGCAGTGGCATCAGGTCGGCGCCCTCCTAAAAGAGCGTGGCGCCATGCCGTATATCGACAGTGCCTATCTTGGCTTTGCCGAAGGTCTGGACGAAGACGCCAAGGGAATCAATATCCTAGCTGAATACTGCCCCGATATGCTGATTGCTTGCTCTTGCTCCAAAAATTTTGGCCTCTATAACGAACGAATCGGTGCCCTGACCGTGGTTGCCGCTACCGAGCGCGATGCCCAAGCTGCATTCAGCCAGATCAATTACTGCATCCGTGGCAACTACTCCATGCCGCCTAACCATGGCGCTGGTATCGTGACCCACATTATCAATAGCCCGGAACTCAGAGCACAGTGGGAGCAGGAGCTGACCGAGATGCGCAGCCGGATTCTGGAAATGCGTTTGCTATTCACCCAGATGCTGGCCGATTCCGGCGCTCAGAAGGACTTCAGTTTTATCGCTGCGCAACGCGGGATGTTCTCCTTCTCCGGACTCAACCCAACGCAGGTCAAGCAGCTACAAACCGACGATGCCATCTATATCGTGGGCTCGGGTCGAATTAACGTAGCCGGCATGACCCATGGCAATCTCGATCGCCTATGCCAGGCCGTGGTCCGCGTACTCGGTTGATCAGCTCTACCGACTGTTAGACTGCTCCTCACCTCGGCGCCCATTACAGGCTACCTGAATCCGGTGAGGAGCAGTGCTACATCTTGCCTCTAACCTATAATCTTTACAGATAGCCGCAGCCGCCAGTCGGTCGCGCGCCAATATCCAGCCTAGCCTGTAGTTCCTGATCCAGATAACGGCTCACAATCTCAGTAGCTGTGCCGTCAGCCTGCATGGCTGCAAATGCCTGCTGCCAAGGCCTAAGCACCGCTTGCGAGGTGGTGTTAGATGCTACGATATAGACACAATGACTGCTCTGTACATCGCCGATCACAAAATCAGCTGGATTGAGCTCCGGATTGGCTTTGAATGCCGCACTGAGCAGTATCGCCGACGTAAACCAACCGTCTATCCGACCTGCTCTGAGCATATTGATATTGGCCGTATCCCGAGTCTGTTCTAAATAGTTATTCACCCCACCCTGTTGCAACTGAGCCAGCGGTGCCGAGCCGGCCAGCACTCCGAACGTACCTCCCTGCCGGGCAAGCTCATGAGTCAACTTACCACCGCCAGCGCGGCTGACGTAAAAAAAAGGATCATTAAGGTAGTGGATCACCCACTGCAGCTGCCCCTCTCTGGAGGCAACTCGAGCCACCGGCGTCAGCAGTACATTCGATTGCGTCAAGGTATGCTGAAACGCGCGCCTAAACGGCATCAGTCTAACAGCGCCGGAATGACCAAGCCTTCGACCGATCTCTTGCATCATCTCAACCCCAAGCCCCACGATCGGACCTTGCCCCCCTGCGTGATACGCATAGGGGGCAAGGTCCGCACCGATCAGCTTGAGTGTGTCTTCGGCCCGTATCGGGCTAAATAGGGTGAATAACAACACCCCCCCGCCCAGATAGAACTTAGCCGAGAACAGCCTATAGATCGCTGATCTTTTAGGTCGATTCCAGATCATAAATACCGCCTCATCTGGAAGATTATAGGTGCCCAGATCCATAATATGATGTTCAGAGGCAGACTTTGTGCTGGATATTAGATTCAGGGGATGAGGTTAATCTTGATCTGCCTTGATCTTGATTCTCAATGAACAGGACATCTGTACAGGCTATGCGCCTAATATGCTGCCTTAACAAGTCGCTTCGTGTATAATTTTCGCTCGCTTTTTCTGATCGAATTTCTTCCAATTTACGAGAGTGTGTCCATGGAGCTTTCAGCCCTTACCGCCCTGTCTCCGGTTGATGGCCGTTACGGCAGCAAAACCGCTTCCCTACGTCCCATTGTCAGTGAATACGGCCTGATCCGTTTTCGTGTCGAGGTAGAGATCCGCTGGTTACAACAGCTAGCCAACAACCCGCACATCACCGAAGTGCCGGCGTTTAGTGCTGAAGCCAACCGCATACTCGACAGCATCGTCAGCGATTTCAGTGAAGCCGATGCCCTGCGTGTTAAGACCATCGAAAGCACCACCAACCACGATGTAAAAGCGGTTGAGTACTTCATCAAGGAGCAACTCAAAAGCAACGCCGAGCTCAATGCCGTCAGTGAGTTTGTGCACTTTGCCTGTACCTCCGAAGACATCAACAACCTCTCGCATGCGCTGATGCTGCGCACCGCACGCGATGAGGTGGTTGGCGTGCAGATGCAACAGGTGATCGATGCAATCGCCCAGTTGGCACACGATTTCGCCGACCAGCCCATGCTGTCTCGTACCCACGGTCAGACCGCCTCACCGACCACACTGGGCAAAGAGATGGCCAACGTGGTGGCGCGCTTACGCCGTCAACTGGTGCAGATCAATCAAGTAGAACTTTTGGGCAAGATCAACGGCGCCGTCGGCAACTACAACGCTCACTTGTCGGCGTATCCGGCCATCGACTGGCAAGCTAACGCCGAGCAGTTTGTGACTAGCTTAGGACTGACGTGGAACCCCTACACCACCCAGATCGAACCACACGACTATATCGCCGAGCTGTTTGATGCCGTCGCGCGCTTTAACACCATTTTGATCGATTTCGATCGCGATGTTTGGGGCTATATCTCGCTGGGCTACTTCAAGCAACGTACCATCGCCGGTGAAGTAGGCTCTTCCACCATGCCGCACAAGGTCAACCCCATCGACTTTGAGAACTCTGAAGGCAACCTCGGTATCGCCAACGCCATCATGGCGCACCTGGCCACCAAACTGCCGATCTCTCGCTGGCAACGCGACCTGACTGACTCTACGGTACTACGTAATCTGGGTGTCGGTTTCGGTCAGAGCCTGATCGCTTACCAAGCGACGCTTAAAGGGATCAGCAAACTTCAACTTAATGCCGAGCGCATCAATGCTGATTTAGATAACAGCTGGGAAGTTCTAGCCGAACCCATCCAAACCATCATGCGCCGTTACGGTATCGACGAGCCCTACGAGAAGCTGAAAGCCCTGACCCGAGGCCAAACCATCACCAAAGAGATCTTGGCTGCATTTGTCGAGCCACTGGAACTACCGGAAGACGCCAAACAGGCTATCCGCGAGATGACTCCGCACAATTATATCGGTAATGCCGTCGCTCAGGCGAAAGCGATCTGATCCTAAGGGCTTAAGCACCGCCAAACAACAAACGGAACGCATCGCGTTCCGTTTGTTTATCCCCCTGATCGATAGGCCGCTTGTTAAGCGCCCCACTTGACTAACTGTTAGGCGTGTTTGACAAGTAAAATCAGTTATTTCCAGCCATGAATCCAACGCTCTTCATTTTTTAAGTCTTGCCACTGCAACGGGATGACTCGTTTTGTCATTACAGCTTCTATTGAGCATGAAGCAACCACATCATTTTCATCGAACTCAATCTCTGTAACGATAAAGTGTTTTTCTTTATTCCTCGGCGTTACTGCAGTCCACTTACTGTTAAGTAATTTTTTAGGATTTATTGTATTCACTTAAACTCCACTGGCACCTATCGCGTTACTAAGAACACACAGCAAACACACACCACCAAACCTAGAAACGGTTTGGTGGTGGAGCCCACCTAGTAGGGGGGGATATGCATGTTTTAGTAAGGGCTGTTTATATATCGGACTTTAATAGCTTGCACTCATTTACACCTTCCATTCCCTTTTCCGGTGAAACCTCATGAAGCACTGAACGAGCAGTCCACATCCCCATTTTTACTTCCTGCCATACATAGTGATTCTGTCCAGCTTGGGTATCTATGGTGATTTTTGCAGTATTTTCAGTTAAAGATGATATCTCATGAGTTCCAGGCTTCACCTGCCAATGAAAAAAAGTTTTAGGTCCTGTTTTACCAGCCACTTTTCCATCTAGCGCAACTGGCATAGCAATAGCGCCGCCAAATGTTTCATTTCTATATAAGTAAATATTTGCTTTACTTGAATCAATAACAAACTTTTTAGCCTGAGCGTCTTTCTCAATTGATTCCATTGGTACAGATGCACAACCTGATAACGTTGCAACTATAAGTACAACGACAAGCGCTACTATTTTATTCATTCTTAATTTCCTTATTTTAGTTTTACCATTCACCAACGTTTTATGAATAAAAGCCATTACTCTATTGCTATCTACGAGCCCTATCGTCGCCATAACGGGTCGGAAAGCCGCGCAGCGGTTTGGAGATCTAGTCCGTTAAGTGGACAACATTCTTATTATAGGCTCTCACTCGGTGCATGGTGTCCATTTGCCTCCGCCGTGATAATTATCAGCACTCAGGCAACACCCTGGGGGCACTTCAGACACTCAGAATAATACTAACAATATCGTCCCATGGCTTACCGCTGACTAGATCAGCAAAAGGTCCAGCCGTATAGCTTCCTACCGGTTGTTCCGCGTCGTCGATGAGTCTTGAGTCAGGCAGCCTACTTTATAATCTTTGATGTCGGCTTTGCCAATATTTACTAGCTAGCACTATCGATTATCAGCTTTGCCGAACAGTGCACTTAAGCACGATGGAGTTTTGCGAAACGGCGACTAAAAAAGCACCCTATCTGAGCGTACCTCTGCATCCAGACAGCGCACACTTACTCGCTGCTCAATAAGACGGACCTCAGGTCCGAACTGGTTGTAGATAGCGACATCAGCGGCATCACGACCATAACCGATGGTGACATAGCCACCTCTTAGTTCTGTCTGGGTTGCATCAAAGGTATACCAGCGCCCTCCGACATAGGCTTCAAACCAGGCATGCAGATCCATGGGTTCTAGCTCGTGTAGATAACCGACCACCATCCGCGCGGGAATACAGAGGCTACGGCACAGCGCGATGCCTAAGTGCGCCATATCACGGCAAATGCCCGACGGACGCTGATTCACCTCCTGCGCTGACAGAGGAATTCTACTACTCCCTGGCTCATAACGGATCGTGGTACGCAACCAGGTTTCTATAGCGGCCACCTGGTCGTAACCGACCTGCTGCCCAGCAGTAATCTCGGTTGCCATCTGGCCAAAGTTATCAGATTCACAGTAACGACTCGGCAACAGATAACGAAGCACTTTGGCCGGTAATTTCTGAACCTCAACATAGGGTGCGCCAGGTGCCCTAATAACGATATCGGAGGACTGGACTTGCGCTGAAGTATGAATGGTGAAGGGCCCTGCAGGAGCCACCAACCGCTGACACCGATTACCATAGTCATCAGTAAACTCGGAGATGGGAACACTCGGGGTGACGGTGTACTCCTCGCGGATCAGCCATTGCGGCGCGCCAGCATGTGGCCGCAACATCAGAATAAAAGGGGTCGGCACCTCGATGTCAAAACATAAATCACAGCTCGTCTGTAGCAACATGCAATGACCCTATGAGAAATGCCATCCGCAGCGATGGCTTAACCGTGACTCAATGTACTAAAAGAAACTGTCGCTCAGTAAGCCAGTGTTAACTCTTGCAGATGGATAAGCTACACCCTTGGAATCTGAACTCTGCTGACATCGACAGACACCTTCAACTTTTGACTTTTTCCGCCATCAAAAAATACGCCTTTTAAGGGTGACACATCGCCATAATCTCGCCCCCAAGCCGTCGTAATATGGTTTTCTGCCGGCATATTGTCATTGGTCGGATCAAATTCAAACCAACCCTCACCAGGACAATACACCGCAAACCAGGCATGAGAGGCATCGCTACCGACCAGTTTTTCCTGTCCTGGAGGTGGCAAGGTTTCGAGATAACCACTGATATAGCGGGCTGGAAATCCCAGTGAGCGGAGACAACCAATGGCCAGATGGGCGAAATCTTGGCAAACACCGCGCTTATTGCTCAGCACCTCGGCCAACGGCGTAGAGATGTTGGTAGACTGCGGATCGTAAGTGAACTCTGTAAAAATCCTATGGGTCAATTCGCGTACCGATGACAGCAATGGTCGATCACGATTGAAGGACGGCCGTGCATACTCACGCAGTGAAGCCGCGGCTTTGATCATCGGCGAGTCCAGAATAAACTCCCTCGCCTCTAGCACTTCCAGCTCCTTACTCTGCTGCAATGCAACCAACGCTTGACCACAAGTCGTGCCAAAGTCCAAATTCAGATTCAGATCACGCTCTCTGGCGTATTTTTCATCATGCACCCGGATCTCGCTAGTGACATCGATCTGCAACTCCTGATGCGGTTGCTCCAAAGAAAAGTAGTACGCCTTGTTCCCGAAATAATCCAAGCGTTGCTGACCTTGGTTAGATACCGGCAATATCTGAATACTGCTACTCAAGCAGGTCTGATAATCAGTGTCGCGTGGCAGCAGATAGGCGCGGTTATAACAGAGCGTGACTGGCTTTTCGTATTCATAGTGAGTGATGTGCCGAATACGGTAGATCATAGTTCTTCGTCCCAATCGGTACGCACTAACTGTTGATGCACTTTGATATGATCAAAATACTTGTTACTGATCTGGGTAGAGGTTCCCTGTAATAGGTGCTCTAGACGTGCCAACAACTGATCAAGTCCGGTGCGTGAGGCCCCTTCCTCATCTTCAGCTAGCAATTGCTCCATGGTACTGAGCTGGATCGCAGAAGAAGCCTCTAACAGATAACGATCTTCTTCAGCCAGTCCGGCCCCATGCGTCGCGGTCGGCAATGCAGCGATATGGGAGCGCAGAAGTTCAATTTGGAAGAACACCGACCGCGGGTTACCGCTTTCGTAGAGTAATAGATCCAGCCCTTGGGCCATATCACTACCTGAGTAATGACGGCGGCGGAATGTAATCAAGGCCTCTGAAGTTAATAACACGGCCTCCAGCACCTGGAGCTGATCCGTTTCAGGAAGCACGGGCACTAACGATGATCGAATCAAACCTACTGTTTGCAAAGCCTTTTCAACACGGCGGCCCATATCCATAAAACGCCAACCCAGCCCCCGGATCATGCTCTCATTCCAGAGTCCGGCCAATGCCAGTAGCGTCGTCACCAAAGGATCCAACGCCTCTTCGGGTGCTGCATTTAACCCCTGCTCCAGCGCACCTGCCAAGTTCGCCAACTCATCACGCAGATCATTGACTACCCGCTGGGTATCAGCAGAGAGCATTTCGCGTACCTGATCAGAACACTCCAAAAAGGAGTTCAGGTTGGCACTGACACTACCACGACGCTTTTCATCAAGGATGACCGCTAACAGCTCGGTTTCTGGCTGAATTTTAACGGCAGGATCCGATACGGTGAAACCGGGGAATGTTGAGGTTAATTGGGTTACGGTCCGCAGCAGCAGCTGCTGGGTTTGTTCGGGCATGTGGTAGGTACTATTGAGCTGTACCAATACCGTACGCAGCAGCCGGAGTGCCGCTTCGGTTCGCTCTGCGTAACGCCCCATCCAATATAAATTTTCGACCACCCGGCAAGGAAATGCAGCGCGCGTTTTAGCCGCAGCGGAGACGGGCAACACCCGAAC
>Ga0102812_10003279_pt1 | contig 10642 bp, 5 predicted proteins | sample ColrivemetaGS713_FD_79334 | JGI IMG/M metagenome (GOLD analysis project Ga0102812, IMG submission 79334) | Estuarine microbial communities from the Columbia River estuary - Flood tide ETM metaG S.713 | ecosystem: Environmental > Aquatic > Marine > Intertidal zone > Estuary | place: USA: Columbia...
GGCTAAAATTTGAGCAACTCTTTGGTACTAAAGGAGCTTGTGGAAATTGTTGGTGTATGTACTATCGCCTCAAAAAATCAGATTTTATTGAAGGCAAATTTAATGAGGGAAACAAAGATGCCATTCAGCAACTTGTTTTTAATGATTATCCAACCGGCATTTTAGCTTTTTATGGTGATGAACCCATTGCATGGTGTGCTTTAGCCCCAAGAGATCATTTTTTGAAATTAGGAAAGTCAAGAGTTCATAAACCTATTGATGATAAGAAAGTTTGGTCTATCCCTTGTTTTTTCATTGCTAAAAACTATCGTCGCTTGGGAGTATCCGTTCAGTTACTTAAAAAAGTAATTGAATTTGCAAGAGAAAATGATATTCACATTTTAGAGGCCTATCCAACTATCCCGACAACAGAAAAACTACCAGATTCATTCGCTTGGATTGGATTATACAAATCGTTTGAACGTGCAGGTTTCAAAATAGTAGATCAAACTTCAATAAACAGACCAATGGTTCGCTATTATTTAACTGAGCAATAAATGTTAGATCAAAAAGTATCCTACAAATTTAATCTTTCTGTTGATGAAAAAAAGCTCCTACGAGAACAGAAAATGAAACAAATTGAAATAATAAATCTTTCAATTGAAGAAATCCAAAAGGTATTACATGTTTCATTTGAGCGAGCAAGAGAACTTTTCGCACTTTCTGAATTCCAGCAAATTCCCAGTATTGGCATTCGTTTCGCAGATGATTTATTATTTTTGAATTACTATACATTGCTTGAGTTAAAAGATAAAGATGGGGCAACACTAACCGATGACTATGAACTAAAAAAAGGTTATTGGATTGATCCCTGTGTTGAAGACCAGTTTAGATTAGTTGTTCACTTTGCAAATCACTTCGACTACTCAAAAAGATGGTGGGATTTTACGGCCGAGAGAAAACAATTTAGAACAGAAAATGGTTATCCTGATTGTAGACCAATTAAGTCTTGGGTTGAAGTGATTGGAATTAAGAAAAAATGATTGACACTGATTAAAGATTACAACAAGCTAAAATAGTCAGTTAAATTTCTTTCAAATCTTACCCTAAACGCATTTTAATGGTATCTTTTGAAAAATAGCGATTCCCAATTTTAAAAAACACACATGAAACATCAGCCAAGAGGCCTTTCTATTCTTTTTGAAGATTCTGAAATTCTTGTTATTGATAAATCTGCAGGATTATTAACAATTGGAACAGCTCGAGAAAAAGAAAAAACAGCTCATTATTTGCTGAACGACTACGTAAAAAAAGGAAATAAGAACTCTCGAAATCGAGTTTTTGTAGTTCATCGACTTGATAAAGACACTTCTGGTTTATTAGTTTTTGCCAAAACGGAATCCGCAAAACTTTTTTTGCAAGAACATTGGAAAGATTTCAGTAAATCGTACTACACCATTGTTCATGGGAAATTAACTACTAAAGAAGGAATTATAACTTCTTATTTAACTGAAAATAAAGCGTTTAGAGTTTTTTCAGTTAATGATCCTGAACAAGGAAAATTTTCTAAAACTGGTTATAAAGTAATCCAAGAATCAGATAAATACAGTTTATTAGAAATCACTCTATTTACTGGTCGAAAAAATCAAATTCGAGTTCATCTTTCTGAAATGGGATTCCCCATTGTTGGTGATGTGATGTATGGAAGCATGGCTAAAGGAGCAAAAAACCTGTTACTTCACTCCTATTCATTGAGTTTTATTCACCCAGCAACCAAAAAAGAAGTACACTTTAACGCTGAAATTCCTGCGTATTTTAAAACTCTGATTAAATTTTAAGCTCAGAGTATTTTTTTGAATGAATGGTTTTGAATAAACTTTAATTCAAATTCATTGATGCTTCGAAAAGTGTGCTATCAATTTTTATGTAACTTTTTTGTCTCAGTGAGTCAATATGAATTTTTGAAGCATAATATTTTTTCAAATTCAATTTATCACTTACGTTAATAGTTTCTTCTGATTGAGATCGCTTTGTAATATATACGAGATAAAATTTCTCGTCTTTTGAATGCAAATATAGTTTTTCAATTGGCATTTTATTAAACAAACTATAAAAATCAGACTTCGCTAAAAACGTTGTTTTTATATGATTAAAGCCCTCGTTTTTTAGCTTACTTTGACTTAAGTTTTTTTCTAATCTCAACTTCGTTTTTCTTGCATCATTTAAGGTCGAAAACTGTTTATTGTAATAAGTTATGTCCAAAGATGACGTTTTCTTACTCAATTCAGTCTCTTGTAAACTTATCTTATTGTTTAACAAAGAGTCATTATTCAAATAAGATTGGAGCACTTTACTCATGTATAAATCACCTAAAAGTAAATTATTTCTTATGAGTGAGTCGTGCTTTATTCTTTTATCCGCTGCATAGTTATTAGCAAGTGCTTCCTGAAGGAATAATTCATCACGTATCGCTCTTCCTAATATTATTCCAAAACGTTTCATTGTCTCTGATGCGATCGTATCTGTTATCCAAAAGGACAAATCTTTAACTGTAAATTTCTTTACACTTGACCCAATAGTGTATGTTGCAATCACAAGCTCCGGGTCATATTTTTGTAAAAAAAGTTCTGTTTCTGCCTGTTCAAATCGAACTAAATCGGCTTGCTGATCAGGGCTGTTTTGTATTTTAGCACTAAGTATTGATTTAATCGTTTGCTCAATAGATCGTACCAATTCCTCATTAAAAACGGGTTTAGAATCAAGCATTACTTTCGTGACTACTTCTTTACTTTGTAGTCGTTGTTTTCTAAGTTTTACTTGGCTTTCAATTCCTTTTCGAGCGTAATTATATTGATCTTCGGTTCTTATTTTTTCTTCAATTCTGTTTTCTGCCTTTATAATATGAACCCCCCATTTTGAGTCAATTGGTTCTGAATAACTACCAATAGGAAGTGAAAAGGCTGTCTGTGCAAATTTATCATCTACTGAAAAGTATTTTATTGCACCTAAAAGACCCGCAGTGCTATCAAAACGACTTGTATGATAGAGTTCATTGGCTAAATCGACAAAATTCTCACCGTTCTTTAAACGGCTATAATATATGTTTGCATCTGTATGATTAGTAAAAAACAAATGCCTAACTACAACTTGAGATTTCGACTTAATCCAATTATTTACAAGCTCTTCTTCAGATATTGTAATTGGAATAGAATTCATTAAGTCATAGAAGTAAAAATCTCTATAAGATTTTTTTATTTCACGCTCACTGAATGTTTTAAACTCTGTATTGGTATGGAGTAGATTATTTTTTGCTTCTTCTGATAGTATTAACTTATCAATAAGCTCATTTAGAAAAGCATATCGATTTATTTTGGTATCGTTTTTACCCGTAAGTATTAAATGTTTGATATAAAATTGTGAAAAATCCTCAGAACTTAATTCTGTAGAATTTACGATTGCAACCGGTTTGAATGAGAATTCATTACTCTTGTTGTTTTTACAAGATAGAAGAGCAAATACAAGTAAAAACAGTAGCTTACTTTGAAAGGACATGGTTTATTAAATTAAAACAGATGCTTAGCTAACTAAGCATCTGTTTATTATTCGTTCTTTTAAAAAAAGACTTTAAAATCAACCATTCTTGTGTTGCCAAGATAATTAAAAGGAACTTGGCTAATATTGAATGCAACATTAGTAGATTTTGCAACTCTTAATCGAACGCCAACACCGTAAGTAAAGTGAGAATCAACATCTTTTTCGAGTAAAAAATCTTTGTAACCACCATTCACTGTAAATTGTACAGTTTTGGTCGTAAACACTAATTGATTACCAAAGTCGAAGTTTAGATTATTATCATTCGTTTGTTGAATATCACTCATTACGTTGTATGTCACATATTCTGTTTTAACAACAGGAATAGCTAAGCCAAACTTAAACGAAAGAGGTAAATCCCATTGATCTGTTTTTACATTTACAGGTGTATCAGGATTATTTCCTTCAGATGTTGGGTCAATATCTGCAAATAAATCAGTATTGATACCTTGCATTTGCATTTTACCGCCAAAGTTGGAAATTGTAGCTCCAATAGTCATACCATTTAGATAATCGGTTTCAAGAATAAAACCTAAATCGATGGCAATAGTTTGAGCGCTCATATCCCAGATTTGTTGTCTAATATATTTAGCTGTACCACCAAAGTGGAAGTTCTGAGTTAGCTTAGATGCATAAGTTACACCAAAGCTTAAATCATAGGCTCCAAAAGTAGTTCCAATTCCTGTTGGGACATCAACAGTTGTAATTTCCATTTGACCATAGTTCACATAAGCGATATTAAACCCAATATGCGCACTTTGGTTAATTTTAAATGAAAGAGCACTATTGTACATGCTTATATCTGCAAACCAGTCTAAATAAGACATATTTAGCGATCCAGATGAGTAAGGAAGATCACCTGTTCGTGCAATACCCGCAGGATTCCAAAACATACTTTCTGCACCAAAGGCTGATGCGGTATAAGCATGGCCTAGTGAAGAACCTGTCGCGCCCATTCCAACTGTTAAAAAGGAAGCAACAGTTGAACCAGAACGTGATTGTGCTTGTACATTCGAGTTAGTTACAACTCCAATAGCTATTATTGAAAATATTGTGATTATAAATTTATTCATGGCTTAAATCCCTATTTAATTACTGCAAATTTGCCAATGTGTTCACCAATACCGTGAGCTTTAACATGGAATACATACACTCCATAAGCAAGATCTTGGTTTTCTTTGGTTTTTAAGTCCCAGAAAAGGGAGCCATTTTCAATCCCACCACTGTGTGTGAGTGTTTGTAATAATTCACCTCTTACGTTAAATATGCGAATATCGCAGTTTGCTGGTAAGTTTGTGAATTGAATTCGACGTTCTCCACGACCCACAATTTGTGACCTAGGTTCATAAGCAGATGCCGCTAAATATGGATTAGGAACAACCCGAATATTTTTTAAAGCATCTTTTGCAGCCAAAGTATCAACACTTGGAGGGCTAAGTGCAAATTCAAAATAATCGCCCGTTTTAAACGGCTTATCTGAGAAAATTTCAAATCGGTTTCCAGCTTGTGGAGCAACATCAGCTTGACCGTCTTTTAGGGCATAAACAACATTAAAACGGAATTTGCGAACACGTAATGTGAGGTCAAACTCATTTATAATGAATGTATCACCAACTGATAGATCGCCACTTTGATCATTATCTACTAATAAGTAATCAGCTTTAGTTCCTTTTGTAGTATTTACAGCGTATACAGGAAAAGGTTTTCTAAGGTTGTTATTAATACCAAAGAAACGCGGTGGACTATAAGTCGAATCATCAGGATTAACCCATATTAAAGCAAAATCATCCGCAGTTCTTACAAATGCTCCGTCAGTATTTTCAGAAGCTGTTCCAACCCAGGTTGTTGTATAACCATTTAAAGTTGTTGGATCATTATCAATCATTTCTGAGCTTGAACCTTTTCCGGAAATCCAGCCCGTTTTTTCTTGATTTAAACTTAATGCTGCGTTATTAAACTCAATAACAAAACCATCTTGTAACGGTGTGATATTTGTAATAGGTCTTTTTCCAATAACAGTACTTGATGCCACTCTATTTTCTAGCATGAATTCACTAGTATTGTAGGCATCATTATAGGTTATTAAGGTATCAAAAAAGCTTAATCTGTAAACAGCATTGTAATCGGCAACAGCAGTATCTGCAATAACCAGATTAACACTAATCGAACCTGTTCCAAGGCCAGAGGTAACTTTATCTAATATAGTAGACGAGCCACCTTTCTTATAACCTGAAGCTTTTGGTCTAGGCGTAATAACCGCAGCATTTGGTGTCGTTGAGATTACTTTTCCTGCTTGGTCAACACTTACTCTAAATGTAGTTTCTTGAGGGTCAATAGCATCGCCACCACCTGCAGGAACAATTCCTCTATCGTAGGCAACTAAGGCATAATAATAGGTTTTACCATTGGTAACATCACGGTCAACATAATAGAAGGCTAATCCGTTATCGGTCCCTAAATTATAAATAGCTTCGCCACCAAGAACTGTTCTATTACCTTTAATATCATTTACTAAATCCCACTGAGCAATTGGTTTAAAGAATGTTGGAGTACCGTCAGCATTAGTAATTGTTTTAGCATCTGTAAATAGTGGGTCAGTACCTTTGTAAAGTTTATACCCTTCAAAGTCAAAATCTTGCAAAAAGCGGTCAAATGAACGAACTGAAGTAGTATCCCAGGCTAATATAACTTGGCCATCACCCGCAACAGCGGTTAATCTCGGAGTAATTGGAGGCTGAGCAAAACTATAATCAGAGTTATAGATATTTTGAACTGTTCTTCTATTTTTAAAGAAGTCGTCCTGATTGGCACCAAAAATCCATGCTGTTGAGAAGAAGTCTGTTTGATCTGGAACTAAACCAACAGGTCCTGAAACAAACAATGCAAAAGGTTCAATATCGGCACGATATTGAGCTGATTTGACACCTAAGTCAAAAATGGACAATTTGATTCGTTCCCAAATCCAAGTATCCCCATTGGATCTTAGGTTTTCTCCATTTTCATAAAATGGTCTTGTACCTAAATCAAAACCACGTAAACCAATTTGATCTGATTCATCAACATCAAGGATATTATAGTTGGGTTCTCCATTTTGAGGAATTCCGTCACCTTCACCTGTATCAGCTCCAGTATAACCTAGATCAAAAGGACCAATACCATCGAGGCCCACATCATTATTTAAGAGTTCGCCATCGTCATATGTACCATTTCCATTTAAGTCAGAGAATCCAACCCAATCTAGGTTTTCATCTGCAGTCCACCATTTTCCAGCTTTAAATGCAGGTCTCTCTGAAAGTAACTCATAAAAGTTCTCAAAATTAGTGAGATTATAATTGGCTTGTACATAGGCTAGAATTTCATTTTGTCCTTCTATTAAAATACCAGGACCATCGAATCTATCTTCATCAATGATACCATCTTCATCATCATCTAAATTATTAGATGCATTGGCAGGACTCTCTAAGAAGGCCATACCAACATAACCTAATTCATACGTACCACCAGTTTGTCTTTGACCAATACCATCTTGATCCCAGCCATACACAACATCCTGAATAGGATCAAAAGCTGCGTTTTCATCACCTTCTTCGTTACCTAAACCATAATCAATTAATTGAGTAAAATATAAACCGTTGTGATTAGTACCGCCTCTATTTGTAATGGTATAAAGAAGGAACATTACATCTTCAGCTAGCACATTCGCCCATTGTAATAAACGAGTTTTAACTTGCAAACCTAAACCACCTTTAGTGGAATCGGCAGGGTCAGAATAATACACACCATAAGGGCTGAATGGAATTGGCGTAGGTTTTGACTTATCGATATGATAGGCTCTATCTGAGTAATCATCCATTACATAAAAAGACTCCAAATCGGCATTTAAAACACCTTTACCGAACATACCGTTCCACGCGTTAGACCAACCTGCATCTTCTTCACCCAATCTATCTGGCCAAAAAGAAGGCCAAGAAGTCGGATCATTTGAAAGAGCTGGAATAGGGATTCTATTTCCTGCAATTGGACTAAAACGATTACGATTTAAGAAATCGTTAACAGGCAACCAACCCCAAACGTTTCCATCAGCACCAACTAAACGTCCAGCATCACGATAATTGATAATAACTGGGTTTAATGAAGTATCTCTTACTGCATTTGGGTAATAATTAGGGTACTTAAGGCGTTCACCTGGTACTTGCCCTGCAATAACAATGGCAATACCATCAACGTGGCGACCACCAATTCCTCTAGGCCATACACCCCAAGGAATATCACTCCATCGAGATAGTTCTCCATGGTTTCGATAATTCGTTTCAATCAAGTTTCCATCCATAATACCTCTGGCAACCCATTCGGTGTTTCCTCGGTATTCGTCTGGAATTAAATTTTTCGCATCTTGCGCAAATAAACTATTTCCGACGAAAAGAAGTACGATTACTAATATTTTTTTCATATTTAAAACCATCTAATAATTAAAATCCAAATTTTAAACCTAGGTTAACTCTTCTTGGAGGTCCAAAAAATTCTTGGCGATAATAAAACTCTTCTAAAGAATTTAATCCACCAACACGAACACCTTGTCTTTTTAGTCTTTCCATATCAAATGATTGAGTTGCAACACCGGTATCATTATAAACACTCCATTGTGGTCTAGAGTCGGTTAAGTTGTCAACTTGTAGAAAGAATTGAAGGTCTAGGTTTTTAAAAACAGGGGGTTTATAAAATACACGTAAGTCAGAGGTGAAATACCCTGGTCTTGAAGCATTATTTTTCAAGAAGGAGACAATATCAAATCGTGATGTTGTGTATGGTGTACCTGTTCTATATCTGTTTATTAAAGAAATGGTAAATCCGTTGATATCATTTACTGATATGGAATTATTAATAACATGTCTTCTGTCCCAATTTAAAGGTTGAGCTCTATATATTTGAGCTTCACCTGTTTGCGCACGTTGGAAGGCCTCTGAAGGATCAGAAGCTGAACCGTTAGCAAATTGTAGGGTATAATCTAAAGACCAAGAAAATTTTCCGTTTCCTGCTTCCGATAAAGCAAATGTTATCCCTTTAATAGTACCATAATCTAAGTTTTGGGCTTGATTAATTAATGCACCGTTTGGATCTAGGAATAATGAATAGGTTGCTAAATTTCGGATATCTTTTGAATAAACGGTTAATTCAACTCCAATACTTTCTGTAAGTCCTTGCTGCAAACCTACTTCAAACGAAAGAGTACGCTCTGGTTTTAAACTAGCATTACCAAAGAATGCATTTACGCCACTTTCACCTTTGAATTCAGGATTGGTATACATAATTCCAAAAGGTGGAGATTGAAAAAACAAACCAGCTGAGAAACGCAATACGCCAGTTGAAGATATTGGGAAAGCAACACCTAATCTTGGGCTTATTTGTGTTGTAACAGGTGCATCTTTTCTATTCGAAATAAGCTCAGTTGGATTATCAGGATTAGGTATTTCTGCAAATCTAGCTTGTGCCCAGTCTTTTGGTACAACATAGTTTGGATCAAAGTAATCAAATCGAAGACCTGCATTAATAATGAGTTCTTTGAATTCTATCTTTGTCTGAGCATAAACAGCATATTCTTTAGGTTCTGTAAGTAATAAATTGTTTTCTGTATTTACTTCAGAACGTTGTGCAACACCATCTAAAACTCGAATAGCAAAATCTTCATTTCTGATGGAATGTAATCGTGTTAAAAAACCTGTTTTTAATTGAACTGCTTTAGAAACTTGATTGGTGTAGTCACCCACAACAGTATGTGTTTGAGTTCTTTGATAAGCAGAATACAAGTCGTTACCAGCAACTCTAAAAGAAAACTGTCCGTTAATATTTGTGTTTTCTGAGGAAACATATCTGCTATCGCTAGCTGTATCGTACAATCTATTTTTATTATCATCATGTAAATAACTGTAGGATATATTTGCAAATGAGTTTTTATCAATCGCGATGCGTAAACCTGCAATATGATTTTGACTTAAGCCATTGATTTTATTTAACGCATTTGGAACATATTTATAATCATGACTGTAAGGTTCGTAATGATTTTGTTGCAAAAAGACATTATAATCTAACTTAAATGTGTTATTAATAGTATAAGATAGCCCTGCATTGAGTGATAAACGCCTTTGATTATTGAAAGAAACGAGTTTATTATCACCTGTTGAACCAATAATCCAAGAATCAGTATCTGTTGAGGAGTTTAAACCAAAACTTCTATCTGAATTACTAAATAAATTTCTTCCGTAATAATAACCGTCTTCTTTAAAATATCTTAGCGAAAGTTGAATACCTAATTTTTCCTTAATTATTGGTCCACCTAAAGATAATTGGACATCATTTCTTGCTAAAGGATCAGCTGCTTCATAAGTTGAAATTTTTTCCGTTGTAAAATCCCCATATGATAAGAAATTACCTGCATCAGAAGTTCTTGTTATATATTCATTTTCTCTTAAGCTTGCAACTGTACCAACATAACTTAGAACACTTCCAGACCATTTATTTGGGACATCTTTAGTCACAATATTTACAACACCACTCATGGCTTGTCCATATTCTGCATTAAAAACTCCTGAAATGACCTCTAAACTAGAAACCATATTCTGTTCTATTTCAAAAGAAGCAGAATTACTATAGGCATTATTAATAGGCACGCCATTTACTAAGTACGCAACCTCGCCCATTCTACCACCTCTAAAGTGGCCATCAACAACACCCGCTTGCAAGTTTATGGCATCGCCAACCGACACAACTGGTAAGGTGTTTAATTTCTCACTTGATACAAACGCTGTAGTTGTAGTTCTATCTACCTGAACTATAGGTTTTTCTGCAATTACAATAATTTCTTCACCAGCAAGAACGGCTTCATTTAATTTAACATCTATTGTAGTTGTTTTATCAAATTGAACTTCAACTTGTTGAATAACTTGAGTAGCATAACCTACATAGGATACCTCAAGCGTATAAGTTCCTGGTTTAATATTTAAAATGGTATAGACACCATCAAAATCAGTTGCAGCACCAAGTGTTGTTCCTTTAATAAGAATACTCACTCCAGGTA
>Ga0102812_10003281_pt1 | contig 10638 bp, 7 predicted proteins | sample ColrivemetaGS713_FD_79334 | JGI IMG/M metagenome (GOLD analysis project Ga0102812, IMG submission 79334) | Estuarine microbial communities from the Columbia River estuary - Flood tide ETM metaG S.713 | ecosystem: Environmental > Aquatic > Marine > Intertidal zone > Estuary | place: USA: Columbia...
AAGCAATTAATGAATTACAAAAATTAGGATATGCATTACCAAATTATCCTGACGAAGTAAAAACTGAAGAAGACAAAGTATTTTTAGCATTGTATAATAAAGTAAAAGGCTCTGCTGTAAACCCTGTTTTGCGTGAAGGAAACTCTGATAGAAGAGCTCCAAAAGCCATTAAAAATTACGCTCGTAAAAATCCACATTCCATGGGAGCTTGGACTTCAGATTCAAAAACAGAAGTTGCCACCATGAAAAAAGGTGATTTTTTCAATAATGAAAAATCAGTAACTGTTGCAAATCCAACAACTATAAAAATAATTCATACAGCAAATGACGGAACAAAAACTCCTTTAAGAAAAGAACTTACTTTACTAAAAGGAGAAATTATTGATGCAACTGTAATGAGTAAAAAAGCCTTGCTTGAATTCTTAGAAAGTGAAATTTCAGATGCAAAAAAACAAGGCTTATTATTGTCTTTTCATATGAAAGCAACTATGATGAAAGTTTCCGACCCAATCATTTTTGGACATATTGTAAAAACATTTTTTAAAGAATTATTTGAAAAACATGGACAAACTTTTGATAAAATTGGTGTTAACGCCAACAACGGTTTTGGACAGCTATTAGCAAGTCTTGATCAACTTTCAACAACTGAAAAATCAATAATTCTGGCAGATATTGAAACTATTTTCAATCAAAATGCTGCAGTTGCCATGGTAAATTCAGATAAAGGCATAACCAATTTACATGTACCATCAGATATAATTATTGATGCTTCAATGCCTGCAATGATTCGTACTTCCGGAAAAATGTACAATAAAGAAGGTAAATTACAAGACACCAAAGCAATTATTCCTGATAGTTCTTATGCTGGTATTTATACAGCAACTATTGATTTTTGCAAAAAAAATGGTGCATTAGACCCAACAACTATGGGAACAGTTCCTAATGTTGGTTTGATGGCTCAACAAGCTGAAGAATATGGCTCTCACGATAAAACTTTCGAAATTTCAGCTGATGGGAAAGTACAAGTTTTAGATGAAAATAATACCCTTTTAATAGAACATAATGTTGAAAAAGGTGACATTTGGAGAATGTGTCAAACCAAAGATTTACCAATTCAAGATTGGGTGAAATTAGCAGTAACAAGAGCAAGATTATCTGAAACTCCAGCTGTTTTTTGGTTGGATAAGAACAGAGCTCATGATGCAGAAATCATTAAAAAAGTTGAAATATATCTACAAAATAACAATGCTAAAAATTTAGATATCAGAATACTATCTCCTTTTGATGCTACTAATTTCACTTTAGAAAGATTGGTGAAAGGTTTAGATACAATCTCTGTTTCTGGAAATGTATTGCGTGATTATTTGACAGATTTATTTCCAATTTTAGAAGTTGGAACTTCTGCAAAAATGCTTTCAATTGTTCCATTAATGAATGGTGGTGGATTATTTGAAACTGGTGCAGGTGGTTCAGCTCCAAAACATGTCGAACAGTTTTTAGAAGAAAATCATTTACGTTGGGATTCTTTGGGCGAATTTTTAGCTTTAGCGGTATCTTTAGAACATTTGAGCCTTACAAATAACAATCCAAAAGCACTAGTTTTAGCAGAAACTTTGGACGAAGCTACAGATGTATTTTTGGACAACGACAAATCCCCTCTAAGAGAAGTTGGAGAATTAGACATTAGAGGTTCTCATTTTTATTTAGCTTTATATTGGGCAGAAGCTTTGGCAAAACAAACGAAAGACGCTGAATTACAAGCAGAATTTACTACAATTGCAAAAAGATTGAGAGAAAATGAAATACAAATTATTTCAGAGTTAAATTCCATTCAAGGAAAAGCAGTACATATAGGTGGTTACTACAAGCCTTCGGACGAATTAGCTGATAGAGCGATGAGACCAAGTATGATTTTTAATAATATTTTAAATTAAAATATATAAAAACCTCATTTTTAATGAGGTTTTTAACTTTAAAAAATAAATTGTTTATAGTTTAACCCTAATTCTATAAAAATTTCAAATTTTAAAAATTAATTTATTTTTTTAAATCAATAAAAAGATTATAGAAACACTAATAAGAAGTGTTTTTAACGAATTCTTATCATTTTAAATCCTACTTTTGTTGAATCAATAAATCAATTCAATAAACAAAAATGCTACACATTAAAAAGATATTATTTGTTCTTTTTATTTCATCTACAATCGTTTTTGGTCAAGAAAAAATCACATTAAGTGGAACAGTTTACGACAATGCAAACAATGAAACATTGATAGGTGTTTCTGTTTTTATTCCTGAGTTAAATGCTGGTACTTCTACAAACGAATATGGTTTTTATTCCATAACGATCCCAAAAGGAACCTTCAAAATTCAAGTAAGTTATGTTGGTTATACAACAATTGTTGAAACTATCAATTTATTAGAAAAACTTACAAAAAACTTTAAACTGAAAGAAGCTGCTGAGCGTTTGGATGAGATAATTATTGAAGCAGATATTGAAAAACTGAATGTTAGAACGCCTCAAATGAGCGTTAATAAATTAACTTCAGCTACCATCAAACAAATTCCTGTTGTACTTGGTGAAGCAGATATTATCAAATCTTTACTCCTTTTACCAGGAGTAACAAGTGCGGGTGAAGGTGCATCGGGATTTAATGTTAGAGGTGGTGCTGCAGACCAAAATTTGATATTATTGGACGAAGCAATTGTTTTCAATTCATCACATTTATTCGGATTTTTCTCTGTTTTTAATCCTGATGTTATCAAAGATGTAAAATTATATAAAGGTGGAATTCCTGCTCGTTTTGGAGGAAGATTATCCTCTGTTTTAGATATTTATCAAAAAGAAGGCAATAGCAAGGATTTTAATTTAACTGGTGGTATTGGATTGGTTTCTAGCAGATTATTGGCTGAAGGACCAATTGAAAAAGAAAAAAGCTCCTTTTTAATTGGAGGAAGAGCTTCGTATGCGCATCTTTTTTTACCTTTATTTGACAATGACAACAAAGCATATTTTTATGATGTAAACTCTAAAATAAACTATAGATTTAATGATCGAAACAACTTGTTTTTATCAACTTATTTTGGAAAAGATATTTTTGGAGTTAGTGATAATTTCGTGAATAAATATGGAAATAACATAATTAATTTACGATGGAATCACTTATTCTCTGATAAAATTTTCTCGAATTTATCATTGATTTATTCTGATTATTTTTATGGTTTAATCCTTGATTTTGTTGGTTTTGAATGGGATTCTGGCATTACAAATTTCAATTTTAAATACGATTTTAAGCATTATATTAATGAGAAAATAAAACTTAGTTATGGAATCAATACTATTTACATCAAATTTAATCCAGGTGCAATTATTCCAAATAGAACATCATCAGGAATTGTTGCAGAAAAATTAACTGATAAATATGCCAACGAATTTGCAGCATATATAGATGCTGAGCATAAAATCAATGAAAAATTAACGCTGCAATATGGCGCTCGTTTTAGTAATTTTTTACGCTTAGGACAAGACGAATTGAATGTATATACAAACAATCAACCTGTAGTTTATAACGAACAGTTTAAAAAATATGAATCTGCAGTTGCAACAGGTGTTGAAAATTTTAAAAGAAGCGATGTTATCAGCAGTTTTAACAATTTTGAACCTCGATTTTCATTATCATATGTTTTAAATGATACTGAGTCTATCAAAGCAAGTTATAACAGAATGGCTCAGTATTTACACTTGCTTTCCAACACGGCCTCTCCAACTCCATTAGATGTTTGGGCCCCAAGTGGGAGGTATATCAAACCTCAATTGTTAGATCAATTTGCTATTGGCTATTTCAAAACTTTAAAAAATGGTGCATATTCTTTGGAAACTGAAGCATTTTTCAAAGACATTCAAAACCGAATTGATTACATCAATGGTGCCAATTTAATTGCCAATAACGAAATTGAAACCGTAATTTTAAATGGCCAAGCAAGAGCCTATGGTTTAGAAGTTTTATTGAGAAAAAATGAAGGAGATTTTAAAGGTTGGTTAGCTTACACCTTGTCACGATCTGAACAACAAACTCCGGGAAGAAATGCCAATGAACCAGGAATCAATCAAGGAAATTGGTATAGTACACCTTTTGATAAAACTCACGACATCTCTTTGAATGGAAGTTATGAACTGAATAAAAAATGGAAATTCAATGCCAATTTTCTATTTCAAACAGGACAGCCAACCAATTATCCAGTTGGACAGTATGAAGTGCAAGGTTTAAACGTACCAATATTTGATGATAATAGAAGAAATGCTGATAGATTGCCTGCGTATCATAGATTGGATATTTCAGCAACATTGACTCCAACTACAAATAACAATCGAAAATGGCAAGCAGAATGGGTTTTTGGATTGTATAATTTATATGGAAGAATGAATGCGGCTTCCATCAATTTTAGACAAAATAGAGAAACTTTTAGAAACGAAGCAATCCAAACATCCATCTTTGGTTTAGTTCCATCTGTTACTTATAATTTTAAATTTTAACATAATGAAAAAGAGCTATATACTTCCTTTTTTATTGATTTTATTTTTTGCAAATTGCGAAAAAGTGGTAGAAATTGATGTTCCTTCAATAGCACCAAAACTAATTATTGATGCTATTTTTGAAGTCTATTTTGATGAAACTCCTATTCGCGCAAATACTGTTGTAAAACTGAGTAAATCAGCAGATTATTTTGATGAAACGATTCCACCAGTAACAAATGCGATCGTTTTTTTAACGAATTTGTCTGATAATTCCATCATTAATTTTTCTGATGGAAATGCTGATGGAAATTACGAACCCACTATTTCGTTTATCCCTGCTGAAAATGTAACCTATGAATTGACAATAATTCACGAAAATAATACCTATAAAGGGAGTGCAACCAGAATAAAATCAACACCTTTAACAAGTGTAATTCAAGGTGATGAAACCTTATTTGCAGGAACAGAAACTGAAGTAAAAGTAACATTTACAGATGATGCGATTCAAGAGAATTACTATTTATTTGATTTTTCAAAACAATTATTTTTAACCATTGAAGATCGATTTTTCAATGGTTCTGATTATAACTTCTCTTATTTCTATGATGAAGAAGAGATTACGTTGCCAACAACAGTAAACATTAAAATGTCAAGTATTTCGAAAGAATTCTTCACCTATTACAGAGTTTTAATTGATCAAAGTGGACAGAACGCAGGAGGACCATTTGAAACAGTTCCCTCGTCATTATTAGGAAATATGATCAATATCACTGATGAATCTAAATTTCCATTAGGCTATTTTCACATTTCAGAAACAGATAGTACCACATTAAATTTGGTTGAAAAGAACTAAAAAAAATAGCTGCATCAATTCATAAAAAATGTATTTTTGAGAAATGACTTTCATCAAAATTACAGAGCAAGATTCAACCTACAATCATCTAGAAAAAATGACTGTAAACGAACTGTTGATAAATATCAACAATGAAGATCAATCAGTAGCTTTTGCAGTTCAAAAATCGATTCCTCAAATTGAAAAATTAGTACTTCAAACTGTCGAAAAACTAAAAAACGGAGGAAGAATCTTTTACCTTGGCGCAGGAACTTCAGGAAGATTAGGCATTTTAGATGCATCTGAATGTCCTCCTACTTTTGGTGTCCCTCATGAATTAGTAATTGGTTTAATTGCTGGAGGTGATACTGCCATTAGAAAAGCTGTAGAATTTGCTGAGGATTCAACTACACAAGGTTGGGAAGATTTACAAAAATTCGCTATCTCAAAAAAAGATATTGTAATTGGTTTAGCGGCCTCAGGAACAACACCTTACGTAATTACGGCGTTGCAAAAATGTAACGAGAACAACATCACCACTAGTTGCATTACGTGCAACAAAAATAGTCCATTATCAAACGTAGCTTTATTTCCTATTGAGGTCATTGTAGGCCCGGAATTCGTTACAGGAAGTTCAAGAATGAAAGCTGGTACTGCACAAAAATTAGTTTTGAACATGATTTCAACATCAACTATGATTCAATTAGGAAAGATTAAGGGAAACAAAATGGTTGATATGCAACTTTCTAATAATAAACTGGTAGAAAGAGGTGAAAAAATGTTGATAAATGAACTTCATATCGACCAAAAACAAGCAAATGAACTATTGAGAAAATATGGAAATGTTAGAAATGCACTCTTAAATTTTAAAAAATGAGTATAAATATTAATTTATTGAGAAAAGGGTTGATTAGATTAGCAATTTTAGTTATCCTATTTATTGTAACACCCATAATTACAACGATGGGATTTAAAGGAATTGAAAAATTTACAGAAACTCCAAAAGTTTATATGTCATATTTTCTTGTTATTCTTGGGCTTTCTGGAATTATTTTTACTATTTATTTTGCTTTTACCGCTTTTTCAATAATGAGAAAAGCTTTTTTCAATGAAAATTAATTTATTGAAATACAAATATTTACATAAAATATTTCATTGGGAATATTGGCCATCTTCCCTTTTTTACATTCCAAATTTACCTTTTGGAATTTTTTTAGCACTAAAAGCAAAAAATCTTACTTTTTTTAGTGCAGCAAACCCGGGAATAAAGAGTTCAGGAAATGGATGTGAGAGTAAATTTCAAACGTTAGCATTGATTCCTGAAGAATTTAAACCTAAAAGTATTTTTCATGGTAAAAAAGATAATTTTGAAAGAACAATCAAAAAAATTCAAGCAGAAAATATCCAATTCCCTGTAATTGCAAAACCCGATATTGGATTTCGTGGATTATTAGTTGAAAAAGTCCATTCAGAAATTGAATTGAAAAACTACTTACAAAAATTTGAAATCGATTTTATAATTCAAGAATATATAGATTATAAGCATGAGTGTGGAATTTTTTATACAAGAAATCCAACACAACAAAACGGAACTATTTCATCTGTTACTTTAAAAAAGTTTCTGACCATTACAGGTGATGGAATTTCGACCCTTAAAAATTTAGTTCTTTCAGACAAAAGAGCCTTTTTATATAAAGATTTGATTTTTGAAAATCACAAAAAACTATTAGATTCAATTTTAGAAAAAAATAAAGAATTTCAGCTTTCTGTAATTGGTAATCATTGCAGAGGAACACAGTTTTTTAACGGAAATCATCTAATAACCAAAGAATTAACAACAACATTTAATGATTTGAATGCGAAAATTCCTGGTTGGTTTTATGGTAGAATAGATATCAAATATGATAATTTTGATGCATTAAAAAAAGGAAAAAACTTTAAAATTTTAGAAATTAACGGTATCATTTCAGAACCGACACATATTTATGATACTCAAAAGTCATCTTATTTTGGTGCATTAAAATCCATCAGAAATCATTGGAAAATCTTATTTGAAATCTCAACAACAAATCACAATATTTATAAAATTCCTTATAAAAATTCATTTCATGTTTGGAAAGAAATTAGAGAATTAAAAAAGTATTCCAAAAAAATATCAGCTTTACATGCTGTAAAACAAAGCTAAAATTTACTTTAAAATATTTTTTGGTGTTGTAGGATTGTACCCAAAATCAGCATCTGGCAAATCAATTCCTAATTGGCAAATGCTATATCCAATACTGGCAAAATGATGAATTGCATGACTATGAGCCTGAATTAAAACTGCTGCTAACGTAGTTTTAGCTTCCATTTTCCCAAATCCTAAATCGTCAATAAGAGTAATTTCGGATTGTAAATCTTCTTTAGAAAAAATGCGAAGTTTAAAAATAATTTCTTCAAAATAGGAAATACCAAATTCAATATTTTGTTCTACTAATTGATTTCTTTCACGACTTGTCAAATCAACTTTTTTACCATCAAATCCGTTAAATATGCATGAAAATACATCTAAAATATGGCGAATATGACATCCAATACTTGAATTATAGGGGGGAATTGATTCATTTATATACTCAGATTCAGAGAGATTTTGCAACAATTTTATTCCTCTCTGTAAATTGAATTCTATGGCATCTATCATGAAATAATTTTAAGATTCAGTCGAAAAAAAATACATTATTTACAATTTTAGTAAATTATTTATTTAAAAAAATATTGAATATAGAATTCTTTTCAAAAAAACATCAATTCAAAAAAATATTTTTTGGCATGCTATTTGAAAATTATTTTAAAAATGCGAAAGCTGAAAAGCAAATAGAGTAAGTAAAATCAAAAAAATCTCAAATTATGAAAAAAAATATACTTATTTTAGTAGGAATCTTAGGAATATTTGCTTCTAATATTGCAAAAGCTGAGGCAATAAACTCTAGAAATTTTGAAATAAATTTCAATTACAACGATGCTGTGAATTTCTTTGAAAGAGGAGTCGAATTTTTCGTTTTTGCCAATGGAGATTTTGATTTTGATACTTCCAATAGTTATCAAAAAGGCATAAGAATTGATCGAGATTTTAGAGGAAGAATTCGAAGTGTAGGAAATGTATTTATCAATTATGATAGATTTGGAAATGTTACTCGAATTGGCTCAGTTTTCATCAATTATCATCGTGGACAATTGGCAAGTGTTGGTGATTTACGTGTTTTTTATGATAGATACGGATATCCTGTTTTTAGAGGAAATGTGAATGATTTTTATTATGATAATGGCGTTCGCTTTTCTGTAAATTTTGGAAGAATTTACAACTATAATGACTCTTTCTTCACTAATAGAGATTTTGACAGAAGTTATACAAGATTTAGAGAAGACCTTGATTTTTACTATTACAAATCAAATAGAAATAACAATATTGCTGATGATAATTTGATTATAAAAAGAAGAAAAACAAGTGATGACAATAATAATCGAAGAGAAACTGCAAGAAATTTGAATAGTTATAGAAAATCTGAAATAAAAGATGACTCAAGAACAGAAGTTGTTAGAAACAATGATGAAAGTAGAAAGTTTAAAGAATCTAATAACAGAAGAATAATTTCTAAAAGAAATGAAACTGGGAATAGAAAATCTGATGGAAAAAAATCAGAAAGAAGAAGAATTGAAAGAAATTAAAAAGGGAATTTTCCTGAAAAAATAGGGTTTTTCCTGAGGAAATTTTTGAAAACAAACTTTACTTTTACATTTTTAAACTTTGTTTTCAAAAAATGCTTTGAAAAAGAAAAAAACTAAAAATCCTCATTGAAAAATGAGGATTTTTTTTATCGAATTAATTTTTTGTATTTCAATCTCTTAGGAATCAAATCTCCACCCAAACGCTTTTTCTTGTTTTCTTCATATTCTGAAAAAGAACCTTCAAAAAAGTACACTTGACTATCGCCTTCAAAAGCTAAAATATGTGTACAAATTCTGTCTAAAAACCATCTATCGTGAGAAATAACTACTGCACATCCTGCAAAATTTTCTAAACCTTCTTCCAAAGCACGCAAAGTATTCACATCCAAATCATTGGTTGGCTCATCTAACAATAAAACGTTTCCTTCTTCTTTTAAAGTCATTGCCAAATGCAAACGGTTTCTTTCACCTCCAGATAAAGTTGATACTTTTTTATTTTGTTCATTTCCAGAAAAATTAAAACGACTTAAATACGCTCTAGAATTTACTTGTCTGCCACCCATCATCACTAAATCTTGTGCATCAGAAAAATTTTCCCAAATAGTTTTATCAGCATCAATATTTGAATGGCTTTGATCCACATAAGCAATCTTAGCAGTTTCACCTACTTTAAAACTTCCTTGATCTGCAATTTCTTCACCCATAATCATTTTGAAAATGGTTGTTTTTCCAGCTCCATTTGGACCAATAATTCCTACAATTCCAGCTTGAGGAAGTGTAAAAGCTAAATTTTCGTACAATAATTTATCACCATACGCTTTTGAAACTCCAGTAGCTTCAATGACATTTGTTCCTAAACGTGGTCCATTTGGAATGTAAATTTCTAACTTTTCGTCAACTTGTTTTTGATCTTGACTTAATAGTTTGTCATAATTTTGCAGACGCGCTTTTTGTTTAGTTTGACGTCCTTTTGCTCCTTGACGAACCCATTCCAACTCACGTTCTAAAGTTTTTTGACGTTTAGAGGCTACTTTGCTTTCTTGCGCCATTCTTTGAGATTTTTGGTCTAACCAAGAAGAATAATTTCCTTTCCAAGGAATACCTTCACCTCTATCCAATTCTAAAATCCAACCAGCTACATTATCCAAAAAATATCTATCGTGCGTGACTGCAATTACAGTTCCTTTGTATTCAGCCAAATGATGCTCTAACCAATGAACAGATTCTGCATCCAAATGGTTTGTTGGCTCATCTAACAATAAAATTTCTGGTTCTTGTAATAATAATCTGCACAACGCAACACGTCTTTTTTCTCCTCCAGAAAGAATTCCAATTTTTTTATCAGCATCAGGAGTTCGCAAAGCATCCATGGCAACTTCAAGTTTTGTGTCTAATTCCCAAGCATTTGCAGCATCAATTTTGTCTTGCAATTCTGCTTGCTTTGCCATGAGTTTATCCATTTTGTCAGCATCAGAATACACCTCTTCCAACCCAAACATATCATTTATTTTGTTGTATTCATCTAAAATTGCCACAGTTTCTGCAACCCCTTCTCTCACAATTTCTAAAACCGTTTTTTCAGGAT
>Ga0102812_10003282_pt1 | contig 10637 bp, 8 predicted proteins | sample ColrivemetaGS713_FD_79334 | JGI IMG/M metagenome (GOLD analysis project Ga0102812, IMG submission 79334) | Estuarine microbial communities from the Columbia River estuary - Flood tide ETM metaG S.713 | ecosystem: Environmental > Aquatic > Marine > Intertidal zone > Estuary | place: USA: Columbia...
GGCGTTATGAAATGGGCGTATCACGCGCCTAAATCAGCAGATAAAACTTTGAAAGCGTTTTCTAACCGCTCAGGGTCACTGCCTCTTATCACGATATTAGAGCCGTAAAGACCATTTTTTTGAAAAGGATAGGACCCAAAGGATAGATCGGGAAAGCGCGTTGCAAGCGCGCCTAGCGGCGCCGCAATATCACCCTCGCCGCGCTCAATTCGCAGGGTTTTACTTTGCAGCGGTGCACCCCCTGTGATCTGTGGTAGAACGCTGGCGACCATGGCTTTAAAAACAGATGGCACTCCGGCCATTACATGCACATTGCCAAGCGTGAAGCCGGGCGCGGTTGAAACCGGGTTTTCAATCAGGCTTGCCCCTTCTGGTATCCGCGCCATTCTCAGCCGGGCAGCGTTGAGTTCGCTGCCTTGACGTTCATAATGGGCCTCTAGCAGGGCACGCGCATCCGCGCGAATATCGATGGGTGCGTTGAAGGCCGCAGCGATGCAATCGGCGGTAATATCGTCATGTGTTGGCCCGATACCCCCTGACGTAAACACCATGTCATAGGTTGCTGAAAGGCTGCTTGCGGCCTGTTTGATGGCATCAGCATCATCGCTGACCACGCGCGCTTCTTTTAGATCAACACCGGCATCTGTGAGCGCGGCGGCCAAATACTGCGTATTCGTATCTTGGGTTCTTCCGGAAAGAATTTCATCTCCGATGACAAGCATCGCGGCTGTTGGGTTTTGCATATTTTATCCTTAGAAGCAGAGAATATCAGAGGCTTGGCAGAGTTTCTTGAAAGGGCAAGGCCCATTGACGTGGCACCATTTTATCGTGTGATTTTGGATTTTAAAGAAGTCGATCTGATGGTGCTAGCAGCTCTTTTTCGGCCAAAGAGAATTGTTTAATTTTTTGCATCAGCATATCGGGTTCGATGCCCAATTTGCCCGCGGCTTTTTCAACATTTCCTTCGGTTTCGTTCAAGGCGGCGACGATCAAATTCTCTTCAACATCGGCAAGAAATTCATGCAGGTTCAAAGGTTGATCTGCCGCAAAAAACCGAGATTGTTCAAGCAATGTCTGCTTTGTATCAAGAAACGGAGTGCTTGGTGATTGATTTTGTAGCGCACCATCCCAAAAGGTTGCCTGATCTTTAACCGTCGAAACACCGTCATGGAAATTTGGCATGAGCGGTTCAATTTTTTGAATTCCAAGCCGTTCACCGCTGTAAAGAACCGAACATTTTTGCAAAAAATTAGCGAGTTCCCGAATATTCCCTGGCCAATCATATTGCTGTAAAAACGCAATTGCATCGGGCTCAAAGCTGACGGGTAATATTTTCTTTTCGGTTTTCTTTAAGCGCATTGAGAGCACGGTGATGAGCTCTTCGATATCTTCAACGCGCTCTGCAAGGGGAGGGTTCGCAATCGTGTAAACTGCAATTCTGTACAGAAGATCAGCACGAAATTCTCCGCGTCGGGCCATTTCACCGATATCCGTATGGGTTGCACAAACCAATCTGAAATCTACGGGAATAGATTTTTCTGAGCCAATTTTCTGAACGGTTTTGGTTTCTAGAACCCGCAGCAGTTTCGCTTGAAGTGACAGTGGCATATCCCCGATTTCATCAAGGAACAGCGTGCCGCCTCCTGCGTCTTCTACTTTGCCTTTGCGCCCCTTATCCGCCCCGGTGAAAGCGCCCTTTTCATATCCAAATAATTCCGCTTCCAGAAGCTCGGCGGGGATTGCAGCAGAGTTGACGGCAATGAATTTTCCGCTGCGCCCGGACAGTTTGTGAATGCCTTTTGCGATAAGCTCTTTGCCGGACCCGGTTGGACCCACGGCCATAACGCTGACTGGAAACGGGGCGGCAAGCTCAATATGTTTGCGCACATCCTGAATTTTTTCGGAAGATCCTGCGATTAAATTCTCAAGGAATTTTGATCCGGCCATGAAGTCTGTCGATCCTTGGGCATGCGTTGCGTATAACACGGTTTTCGCATCATTTTGATATGTTGGCCAGAACAATACGTTAATTCGCGCGCTTCTCAGAAAACTTTGGGCTTTTAAGCATCATTTCCACCGCGTCGGCATATTAAATTTACCTTAAAAATACGCTTCTTTGATCACAGGTATTTTTTGGCACGCTAATTGCCTGTTATATCCTGAAGGAGAAAAAAATGCTGTATTCACTACACGTTTCTGATTTTAAATTTGCTGGAAAACTGTCGCAGATTCTTCAGAATTATCAATGCAGCATTGTTGAGCATTCTGAAGTGAAAGAGACATGGGATGCCCAAGGACAAAAAGTAAAAGCCATTTTGAGCGCCGCATTTGAGCAAAAACTAGGCGGTCTGAAAGCGGTTGTAGAGATGGTGAAAAAACGCGGCGCGAAATCGATTGTGATCGTGGATGAAGCAGCTGAGGCTTTTCGCGTCGAACGCTCGATGAATGGCGCTTTGCTGCGCGTCTCGATGCCAATCGTCTCAGATGATATGGCACAATCCTTTATCTTCGCGCTTGTTGCGAGTTTCATCACCGATGGGGATAGCACGATTGCCGCAGATCCGGTTTCGGTTGATCTGCTTAAATTGGGTGATCGCGTTGCCAGGGCACAGGTGAATGTGTTCGTGAATGGCCCAACGGGCAGTGGCAAAGAGGTTTTGGCGCAGTATATTCATAAAAAGTCTTCGCGGGCTGAAAAGCCCTTTGTCGCCATCAATTGCGCGGCAATCCCAGAAAATATGCTGGAAGCGCTTTTATTCGGCCATAAAAAAGGCGCCTTTACCGGGGCTTCAACATCCAGCGATGGTATTTTTCAAGCAGCGGATGGCGGCACATTGCTGTTAGATGAAGTTTCGGAGATGTCGATGCCGCTGCAAGCCAAATTGCTCCGGGTGTTACAGGAAAGATCTGTTGTTCCTTTGGGGGCTTCGGCGCCGATCCCTGTGGATGTGCGCACGCTGGCGACGTCCAACCGAAATATACCGATGGAAATCCGGCGCGGGCGGTTCCGCGAAGATCTTTATTTTCGCTTGAACGTGTTTCCTTTGGCCACCAAGGCGCTGAACGAACGCTTGCAAGATATCATTCCAATTGCTGCCGAATTGCTGGTGCGCCATCAAAGCGATTTAGAGAATTTTCCAACGATTTCTGGCCCGGCCTTGCAGCGTTTGCTGGAGTATTCATGGCCTGGGAATGTGCGCGAGCTGGAAAATGTCATTCAACGCGCAACCGTGCTGCGCAATAGCAATATTATCGAATTTGAGGATATTATGATCGATACGCCGAGCCCGGAATATCATCTTGATGAACCTCTCGTATCGCATGTTTGAGGAGAGATAGGTCATGTCCGCTATTTCAGGTGTCAGCAGCTTGCAGTCGATCCAATCGTCACAAGCCAACGCATTGGCCAAAACCGATTCTATGAAGCTTAAACTGGCTGAGGCCACGGGCTTTAAACCGGCTGGCGTGTCTTTTGCCGAGCGGTTGGGCGAGTCTTTGAATTCTGTGGCTGAGTCGCAAAACAAAGCCGCTCAATCTGTAAAAGATTACGAATTGGGCCGCGAACAAGACCTTTCAAAAGTGATGGTTGAGCAGCAAATTTCATCGCTTGGCTTTCAATTAACGTTGAATGTCCGAAACAAAGCCCTCAGCGCGTATAAAGAAATCATGAATATGCCTGTTTAATGGAAGAAACGTGTGAATAATGACTGAATTAACAACCAATACGGATTATCCAGCGGCGCAACAGGGCGGCATGTTGCCAGCTATTAGATCATCTTTCAAACAAGCCGATAGCTTTTATCGTCAACCTGCTTTTCAACGAGCGCTGCCTAGTATTGCAGCGGCTGTAGTGGCGATTGTGGGTCTTATTGTCTACGTTGCCATTCAAACACCAGACCGCACAACGCTGTTTGCCTCATTGAGCGAAGGCGAAAAAGCCCGCGTTTTTGATGCGCTGAAAAATAACGGTATGGATGTACAAATTGACCCGGCCACCGGTGAATTAACCGTCCCGGTAGATGATTATCACAATGCTAAATTGAATTTGGCGTCGCAAGGTATCCCGATGCAAGCGCCGACGGGCTCATCAGCTTTGAATGACATGCCAATGGGCACAAGCCGGTCTGTAGAAGCCTTAAAAATCAAACAATCATTAGAATATGAACTAGCCCGTTCCATCACTGAAATAGAGTCGATCACCAATGCACGCGTCCATCTGGCTATCCCAGAGCGGTCTGCATTTGCACGCAATACCCAAGAGCCAAGCGCATCGGTGTTTATAGAACTTGCATCTGGAAGAACGCTGAGTTCGACGCAAGTGGAAGCGATTGTGAATTTAGTGTCTTCATCCGTACCAAATTTGGGCAAGAGCAAAGTGTCGATCGTGGATCAGGCGGGGCGCTTGCTGTCAAATTCTATTGAGGATGCGGCGTCAACCGCGTCTGAGTTGCAATTTCAATACCGGATGCGGATTGAAGATATTTACCGCAGCCGGGTGGAACGCCTGCTAACGCCGATTGTCGGTCCTGGAAACGTATCAAGCCAAGTGAATATTGATATAGATTTCACCACATTGGAGGTGACCGAGGATCGGGTATTGCCTGACAACGTTCTGTTGAGCCAACAAAAAAGTGTTGATGAACAGGTGGCGAACAGAGCCCGAGGTATTCCGGGATCAGTTGGCAATACGCCGCCGGCGCAAAGCAATTTTGATGCGATTGGAAATGAAACTGATGTCATAGGAACTGACGCAGATGCAGCAGGGGAAGCCCCTGTAGCCGATGCCGCGCCGCAGGTGGATGATCTAAACGCTGTGCCCGGAGATGCGAACACTGGCAATACTGTTGCGGATTATGCGCTTCCAGATGCGCCCAAAAAAGCCAAGACGGTACAAAAAGCAGATCCCATGATGCGGTCGAGCAGCGAAGTTCAGAACTATGAGGTCAGCCGCCAGATTTCTACGCGTAAAATGCCGTCGGCGAAAATTCAAAAAATTACCGTCGCCGTATTATTGCGTGAACAAATGCTCGTGGGCCCCGATGGTCAATCGCAAGTTCAAAAGATCAGCGCTGAGGAAAAACAAGAAATTCAAGCTTTGGTGACCAATGCATTGGGCCTGACGCCTGAGCGTGGGGATATGGTGATTATTTCTAGCCGTCCATTCATGACCAAAATTGTTGATGGAGTGGTTATTGAATGGTACCAAGAGCCATGGGTGCGTGACTTGATGAATAAATCTGTGATGTTGTTAATCATTGCTGTGGTTTCGTTAGGAATTCTTCGTCCCTTGATGGCGCGTCTGCTAACGCCATCTCAAGATGCTTTGAAAGCCTCTTTTGCAGATCAAAATATGGCAGAGCTCGAGGCTATGGATTTGCAGGACGGACAATCGCTTGAAGATCTGAAAGCCAAGTTGAAGCCTAAGAAAACGGCGATTTCAGCTGAAATGTTAGATACGGCGAATTCTTATGATGATAAGGTCGCGTTGATCAGAATGATGGTTGGGGATGAAGCCGGCCGGGTGTCTAATGTATTTAAGGCGATGATGGAAAAAGACATGAACGTGATTTGATGAAGGTAGCGGAAGATGGCTGAGGCAGTAGGCGTAGAAGAAGAAGTGATCGAGCTGACAGGAACGCAGAAATCTGCGATCCTAATGATGCTGCTGGGCGAAGATGAAGCGGCAGAGGTGTTGAAAAATCTATCGCCTCGAGAAGTCCAACATCTTGGAACCGCAATGTATTCGGTGGCCACGGCCGATCAAGAAACGGTGAACTCGGTTCTCGATGAATTCTTAGAAATTATCAAAAAGCAAACCAGTTTGGGCTTAGGAGCCGGTAATTATATTCGTAATGTGCTGCAAAAAGCGCTTGGTGATGATAAGGCGCAATCAGTTCTTAGCCGCATTACACCCGCCAGCAGTGAGCGCCCGATTGAAATTCTAGATTGGATGGATGCACGCTCGATTGCGGAATTGGTGCAAGATGAGCATCCGCAGATCGTTGCGTTGATCGTATCCTATTTGGATTTTGGTTTGGCTTCGGATGTCTTGGGGCTTTTGGATACGCAAATGCAATCGGAGGTGATCATTCGTATTGCCACATTGGAAATGGTGGATCCGGCGGCACTTAAAGAACTTGAAAAAGTGATGCAAAGTAAATTCAAAGCGAATACCAGCTTGCGGTCATCACAAGTGGGCGGCGTGAAAGCAGCCGCTAAAATTATGAACTTCACCAAAGAAACGATGGAAAAACGCATTCTGAATGATGTCAAGAAAGCCGATAAAGATCTGATGCAGGCAATCCAAGACAATATGTTTACCTTTGACAATCTGGGTATGTCAGATGATCGCTCGTTGCAGACCTTGCTTAGAAGCGTTGAGATGGAGGATCTTATCCTGTCGCTCAAGGGTGCTGATGAGTTCCTGAAAGATAAGCTCTTTGGTTGTATGTCAACGCGGGCTGCGGCCAATATTCAAGATGAAATGGAAGCTCTTGGTCCTATTCGACTGACTGAAGTGCAAAATGCGCAAAAACGTATTATTGCCGTGGCGCGCAAAATGTCTGATGAAGGCACGATTGTTCTGGCCGGTCGCGGCGGGGATGAAATGGTATAACCATGAGCAATGTGAGCGAAGATTTTGCGGTTTTAGACAAGACCAACCATAAAAAAATGGCAGCGGCTGTGAAGGCGGCCATGGATGCAGATTTCAAGGTTGAAGAAAAATCTTTGAACGATGCAGAACGGACGTTTAAACGAAAATCTATCGCGCATTTTGTAAAAGCCAAACTCAGCTTAGAAGAGCTGCGCCAAGGTGGAGCCGCCGCCGCTGATACGCCGGCGCCGGAATCTGCAGACACATTAAGTGAGCCGCAAGGTGACGCGCAAATGGCTGTTGATGCGGGTCAAACGGTATCTGGCGTTGAAGCTGCAGAGGATATGGATGCGCTGACATCTTTGCTGGAAGAGGAACCGCAAACCGAAGTGGCTGTAGAGGCTGAAGCGGGGGCGCAAGCCTCTGCCGCGAGCGCCGAGCCTGAAAATCAAACCCAGATTTCCGCTCCTGAGCTCGAGCAGGAAAAAAATGCCGCTTATGAGGAGGGTTTTGCTGCAGGCCGCGCCGCTGCTTTAAGCGAACTTGAAGAGCAGAGGCTGGAACAATTGGGCGTGCTGAAATCAATCGCGGATCGTTTGCAAAATGAAGCCGCGTTTGATTTTGAGAATGTTTCACAAAAAGTGCTTGAAACCGTCTATAATCTGTCGAGCGAGCGCTGTGGGCTGGGTTTGGATGCCAATCCCGAGGGGTTTTTAGCCCATGTTCAAAAAAAATTAGATCAAGTTCAGCTTTTGGCCGACCATAAAAAGGTGTTCTTCAATGCCGAGGATCTAGAAAGTCTTCAGAAATTCGATGAATTTGAAGGGATTTTTAACGGCGTCGAAGTGCATCAAGACCGTGAGTTGAAGCGCGGGGATGTGATCGTAAAAGTGGGCGGTGTTGAAATTCGCGACACACCGTTCTCAGATTTTGAAAAGCAGAGCATCGATGAATGATTTCACCAATGAGCTTTTGCGCGATCTGGATCGTCGGCTGCAACCGAGCAAAAACGCCCAAATGTCGGGAAAAGTTGTTAAATTTGACGGCTTAACAGCGCATTGCGATGGGTTTCCAGCCCGTGTGGGGTCGATTTGTAAAATCGAGATAGGTGCTGGCAATGAAGTGTTTGCAGAGGTTATCAGCTTTAAAGAAGGCCTCAACCAACTTGTGGTGTTTGATCTTGGAGCGGGCGTTAAGGCAGGCGATAAAGTAACCCTGGTAGAAGAAGGCCAATCGATATCTGTGGGTGATGATTATCTTGGCCGGGTGTTTGATGCGATGGGCGCACCGCTTGATAATCGCGCCGCACCGATTGGAAAAGACAGCTGGCCGCTGCATGGAAAATCCATGAATCCATTGGATCGACGCCATATATCAACGGTGTTGAACGTGGGTGTGAAATCGATAAACGGTTTATTGACGTTGGCGAAAGGTCAAAGGGCCGGCATCATTGCCGGTTCTGGTGTTGGCAAATCCGTCTTGCTGAGCATGATGACCAAGCACAGCGATGCAGATGTGATCGTGGTGGGGTTGATCGGGGAACGCTCGCGCGAAGTTTTGGAATTTGTAGACCGGGTTTTTGATGAAAAAACCCGAAAAAAGCTTTGTGCGATTGCCGTCCCTGCAGACCGCTCGCCGCTGTTGCGTATTCGCGGGGCCAATCGAGCAACCGCGATTGCCGAGTATTTTCGCAGCAAGGGTAAAAATGTTCTACTGATTATGGATTCCTTGACTCGCGTGGCGCATGCGCGGCGCGAAATAGGCTTGGCGCTGGGCGAATTGCCCACATCCAAAGGATATCCGGCATCGGTTATTGCGCTTATATCGGGCTTGATCGAACGTGCAGGTATGGGCAGCGTTACAGAAAAAGGTTCAATAACAGGTATTTATACTGTTTTGGCTGATGGGGATGATACGAATGATCCGGTGGTGGATACCGCGCGGGCGATTTTGGATGGTCACATTGTTTTGAATCGTGACTATGCCAATTTGGGGATTTACCCCGCGATTGATGTGTCTCAATCGATCAGCCGTGTGATGTCGGATGTTGTGAATGCTGAGCATCTTGCTTTGTCGAATAAACTGAAGAAACTGATCAATATTTATAATGAGAACCGGGATTTAATCCTGATGGGTGGATATGCCGCTGGGCAGGATGTTGATCTGGATATCGCGTATAAAATCTGGCCAGATATCGTGAATTTCTTGAAACAAAACCCACAGGATAATGTGTCCGTTGCGGATACAGTGGCTGCGTTGAAGGCTTTGTTGGGGGGGACATAAATGCGCCCAGACCGCAAAAAAAAAATCTTGGAAAAGATGTCGAGAAAGAACCTTGCCGCGTCCTTAAAAATAAAAAAGGCTCTGGCGGATCAGCGATCCCAAATGTCAGATTTAGAGGGGCTTTTGGCCCGTATTCGCGAATTACAAGCAGGTTCTGAAGAGCCATTTTATGACACGCCCAGCCAATTTCGCGCTGCACGATTTTATTCTTCTAAATTGGCTGAACAACTTGAGATGGTGGCGAATAGAATTGAACTTATTCAAACGGAAATTGATAATTTGGTGGTGGTTACGCGGCAAGATTCGTTGAAACGTCAAAAAATTGACCGCCTGATTGCGGAAGCAAAACAGCTTATACATCAGTATGCAGAGCGTGAGGCTGATAAAAAAACCACTTACCCTTCGGCAGTAAGGCGCAGCTGATCGCCGTGCGTTTAAGCTATAAAGGCACACGTTCCGATGGCCCGTTTATATCTTTGCGCCGTTATTTGGCACATAAATTGCTAGGTTTGTGATAGGAAACTCAGGGTCGCCATCATATGAGCATTGCCAATATATCTTCAAGCGCAATTGATAAATTGCTGTCAGCCACGCCTGAAGAGCCTCCTGTCGGCTCGAAAGGTGCTGCGCTTTTTGCGAAGTTCTCAGAGCTTTTGACATCGGGGGCGGGCGCCGATCAAGGCGACAACCCAGAGCAAAAAAAACTGACGGAAGGTGAATCGTCAAATACCTTACAGTCGGGCGATGAAATTGATATTGTCGCCTTTTTAGGTTTTATTGCTGCGCTTGAAGATCAAGTGTCTAAAACTCCAGATGGCGACGGTTTGCGCGCAAGCGTATCAGAACTTTCCGGCGAAGATATTGGATTAAAGGACCTAGCGCCGGCAATCATCGCAGATCCGGATTTTCTCATGATGCGGGATAAATTTGCGCAGGCGATGTCGGCCTTAGCTGATGACCCTCAGGCGGTTGCAGTGCCCAGTCTCAACGGATTATTGCCCTATCTTGAGGCCTTCCACAGGCACTCTTCTGTTGGGATGAATAAAGAGCCGCAAACCGCTGACGCCTTGCCGGTGGCAAAAGGCGCTTTGCGCCTTGATTATGCAGAAAACATGGTGAGAACGCAGCATATCGCCTATCCAAGCGAGGCAGCTGCCAATCAGCCTATGGCAAAACTTTTGGTGCCGGTAGCCCTCTTAAATGGCGAGGCGATGCCGCATAAGAATTTGCCGGATCCGCCTGAAAAGCCCGGATCTTCAAAGGGTGAAAGTACGCCGTTAAAACTTCTTCCTGGGCAGCCTGATAAAGTTGCGCTGGTCAGCAACGATACGCAAGTGTTCGAACCTATAAGTGACAAGAGCGCCACGCCAGAGGTGGGTCGCGGTGCGCTTGCGGTTACAGGGCTAAAGGAAAATCGGGAGCAAGGGATGGTCACTCCAGGTCCTGCCACGCCCGTGAAAGTGCCTGAAACAGATGAAGTTGCACCGAAATCGATTGCTGCGCAAACCGCAGATAGGCAGACGGATGCGGAACCTCGCGCACGCGCGATGCATCAAATCCCGCAGGTAGAGCCAGAAAAAATCTCTGAACTTCGCCAACGCGCAGCTGATGGTTCATCCTTCGCGGATCTTTCGAAAAATAATACATCGCGTCTGCCTTCGATGCCACCATCGTCGCCAGTTGATCCTTCCTCGGATCTAGAAACGGCGCCTAAGGTCGATAGTGGCAAGCTTCAGGTTTCAGAGGGCCAGCAAAAAGA
>Ga0102812_10003286_pt1 | contig 10630 bp, 10 predicted proteins | sample ColrivemetaGS713_FD_79334 | JGI IMG/M metagenome (GOLD analysis project Ga0102812, IMG submission 79334) | Estuarine microbial communities from the Columbia River estuary - Flood tide ETM metaG S.713 | ecosystem: Environmental > Aquatic > Marine > Intertidal zone > Estuary | place: USA...
CGAACTCAGTAGTGAAACGACGCATCGCCGATGGTAGTGTGGGGTCTCCCCATGTGAGAGTAGGTCATCGTCAAGCGCCTATACCAAACCCCCGATCAGGTAACTGGTCGGGGGTTTATTTTTTCGACCATTTAAACGATCTGACGATTTTTCTCGGCAAATAAAAAGGGCGCCTTCAGGCGCCCTTTTTATTTGATTGCTGACTCTCAGCCCTTCCAGCGTTGTAGAACCAGAGTGGCATTGGTTCCACCAAAGCCAAAGCTGTTCGACATGACCGTGTTTAGAGCCACATTCTCTCGGGTTTCTCGAAGAATCGGTAGGTCTGCAAGTTCCGGATCGATCGTTTCGATATTTGCTGAGCCAGTGACAAAATTACCTTCCATCATTAGCATGCAGTAAATCGCTTCATGCGCGCCGGCAGCGCCCAAAGAGTGCCCTGAAAGACTTTTTGTCGAACTGATCATCGGTGCCTTGTCGCCAAATACCTCACGTACCGCCCTGGCTTCCGCAGCATCGCCAACTGGTGTTGAGGTGCCGTGGGTATTCAGGTAGTCGATAGGTGCGGTAACAGTCGAAAGAGCTTGCTGCATGCAGCGGATTGCGCCTTCGCCACTCGGGGCGACCATGTCATATCCATCCGAAGTGGCACCATAGCCGACGATTTCTGCATAAATCTTCGCGCCACGCTTGAGTGCATGCTCAAGCTCTTCAACCACCACCATTCCGCCTCCGCCAGCAATGACAAAACCATCGCGCTTTTCATCGTAAGCACGGGAAGCTTTCTCGGGAGTTTCGTTGTACTGGGTGGAGAGTGCGCCCATGGCGTCGAAGAGGAAGCTTTGACTCCAGTGCTCTTCTTCACCGCCGCCGGCAAAGACAATATCTTGCTTGCCCATCTGGATCTGTTCCATCGCGTGACCAATGCAATGGGCGCTGGTTGCGCAAGCTGAAGAGATCGAATAATTAACACCCTTGATCTTGAATGGCGTGGCCAGGCATGCCGATACTGTGCTGCTCATCGTGCGCGGAACACGATACGGGCCGACACGCTTGACGCCTTTTTCCCGCAAGATGTCAAAGGATTCGAGCTGATTGATGGTAGATGCACCACCTGATCCGGCTACCAGGCCGATACGCGGATGGGATATTTCTTCGACACTCAGTCCTGAGTCTGTGATGGCTTGTTGCATGGCCAGATAAGCGTATGCAGCAGCATTGCCCATGAACCGGTAGACCTTGCGATCAATCAGTTCTTCCAGATTCAGGTCGACCGAACCAGAAACCTGGCTGCGTAGCCCCATCTCTGCATAGGATGGGTTGAATCGTATGCCCGGGCGGCATGCGCGGAGACTGTCTGATACGCTTTCTTTGTCATTGCCAAGACACGAGACAATACCTATACCGGTGATCACGACGCGACGCATAGTGGAATCCTTCAGAAGCTGTCAGTAGAAGAGAAGAGGCCTACTCGCAAGCCTTCAGCGTTATATATTTCGCGACCATCGACACTGACGGTGCCGTCGGCGATGCCCAGAATCAGGGAGCGATTGATGGTGCGTTTGATGTGGATGTTGTAAGTGACTTTCTTTGCAGTCGGTAAGACTTGTCCAGTGAATTTGACATCGCCTGAGCCCAGCGCTCGTCCACGTCCCAGACTACCCTGCCAGCCAAGATAGAAGCCGACCAGCTGCCACATGGCGTCCAAACCCAGGCAGCCGGGCATGACCGGGTCACCTTCGAAGTGACATGCAAAGAACCACAGATCAGGGTTTATATCGAGTTCAGCAACAATTTCGCCTTTGCCATACTTGCCGCCAGTATCACTGATGTGAGTAATGCGATCGATCATCAGCATATTAGGCGCAGGAAGTTGGGCATTCCCGGGCCCGAAAAGCTCGCCGCGGCTGCAGCGAAGAAGGTCTTCCCGGGTGTAGGCGTTTTGTTTACTCATTCGAACTCCTTTGCACTCTTCATTTGAAGAATGCGTAATTGAACTGGTTGCAGCGTACGAAGGCCCTGAGGCCTGCGTTTGCGCGAACTCTTGCTTGGACAGATGATCCCTAGCTCAAGTCACAGTCGATTATTTACGCTTCATAACTTGGTTATTCGGGTAACTTTAGCATTCATCTGACGTTACTGGCCCGATGCCTAATGAGACATTAGTACGGGTGTACTCATAATGCTGTCGATTTTTGTCACCCTCTATCTGCCAGGTAGCAGGTAGTTTCAGTCATCAATCGATAGCTGACCCTCATCTTCTGACGCCTCTATAATGCCACTAAAACAACACCGCTAATTATTTCGGATCAATCATGACAATCAAGCAATCCATCGCAGTATTGGGTGGCGGAAGTTTTGGTAGTGCCATCGCAAACCTGCTGGCCGGGAATGGTCAGCCAGTACGGTTGTGGATGCGCGACCCTGAGCAGGCCGCATACATTCGTCTGCATGGCGAGAATCCGCGCTACCTCAAAGGTGTGAAGATCAATCCGCTGGTCGAGCCTGTGTGTGATCTTGATCGAGTGATCGCTGAAAGCGAGCTGATTTTCGTTGCGCTACCGTCGACTGCCTTGCGAGAAGCTCTGCAGCCATTTGCTGGGCAATTGGCCGGCAAGATGCTGATCAGTACCACTAAGGGCATCGAAGCCAATACGTTTAAACTGATGAGCGAAATCCTCCAAGAGGTCGTTCCTGAGGCGCGAATTGGCGTTATGTCCGGTCCCAACCTGGCCCGCGAGGTAGCTGAGTACGCCTTGACTGCCACTGTGGTAGCCAGTGAGGACGAGGCCTTGTGTCAGGAAGTCCAGCGCGTGCTGCACGGACGCAGCTTCCGGGTGTATGCCAGTTCTGATCGGTTTGGCGTTGAACTGGGCGGGGCCCTCAAGAATGTTTATGCAATTATGGCGGGTATGGCTGCGGCCATGGGCATGGGCGAAAACACTCGCAGCATGTTGATCACACGGGCGCTGGCTGAGATGACCCGGTTTGCCGTCAAGCTCGGTGCTAACCCAATGACCTTTCTTGGTCTGTCGGGGGTAGGGGATCTGATTGCTACTTGCTCGTCACCAAAAAGCCGTAATTACCAGGTGGGATACGCGCTCGGTGAAGGGCTCAGTCTGGATGAGGCGGTAGACCGGCTCGGCGAAGTAGCCGAGGGTGTCAATACGATAAAGGTGCTCAAGGCGCGTGCCGAGCAGCTCGAAATCTATATGCCGTTGGTGACTGGCCTGCATGCCATCTTGTTTGAGGGGCGGACCTTGCAGCAGGTAATTGGTGGGCTGATGAGTGGGGACCCTAAAACCGACGTCGACTTCATCTCGATCAGCGGTTTTTGATGATTATTATTCAAGGAGTTATTCATGACTGATGCCAATGAGCAGTTGGAGCGTGAGTCGCTAGTGGTAAGAATTTTCTGGATGCTGATTTTTGTTTTGGCCTGGCATGTGGCGGAGGTGGTGTTGGCTGCGGTGGTAGTACTGCAGCTCTGCTGTCGTCTGCTGCAGGGCATGCCAAATGTCGACTTGCTAAGGTTTGCCGACGGCCTGAGCCAATATTTGGCCCAGATCGGGCGTTTCGGCTCCTTCAATACCGAGGAAAAACCCTGGCCATTTGCTGACTGGCCGGCGTCCGGCCCGCAGGAAAAGGTGGCTGAGACTCGATCAGATAGCCCAGCCCCCACAGCCGAACCTCAGGACAAGCCATGAAACTCTGGCTGCTACGCCATGGCCATGCTGAACCGCATAACAGCAGAGACGCACAACGTCAGTTGACTGCAGAAGGCCGTCAGGAAGTTTTGCAAAGTGCGGCCCAGCTGATTGGTCAACCATTACAGGCAATACTGTGCAGCCCCTATGTGCGCACCCGACAGACTGCAGAATTGGTTGTCGAGGCGCTCCAGAGCCCTGTGGTTGTGGAAGTTGTTCCCTGGCTAACCCCGGAAAGTAGCGTGCGCGATGCGCTGGTTAATCTGGCTGCCCGCCCGGAAGGGGAGATTCTGCTAGTCAGTCATCAGCCCCTGATCGGTGAACTGGGCGGCATGCTCGAGCATGGTCATCGCCAACAGCCCCTGCCCATGTCCACCTCCAGCCTGGCCAGGTTTGAGGGCGAGATGACGTTAGCCGGGGGCATGCACCTCTGTTTGCTGTTTCATGTGACTCATGGGGTTGGCAGGTGAGGAGGGTCACCACATCCGCTCGCAATGGATATTCTGCGCAGATGGCTCTCTAGCGATATTGGTCGTCGATTGCCTGCTGGGTGATCACACCGTCTATAACCGATTTGCGTAGCCTCTTGACCATCACCACTAGAGCGCCTGATTCAGCGCCGTTCAAAGCCTCCATGGCCTCATGCAAATTGGCTCGTGCGTCGATAGTGCCCAACTGCAAGCCCTGTTGTTTGATCATTTTCAACGGTGCGCCAAGGTTTTCTTCGGCAGTTAAGCCTGCTATTTCCCTCTCCACCTCGGAGGCAGACAGCAATGTTGTCGGGCGCTCGCCGTGCTTAACCACTAGCCACAAGGGATGACTCTGCAGTGTCATGCGCAAATCCTCCAGCGAGGCATCGAGCTGGATGCTTGCAAAACGCCGATCCATCACCCGGCTTACGCTGATGCTGCGTAATTGGCGAGTAATCGCATTGGGCTCATAGTCCATACCACGCTCACGCAGCAGCATGCGGAATACCGACTTCTTGCCGAAGACCTCGCTAGCCAGCAAGTTTGCGCCCACCACAACCAACATGCCGGGCATGATGATATTCATGTTTCTGCTCAGCTCAAGCATGGCGATGAGCGCGGCCAGGGGCGCCTGTAGCGTTGCACTCATCATGCCGACCATGCCTAGCAGGACATAAAAGCCGGGAGCTGCCGCCGCGTCGCCAAACAGCCAGCCCGCGAGTGCGCCAAACACACCACCGACTGCAGCCCCTATCACCAGGGTTGGGCCAATGACGCCGCCCGGCAAGCCTAGCCCTATTGCGCAAGACGTCGCCAATAGCTTCGCCAGCAGTAATGCCAGCAGCGCCGGAACCAGATAATTACCTTGCAACGCGTTATTTACCGAGTCATAGCCTATGCCCATGACCTCGGGGACCAGCATGGCGATGAGGCCTGTTGCCAGACCCGCCAGACTGAAGCGCAGCCAAACCGGAATCCGTTTCCCGAGACGCACTACGCGTGTCAGCAACTCAATGAACAGCGCCGAGACTGACCCCAGCACCAAGGCCATGGCCAGCAATAAAAGCATTTCCCAATTACTGCCAAGGCTTAGCGTTGGTACCTCGAATGCTACCTGGTGGCCGTAAATAAACTGCACAACCAGGGCGGCAGATACTGACGCCACCAGTACCGGAGTGAATCTGGCGATGCTGTACTCCATCATCACCACTTCCATAGCGAAAATCACGCCTGCCAATGGGGTGTCGAAGGAGGCGGAAATAGAGGCTGCCGTACCACAGGCAACCAACACCAGCAGGCTGTTATTGGGTAGCCCAAGGCGGTAGCCGATAACACTGGAGGTGGCTGCGCCCAGATGCACCGCCGGACCTTCCCGGCCAACTGATTGACCACTGATGATGCATGCGGCGGCTCCAAAAAATTGCACCAGTACATTACTCAGCGGGAACCGTCCGTTGTGATAGGAAACTCTTTCGATGACGTGAGCTACACCCACTGAGGCGGACGTCCCCAGGCGCTGAAATACAAGGCCAAGCAACAAACCGCCACCTACCGCGAAGCCCAAGCGCTGCAGTGGTAACAAGCCCTCGAAGGCATCCACGCCGCCGCTGAGAAGCCACTCCTGTCCGAAGTCAATCAGTTCGCGGAACGCAACAATGATCAGGCTGGTGCCCAGGCCTGCAATAGCTCCAAGTATTACTAGTACCCAGAGCGCTTCGCCGCGCGCCAGTCTGGGGTGTAACCAGGACCATAACGCCTCTCCGTGGGCTAACTTTGTGCGTAACCAATACAGCATCAGCGGCTCCCAGGCAGGCGCTGTGGCACCGGTATGCTGGGATTCGGGATACTGAGGCGGAAGTAGCAGTAATTTCGGCTGTTCATGTTTTGGACTATAGCGAATTGCGTGGATGAAATTGACAATGGATGCAAATTGGTTGTTGTCAGCCCCCAATATTGTCTTGCGCTTATGTTCCTGATGGCTGAAAGACGCTGGTAGATCAGCCTTGCCTGATGTCGCTTGAGTATGAAATAGTGAGCCAAGCAAGTGCTTGGTTGGTTTTTTCGCGTGGAGGTGTGTGTTGACTGCTTATCAAATGCCGCTGGAAATTTTCTACGAGCGTGAGGCTCGGCACCCTAACAAGCGCTTCATGATTCAACCCCAAGGTGATGGTCAGCTCGAGGAGCTGAGCTGGTCCGAGGTCGGCGAGCAGGCGCGGCGCGCGGCAAACTGGTTGCGTGGCCAGGATATCGAGCAAGGCAGCCGCATCGCGATCATTTCCAAGAACTGTGCGCACTGGATCATTGCCGACCTGGCGATCTGGATGGCAGGTATGGTTTCGGTTCCGCTGTATCCAAACCTGACTGCCGAATCGGTACGCCAGGTTCTGGAGCATTCTGAATCAAAAGTGGCCTTCATCGGTAAGCTGGATGACTGGGCAGCCATGGCACCAGGGATTCCTGAAGGCGTGCATTGCGTCGGTTTGCCGCTGCGGCCAGAAGGCCGGTTTGATCTATTGTGGAGCGATCTGCAGGCGTGCACGCCAATCCGGGATAACCCGCTGCCACCTGCGGATCAGCTGGCCACCATCATTTACACCTCGGGCACTACCGGCATGCCCAAAGGGGTGATGCACAATTTCAATAACTTTGCCTTCTCGGCTACCCGGGGTCGCGAGTTGTTTGCCGTCAGTGAAAATGACCGGGTACTGTCCTATCTGCCACTCTGTCACGTAGCCGAGCGCTCGTTTGTCGAGATGTCCTCGCTGTATGGCGGCGTTGAAATTTATTTCGCCCAGAGCCTGGATACCTTCGTCGAGGATATCCGCCGGGCTCGCCCAACCATATTCTTTGCCGTGCCGCGGATATGGACCAAGTTCCAGATGGGTGTGTTGTCGAAAATGCCAGCCAAGCGACTGGACTTCCTGCTGGGCTTGCCGCTGATCGGGCGGATGGTCGGGCGCAAGGTTCTGGCCGGTCTAGGGCTTGATGCTGTGCGCTTTGCCTTGTCCGGTGCGGCACCTACCCCCGTGGCATTGTTCAGCTGGTATCGGCGTCTGGGGCTTGAGCTGCTGGAGGTCTATGGCATGACCGAAAACTGCGGTTTCTCCCACGTGTGCCGGCCCGGCAAGGTCAAGCAAGGTTGGATCGGCCAGAATTGTCCGGGTGTCGAGGTGCGTATCAGTGCTGAAGGCGAGGTGCTGGTGCGTAGCGAGGCAACCATGCAGGGCTATTTCAAGGAGCCGGAAAAAACCGCAGAGGCGCTGACCCTGGATGGTTCGCTGCGCACCGGAGACAAGGGTGAGCAGGATGCAGAAGGCAATCTGCGCCTGACCGGTCGTATCAAGGAAATCTTCAAGACCAGCAAGGGCAAGTTTGTTGCGCCAGCGCCAATCGAGAACCGCATGGCGGTGGATACCCGGCTGGAGCAGATCTGTGTAGTCGGTGATGGCATGGTACAACCGCTGGCCATCTGCGTGTTGTCCGATGCGGCCCGCGCCGAAGCTGGCGGCCCCGGCCGAGCGGAGCTGGAGGCCGACCTCAGGGCATTACTGGCACAGGTCAATGGCACACTGGACAAACATGAGCAGTTACGCGGCATTGTGCTGGTCAATGAGGTTTGGGCTGTTGAAAATGGTTTTCTGACGCCGACCCTGAAAATCAAGCGAGCGGTGATTGAAAGCAGTTATGGCAAACACTTTGAAGACTGGCTCCAGCGCTGCGATGCCGTGCTGTGGCATGAATAGGATCTAAACAATGGCGATATGGCGTGAAACACCGGATCTGGACCGGATCAATGCGGCTCAAAAAAACACCATTGCTGATCTGCTGGATATCCGCTTTGAATCCTTCACTGATGACTCGGTGACCGGCAGCATGCCGGTAGATTCACGAACCCATCAGCCCTATGGCCTGCTGCATGGCGGGGCTTCAGTGGTATTGGCTGAATCCATCGGCTCAATGGCCAGCGCGCTGTGCATCGACACGTCGAAGTTCTATTGCGTAGGTCTGGAGGTCAATGCCAACCATCTGCGCGGCCTGCGCAGTGGGCGGGTGACTGCTATCGCGCGGCCGGTTCATCTGGGGCGCACCACCCATGTGTGGGACATTCGTCTGCATGGCGAAGACGGCAAGACCAGCTGCATCTCGCGTCTGACTGTGGCGGTGGTGCCGTTGGGCGAGAGCGCACCGGCTGCAAGCTAGCGGGTCTGCAGGCTGCTGAATAGTATTCGGCACGGCTTTCACGGTACCGGATGACGAGTCTGTAATGACCCAGGAAATTTTTTTTGCGCATGCCAACGGCTTTCCGTCGGCGACCTACAGCAAGCTGTTTGAGCTGCTTGGCCCCGATTACCGGATTCAGTGCCTGGAGCAACATGCACACGATCCGCGCTTCCCGGTAGGTGATAACTGGGCGAATCTGGTTGATGAACTTATTCATCACCTGCTGCAACTATCTGAACCGGTCTGGGGTGTGGGACACTCGCTGGGCGGGGTGTTGCACTACCATGCCGCGTTGCGTGAGCCGCAGCTGTATCGTGGCGTGGTACTTCTGGATTCACCCATGCTGAGTCGTGCCGAATGTCTGATGGTGCGCATGGCCAAACGTTTCGAGCTGATGGACCGCATCACCCCGGCCGGCCGCACACTCGGTCGCCGTGAGCTATTCAGCGACCGTAGCGAAGCGCGCGACTACTTTACCGGCAAGACACTGTTTCGCAATTTCGATCCGGAGTGCCTGGACGCCTATGTCGAGCACGCTCTGGTCGCCGCAGGAGCTGACCTGCGTCTGCGCTTTGATCCGGCCGTCGAAGTGAGTATCTACCGCACGGCGCCACATGCTGCTCCAGGCAACCCGCAGCAATTGAAACTGCCGTTGGCGCTGGTGCGCGGGCGCCACAGCCGAGTAGTGCTGCCGCGGCATGCACGTCAGGTAAAGCGCCTTGAACAGGGCGAGTACCTGACCACCGCCGGTGGCCACATGTTTCCTCTGGAACGACCACAAGCTACCGCAGAGTTGCTCCATTCACTGTTACAGCGCTGGGACATGAGTGCCAGTCAGGAGAACCCATGACAATCCAGGTTGAAGAGATTCGGCTGAACTTGCCACACCTTGAAATGGCCGCGCACCTGTATGGTCCGGAGGATGGTCATCCGGTAATCGCCCTGCATGGCTGGCTGGATAATGCGGCAACCTTCACCCGTCTGGCACCCATGCTGCCTGGCTTACGCATTCTGGCACTGGACTTTGCCGGCCATGGTTACTCGGCACATCGCCCGCCTGGTGGCAGTTACCTGATCTGGGACAATGTGCTGGATGTGCTGCTGGCCGCTGAGGCAATGGGCTGGGAGCGGTTCTCGGTGCTCGGTCACTCGATGGGCGCAATTGTCGCTCTGCTGCTGGCCTCGGCCATGCCGGAGCGGGTAGAAAGCCTGGCTTTGATCGATGGCTTGATGCCCTACACCGGCGAGGCTGAAAATGCTCCGGAGAAACTGGGTGAAGCCTTGCGTTCCCAGTTGGCTCTGCCAAGCAAGCGCAAGCCGGTGTATAGCGATGTGCAGCTCGCGGTCGATGCGCGTATGAAAGGGGTAGGTTCGGTGACCCGCGAAGCAGCCGAGATACTGGCCCGTCGCGGCCTGATGCCGGTTGCCGGTGGCTACACCTGGCGTAGTGACAGTCGCCTGACACTGGCTTCGCCGGTGCGCCTGACCCGCGCCCATGCAGTTGCTTTTTTGCGCAAGGTCAGTTGCCCGGTCAGCCTGATTCTTGCTGAGCAGGGCATGTTGCACCACGAACCAAACATTCAAGCGTTGCTGCAAGGCTTGCCATTCAAGGTGCACAACTTGCCTGGTGGGCATCACCTGCATCTGGATGATGAAGCCGGCGCACGCTCTGTAGCAGACTGTTTCAATCCGTTCTTTGCATCGGCTTGACTTGCAGTCGTGATCTCGGGAGTCTGGTCACCCAAACAAGACTCTCCGATGACTTGCTTGTATCGCCCAACTACACCTGATGGTCACAAAGCTACCATCTGTGATAGAGCGTGGCCTGCTGGTTCACGCGGCGCGATCCGGGCTCGGACGAGATAGTCAAAAGTGCATAAAACATTCCGACGCAAACTAGAGCAAGACATGCCTAAACTGATTTTTTTACTGCTGCTGGTCAGCAATCTGACGTTAGCTGCTGATCTGAGCGGCAGTCAGGATTTGGCGGCCTTGCCGCGCTTTCACCATGCCACCATCGTTGCCTACACAACCAATGCGGAAGTTGATCGAACCTATCCGCAAAGCTCCATCCGGCGTATCAGCAATCAGTTGCGTATCGAAAAGCCGGTGGACGTTACGGGACAACTGACGGCTTTGACTTACCAGCTGCCGACCGGGCGAAGCTCGGCAGAGGCCTTCACTGAGGCGCGCAAGGTGCTGCTGGCAGACGGGGCAGAACCCCTGTACTGGTGC
>Ga0102812_10003289_pt1 | contig 10622 bp, 4 predicted proteins | sample ColrivemetaGS713_FD_79334 | JGI IMG/M metagenome (GOLD analysis project Ga0102812, IMG submission 79334) | Estuarine microbial communities from the Columbia River estuary - Flood tide ETM metaG S.713 | ecosystem: Environmental > Aquatic > Marine > Intertidal zone > Estuary | place: USA: Columbia...
CAAAGTTAGTCATGGTGTCGAAGATTGCGCCGCCTCTACGACTTTCTACAAGCTCTTCTACCCGCTTAAACTCAGCAGGAGCCGATGCTTTAAGATCCGCCATAAACTTGTTATAGGCCGCATCCCTATAACCTCTAACGATGTCCTGAAGTACCTTCTCAGGTCGCTGCAAGGCATCACCGCCAGTGTTGTCCTGTATAGCCGGATCTTCACCCGCATTAGCCGCCGCTTTCAGGGTACGGAATGCAACATTGAGTTCAGACTTATCCTCTGTGAACTGCTCGTAGAGAGCATCATCGAGGGTAACAGGAGCTTCGTTAGCTCTCACAGGGAAGGTAGCAGTCATAAGGCTTGCCGCCATAGCGTCCGCAATGGACTGACCGCTATCAAGGTACACCAGAGAAAGGTCAATCTCGGTTCCGGGCACCATGATCTTGTCTCGGGAAAGGTCTACACCATACTGGAGCTTCATCTCCTCCAAGTATGCCTTGGACTTGTATGCTTCAGCTTGGTTCGACATAGGAGAGATACCACGGCCAAAGCCGGGTGTGAGGTGACCAGTGACAGAGCGCCGCTTGTTACCCACGTTCCACTCACCGATTGCCGTTAGGTTGTAGAAGTTTTCTTTGAAAGCCTCACCGGGGTTCCGCATGATGTCTAGCCTAGAAGAGCCACGCATCAGTTCTTCATCCACCACAGTCTTGATAGACTTTTGCAGTGGGTTGAAGGGTGAGTATGCAGTCCCCTTAGCCAGCGCCCATTTCGCCAGAGCATCCTCAGGGCGCTTCGCATCAAACAGCTTCAATTGATTCTGAAGGCCACGCACAACAGACTGCTGACCGAAGGTAGCGTTAGTTGCGATAGCGAGAACATTCCCTACGTCCTGAGCCATGTTAAGCTCATCTGTAGTGCGGGAAGGGCTGAAGGTGTAGTCGAGAAGTGAGGTAGTTAGAGCAAACGCTGCAAAGGGGGTGAGCATCTCAGAGAAGTTAAACGTAAGTTCCTTACCATCCACTTCTACGATGATGCCTTGATCAGTCTCTCCGAACTTGGAGGAGACGCCCTTAATACGAAACTCACCGGGATCGGGGAGATACAGCAGTTCTTCATCGTCGTCTGCCGTATTGTTATACATCCATGCAGCAACCGCAGCGCCCATAGCAGCCGCAGGGCCAGCTAGGTAGTGGGCACGCATACTGTCGATGACACGCTGATCGGTTTCAACCTGAAGAGGACGCAGGTTACCGAACTGATCCTTGACTGTCTCGCCCATTCCAAAGCCCATCTTTGCACGGGTTGTTTTAGATAACAGGGAGAAGCCGGGAATAGCCATGAATACACCCTCACGGCCAGTACGGAGGCCCATCCCAAAGAACGGGAACAGCAGCTTAACTGTCTTAGCAACTGCGTTGTTCTTACCAACTAACTGCTCAGCGCCTTTAATCGTGTTTTGCTCTTTGTTACGAAAGCCACTCTCAGCAGCCAGCTTAACGTAAGCGGTATCGTAGAACCGCCCACCAGTCTCAGTTAGCTCTGACTTGTCACGGAAAGACATAAGCATTGCGCTCATCTCATCGTCAGTCAGGTATCCATTCTTCTTTCGAAGGTCCTGCCACTTCTTCCCATAGACACCCGTGAGGGCATCCAGTTCTACGTTGTGGTGGTAGAAAACCTGAGTAGAGAACTCAGAGATACCAGCGATAACACGGTAGGAGGCTGAACCTAGGACACGCAACCCAGCACGAAGGCCGAGTGTAGGGATAACACCGTTGATCTTAGCGGTGTCATTCCAGATGTCCTTAATGGACTTCGCACGGTTCATCTCGGCGGTAGCCATGCCAAGGCTGTCAGCGGAGTTAGAGAGGTCTGCATTGGAAGTACGCCACACTGTAGCGAACCCCTTAAGGCCCCTACGGAACTGCTTACGACCTTCAAAGAACAGAGCGCCCTTCTTAGTGATACGAGCGGCTTCCCCTAAGTTACCCTTAAAGGCTTCCGAGAGTGCCCGTGTGAGACCACCTATAGTGCCGAGGTATGCCATACGCAGGGGCTCAACTACCATGTTGAGGGACCACACGTTTGCAGACAGTAGCATGTTACCCTGACCAAACAGGAGGGTGTCGTCGAAGAGGGTGTTAGTTTCATCATACTTCAGGGCAGCAAACTTCTGCTTACCCTTAGCTGTGCCAGCCTCAAGTGCCTGTAGTTTCTGACCTAGAGCCTCTGCGCTGATCTCACCACGAGCGGCCTGAGCGTTGAGGATGTCCTCCATCGCCTTCTGACCCTTAGGTGTACGTACCTCACGAGCAGCACGAAGAAGTTGAGCGCCCTTGCGGACCTCAGCCTTTTGCTTGGAGCCAATAGCAGCGGCGTCAGCTTGAAGCTCACGTACCGCAGCAGCAATCATAGGGAACTGCTTAGGAGACGTGTTTAGCTCTAGGATCCACTCTTCACCAGCTTCCTTCAGAAGCGGCGTAAGTTCCTCCATAGACTGCTCACCACGTAACACCTTACCCAGTACATCGATCTTACGTTCGATGCCTTTGAGGTACACTAGGCGGGTGTTAAAGTCGGCGATAGCATCAGGAGTGTCTAACTCAATGAGCATAGACGCTGGGATGTTATCTCCATACTCCTTACGGAGCATCTTGAGGGTTTTCTTAGCAGACGACTTAGCGGCGGCGAAGGTTGTACGTGTGCGGTCGTAGCGAGCCTTCATAGACCCCTTAACAGCGTCGAGACCATCAGCGATGTCATCATGTCCGATGGTAGACACAAAGTCTTTCATGCCGGTCATGTTGTTTAGGACTTCAGGATCTACGTCATCTTTAAGAGCAGCGCCTGCTGCTAGCTTGTTTTCTGCTGTACGGGCCGCTGTATCAGTATCACGCATAGCTTGGCTAACACGCTGGGCTACTACGTTATTATATGGAGACTTAGTGGTTGTGTCTTTCGAGGTGGTAGCCTTAGGGGTCGCTTCGGACGCCGGAGTTTCCACCACGCCTGACTTACTGTTAGCAGGGGTCTGTGCTGAGTTCAGTAGATCGTTCTGCTGCTGCGCTGCATTATCCAGCATACGCTCCGCAGGGTCTCCAATCTTGTTGTTGACGCCTTCACCAGCGTTCGCCAGTAATGCCGCCTGATCGTCAGAGGAACCTTGAAGGAGACGCTCCGCAGGGTCTTCAATCTTATTGTTAGCAGGGGCTTCTACGTTGTCGAGGAAGGAGCGGTTAAGTGCTTCAGATTGCTCTAAGGCTAGTTCCGCCTGCGCTTCAATAGCTACGCCTCGTGCGGCGTCTGCCGCCTTGGTTGCACCCTTAAGGTCACCCTTAGCGAGGGCCATAACACCGGCACCAGCGATTTCACCTACGGTACCGAACAGCCCACTCTCAACGAGGAGCTTTGTACGGTTTAGCAGGGGTTCATCTTCTACTTCAGACATCCACAGGGGCGCTGAGGTACCGAGAGCGGTCACAGCGTTCTGGATAGCCAGACCGTCGTTTTCCTCGAAGATGATCTGATCGATAGCAGCAGGCTTTGCAATAGCAATACCAGCTTTGGTGAGTACGCCAGTAGCACCAAGACCACCACCTGTTAAAGCTGACAATGCGGCAAACTCAGTGATCTCCTTTACGAAACCACCTGAGATACTGTCGAGGTTGTCCATCTTTGCGAGCAGAGCGTCATGCTCTTCAGCGTTCTGTTTGCCCGTGTACTCCGAGGAGGACGCCGGGAATGCTTCACGATAAGCACGCACGGTACCATGAGTAAGCTGATACTCACCCTGAACACCTTGCTCAAAAGCATTCTGAGGAACCTCAGGTGCATCCTTAGTGATAAGCCCGAAGAAGAACTTGCGGGGTTCACCGGGATCTGGCTGAGCGTTTGCGTTTAGCCACGCTAGTTCCTCCGGTGACTGTGGTGTCAGCTTGAAGAAGCCTTCAGAGCGGTCGTCTTTCAAAGGCTCAGGCAACGATGTAACTAGCTTCTCACCCAGCTTGTCCAATGACATCTCAGCCTGTTCAACACCAAGCCCCACACCTTCAATCAGGTCGTTACCCTGTGTAGGGGCTAACTTCCGTACGTCGTTGGCAACAGCACCGGCCACGTCGCCGATAGCCTTGAATGCACCTTGGTACTCTTCAGCATCAGTGTCAGCGTCGTCAGCCTCAGGTATATCTCGGATTTCCGCTGGGAGTTCCTCGAGTTTACGTGAGTTTGCTGAGAGGCGGGTGGAGCTTTCATGTAGAAGGTGTAAGCCAGCAGCCCCATGCTTATCTCTAAGAGCGAGACGGTGAGCTTCGTATTCAACGTCGGTGTCGTTCAACCCCCCGAAATAGTGGAGGTGGGCGATAGCCTTGTCTGATAGTTCCGGATGAGCTTCCTTCATGGACGCTCCGTACGGGGTATAATCACCGAGGTCGTTGACCACCGATGCAAGGATATTCGTTTCATTGTCCGCCATTATCGGGGAGTTCCTTTAAGTTAATCAGCAAATGCTGTTGGGTCTACCCCTTCGGCTGCTGGATCGTTTTTCATTGCAAGCCACTGTTGACCACCTGAGGTCTGCTCAAGTGCTGGCCAGAGGTGTGGGTTGCGGCTGGCCTGTGTCCACCACGCAGAGTTCTTTTTGACATCCGCAACAGCTTCGCCAGCGCCCGACATGTTCCACTGCTCAATGAAGGCAGTAGTAAACGTGGCTTTGTAGAGATCTTGAATACCGCTGTGACCGCCGTTAGCTTGGATCCACTCGTTCTCCGGCAGACCACTTTCAATAACCATAGTTCGGATACGGTTCTTCACTGTAACGGCAGTAGAGCCTAAGAGGTTGCCCCCAAACTCAAGATCATTGCTGTCGTAGATTGCGGTGTCTTTTGTATCCATAGCAGCGACAAGAGACTTACCTTGAGAGAGCATAAGATCCCGGCCAGCCATGAACGCATCGTGACTGTCGATCTTTACATCTTCGTTGCCCCAAGCGAGTACAAGATTGGCGGCATAGTTGGTTGTGTCGCCTGTAGCCGCTTCGTACTCATATACCAGTTCCATAGCTTCGGTCTGCGTTTCAACGCCTGCCATATCTCGCTGGAGTTTTATCTTATGCGGAGCTAGGGCTGCACCCTTAAGTGCGTCCGCTGGCTTAGCTAAGAACATGTCTTCCGCCTTGTCAGCCAAAGCGATTAACTGAGGGGCACGTTCGGGGTTCTGAGCTGCGTAGGACATAGCGTAGTCTCGTACTTGAGCAGCCATTTCCATGCCCTGTGCAGGGTTCTCACGTCCTTGTACTACTGTATCGAGGAGCATGGAGCCGTATTGCTTACGGAAGTTTTTGTACTCCTTAGCGTCTACAGCGGCGTCCAGACGCTCCTTTTTAGCTACAGCCTTGTCACGGGCATCGATAAGAGCAACTCGAGCATCGCTACTAAGTGTCTTAGCAAATTCCTTGTCCTCAAGTACCGCCGTGATTGTCTCAGGGCTTTGCGTGAGGGACGTAGCGACGATGAGGGCATTACCGACAACACCGCTAGGATTATCTACACCGGCCTTAGCGAAGAGGGTAGCAGCTTCAGACAGGGTGGCTTGGAGTTGTTCGGGCGTGCCAGCAACACTGATCTGACCCTCTAGGGTTGACACGAGGTCCTCACCCATATGCTCCAGACGACGTTGCTTAGCTTCAGTCGCCTGTGTAGCCATCTTCTTGTTAGCGTAGGTGCGGTACTCAGCCATCATCTTGGCCTGCATCTCAGGTGGGTAACCTGACATCATTGCCTCGCCCTGATCTAACAGGAACGCTTGTAGCTTGTTGTGTCCGTCTTCTACGTCGTCACCGAAGGCATCCCAGTTCGTCTCACGCTCCATATTGGCAACGGTACGAGCATAATCAGCGCCCATACGTCCCTCTTGGTACGCTTGGTGAAACAGGGGGCTATCTTGGACAGAAGATCCACGGCTAGAAACACCAGCTTCGCCGTCCTTGATACCCCGAAGGGTTTGTCGCTGGATCTCTTCGTTCTGAGCCTTCTGAGCAGCCTGTAGTTCGGACTGACGCTGGGCGTTCTGGTAACGATCTACTTGCTGGTTTACACCTTTGAGAGACCCCGAGAGAGACCCGAGAGCATCCGCAAGTGCCTTAGAGCCAGACCGGTCGTTGCCGGGGCGCATGTATGAAGCCCGGTTACCAATCTGACCAGCAGAGGATACCGGTGAGTTTAGTTTAACTGGTTCACGAGCCATAAGACTTCTTTCCTTGCTTGATGTCGTTGACGTTGCCTGACTGTGCTACTGCATCCCCAACGCTACCCAGCATGCCCACACCGAACTCAATCCAAGGGGCAATCTTCTGGAGACCCTTGATGTCATCTGAGACCGGCATCTGCCGGGGGTCGATAACGGTATTGACTTGGTTGTCACGAGCAATCTGGAGGTTCTGGATGTCTTGGTAGAAGCTGTCAGCAGCGTTCTTGCGTGTTTGTTGGAACCGACGGGCACCCTTAGAGGTCTGTGAGGAGATGTCGTTAAACGTCTCTCGGGCAGACACACCAGACAGGTTAGAGGCACCGGTAGACGCAACAGCGCCCGAGCGTGCCATACGGCCTGTCATTTCAAAGTCGAATGCCTGTTGGCGTACGGTAAGATCATTCTGGATGAACTTGAGGGCCGTGCTGTCTACACTAGCGTCGTACGTAGCAGCAGCAGCCGCCTTGTTACGTTCGTAGTAGGCGACCTTCTCAGCCCGTTCCTGAGCAGCTTGTTTCTCAGCCGCATAGTTGTTGAAGAGGCTAGATGCACCCTGCTGTAAGAAGTCCACGGCAAGTCCAGCGCCCTGAGACGCAAGGAAGTTACCAGCACTACCCAGCATACCACCACCGGCACCTGAGGCAGCAGCAGCAGTACCACCACCGGCAGCAGCGGTAGCGCCGCCCCCAGCAGCAGCAGCGGTACCACCAGCGGCAGCACCTGTGGCACCTAAGCCCATAGCGTTAGCCGCTAGTCCACCTGTAAGGCCCACAGCAGCCGCACCGCCGACACCGAAGTCAACCAATGCGTTCTGCTCGTAGCTACCTGTTACGCCGTATTCTACGCCGTCGTAGGCTTGGTTAGCAGCAGACCAGCCACCAGCAGCTCCCGCAGCAGCACCGATAGGGCCACCCAGAAGGAAGCCCCCGATGCCACCACCGACACCACCTACAAGGTTGGTGCCGAGGTTGCCGATGTTATTCCAAAAGCCACGGTCTTCTTCCCAGAGGCTATCTGATCCATCGTTGGTATTGAAGTCAAATAGACCCATGTTAGATCCTCCGAGCTTTCGGTTGATGATCGCCGAACCAGTCTACGTGCAAGATGTTGCTACGGAACGGTCCAGAGTTCTTGAGGGTAATCACAGCGTTGTCGTTACGGAGCATCACAGGGACCTTGTGGAACCCACTGTCGAACGTCACCTTGCCACTGAAGATGTCAGTGAAACCGGCACGAGGGCCAGCGGCATAGGAACGTGTGGGGCGACCACGAGAAGCGATGTCCACGTCGAAGGACACACTGTCTGCGTATGCTACGTTGAGGTGCTGAAGCTGAAGGCGACCATCCGTCATCACCATCTCACCAGAGTTATCCTTCTTAGGGATACGCCGGTAGATCGTGGAGAGGGTGACCTCCATATCGTACTGCACACCGACAACGATGTTAGAGAGGTTTGAGGTAACGTCGCCGGATACGAACAGGTTGCCACCAGAGGTGATCCGGTCGTACGGCAGGGTGTTGCCGCTAGATAGATCCCAGACCTCTACGTTGAGGAGGTTGGCATCGTAAGGGACGTTAAGAAGCGTCTCATCCTGAGCGCTGTAGTAGGACCCTGTAGGGGTTACAGCGTAGTCGAGGAGGAGCTTGTCTTCTATTTCGTTCTGGTCTCGGATGTCGATACGGATCAGCTCACGTTCGCCTCCCAAGCCTGCCACTAGGAACAGGTGGTCGTCAAACATCGCCAGACCCTCAATAGACCCCTCACCGATCTCCCAGCGTGACCATGCGGATTGTACCTTGGTCTCTCCAGCCATCTCGAACTTGTAGATGTAGAGAGCGCCAGCATCACCTGTGGAGTGGATAGCGATGAACTTGTGGTCACGACTTACGGCCATGCTGCTTGCACCCGAAGGGATATACTGAGGCACAGCGATGGTCAGGTCGTTACCGAGGATACGTTCATCAGAGAGCCGTAGGTAGAACTCACGGACCTGAGTGAAGGAGCCGATGTCAGCAGCAGCGATAGCTGTGTCACCGAGAACGATAGGCTTAACTTCTGTAGAGACCTTGTAGTCCGCCACCTGAGCAGCCGTCACGGTAGAACCTGTGATGACACCGTTAGGTGAGTAGACGATGAACTGTCCCTTGTCAGAGTGAAGGAGCAGTTGGTTACGAATAGGGGTAGCAGCGTAGAGGACGTTCACTCGACCGAAGTTGAGATCTACGTCGATCCGCTCATCCTGCTCTACCTGAATAGCCGTCGTGCGATAGAAGTTGCTTACCGCTTGGCTCTCAGAGAGCGAGATGCTTTCCCCAGAGAGAAACCCAAGGCGTCCCTGAAACATGAACACGTCGTTGATCTTACGGTCGATGAAGGATGGGCTTTCGTTACTATCAGCCGAACCAGCAAGCCGGTCTTCCCACACGTACGCACGGAGATCAAAGGTACCGTTAGGTTGCCTGATGAGTACCTGAGGCATCGTATCAGCATCTAGCTGTTCCTGAGCGTCTGGGCCTACAGTTTCCTGCCAAGCCTGTCCGCTCCACTGTACAAAGTAATCGTCAGCAGCGAGGCCCTTCTTACCAGCAACACGTACTAGCTGACCTTCTACGCCATGCTGAGGTAGCTCTTCGAAGTCAGAGACAACGGATGAGACGTACGTACAGTTGGCACCTGAGGGGCCATTGAAGGATACGATGTAGAACTCACGGTTACACCCAAGTTCACCCACGGCATCGTGAGCGTGGCTCTTAGTGTTGTCTGAGATTACCCATGACTGGCCACCTACGGAGGACGTACCGGACACCGCCGTTGCGAGTGAGGAGATAGCATCCTTGATGGAGTTGAGCGTGGTTGTATCGTTTTGGTTAGACGCCGACACACTGTCAGTCGCCTGAGCTGTAACGGTGTTATACTGAGGAGAAACCGATGAACCAGCAGACCAGTCAGAGATACTGGAGTTGTGCGTGTTGGTGATCGATGGTGTCGTTGTGGTTCGGGAACCAGCGGTCACCGTCGAGGTCGAGGTACCAGTCGTACGAGACTTACTGTCGTAGGTAGCAGATCGGTAGTAGGTTGTTACTACGCCACCGTTATCCACGTCAGTTGCTACCACGAGAGTGTACTTACCGCCGCCAGAGTGACCAGCGATAGCGAAGGAAGCGTTACGGCCCAGAAGAGGGCGTGTGTCAGCCGCAGTGTTCGCTAGGACAGTCTTGGTACGGTTCACGAAGAACGTGTAGTCACCAACAGTGGTTGCCCTGAGGTTCGCTGAGGGATCACTACAGGTCATGTAGGTGGAGGCGTTGCCTACTACATTTACAGTCTGGGCTGTGCCGTTGAGGTCGAACACCTCTACAGAGCCGTCAGAGTTTGCCGTCACGATATACTTTTCCGCAAGGTCACGGTCGATTGTATGAACAAATGTTGAGGTACCGAGCGCATTGCTGGTCAGGTTGCCGATATGCTCAGCACCCCGCCGCTTGTTAAGTCCATGGACCGCCGAGAGGTAAGCGTTTGTTACGCTGTCAGCAGCCGTAGGAATACGTAGCTCAGGTACCTGTTGAGTGACACCGCCGGTTAGACCGGGGATGCTATCAGACAGGTAGGGCATTAGTAGCCTCCGAGGTGACGTGAGGAGATGTAGTTAGAGAGAGGGTTGTCCCAGAGGACGTTGCGGTCAGCGTTCTTACCTTCGTCCTGCTTCAGAGCGACGTAGGCACGGGAGGCTTGAGCCTGCACTTGGGCCATGTCAGCGTCTGCGCCTACTACACGGTTCATGTAGCGGTGCTGTGCGTCGAGGGTGATGAAGCGACGGGCTTCTTCTGGGAGGCCATCGAAGTCCCACAGGTAAACCAGATCGGCATACACCTCGGTCTCGAAGGTAGCCGTGAAGTCAACCATGTTGAACAGCTTGGAGTTACGAATGGTGAACCGTTGGTTACGGTCGTTCCACCCATTGACATCCGTAGCGTCCACTCGAGTGACGTTGGTGGGGACGAAGATGTTGTTGTTCGTGTCAGGTGTGAGCTTAGCCTTGCGGCGAGTGTTCCAACTCCAGCCACGGCTCTGCAATTCACGGGAGACCTCATCAATGACTTGGACGGCAATCTGTGCCTCAGCAATGTCGTCTACGAGGTTTGATACGGGGTACTCGCCTACAGCCGTCAGTAGACTGTTCACTGCATCGAGTTTGGTAGATGGTGTAAGCATTGTATCCGCCTTAGGTTGATTTTAAAAGGGAGGCCCCGCTAAGGACCCCCCTTGAAAGGTAGTTTATGACTTAAGCGTCAGCAGCCTTACGTACTTCGTACAGAGCCGAAGGACGCAGAACGTCAGAACCGAAGAGCATCTTGGAAGCGAGCAAGGTGCCCTGCTTAGCTAC
>Ga0102812_10003292_pt1 | contig 10616 bp, 12 predicted proteins | sample ColrivemetaGS713_FD_79334 | JGI IMG/M metagenome (GOLD analysis project Ga0102812, IMG submission 79334) | Estuarine microbial communities from the Columbia River estuary - Flood tide ETM metaG S.713 | ecosystem: Environmental > Aquatic > Marine > Intertidal zone > Estuary | place: USA...
TCGGTTTTGCGTGGCCTTGGTCATCGGTGAAGTAATGGTAATTCACCGCTACCGACGGGTTGTCGTCCGGACTGCTGGTAGCTGCGGAAACACTGAAGTTCCAGAAGTCGGTACCCACGGTATCGCCCCATATCCAGAACAGTTTGCCGCGGTAAAGAGTGGCCGAAACGGTATCCTGTCCAAACACCCCGGCATTCAATAACGGTTGTTGCATGGGCACCGCTAGCCCGGCCATCACGCTGTCGCGGTAAATGCCTTCACCGGTAAGACGATATAGCCGCTCGGCCGGCATGGTGTTTTGCACACGCAATTCATGGGTCTTGCCAGATTCGATTTTAAGGGTGCTGCCCACGCCGAAGGGGGTTTCCTGCGCTAAGGTATAGCCATGGCTACGCACGTGCACGAAAACATCACGGCCCTCGAGCGATGGCTCGTGGAGTGCTGCTACACCGGCACTGTCGGTCCAGTATTTGACCTCATTGGAAAGTGTCAATTCAACCAGAGGCACGCCCCGGCCGGTGTCCTGATCCAGCACGCGAATGATGAAGTAGTCGGACGCCTGCTCAGCCCCGAGGGCAGCCGCCAAGGTGCCCGTGTTTATCATCAAAAAACCCAGCAAGATCGATTTCATATGGTCTCCTGTGAATACATGCTTGCCGAGTACGACAAGTTTGCAAATCACTGGCATATACAGCGCTTGACGCCGGCTCTATCTGATACCGCTTAAGGCTTTGGTTTGAATCCGCATACCAAAATCGTTTGCCCAGTTTAACCGTAATTGGATAAGGAATGTCTGCATAAAGTATGCAGTGCCGCACCCTCATAACGCAGGAATGAATACCACCGCATAGTACGCGCTCAGCGCAAGAATCGCCGCGGTGGCTGCATTCTGCATGCGCGCCTGTGGCCAGCGCAGGGCACAGACAAGCAATGCAAGAACGGCCACGTTGATCCAGATGGCCGACACGAAACCGCTGATGATGAGGTTGGCCGCGATTGCGGTACTGATGTAGATGGCAAAAATTGCCATGTACTTACGGCGTTTTGCCAGCTCGAATGCCACCAGATCCAGTTCGGCATCTTCCTCGATTTTCGGTATTACCAGATGACAGCCGATGTAAAGCACCGTGACCAGCGCCAGCAAGTACAAGACAAAACCCAGTGACCAGTCGGTGGAGGCACGCAGGCCCCATAGCGAAAACCAGAAATCCACGCAGGCGAAAACATAGATGCCCACCCATAGCGCGTGCCGTAACGATATGCGCAGGCTGTTGGTGCGCAGTGCCGAAGCGATACCGGCCAGCAGATGGGTCAGTGCCAGTGCAACCACGAACGAGAGAAAGGTGCTGATGTAGGTGAATTGGTTCGACATCGATACGGCCTCATCCATCAACAATGGCAAACACTGAAGTGTCTGACTGCGACCATACTACACGATGAAATCAATACCGACTGTTGGATTCCGGCAGGCCAGTGGCAGGCCCGCCGCGAAGAACGCAATGCTAACGGTCCCTGACCCTGCAATCAGCGCTTCGTTTTGCCCATCAGGTGCTTGGCCACGGCCTCGTATGCCGGCAAGGACGTCGGATCTATCACGGCATTGCCGGCCACCGGGTGGCTGGCAAACCGCGCAATGACCATCTCTGCCGTGGGGTCGATATACAGCGCCTGGCCGTGAACGCCGCGTGCCATGAATGCGCCATGGTCGTTGTGCGTTACCCACCACATGTTCCGGTAACTCCAGCCCTGCAGCTGTGTGTAACCGGCTTTGGCAAAGTCGGCACGGTTGCCGCCCTTGCGGATATCCGCCACCACGGCCGGAGGCAGGATCTGACGGCCGTTATAGCGGCCGTTGTTGCGGATCATTTCACCGAAACGCGCAAGATCACGCAGGCTGGTATTCAGGCCGCCACCGGCAAACGGCGTACCGATGGAATCGACAGACATATAGGCATCCTGTTCCGCACCCATCTGGCTCCAGATGCTCTCGGAGAGCAGCTGCGCCACATTGCGGCCACTCACGCGCGCCAGCACCCAGCCGAGCGCATCGGTATTGGCGGTACGGTAGTGAAAGGCTTCACCGTGCCGGCCTTCGGGTTTCACCGTAACTAGGAACTCGTGGTAGGAGCGGGGGCCGCGGTAGTCCGGAGCCTTGGGCAGCGGATTTCCGGCAGCGGCATGCGCCCATACTTCAGCTTCCGGATTGGCGTAGTCTTCACTGAAGCGGATGCCGGTAGTCATATCCATCAACTGGCGCACGGTGGCATTGCCGAAAGCGGAGCTGGAAAGTTCCGGCACATATTCGGCGACTTTGCGCTGCGGATCGAGCTTGCCTTCCGCCACCATCATCGCAGCCAGAGTGCCCACGAAGGTTTTGGTCACCGACATCGCACCGTGATGGCCTTCGGGTTTCAGGATGCCGAAGTAACGCTCATAAACCACGCGTCCGCGGTGCATGACGATGATGCCGTCGGTATAGTTTGCATCCAATGACTGTTCCCAGGTCATGGGCTTGTCGCTGCCAAGCGGGGTGAACGTGACGGCGTCGATATCGGCACGCGGCTTCAGCTTCAGCCGCGAGGGCGCTCCGGCTCCGTGCGATACGGTGACCGTGGGCATCAGCTGACGGAAGTTGGCTACACTCCAGCGCCATTGCGGAAAGCGGAAGTAGGAGCCGTCATCGAACCGTATCACCTTATCGGCCGGCGGCGGCGCACCGACCATCCACCCCAGAACGGCGGGATCGCTGGCCTTGGCGTCAGGAAAATCACCGGGTTTAGCGTCCGAAGCGGCGGCCTGCAATGTGCCGAAGGCGGTACAGCCAAATACAACCAATGCGTTTGCCAGCATACCTAATTTCATGATCAGCATCCTCTGTGTGCGTGCACGGAGCGAATGCCTGGTAGCGCCCAATGCCTGAAAAAAATTGTCACATCATGCAAAACGAGTATTACCCGAATTTATTTGATTATCAATGCACGGCCCGGCTCTGGCATTGAACAATCGGTGAAACATTCTTTGTTCTGAAACGCTACGGCGCAGACCATTGAACCGATACCCGGTGCATGAGCGCGCTTAGTAGTTGAATACGATGTTGAAGAACACGCCTGTCCAATTCGGCGCGTCGCCACCGGCAACCTTCTTGATGCCGCGGCCGGGAATGGAGGTACTGATGCCGGCATTCAGAAAAGTGTTGGGGTTGACGATCCGGTTGTATTCGACAAAAAAATCATCCGACAGATGGGCATCGGTGACGCCTGAAACCACGGTGGAAATGCCGTCGGAAAAATCCAGCCGGGTGGCCTGTCCGAACTGTACCGGGCTGCGCAGTTGGTCGACGCGGACATGGGCGTAACGCAGGGTGACGGCATCAAGCGCCGTTGGTTTCAGGCGGAGGCTCAGGCCATGCGACTGCACATTGGAATTGATAAAGACCATGGCGGATTTTGAACCGGTGGCCCACATGCTCGGAGCGCCGTCGTAGTACAGCGGATCGAAGCGTTCCAGGCGGTCGGTATTCGGGTCATCGCCCGAGAAAATCTGATAGGTGTAAGCCAGTGACGGCGTCCACGGCAGTTCGGTGAAGGCATATTCGGACTTGAAGCGGCCGCCCCAGGCGCGCAGGTCGATGTCGGGATTCCATTGGTAGGCAATGTCCAAGGCCAGGCTGAGATTGCTCAGGTTGACCAGCCGCGCACTGCGCCCGTAAACATTGACGGTATTCAAGCCGTCGCGGGCAGCGGGCAGGATACTCGGTGGGCCAATGCCCCCCGGTGCGGCTTTAGGATAAGGGGCCTCTGACTCAATGACGCGTATGTACGTGAAGCCCGCATATTCAGCACGCTCACCGTCCCAGCGCAGATCAATCCCGCCCAGCCGGTTATTGCTGTCGCTGGACGACAATTCATTGGCGTCGAGATAGAAGGCGGTCGCCTTCGTGCCTCCGCGCGATAGCTGCATGATGCCGGCCATTTCCCAGGCCTTACGGGGCCCGAACTTCAGGGCGCCACGTTCAAATCCGTCAGCGCCGCCGTTGGCGATCAACATGCCGGTGCCCAAGCGCAATGGGCGGGGCCCGAGCGTGGCTTCGAACTTCCAGTCCGCGGCAGTCGCTGTGCGGTAGCCGATATAGGATTCCTCGAGTGTCATCCGGCCGGTGTTGCCGGCATCGAAGGCATCCGTGCCTGCCGTATACGAGGCAACCGCGGAAAGCTTGCCGAATACAGACGCGCCTGACTGCAGATTGCGGTTGAAGCTGAGACCGGGCAGTACATAGGCTTCCAGCCATCTGGCATCGGCATTGAATTCGGTGTTGCCTGCCGCGGATTCGGCAAGATTCCAGAACAGATTGTTTTCGGCCACGGCGTTCAGGCCGAACTGCAGATGGCTGCGAACGGTCAATGTTTCGGTGTCAATCAGCACCATCGGATCGTTGCTGTCCGCCGATACGCCACTGGGCTCGGCTGCCGCAGCGCTGTGGCCCGGGGCCAGCATTGCAGCGATGGCCATAACAGATACCATGCCATGCAACGGCCTTGCCAAGCGGGCATCGAAGAGCCAATGTGCGGATTGTAAGATCTTGTCTTTCATGGCATTGGACGTATTGCAGAAATGTTGAAGAAGCCAAAGCGATGAGTCTGCTTATGCCTAGACAGATTAAAGTAATATGATGATTTCCATGTGAAAACCCAAATGCGTGGATTTCCCGAAGGCGATTCACACCCACCACCGTGCATTGCGCAGGGTGATGGGGTGATCGGGCTATCTGACTACGACAGCGCGGATCAAATTACCACTTGTCCGCACCATCAATGACTTCGCCGGGTTCGGATACGATTTCGTACACCAACTCATCGTTGTAGTAAGTGTCGCGATAAAGTACGCCGTCACAGACGTAGGCGGTTTCACCGTCGGCTTCAATTTCTACACACTTCTCGTCAGCGGGCGGTTTATCCACGAACACCAGCGTTGCGGCCCCAACCACGGCGGTAAAGTACCACTGCCAGCGCGGGTTCCAATAGTAGGAGCCCCAGTGCCAGTGCGGTGGCCGCGAGTACGGCGGCCGATAATACGGCGGTCGCCATGACGGTGGACGCCACAGCGGTGGCCGCCAGTGCGGTGGCCGCCATCCGGGCGGACGGGAATGCAAGGGTGGCCGAACGTTCGGCGGATACGGCCTGACCGGCGGCCGCAAGCCTGGCCGATTGGGCGAGACCGGCGTTGGCCGATTGTAGGGCCGATCGGGCCGGGCCGGCGTTGGACGCTGAACCGGGCGCTGGATCTGCCCCGGCACGGGACGCGTACTGGGCCGCTGCGACGGCTGCATCATAGGACGCGTACTGGGCCGTTGCGACGGCTGCATCGTAGGACGAGGCGCGGGTCGCGATGGCGTTATCTGCGGCCTGCTTGGCCGTGCGGAAGGCGTGGACGGACGCCGGTCGATATCCCGGGAGCGCGCCCCGCTGGGGGCCCGGGTGGGCATGGCGCGGAATCCACCCTCGCGGGTCAGTGAATTGGCTTCTGCACTGCTCGGGTAAAGCAGCAGACCGCCCGGGGCAACCGATAACATGAGGGCGCACACCGATGCGGTGAACAGGTTATTTGGCAGTTTCATCGTCCGCCCTCCTTGCTTGCTGCTGCGTTGCCCGTATCGGCATTCGCCGGCATGGGGAATGTAACGCGGATTGAGCCCTTGTCGGGCGTGAACTTGAAGCGCTCGGCATCGGCATTCGGGGCGAGGTTCCAGTCCATCAGGGTCACGCGCTGTTGCGGCCAGCCTTTCAGATCTGTGCGGGTGCCGATCAGCATCAGCGGAAACGGGGCATCGTCGTCGGTGGAAATCCAGATTTGCCAATCCTCATCAGGGCTGGTGAATGCGATATGGTGAACCTCCTGCCCCGCGATGTGGGTAGTGCCCAGGTATGCCGCCGCTTCAACGCCGGCCACCAGTTTTGCCGGAAGGTCCGCGCTCAGAATCGTCCAGATCGGTAAAGTCGTGCCGGTGCCGGCTTGCACGCGCTGCATCAAATCATCGTAGGTTCCGGTGAATGGCGCCGATGCGTAGAAATTCTCGTTGGGTGACACCACGCTGAATTCCTTGCCGTTGAAATAGTAGTCCCGGTAGGTGTTGCCGCGTTCACGGCTCGAGTAGAACCCGGTTCCGCGCTTGACCGTTGTGCTGCCGCTCTCGACAAAGGTGATTTTTTCGCGGTCATCGACCACTTCGTCGCTGCTGAGAAACCAGCTGAACGAAAAAACCGGCAGATCGGCGAGGAAGTAGGCGGAGCGCAGTACGATTTCCGCCGCCTGTGGATCGATTGGATTCGTTTCGGCAGCGGCCGTATCGGCTGCCTTATCACTTGCCGCCGCTGCACCGCTGAGGCACAACAACGTCAATCCCAATAATATTCGGTGAAGCTTGGTGTTCATGGCTACCTCGCTATGACAAACATACAATTTGGCGGATATTACCCCGGTGCGTGCTTAATTCAGTGACTTATCGGCGTAATACTTCGTTCCTTTCAGGCTCACTTCTGCCGCCAGCCCTTTTTCGGTTATCTGATACACCCAGACATCGGTGGTGACCTGTGCCGCACCCTCGATGGCCTTGCCCCGGTCATTGCGTTTGGCTGCGGCCGTGGCATCGGCGCCGGCAACCCAGCCTTTGGAAATGAACCGCTCTCGTGCAGCATCCGATTGAAAGACGAAAATCAGGTGGTACCTTTTGATTCCCAGACCCAGACCTGCCGAACCTTCGACAAAGCGCATGTAGGTTTCACGCCCGGAGGGTTGTGCCACGGCCAGGCCTTTGCCCAGGCCGCCGCCAATCACGCCGATACGCAAGCCCCAGCGGCTGAATGTGGCATAGCCTTTCGAGTCTTTGATGACTGCGCGGGCCGAGGGTTTGATTTCGTAAAGTTTGGCCAGTGCCTGCTGCGATTGCTCGCGGACCTTGGCGCGGGTATCGTTGGGCTCGGCCGACGTGGCGGCGCCCGGAGCCAGCAGGCCAAGCGCAATAATCAGGAGAGCGGAAACAGCCGAGGCCCGTTGATGAAGCTGTGTGCAAGACATGTGTCTCTCCCTGGCAACGGACGCATCAAGCTTTGGATGCGGCGTGACCATTCAATCCTAACAAACGATTGCTGCATACGCAATACGGATTCAAGGTTTCAGAAACCTCTTGAAATAATCCGGCAAACTCCGCGGTTTCGTTCAGCTAGGTGATGGCCGCTACAGCAACCGGGATTAATGCGCGGTTTGCCTTGCGGGTAAAAGACCGGCACGTCTGACGAGGGCGCGTGCTTCGTCATTCCACGGCATGGAATCCGTGCAAAGCGGAATGCGGCTGATGCCGACCGGACCCGGAGTGCTGGTAACGACCAGAATGTTATCCCCGGGAATGAATCGGCTCTGTTCCGCATGGTTGTGGTACCTGTCCGATTTCGGATCATTATAAAGCGCGTCGCTTAGCAGGTACGGCACCGTATCGGGATTGCCCTTCATCGGAATGGCTACCCGGAATTCGTACCGCACCGGGTACCATGATTTTTCCTTGGAGAAAGGCCGGGCGGCGGCCACCAGATAATCCGGATCAAGGCTTGCGTTGGTGATTGTCGCGACAAACACGGTGGTGGCGTGTTTGATTCCTGTTCCGGGCGTTTCTTCGGCCGGCCGTACACAGACCGCCCGTGCATGGAAGGAAAGCATTAGCAGAAACGGTATGATTTTAAGAAACCTCATTGAGCCCTCTGGCATTTGATTTAAGCCGCAACGTACGCAACAACATCAGTTTACTCATAAATCGAAGCGCTTGCCGGTTGGCGCGCCCGCAGCCCGTGCAGGCCGTTGGCTGCGGATGGCGGAAAGCATGATTTTCACCGGAAGTGCCCGCTGGATTTAACCCATCGGACCGGCTTGTTTAATCTTAGCTTCCGCTTTCATTGATGACAGGATGCTTTCTATTGATAATCAAAATGACGATTTTTGCATTCAGCGACAGGAATATGCCGGTGGATAGAAAACAAAAAACGATGGTGAATATCTTTGTAAAGACTGTTGTCGGCACGATGTCTCCGTAGCCAATCGTCGACATGGTCATTACAGAGAAATACAGGGCATCAATCGCACTCCAGGTTTCGTACCGGGTGTAAAAAAAAGTTGATCCGATCAATAGCGAAAGTAACAAAAGTAACAGTATTCTGAATTCCTTGTCGTTTTTCAGTCCCAGATAAATGGCTTTTAATAATCGATATACATTGATTAATAGGCTAAACATTTCGCACCTTGAGAGGACGTAAGATAAAGCATACGCCGTTGCCGAACGGCACCGGTCCAAATGCCACTTTACATGATATTGGCCCGGGCCCGAAACCGGTGCATGTTAACCGATGCGGCCTTCATTCTGGGCTGCTCGGATTTCGGGAATATGCCATGCCCCGAAAAGGGCATTGTCTTATCCGAAGAAACAGTTACATCGAGAAATTCTCAACACAGTGATCAATAAAAACCCTAGTTATACGTGACAGGCTTTTGCGGCTTGGGTATACAAGGTTCACTTGCTGTTCGGGCATTGCATGGTCAGGCAGAATTTCGACTAGCTCGCCGCTTTCTATGTGGCTTTTACACAAAAACGGTGGCAGCTCAGTAATGCATTTACCCTGAAGCGCCAGGTATCGCATATGCAGATAGTCATTAGAGCGCAGAGAGGGGCTGATCATTAGGGTTTCGTTGCCCAGGGTCCATTCGACCGCATCATTTTTCTGTGCCCATGCGGCGCAATTGAGCGAAAAAATGTCTTTCGGGGAATGGATTGATGCACTCATTGTAAATTCGGGTGATGCCACAAGCCGATGACGGTAGCTCATCAGTAATCGGGCAACCGCTGACTGACTGGCGACATCACCGATGCGTAATGCCACATCGATGCCGTCTTCAATGAAGTCCAATCGCCGTTCGCTGACAAACAAGTCGATTTCAATATTGGAGTGCAGTGCCTGAAAGTTTTCCAGAAGCAGCCACATTGGCTCAAAACTTGGCGGCATAGAAATCCGCAACCGGCCTCTCAGGTCTTGTTCCTTTTCAGAAAGCGCGAGCAGTCCCGCATCCATCTCCTCTATGCCTCGGGATACGAATTCATAGAGTGTGGTGCCCGCTTCGGTCATACGAAGTTTTCGGGTGGAACGTTCCAGCAATCGAACGCTGAGTGACGATTCCAGCTCAGCAACCCTTCGGCTAACTGTCGCAACCGGCATTCCCATAAATTTGGCTGCGCCCGAGAAGCTGCCTTTGGCAACCACATTAACGAATATCCTTGCAGAGTTTAAATCCATGTACGGTTCCCCAGGGCTTGAGATAACTGCTAAATAAGCGGTTTATCTTTCCATATATGGGAAAGTAATTCAATAAATAGCCATCTAATTATTATTATTGGCATGAAATAGACTTGTTTTCACTGTTAACCCACTCAGGAGATAAGCAATGAAACCCCTATTGACTGTTTTGAGCTTAGGAATTTTGGCAAGCACCACCGCTCAGGCAGGTACCGCCGGTGCCGATATCCAGGAAGTCATCACAAAGTACGAGTCTTCCCTAAATGCCAGCAATACCGACGCCGTGATGGAGCTGTATGGCAGCAACCCGATCTTCATGCCGCAGCATGCGCCGGCACAAGAGGGCCGCACAGCCGTCAAACAGGCCTATGACAATGTATTTAACAGCATCAAGCTCGACATCAAATTTACTACGCACGAAGTGGAAGTGTTGGGCGATACGGCATGGGTTCGTACAACGTCCGCCGGGAAAACCAGGATTCTGGAAAACAATGCCGTGGTCAATGAAGGCAACAATGAACTTTTTATCTTCAAGAAAGAAAACGGCAATTGGAAAATTTACCGATATCTGTTTTCAAGCAATCAGCCGTTGGCACGATAAGGCCATGAAAAATTCTCAATATATTACTAACGAGGCAATTGACATGAAAACCAACCTGCAGGTGCCTGCTATGCTCATCGCACGTGTGCTGATGGCGCTTATTTTCGTTCTTTCCGGTTTGTCGAAGATCGGCGCGGCCGATGCCACTATCGGTTACATGGAAGCCATGGGCGTGCCCGGAATTCTGCTATGGCCTACGATTATCTTTGAAATCGTTGCGGGTGTACTCATCATCCTCGGCTACCAAACCCGCATATTTGCCTTCCTTCTCGCAGGTTTTTGTCTGGTCAGTGCCGCCGTGTTCCACCATCAGTTCGGCGACCAGATCCAGATGATCATGTTCCTCAAGAACCTTTCTATGGCTGGCGGTTTCCTGTTATTGAGTTCTGTTGGGCCGGGTAGGGTTAGCCTTGATGCCAAAAAGGGAAGTTGAAGTGCATGAAATGCAGTTGAGGCGCCCGGCTTCAAACGCAAATGGATTCAACCGATAATTGCAGCGGCAGGCGGAATCATTGAAGCGCCCGCCGCTGCATTTAACCAAGCTGGTCCTGCCGGCTTTCTGGATTCTGGTGAATCCGATAGGCATCCATATCATTCAGGGGTTCACGCGCCAGCAGGCCTCTAACCGGCCTGGACGTCTGCGCGAATGCGGATGGCGCTGCAAGTGCCAGCACGGTGAACGGCAA
>Ga0102812_10003295_pt1 | contig 10616 bp, 10 predicted proteins | sample ColrivemetaGS713_FD_79334 | JGI IMG/M metagenome (GOLD analysis project Ga0102812, IMG submission 79334) | Estuarine microbial communities from the Columbia River estuary - Flood tide ETM metaG S.713 | ecosystem: Environmental > Aquatic > Marine > Intertidal zone > Estuary | place: USA...
AATGTGTTTAACTATCCTGCCAACTATTGGAACGGCGCCTCATTGGTTGTGAACCACCTGCTCGACATCAACGGTGGCGACATCAAGGGCAAAACCGTGGCACTGGTCTATCACAACTCTGCCTATGGTAAGGAACCTATCCCAACGCTCGAGGCTTTGGCTGCGAAACACGGCTTTAACGTGAGCTTGCTGGCTGTGGATCACCCAGGCCAAGAGCAAAAGTCACAGTGGTTGCAAATCCGCCGTGAGCGTCCAGACTATGTGGTCATGTGGGGCTGGGGTGTTATGAACCAGGTTGCCATCCAAGAAGCGGCGAATATCCGTTATCCAATGGAGAATTTCATTGGTGTTTGGTGGTCCGGTTCTGAAAATGACGTTCTGCCTGCAGGCGATGCAGCAGATGGCTATAAGCACATTACCTTCCACAACGTGGGCGACGATTATCCAATCTTTGAGGATGTGGCCAAATATGTTGTGGGTGCTGGCAAAGCCGCCGGTGCGGGCGATCAAGTCGGTACAGTGCTCTATAACCGCGGTTTCTACGCTGCGATGCTTGCTGCGGAAGCGGTGCGCAAAGCGCAGGAAATTCACGGTGTCGGCGATATCACCCCTGCTATGATGCGTGATGGCATGGAAGCTTTGGAAATCACCGAGGCGCGTATGGCCGAACTGGGCATGCCTGGCTTTGGTCCAAGCTTCGCAGTCTCCTGTGAAAACCACGGCGGTCCAGGCACCGGCGCTGTTGCACAGTGGGATGCTTCTGCCAAGAAATGGTCTTTGATCTCTGACTTCTCCAGCCCGGATATGTCCGTGATCCAGCCTCTGATTGATGCCGATTCTGCGGCCTTTGCTGCGGAAAACAACATCACAGAAGGTTGTAACTAAGACGAATAAGAGCGCTCTGGCCCCCTCTGGGCCAGAGCATTTCCAATAGGATGAATGCCATGCTTGATGACAGCTCAACGAACGAAACACTGCTCGAAGTCAATAATATCGAAGTGATTTATAATCACGTGATTTTGGTATTGAAGGGCGTGTCTTTAAGTGTGCCAAAAGGCGGGATCACCGCGCTTTTGGGCGGTAATGGCGCGGGTAAAACCACGACATTGAAAGCGATTTCTCAATTGCTTCATTCCGAACGCGGCGAAGTCACCAAAGGAACGATTGCCTATCGCGGCCAATCGGTTTCTGGTTTGAACCCGTCGGATTTGGTGAAACGCGGCGTAATCCAAGTGATGGAAGGACGCCATTGTTTCGAACATTTAACAATCGAAGAAAATCTGCTGACCGGCAGCTATACCCGCACGGATGGCTCGGCCGCGGTCGCGGCGGATTTGGAAAAAGTTTACGCCTATTTCCCAAGGCTTGCCGAAAGACGCAAAAGCCAAGCGGGTTATACCTCTGGTGGTGAGCAACAGATGTGTGCCATCGGGCGCGCTTTGATGTCTCGTCCCGAAACGATTTTGCTGGATGAACCCTCTATGGGTTTGGCGCCGCAATTGGTTGAAGAAATTTTTGGCATTGTGAAAGATCTTAATGAGAAAGAGGGCGTGTCTTTCCTCTTGGCGGAGCAAAATACCAATGTTGCGCTAAGATTCGCCCATTATGGCTATATTTTGGAATCTGGTCGTGTGGTGATGGATGGTCCGGCCGCGGAATTGCGCGAAAATCCGGATGTGAAGGAATTTTATCTCGGTATGTCCGATGAGGGGCGCAAGTCTTTCCGCGACACCCGTAGCTATCGCCGCCGCAAAAGATGGCTCAGCTGACCTGTTCATAGATGGAAGCCACGCAATGACATTTTACGACGCCTTAGAAACCCGCTCTGCGGATGCCCGTGCAGCCTCTTTGGCCGAATGTTTGCCGGCGCTTTTGACCCATGCGCAGGGCCTTGCGGGTTATGAGCATTTGGCACAGTTTGATCTGTCCAGCATTGCCTCTGCCGACGATCTCATCCGCTTGCCAGTTCTGCGTAAGTCAGAGCTTGGCGCTGCGCAAAAACGCTTGCCACCCTTTGGGGGCTATAGTGGCGGAGAATTCGATTATGCCTTCCAATCGCCAGGGCCGCTTTATGAGCCTGGCCGAAACAGTCATGATTGGTGGCGTTTCGCGCGGTTTTTGCATGCCACCGGGTTCGGGCCAGGCGATATTGTGCAAAATTGTTTTTCCTATCATCTGACGCCCGCTGGAACGATGTTTGAGAACGGCGCACGGGCCGTGGGCGCTGCCGTTTTGCCGGCCGGGACCGGGCAAACCGAACTACAAGCTCAAGCGGCGCACGATGTGGGGGTCACCGGCTATGCCGGCACGCCAGATTATTTGAAAGTGATTTTGGAAAAGGCCGATGAGATGGGCCTGGCGCTCGGTATTGGCAAAGCCGCAGTTGGGGGCGGAGCGCTGTTTCCCTCGTTGCGGCAATGGTATGCAGAGCGGGGCATCATTTGCCGCCAATGCTATGCGACCGCGGATCTTGGTAATGTCGCCTATGAAAGCGAGGCAATGGACGGATTGATCCTGGATGAGGGTGTGGTGGTCGAGATCGTCACGCCCGGCACGGGCGATCCTGTCCCCTTTGGTGAGGTGGGCGAGGTCTTGGTCACCACGCTGAACAATGACTACCCATTGGTGCGATTTGCCACCGGAGATCTTTCTGCCTTTATGCCGGGTGAAAGCTCCTGCGGACGGAGCAACCTGCGAATCAAAGGATGGATGGGCCGCGCAGATCAAACCACCAAGATCAAAGGGATGTTCATCCGCCCTGAGCAAGTGGCGGCCTTTGTGGCCAAACACCCCGAAGTCACCCGCGCCCGTGTCATTGCCAGCCGGGATGGTGAGGCGGATGCAATGGCTGTGAAAATCGAAGGTGTGGCTGAGAAAGCCGCTGACTACGCAGCCTCCTTGACAGAGACGTTGAAATTGCGCGGTCAAGTAGAAGTGGTCGCCTCCGGCAGCTTGCCGCGTGATGGCGTCGTGATTGAAGATCAACGCAGCTATGAGTGAGCCTTGGACTTAGGCCATAAAAAAAGCCGCCCCCGGAGGGACGGCCTTTTTAAAAACGCTGTATCAGAGATTAACCCTGACGTGCTTTAAAGCGAGGCTGTGTTTTGTTGATCACATAAACACGGCCCTTACGGCGTACCACACGACAATCGCGGTGGCGGCTCTTAAGCGAGCGAAGCGAGTTTTTGACCTTCATGGCCTTCTCCTTCAAAACCGGGCCGCGGAGTAGCCCAAGTAAATAAAATGGTGGGCACGACTGGGATCGAACCAGTGACCCCTTCGATGTCAACGAAGTGCTCTACCGCTGAGCTACGCGCCCGTTGAACCGATGTTTTCCCCACGCCCCACAAAAAAGGACGCAAAAATCGCGCCGGTAGCGGCCGTATATGCAGCAGGTCGCGAGTCTTCAAGCTGAAATCGCAATTGAGCTGAGAAATTGCTGGGACAATGGCGATTTTGGCGGATTTCATAGGAATTGTTTCCTCAATCTGGGCTCTATGCTATGGTTGCCCCATGCAAGATGCTCCTTTCACCCTTTTTGAGCCTGTCCACCGTAGCAGTTGCGTTGTCTTTGCCACGCCGCATTCGGGGCGCCACTATGCACCGGAGTTTCTGGCGCAGTCTGTGCTTGATTCGCATGCGATTCGCGCCTCTGAAGATGCTTTTGTCGATCACTTGTTTGAGCCTGCCGTTCAGTTCGGCGCGCCGCTCTTGGTTGCCAATGCGCCGCGGGCTTATGTGGACCTCAACCGTGCCTGCGATGAGCTGGATCCTGCGGTGATTGAGGGTGTCAAAAGCCTGGGCATTAATGCAAGGATTGCCTCGGGTCTCGGTGTTGTGCCGCGGGTTGTGGCGATTGGGACACCGATTTACCGCGGAAAGATCAGCCTAAAAGAGGCGCAAGAGCGCATCGACCGCATTTGGTGGCCATATCATCATAAGCTGACTGCGCTTTTGGACCAGACTCGCGTGCAGTTTGGGCAAGCTATCTTAATTGATTGTCATTCCATGCCCCATTCCGCCGTCAGTCGCGGCCCGCTTGAGGGCACGGCGCCGCAGATCGTTTTGGGCGACCGTTTTGGGGCGGCTGCCGATGAGACGCTGATGGCGCATATTCACGGCGCTTTTGTGGAGGCTGGATTTCGGGTGGCGCGCAACACGCCCTTTGCCGGCGCGTTTATCAGTCGGCGTTATGGCAAGCCGCAGATGGGGCAACATGCGGTGCAGATCGAAATTGATCGCAGCCTCTATATGGATGAAGCGCGTATCCGGCCAAGCGCTGAGTTCGATGCCGTCCGTCGCCGTCTGGTTGGCGTCATTGCGGATATTGCAAGACTGGGACAATCGGGGCAAGAGCTCGCGGCCCAGTGACGCCCTAGCGCAAAGACCGTCCCTTCACGATCGCATCCTTGCCAAATTTTGCCCGAATAGTATCGGTCGCCCGTTCGGCCTTGGCGCGGGTGCTTGCCTCGGGGTCCAGAAGATCGCCGGTCAAATCACTTTCCTCCGCACGCACCAAATCCGACAGGCCAACGCCAATCAAGCGATAGGGACCCTGCGGGCCGGACTGGTCAAACAAATCTCGCGCCGTGCGGTAGATGCGATCGGCGATCTGCGTGGCCTCACGCAACGATACACGGCGCGACAAAGCGCTGTGATCTTTGCGCTTGAGTTTCAACGTCACGACACGCCCCGCCATATCCCGCGCCTTTGCGCGGTCACTGACCTTTTCCGCAAGGCGCCAGATATGCCCGTCGAGCACATCTGCATCTGAGGTGTCTTCAAAGAATGTCGTTTCATTTGAGATGCTTTTCACAGGTGCATGGGCTGAGACCTGCCGTCGGTCCTCGCCGCGGGCCAGATGCCACAACCGATCCCCCATGGATCCGAAGCGTGCGGTCAGGTCCTGCCGTTCCCAACGCAAAAGATCGGCAAATGTGCGGATGCCCGCCTTGTCCAATGCGCCCTGTGCCACGGCTCCCACGCCCCAGATCAGGCCGATGGGTTTATCTTTGAGGAACTGATTTGTCTCCGCCTTTCCGATCACCGAGAATCCCCTTGGTTTGTCGAGATCACTGGCCACTTTTGCGAGAAATTTATTATGTGACAGACCGATCGAGCCGGTGAGGCCCAATTCCTCCCTCATGCGTTTCACCAAACGGGCCAACATCACCGCAGGCGGCGCCCCATGCAGCGCTGTGGTGCCGGTCATATCGAGGAAGGCTTCATCCAGAGACAAGGGCTCAATGGCTGGGGTGAGCTCTTGCATCATTTTGCGGATGGCGGCGCTGGCTTTTACATATTCCTCCATGCGCGGCCTCACCACCACGGCTTCTGGGCAAAGTTTTAGCGCCTGAAACATAGGCATCGCAGATTTCACACCCCGCACGCGGGCCACATAGCAAGCCGTGCTCACCACCCCGCGCCGACCGCCGCCAATGATAACGGGTTTGCTGGCCAGCTCTGGATTATCGCGCTTTTCAACCGAGGCATAGAAGGCGTCGCAATCCATATGGGCGATGGAGAGGGAGAAGAGCTCTGGATGGGCGGCTATGCGTGGCCGCCCACAAGCCGTGCACCGGCGCGGGGCAGTCTCAAAGGTGGTCAAACAATCGCGGCAAAATGCAGGCATGTTCGTAAGCTAACGCGGAAGCGCGGCTGCGTCCACGCGCAAGCCGACTGTCGGCCCGCATCGAAGATTTCATTTTTGCATAACACGCCCTATACAGTCCCTATATAGAACTGACTCATGGGGAGAAAATTTATGGATTTTGAAGCGACTTTAAGCCAATTGGGGCAAAATGGCTTTCTCATCGCCTTGGCGATTATTATTTTGGTCGTCCTCTTCAAAGGTGTGCGCATCGTGCCGCAATCTGAGAAATTTGTGGTCGAACGGTTCGGCCGCCTTAAATCTGTTCTGGGCCCAGGGTTGAACTTCATTGTGCCCTTCCTGGATCGGGTGCGGCATCGGGTTTCGGTTCTTGAGCGGCAGTTGCCAACCAACAGCCAAGACGCAATTACCAGCGATAATGTTCTGGTGAAAGTCGATACCTCGGTTTTCTATCGCATTACCGAACCGGCAAAAACAGTTTACCGAATCCGCGATGTGGACGCGGCGATTTCAACCACTGTGGCCGGGATCGTGCGGGCGGAAATCGGTCAAATGGAGTTGGACGAGGTGCAATCGAACCGCTCTGAGCTGATCAATGCGATCAAGTCGGCGATTGAGGTCGCGGTTGATGACTGGGGCGTTGAGGTGACACGGGCAGAATTGCTGGATGTGAACCTCGACCGGGCCACTCAAGATGCTATGCTGCAACAGCTCAACGCCGAGCGGGCCCGCCGGGCGCAGGTGACTGAGGCAGAAGGATATAAGCGCGCTGTGGAGCTCAACGCCGATGCAGAACTCTATTCTGCCGAGCAAGCGGCCAAAGCGCGCCGTGTGCAAGCGGATGCCGAAGCCTATGCCACCGGTGTTGTTGCACGCGCCATTGCCAAGAATGGCGTTGAAGCGGCGCAATACCAGGTGGCGCTCAAGCAGGTTGAAGCGCTGACCGCCTTAGGTGGTGGTGAGGGCAAGCAAACCATCCTGGTGCCCTCCAACGCGATGGATGCTTTTGCAGATGCGTTCAAAATGCTGAAAGGGTCGAAGTGATGCTTCAGACACTTCATGCCACTTGGTGGGCTTGGGCGATTTTGGCCTTGGCCTTGGCCTTTCTTGAAATCATCGTGCCGACCTTTGTGTTTTTGGGCATGACCATCGGGGCTGCCTGCGTCGCGCTGGTGATGCTTTTGGGAGGCGCTGGCTCTATCGGCGCGCCGGTCTCGGTGCTGATATTCGCCGTGACCTCGCTTGTCGCCACTTTGATCCTGCGCCGGATTTTCTCGCTGCCCAAAGGGCAGGTCAAAACCTTTGAGGGTGATATCAACGATTAAGCGTTTGGGCGTTCGGCTTGTGGGCTGGCCAGTTCCGCCAAAATAGAAAGCGCTGCATCGCGTGGGGAGGGGGCGGTCCAAATTGGCCGACCCACGACCACATGATCTGCGCCATTGGCAATGGCCTGCGCCGGTGTGGCGATGCGTTTTTGGTCGCCCAAGTCGGCGCCCGTGGGGCGCACACCGGGGGTGACGATCAATTTGCCTTTGGCCTCTGGAAGTGCGCGGATGACAGCGGCCTCTTGCGGGCTGGCAATCACCCCGTCCGCTCCGGCGTCAAAGGCCTTGCCCGCGCGCTCTGCCACCAAATCGGCAATATCTCCGGGCTTGATTAAGGCATTATTGAGATCGGCACGATCCAGTGACGTTAGAATAGTCACGGCCAGGATTTTCAAATCCTTCCCTGCCGCGCCCTCTTTGGCCGCGCGCACCACATAGGGGTCGCCGTGGACGGTTAGAAAATCGAGATCAAATTGCGCGATACCGCGCACCGCATGTTCAACGGTGGCACCGATGTCGAACAATTTCATGTCGAGAAAAATACGCTTGCCCAATTCCGCCTTTAACTCATTGGCCAGCGCCAAACCACCGCCGGTCAGCATACCGAGGCCGATTTTGTAGAAGTTGACAGCATCCCCGAGTTGCTCGGCCATCTTCAAGGCTTCAATGGCATTTGGCATATCCATCGCCACAATTAATTTGTCATCAGCCATGGGGATCTCCAGAGTTTGCGCGTTGGGGGTGAATTATCCATTGTAACCGCGCCTGTCTATGCCAAGGGTCATAAATTGCGATTTATTGCCAAAAATCCCTGTTTATGTGGGCCGAGCACTTGTCGAGCCAGTGGACGATGCCCAAATAACGGTTAAGGTCGCATAATGGCTGTGCCGAAGTCGGGCAGCGTAAGATCCGCGACGCTTACGAAGGAGAGAGACGATGAATTTAGACAAATTCACCGAACGGTCGCGCGGTTTCATTCAGGCGGCCCAAACCATTGCACAAAGAGAAGATCACGCGCGCCTTGGGCCGGAGCATTTGCTCAAAGCGCTGTTGGACGACAAAGAGGGGTTGGCGAGCAATTTGATCGCGCGATCTGGTGGCGTGCCGCAGCGCGTGCTCGAACATTTGAACCTTACCCTGTCCAAAATTGCCAAGGTCACGGGTGATGCGCAGGTCTATGTCGACGGCACAACTGGCAAGGTTTTAGCTGAGGCGGAAAAACTGGCGCAAAAGGCGGGCGACAGTTTTGTGCCCGTGGAGCGCATTTTGATGGCGCTTTGCATGGTGAAATCCAAAGCGAAGGAGGCACTCGACGCCGGCGCCGTAACGGCGCAAAAGCTCAATGGCGCGATTGAAGACATTCGTCAGGGTCGCACCGCGGATTCGGCCAGCGCCGAAGACAGCTATGAGGCGTTAAAGAAATATGCCCAAGATTTGACCGCGCGGGCGCGGGAAGGGAAGATTGACCCGATCATTGGCCGAGAAGAAGAAATCCGCCGCGCCATGCAGGTCCTATCGCGGCGCACCAAGAATAACCCGGTGTTGATCGGTGAGCCGGGCGTTGGAAAAACGGCGATTGCCGAGGGTATGGCGCTGCGCATTATCAACGGTGATGTGCCCGAAAGCCTGCGCAACAAGCGGCTCTTGGCTTTGGATATGGGCGCCTTGATTGCCGGGGCGAAGTATCGCGGCGAATTTGAAGAGCGTCTCAAGGCGGTGTTGAATGAGGTGACATCTGCGGCGGGCGAAATCCTATTGTTCATCGATGAGATGCACACGCTTGTCGGCGCGGGCAAAGGCGATGGTGCGATGGACGCGGCCAATTTGATCAAACCGGCATTGGCCCGCGGCGAATTGCACTGCATCGGAGCGACCACGCTGAATGAGTATCGCAAATATGTCGAAAAAGATGCCGCCCTTGCTCGGCGCTTTCAACCGGTCCAGGTCGAAGAGCCAAGCGTCACCGATACCATCTCGATCCTGCGTGGGATCAAGGAGAAATACGAGCTGCACCATGGCGTGCGCATTGCCGATGCGGCGCTTGTGGCGGCGGCGACCCTGTCAAACCGCTATATCACGGATCGCTTTCTGCCCGACAAGGCCATTGACCTCGTGGATGAGGCGGCCAGTCGCTTGCGGATGCAGGTCGATAGCAAGCCCGAAGAGCTGGACGCGCTGGACCGCGATATCTTGCAAAAACAAATCGAGGTTGAGGCGCTCAAGCTGGAGGATGATGCGGCGTCGAAAACTCGGCTTGCGGCTTTGGAGAAATCTTTGGCCGATCTACAAGAGCGCTCCAGCGAGCTGAACGCCCAATGGCAGGCAGAGCGGGATAAACTCGCCTCAGCGCGCGAGATCAAAGAGCAGTTGGACCGGGCCCGGGCCGATCTGGATATCGCCAAACGTGAGGGCAATCTCGGCAAAGCCGGTGAGCTGTCCTATGGGGTGATTCCGGGGTTGGAAAAAAGCCTAGCGGAGGCGGAAGCGGCCGAAGGTCATATGGTTGAGGAGGCCGTGCGCCCAGATCAAATCGCCGGTGTGGTCGAGCGCTGGACCGGGATTCCGACCTCGCGGATGCTGGAAGGCGAGCGGGATAAATTGCTGCGCATGGAGGAGGAGCTACATGCGCGGGTGATTGGTCAATCTGCCGCGGTCAAAGCCGTGTCCAATGCAGTGCGCCGGGCGCGGGCTGGGCTCAATGATGAAAGCCGACCTCTGGGGAGCTTTCTCTTTTTGGGCCCAACCGGCGTGGGTAAGACCGAATTGACCAAGGCAGTGGCGAATTTCTTGTTCGATGACGACGCTGCGATGGTTCGGATTGATATGTCAGAATTCATGGAAAAACATAGTGTGTCGCGGTTGATCGGCGCGCCTCCAGGCTATGTCGGTTATGATGAAGGGGGCGTTTTGACCGAAGCTGTGCGCCGCCGGCCTTATCAAGTGGTTTTGTTTGATGAGGTGGAGAAGGCCCATCCGGATGTGTTCAATATTCTGTTGCAGGTTTTGGACGATGGTGTGCTCACCGACAGCCAGGGCCGAACCGTGGACTTTAAGCAAACTTTAATCGTACTCACGTCAAATCTTGGGGCGCAGGTGCTCAGCGAGCTGCCCGAAGGGATGGAATCTTCTGAGGCGCGGCGCGAAGTGATGGAGGCTGTGCGGGGGCATTTCCGCCCGGAATTCCTCAACCGTTTGGATGAGACCATCATCTTTGATCGTCTGAACCGGCAGGACATGGACGGTATTGTGGATATCCAATTGGGACTTTTGCAGAGCCGTCTGGCACCGCGGGAGATCAGCTTGGAACTTGATGGCTCCGCCAAAACTTGGTTGGCCGATGAAGGGTATGATCCGGTCTTTGGTGCGCGTCCGTTGAAGCGGGTGATCCAATCGGCGTTGCAAAACCAATTGGCCGAGATGCTTTTGGCCGGTGAAGTCTCAGATGGTGACATTGTGCCCGTCACGGCGGGCAGTGAGGGCTTGATCGTTGGAGACAGGGTGAGCGGTTCCAACCGATTGCCACCCAAAGACGCGGTCGTGCATTAATCTCTCGAACACCAGCGCCCCCGTGCAATCGCGCGGGGGCGCTTTATTTCACAAGGAACACTATATGCGACAGCTTGAACGCCTGCCTAAGATGGTAATTTTTGATTGTGACGGCGTCGTGGTATACTACGACG
>Ga0102812_10003302_pt1 | contig 10600 bp, 8 predicted proteins | sample ColrivemetaGS713_FD_79334 | JGI IMG/M metagenome (GOLD analysis project Ga0102812, IMG submission 79334) | Estuarine microbial communities from the Columbia River estuary - Flood tide ETM metaG S.713 | ecosystem: Environmental > Aquatic > Marine > Intertidal zone > Estuary | place: USA: Columbia...
CCTGACCACTTACCGATAGGCCAGCGTATAATTTTGCCAATACCTGACGGTAAGCACCGGGATCGGTGTACACAACATTGGCGGTAGTATCATCCGGATCGATGGGTTCAACGTCCAAATCGCTAAAGCACGATGTGGTCAGGAACACCAATCCACCCAGAATAAAAAGGATGTTTAAAAGATTGTTATTTCTCATTTTAAATTCATTTTGTATTTGAGCTAAAATAAGTGATTCCAATTTGTTTTAAGGTTCAGCAAGAAAAAGAACACAACTTCATTTTAGTCAGTTACTTATCTTTTTTTGCTAAACCCAAATTGGATCATCTTATTTTTTTTACGCTCACTTAAAAGTTTACTAAAAGTTCAAATTAGCACCAAATAAAACGGTCTGAGAACGAGGGTAGATGTCATTGTCAATGCCAACTTCAGGATCAATACCCGAGTAGTTGGTGATCACAAATGGGTTCTGCATCGTTGCGTATAAACGCAAATTACCACCGCGATCACTACCAAATACGTTGGTAAAACGGTAGCCCGCAGTGATGTGATCGAGGCGTAAGAACGAAGCATCTTCCAGGAAGAAGTCACTGAAGTATTGAGGAACATTATGACCAACACTGTTGATCTGAGGGTGTACATTACCTAAGTAACCAGTTGAATTAACAATGCTATTGTAATTGGTAGAGTTAACAAAACGGTTGTTGTATGCGAAGTTGCCAATATTGGCACGTCCAGCGAAAGAAAAATCAAACGCCTTGTAATTGAAGTTAGAAGTAAATCCAAAGAAATAATCAGGCGCTGGGTTTTCGAAACGGTAGCGATCATTCGGAGAGATTACTCCATCACCGTTACGGTCAACGTAAAGGCCTTCGATGGGTAGCCCCGTTTCACTGTATACCTGCTCGTAGACATAGTAGGAGTTGGTTGGGAAACCAACGGAATGAATTTGAATATTGTTCCCTACACCACCGGAAATACCACCGGTCTCAAAGCCCTGGAAATTAGGGTCATCGCCAAGCGTCAGACTGGTAATTTCGTTGCGGTTGCGGGTCATGTTTACCCCTAGTGACCATTCTGCTTTAGCAGTACGGACGGGCACGATATTCAAAGTTACTTCGAAACCTTTGTTTTCCAAGGTACCAATGTTGGCAGGAATGTTGTTGGTTAGGTTGGTACCTGCAGCTGGGCGGGTGGTGGTTAACAAATCTTTGGTATCCCGCTGATAAATTTCAAACGAGCCGTAGATACGATCTTTGAAAAGACCAAAATCAATGGCCGCGTTGTAAGTAGTCGTTTCTTCCCATCGCAGGTCAGAATTGTAGCCGCCAGGGCGGTTGGTTGGAACAAATTCATCGCCAAACTGGTACTGTGCATTAGATAAGCTAATGGTATAAGTAGGAATGTAAGGGTAGAAATTGTCACCAAGATCTTGCTGACCTGTTACCCCCCAGCCAACTCTCAATTTTAAACTATTGAGGATGCCAGTGGTATTGTCACCATCAATAAATTTGTAAGCCGCTGCAGCCGCAGGGAAAATACCGTAACGGTTCTTTTCCGAGAAGCGACTGGTTCCATCCCGACGGATGGTACCCGTAAGTAATAAACGATCATTGATCGTGAAATTCATCCGGCTAAACAGAGAAACCAGGAAGTATTCGCGAGCAGTAAGGATCTGTACCACGTTTTCTGGCGTACCAGCCAAGTCACTGCGGTTGTCTTCTTTCTCGAATTTGAAGTGCTGGTAGCCATAACCAGCCATGATATCTAATCGGTTTTTACCTATTTCTTTTACGTAGTTGAGGTAGAAATCAAAAAGCTGATTGGTAATCTGTTCATTATAGCTGTTGTCTGTCCCGCCACCGGTGGCAGCGTCAAAAACAGCACTGTAAAAGCCGGGTTCATAAATTGCACCTTCGCCATCGGCCTGATCGTAACCTACATTCAGGTTGGCGCGCAGCTCAGGAAGAAATTCAAAACGATAATCAACCTGTACGTTTCCGATAAAACGGTTGACGGTAGATTGATCGTCTTTCAACTGCAGCTGTGCAAGAGGATTGGCAGAAGCCAAGGTATTAGGCGTTCCATCGCTGTTGGTGAAGGTGAAATAGCCACCATAGGGGCTCTCTGAATCAAAAACCGGTTGGGTAGGATCGAAAAACACGGCCGATCCCAGGGCGCCTCGGTTGGCAAACTGGTTTTGAACATTTACACCTTTAATATTGGCCGTCACCTGTAAGCGGTTGTCCAGGAAACCTGGAGTAAGGCTCACGCCGTAGGTGGTACGCTGGAAATTGTCGGTGAGTAAAAGACCGTCCTTATTGGTGTAACCTAAGGAAACGCGGTAAGGGAGAACATCTTTGATGCCACCGGAAAGGCTGATACTATGATCGTGGGTGAGACCCGTCTGAAAAATCTGGTCTTGCCAATCGGTATTGGCATCTCCTAAAAGGTCGGCATTAGCAGGGAAGCGTTCGTTGACCAAATTGCGGAATTGATCAGCAGACATGACATCAACTCTTTTCTGAATAGAACTGCTCGCAATGCTACCATTGTAATTGATTTTCACCCCTTTACCCAGCGACCCTTTTTTGGTCGTAATAATGATCACCCCGTTGGAAGCACGAGAACCGTAAATAGCGGTTGCGGAGGCATCTTTCAAGACGGTCACATTTTCTACATCATTAGGGTTGACCAGGTTCAGAATATTCCGACCACCAGCAACACCCCGAGATTCGACGGGGACTCCATCAATAACGATCAGAGGATCATTGCTGGCATTCAAGGAAGATCCACCACGGATACGGATGGTCGCACCACCACCGGGGTCGCTACTGGGCGTGATATTAACACCAGCGACTTTACCCGCAATCAGCTCTTGGGTAGAAGTAATCGCACCTCGGTTGAAAACATCACTGTTGATGGTTTGAACCGAGCCCGTTGCGTCTTCTTTTTTTACCGTACCGTAGCCAATAATAACTACTTCGTCGAGCAGAGTACCTGAAGCCATCTTTACGTTCAGGACATTGCTGGCCGTAATTTTTAGCTCTTGCGTGCTATAGCCTGTGTAACTAAAAGAAAGAAGGTCATAACCTTCGGGGATCACCAATTCGTAGCCGCCATCAAAGTCAGTAATCGTGCCACTTGACGTGCCAACTACTAAGATATTGGCCCCGATGAGGGTTTCGCCCGTTTCTGCATCTGTTACTTGTCCGGTGATGGTTCGCTGAGCTAGCATGGCGCCAGGCAGTATTACCATTGCCAGGAGCAACAGGGTTAAATTGTGAAATTGTTTCATACAAATACTAGTGTTTAGAATAATTCAAGCGTTTTAAAACGTATTAGAAGGAAAGGAAAGGTAGAGGAGATCTACTTTCCAATCAGTTTTAAAAAACGGCTTAAGGATAGGACACTGACACAAAAATAATACACAAAGATTGTAAAATCTTTAACAACAGAGGAATGATTTACGTCATCTTTTTTAGGTAAGAAGGGTGATTTGCCATTAATTGTCGGACAATAGCATTCCGCACCAAATAAAATGGTGGTTAGCATTGGTTGAAATAGCTAGTAGTGGATGGTTTAAAGTCGTAATTAGGAGATTCAGCTAGCTAGTGCTACAGGAAACTTTCGAGCTCCTGATCTGATCGCCAACCATTCAGAAAGTCTTTGGTATTCATTCTGCGTTTGCCAGGTACCTGGAGCTCCAGCACCTCTAGGAAGCCGTCCTGGGTGGCAATTTTGAAATCATTTTTCCCGTCGGTAACGATGGTTCCGGGTGGGAGAGCATGGTTTTCCTGGATGGGGATGGTTTTTAAAATTTTCCATTTTTCATTCGCTAAGGTTGTCCAGGCAGTGGGGTAGGGGTTGAGGCCCCGGATAAAGTCATGAACTTTTTTAGCGGGTTGTGCAAAATCAATTCTGGTATTTTCAGCGGTAAGTTTCGGAGCCGGGCTGGCCTGCGAATGGTCCTGCTGCTGGGGAGTAATAGCTCCATTGGCAATAGCTTCGACGGTTTTTACGACGGCTTGTGCCCCCATGATCATCATCCGATCATGTACTTCACCAACGGATTCATTCTTGCCGATGCTCATTTTTTCCTGGAAAATCAGATCACCCGTGTCGATCTCTTCCTGGATGAAAAAGGTGGTCACCCCTGTTTCTGTATCTCCATTGATGACGGCCCAGTTGATGGGAGCTGCTCCACGATACTTGGGCAGTAAGGAGCCGTGCAGGTTAAAAGTGCCTAATGCTGGCATAGCCCACACCACTTTGGGCAACATCCGGAAGGCGACTACGACTTGTAGGTCTGCTTGATAACTGGCAAGGTTGGCTAGAAAATCCGGTGCTTTGAGGTTTTTGGGTTGTAATACCGGAATGTCATTTGCTACCGCATACTTTTTTACTGCCGATTCTAATAACTGCTTACCGCCACGACCTCCCATTTTATCAGTCGCGGTGATCACCGCCACAACGTTGTATCCCGCCTTCACCAGTGCATCCAGGGAAGCAACTGCAAAATCGGGCGTACCCATAAAAATAATTCGTGGCTGCATAGTCTGAGATTACCTTTTTCGAAATTTTACCTTTCGGTGCAAATATACCCAACCAGCCTCCGAAAAATGCCTATTTTGGCACCAAATACCTGCAATACATAACTTATGAGTACTGAATTTTCGTGGCAGACAGCTGATGGCATAAAAATTTACGGAATCGATTGGCCGTGTGAAAAGCCTTGTGCTGTGGTTGGGATTATCCATGGTTTAGGAGAACACGTACATCGCTACGAGCATGTTGTAGACTATTTTCATCAGCATAATATTGCAGCTATTGGCTATGATCGGCGCGGCCACGGACGTAGTGGCGGAAAGAAAGGCCACACCATTAGCTACAAAGCCTTTCTGGATGAGATCGGGCAACTGGCCGTAGAAGCGGAAGAGCGTTATCCCCATACCCCCGTTTTTTTGTACGGTCACAGTATGGGAGGGAACCTTTTATTAAGCTATATCATACGGCGCCACCCCAACATCAAAGGAGCTATTGTCAGCGCACCTCATATCCGTTTAGCTTTTCAACCGTCTGCGGTCATGCTGACGATGGGGCGAATGATGAAAGGTATCTTTCCTGGCTTTACCCAGCCCAATGGCCTGGATGTTGAACAGATTTCTCGTGATCCAGCAGAAGTGGAAAAATACAAAAATGACCCCTACGTGCACAATAAGCTCACCGCCATTACAGGCATGAGTATGTTGGAGTCTGCTGCTGCACTTGATAAATACCAAGGGGCTTTTCCTGTCCCTTTATTATTAATGCACGGCGGTGCTGATGGGATCACTGATCCGCAGGGGAGCGAAGACTTTGCTGGAAGAATAACGGGGGATATCACCTTCAAAAAATGGGAAGGATTGTACCACGAGATTCATAATGAACCAGAAAAAGAAGAAGTGATTGCGCTGATCGTTAATTGGATCAATGAACACCTCGAGTAAAGAGGATGAGGCCTGCTCGGCACCCTTTACTATACTCCGTTTTACGACCTCAGGCAAATGCCGAAAGTCCAGCTAAAATATTTTCACTCCAACAAGCTCTAAAAAATGGCACGAAAGGTGATCTCCAAAGGAGAAATTATTATTCTGATCATTCTGGGATTTGCGATCCTCACGTTTGCTCTACAAAAATGTGGTGCAAAAGTTATCAATACCAGCGAAGATTCTGAAATAATTCAACGGCCTCATCAGTAGTCTTTACTGTCTTATTATTCGAAACCAATAATATTCCGCACCATCTTCTGAATAGCGGAGGAAATAAAGGCCTGCTGGAAATGTGCTCATATCTATGCTGTCGGTAATGGGCTGCCAGGTTGCCAAATGTCGGCCAGTAGGATCAATAAGTGCGAGTTCTCCCTTTCTCCAGTTTTCAATATGCAGCCAGCCTGAAGTTGGATTAGGGTAGATCGTTAACGGGAAATCCATTGGGTTTTCAACTGCCGAAATATTCACGTTGATGGTTTGGGCGTTCGCGACGCCGCAATAATCATTACTGGCGTTAAGGCTTACTTCGTATACGCCAGCGCTGGCATAATTATGTACCGGGTTTTCCAAGGTGCTGGTGTTGCCATCTCCAAAATTCCAGAAGTAACTCGTGGCATTGAGGGAGTTGTTCTGCAAACTAATCATCAGATTATTCGCAATGCTCTCGAAGACTGGCGTTGGCGGAGTGACCACCGTGATTTGTTGGGTACTATTGGCGTTATTGCTACTGTTACTTACGCTTAAGCTGATCGTGTAATCGCCAGGTTCCGAAAAGGTGACAACTGGTGCTGGCGCAGTGCTGGTGGAGGGTTCACCACCGGGGAAGGTCCAGCTTCGATTTTCGACTATGCCAGAGGAAAGATCTTCAAACAGGATCGTTAAGGGAGCACAGCCCTCGGTGCTACTGCTGCCAATCTGAGCAACTAATGGTTCGGTGATGATGACCATTAGGCCGTAGTCAACAGAACCACATTCATTGGCGACACTAAGCGTTACGGGGTATTCCCCCGGTCCGGGGAACGTGAAATTGGGATTTTCTTCGGTACTATTTTGCCCGGGAGTAAAGTTCCAGACCCAGCTATTCCCACTGTTGGTGTTGGCTAGAAAGGACACCTCATTTCCATTGGCTGAAAAAGAAGGGCTTGCTGAGGCTAAAGGTAAAACGCTCACTTCAATGGCCGATGAATTTATGGGGGCAAAACAATCTCCTTCAGGGAGTAATACCAGGCGGTAACTACCCGCCTGCATGTCATCTGCCTGAATTTGGAGACTATCGGTTTGAGTGCCGGTAAAAGTGCCCGGACTTTCCACCAGATCACTCCAACTTCCACCGACCAGGCGTTGCCACTGGAGGGAATAGTTACTGCCTGTACTCATGGTTGTAAGCGTAAAGAGGGTACCGTTGCATACCGTGGTATCTCCGGAGAGTGTGATCAGATTGGGAGGAATGAATGGACCACCTGTGGGCAAATCCACTATCGTAGTAGCGATACCATCCTGACCGTTTTCTGCATCATTGGTGCCTTCACCACAGCTTGTTGAGTTGATGCTCAGCCCGGCATTCCCGCCAGCCAGGTCCGCCATAAAAGGCGTACTAGATCTAAGTATACCACCACTACCGCCACCGCCAGGCCCAAAACAGCGATCATCATTGCCATTGTTTACGGTAGCGCCTGCACCGCCCCGAGCGGAGATTTGTACCGCTCCGTTGACGGTATTGACCAGCAGAAAAACACTTCCTCCAGCTCCCCCGCCACCGCCGCCATCACCGCTAAGATTCGTGGCATTAGTGCCATTATTGAGGATGCGACCGCCAGCAAAATTAATGGCATCAGCCTTGATGAAAATAATTCCCCCGCCATTTCCCCCGCCGGAAGAGGTATTGTTGTTGGCATGGCCGCTACCGCCACCGCCGCCAGCGAAAGCCAGTGAGGGATCATCCAATAGTATTTTTCCGCCTCGGCCGGGAAAGTCGCCATCACAGCCAAAAGTGCTGGGTTCATCATTGCGGCCGCCTTGGCCACCTGCGCTTAGTAGGCTTCCTCCACCACCGCCACTATTGTGGTCGTTTCCTCCACCGCCGCCATTGGCTTGTGCTCCCCTGCCAAAAGGTTCACTGCTGCTGGCGGAGCCAATCCCTTCTCCTTTTGGGGCGCCTCGCCAGTTGTTGGCTGCGTAGGCGTAGGCATTAGCGTTCGTGAGAAAGTTGCAGTTATTGTCGACGATACTGATGGGAGCACCTCCCCGAAAACCAAGTCCACTAGCATCAATGTCAGCGTTCAGCGTAAGGGTGCCGCTTACCTCAAGGGCCAGCACTCCTCCTGTAGATCCGTCCCATGGAGCAGGTGTCAGGGTATTGTCCACACTGGCGTTTTCGTAAAGCTGGAAACCGATGACCTGGGTATTGTTGCCACTGTACTCGTTGATCAGTGCAAACTCAAGGCTGATTTCATTGCCAGTAATACTGCTGATTCGGTTGTACTCATAGCTACCAGCTCCATTATAGTCAGTAATATTTCCATAGCTGTCGGCATTGCTCAGGTTGATATTGGCACCAGTCATCTGGAGGATGATGATGCCCATGCCTGGGGCAAAAGCACTAGCATCGTCGAGGACCAGCGTATTCGTGCAGGCATCCTGGCTGATCAGCTCTCCGTAAACATTGATTTGCCCGCCGAGGCTGGCTTGGCCCGTAAGAAGGGTAGAGAAGAGGAATAGAGAAATAAAAATCGTGTATTTCATAGGGTATTTGGGGTAATAAAGGATAATAACCGTAAAAATAAACTTTTCCGGTAGGGTAAATTTGGGTCTTAGCTAAAATATATTCTGGATTCTTCCGCCTTTTTAATAATTTGCGGCCTTAACATACGTTAAGAGACGGAATATCTTATTTCTTGCCTGACGGCAGGCGGGTCCGTCAAATTACTAAGGACTTATTCACAAAAAATAAAGAACCACATGTTCAACCACCTCCTTTTGTTTTTCCAGACAGCGAATATCGGCACGGAAGAACCGACCAAAGAAAGTGAGAGCTTATTTTCTATTATTGCCAGTAGTGGCACGATGGGTATTATTATTGTAGCTATTTTGTTGGTATTAGCAGTTGTTGCTACGGTCATCTTTATTGAGCGTTATGCTACGATCAAGCAAGCAGGGCGTGTTGATGAAAACTTCATCAATAATATCCGTGCCAACGTCTCTTCTGGAAACATTGCCGGCGCAAAAGCCCTTTGTCAGTCTACGGATTCTCCGGTAGCACGCATGGTAGAGAAAGGCCTGCAGCGAATCGGCAAACCACTACGTGATATTGATGCCGCTATTGAAAATGTAGGTAACCTTGAGATTTTCCGCTTAGAGAAAAACCTCAGTACACTGGCTTCGATTGCGGGTGCTGCGCCAATGATTGGATTCTTTGGAACAGTGACGGGTATGATCGCGGCTTTCCAAAAAATGGCAACAGAAAAGAACGTTGCACCAGACCAATTGGCGGAAGGTATCTACCAAGCCTTGATCACCACTGCTGGTGGTTTGTTTATCGGTATTTTAGCTTTTGTGGGGTACAACATCCTCGTAACCAGCGTAGAGAAAGTAGTCTACAAAATGGAGCGCACGACGGTGGACTTCATGGATCTTCTGCAGGAGCCTACCGTTTAGAGCTTGTTGGGGAATTTCCAAATAAGCTCTTAATAAAAGCGAATTACCATGGGTTTTAAGAAAAAAAACAAGGTGAGTGCAGAATTCAGCATGTCGTCTCTGACGGACATCATCTTTCTGTTATTGATCTTCTTTATGCTAACGTCGAATTTCGTTCGGATTCAGCCCTTCGATTTGCCGGAGTCTGATTCGAAAACAGTGGCACCCGTATCCATAGTGGTAAGTATCACCAACGATGGTGCTTATATGGTGGATGATCAGGACGTTCAACAAAGCAATTTGGCGAGCGTGATTCGCAGCAAGGTGAATGGGATCAATGACAAAGAGCATACTGCCATTACCATTGTAGCAGAGGTGGGTACGGACTTTGAGAAAGTAACCGAAATTTTAGGAATTGCAGCTGCACTTAAAGTGCAGGCAATTTTAGCTACTCAACCAAGATCATAATTATGGGCCTTAAGAAAAGAGCGAAGGTTAGTGCCGAATTCAGTATGTCATCATTGACGGATATTATCTTCTTGTTGTTGATCTTTTTTATGTTGACTTCCACGCTAGTGGCTCCCAATGCAATTAATTTTAATTTGCCTGGGAGTAGCCAAAAGCGAGTAAATACTACGCAAACCCTTGATGAGATAAAAATCAATAATCGGGGGAATTATTACTACAATAACAGGGTGATTACTTTGATTGAAATGGAAGGTCAATTGCGACGACTAAGTGCCGGTAAGGCCCCCAAGTCAGAAAGTGTAATAATTTCTATCGACAAAGGTGCAAAGGTGGAGAATGTTGTGGCAGTCATGGATTTGACAATGAGGTTCGAAATCAACCGGATTTTGGCACCAGAAAAATAAGTAGGCTTTTTATGTATTCCGGCCTCTTTGTGCATCAAAGCGCCGGTAAAAATAAAAAGCATAAAATAAGTAACGATGGACGATATATTAACGGCCAAAGAACTGGAAAACAAACGGAAAGGGCAACTTGCTGGTGGAATCATGTTCATTCTACTGGTAATCCTCCTCTTGTTGCCATTGTTCTGGTACCAGAATCCACCTCCAGGTCAGGAAGGTATTCAGGTTAATCTGGGTATTCCGGATATCGGAATGGGCGAAGATTTGAATGCGCCAATGGCGACCACTACGGAAACAGAGGAAACTTCTGAGCCCGAAGTACAGCCAGAACCGCAGCCAGAAGAAACACCCCCTCCCGCAGCTTCGAACCCCGAACCTAGTCAGCGCGATGTTGTAACAACAGATGATGCAGAAGCTATTGCGATCCGCAAAAAGCAAGAACGCGAAGCTGCAGATCGTAAAGCGCAAGAAGATGCTGATCGCCGTGAACGCGATGCACAAGCGGAAGCAGAACGCAAACGCCAAGCGGCAGCTGCGGAAGCAGAGCGCCAGCGTAAAGCTCAGGAAGCA
>Ga0102812_10003305_pt1 | contig 10594 bp, 9 predicted proteins | sample ColrivemetaGS713_FD_79334 | JGI IMG/M metagenome (GOLD analysis project Ga0102812, IMG submission 79334) | Estuarine microbial communities from the Columbia River estuary - Flood tide ETM metaG S.713 | ecosystem: Environmental > Aquatic > Marine > Intertidal zone > Estuary | place: USA: Columbia...
ACGGATGCGGAGGGCGAGGGGTTGCCTGGCGGTTACAAATTTATAGTCCTCCAAGGCAGGATTTGTGAATTCTGACTTACCCTTTTCCCGCCTCGCTGCGTTAAAAAGCCTCGCCAACGCGCTGCGTTGCCTACGTTTTTTGCCTTGCGAGTCGAGAAAATAGCGGCGTCATCTTTTCACAAATCCTGCCTTGACGGACTATATTTTATTTCTTTTCTCGATAATTTTGGTTAGCGCATTTATTTCCTCTCCTAACCATGCTTTAAGCGCCACAACATCCAACCGACCATTGGCTTTTGGAGGAATGGGGGCTACTTTTTCAGGCAGGAAAACATCACCTTTACCCACCGCTTGAAAATGATCCATCAAGGTGTAGCTCACCTTTAAAAACCGTAGACCTTGCAACGCAAAGATGGTAGACAAGAGCCCTTTTGCCAACTTCTCAAACCAATATTCAGCACGCTCCCAATTTTCGGTAGCGACATAATATTCCAGCAGAGGAAGGACTGCTTTGCGGGTGAACATATTCTGTGATTCACGAACATGCTTCTCCTGCTCTTTTGCGTACAAACGCGCCAGATCAGCATCTCCTGATTGCCAACTACGCCAGGCCATTTCCCCCAGGATATCCTGCGGGCCACGTGTGCAGCTATTGATTTCTTTGCTCATCCACTTGTCGGTCAGTTGGTGCGCTTGTTCCAGGTCATCATAAGCTAAAGCTACGTTCACCCGTACCGTTTGATTACAACTTGCACAACCCTGGACCTTCTTATTCCAGCCCTCGGCTCGTAAATCCTTGGCCCGGCGTTCTGCTTCCTCGGTTTGCCCCATTGCTTTTAGTGCCATCAGCTCGTAGCAAGAAAGCAATTCCACGGGGGTTTTACTTCCTTCAACAATTTGGTATGCGTCGGCCATCAACTCCTCCATTTGTACTTTGCTGATGCTCATGACTTCGGCCAGATAGGGCAGGTATTCTACCAGATAAGTAGCCAAATCATCTCTTAACTCATCCGGCGCAGCGGGGTGCTGGTAATAGTTTCGGAGATAATTAAGCGCCGGCAAACCCAATTCCGTGAATTCCGTACGAATGGCAAAAAACAGTAACATCCCGGCAATATTGAGCCCCAACGCTAATCCGTCTGCACCATCCTGGGCATTCAAGGCTTGCCCTTTCAGCAAAAACTCGATATTCGCATCCATATCGCTCGAAAGATCATGCTTCCCCAGATGGGGATACTTGCTGGTAATTTCATCGAAGGCATCCAAAATCATGATCTAAATAATTTTCAGGAGTGAGCAAGCATCAGTGTCATTAATCCATCATTGAGCATGGTTAACTCTTCTTCCATCAGCGTATATCGCCCCAGTAACAGCGCTTGCAGGTAAAGGAACTTCACAAACATTTGCTGCTTTTCTACTTCTTTTATGTTTAGCAACTGCTGTATCAATTCATTGTTGATATTCAGAAAAAGGCTCGCATTTTGCCCCGATCCCTGATGAAGTGCATTCCCTATATTAAACCACACACCCGGCGGCTGCGGAAGTTCAGGATCGGCATCCGACTGCAGAAGCCCTCGCTTCATCAGGCCATGGTGGCTAACATTCAAAATAGACGGTAAGTTATTGGGCGAAAAATACTTCAGATGTACCCCACAGCCATGCTCATCAAGGGTCTCATTGGCCATCGCTAAAAAATCTGCCCACCGGGCCTGCTCCTGAAAGGACAACTCTCCGAAGCGGTCCATGAAATACATGGTACTCGTGGGTTCAATCTTTACCCCTTCGTACACACTTGGCAGACGTTCTAGTAACGTTCGATCATTGTTATACCGCGACAGAATGATCAATTCATTTGCTTGTTTTGCCAGCGCTACAATCTTACGGTATTCATCCAGGTCATAGACGTGCCTGATGATCTCGTTTCTTTGCCGGTATTCGCGAATCGTCATCTGCCCTTCACTCGTTGGGAAGGTAAAATGGGGAATCATGATTCGGTAGAGTTCCTCATCGTGCTCCGCCATCTGCTTGATGGCATTTTGATGATGATGGAAAATCCCGTCCCTAATCACCGGATCATTGTCATGAAGACGAATCAGGTAAGAACGAATACATCGCCCGAGAGATTTGCGTACTTTTTCCAAAGTCTCGTTCTCGTAAAAACGCTCCCGTGATGCCGTTGGCTGCAATTCGGAAGAGTTGATAACAGCTCGCACAAAAAACGCCCACGGAGGTAAAATATCGTCTATTTTATCACTGAGCAACATTCGCTTGAGATAGACCTTATGCATCGGGCGGCTGCCGGGGTTGCACTCGTAAGGTACGATATAAGCCATCCCCTGCGTCTCACCGGAGGGCGTCTCAAGGGCTATCACATCGAGGGGCATGAACCCAAAAAGGTCTTTACCATACTGCAGCAATTCCTGGCGATCATTGCTAATGGCGGTTTTAATATCCTCCGGAAAAGGAAATCGGGTATTGATTTGCTCAAACACTTCTTGCCCCTCAACGAAAGTGTAATAATGGATAGGATAAGCCAGAAGTTGACCAAAATACTTCAACAGCTTAGGGATACTTTCTCCATCAAACTTTTTGGCTTTCTCAGGCTTGAGTTGAATATTTACCAGCGTTCCTGCATCTTCGAAAGAAGGAAGCGCCTCCACCTGATAAGTGCCATCCTCAGACCCTGTCCATTTAAATGCCGGTCCACCGGAGCTGGACTGGGTTTGCAATTCAATTTTCTCACACACCATAAAACAGGAAAGCAAACCAATCCCAAACTGACCAATGAAATGTTCTCTTTGGGCACCAAGTTCCCTTTTGCTACTGGCGCCAATGCTACTCAGAAAAGTCGTAATCTCCTCCTCGTTCAGTCCGATCCCATTGTCCCGTACCTGCAAGGTGGAAGTATCCGGCAAAAAAGTAAAACTGATGGAGGGTTGAAAATCAGGCTCCAGCACGCTTCTCGCGCTACAAGCATCCACCGCATTTTGCAATAGCTCCCTGACAAAAACCTGATCGCTACTGTAGAGGTGATCACTGAGTAAAGTGATAATCCCGGAAAGATGGACCTGAAAATTCTGAGGTGCAGACATAGGTTTAGGTGTTTTAAGAATACAAATTCAGTCTACTTTCGGTGCTAACTGAAAGACCAAATCTCTAAGACAGAATAAGGGCTAAAAGTTCCCACAAGCGCTTAATCCTGCAACTTCGCCCCGTAACTCAAATCTCCCGCATCGCCCAGCCCCGGCACGATATAACTCTTAGCGGTAAGCTCTTCATCGAGGGCTCCTAACCAGATGTGAGCATCAGGAAATTTGCGCTGCAAATACTCCAAGCCCAAACGAGCCCCAATAGCAACCACAAAATGAATAGCACTGGGTTTGCCATGAGTCAGCAAAGCCTGGGTCGCCAAAACCATACTGGCGCCAGTGGCCAGCATCGGATCACAAACAATCAGCACTTTATTTTCCAGGTCCGGGCAGCTGAGGTATTCAACTTCTATTTCGAAAGTCCCGTCTTTATGGTGTTTGCGGTAAGCCGAAACAAAGGCGTTTCCTGCATCATCAAATACATTAAGTAAGCCCTGGTGCAAGGGTAATCCAGCGCGCAGAATATTAGCCAGGACGAGTTCCTCCGCGGGTAATTCCGTAGGTGCCTGCCCCAGTGGAGTCTCAATTGAATATTCTACATAATTGAGCTCTTTGCTCAATTCGTAGCCAATACACTCTCCTAGCCGTTCCATATTCCGGCGAAAGCGCATACTGTCTGCCTGAACATTGATGTCTCGCATCTGGGCGATGTACTGATTGGCTATAGACGGGGTATCACTCAGTAGGTGGAGCATAAAAGGTAATTATTTTTGCTAAAGATAAGCAAGTAGGGTTAAATGTAGGTGGAGATAACTCTCTTTTGTCTAGCTAAATATCCCTGACCACCCCTTCATAAACATTCCACCAACCAGCCCAGCCGTGGAGGTTCGAAAAACTACTGTTGTGCCAAAGGGTGCAGAACGGCAGTCCTTCCTTTTGGCAATAGTCCTTCAGGTCTTGTAAAACAACGGCCGCTTCTTGGACGGAATACCCTCGGTACTGCTTGAGCGTAACGTCCATCACCGCGAAGGGGTGCACCCAAAGGTCAGTCACCTCTTCCCGTTCCAGATCATACCAACGAAAAGGCACCGAAGTACCGGCACGATAGCCAGGTTCCGAGGCAAAGCCCATCGTATAATCATGCCGAATCCCCGCAGCCAGTAAAGCCCGGTACGTATCCGACAAACGAAGACGCAGAAAATGCTGCCGGCTGTGGGTTATCACTGAGTCGGTGATCATTTCCAAGCGTTTTTTGTCGCGGTCAACGGTACTCGCGGACATCCAACTGTAATAAGAGGGATGAATGCCAGCATCACTCCACTCACTCACCTCCCGGATCAACTGCTGGTAGGCACTCAACTTCCAGGAAGGATTGATGTCTTCCCGGCTAGGATCCGCTAGTAACCAGAAGATTCGTGGTCGCACACCGGTGGTCTTGTGGAGTTCTTGCAGTTGAGAGAAGGTAAAAAAAGGATCTTCCTGCCGTTGACGCCAGACCTGCCAACGGGCACGAACCTGTGGCCAATCTGCTTTTAACACATCTAAGCCTAGTCTGCCCCATCCCCGTAAGCCACGATGGAGGTAAGCCCAAGGCAAATCAATATCATAGGTTGGCAAGAAAGCATACCCGGGGCCCTCTGACGGCCAATGCGAATATTTTTGCTGAAAAGCCTGCTTTAGCAACTTCGTCCATTCCCATACGACGGGGTAAGAGAGACAATTATTACGGTGTGCCCAGGAAATTTGAGCCGGATAACGACCATGCTGATCGGGCTCGAAAGGAAGGTACTCTTCGTACCTGCTAAGGATAAAAAAAACAGCAGAAAAGACATCAAATGGCAGGTCATAACCTGGTCCGGAAGCAAAGATAGCCGGTAAATCTCCTGCCAAAAAAGAGGCTATTTCTTGCTCATAAATCCCCTGCTCGCTGAGCAATCCCTGAGGCTTAATATGCACTTCCTGAGCACTGATGCTAGCCCTTGAATAATTACACTTAATCCCGGCAAAAGACTGATATTCAGATTGATCATAAACAATACGCACCTCTAGCCCCAAGAGTTGAGTAAAAACATAATCCGCGGTATAAGCCAGCCTGGGAACAGGTTTTTCACAATACAATATTGCCTTCATAATCTCAATTTTAAGCATTTACTCCCCAAAAGAGAAGGCATTGGATTTAATTTTGTAAAAAATGTTTACATTAGAGCTTGTAGGGATACCAGGCACTCGCTTAAGCAGAAAGTACTTTTGCTTGAAAGTTAGCCATATTCCAACCATGTTTCTAGATGCTGTAAAATTACCTTGCATGGCTACTAAACCTCCTACCTCCCTAAGTGAATTGATGACCATCAGAGATATCCTGATGGGGGAAATCATCCACGAATACAACGAACGCTTCGAAAAAGTAGAAGCCGATCTTCAAGCACAACGCGAGGCGTTGAACGCCAAAGAAGCGGCACTGGACGAACGGATCAAAGCACTGGATGCATTGCTACAGCAGAAAAGTAACGACCTGTCCACTCATTTCACAGACAAAATCGAGGAAGACCGTCAGTCTTTGAGTGCGCTGTTCCTTTCTCTGGGGCAGGAACTCAAGCGCTAATCAGCACCAAGCATTATGGGTACAGCAGGATCAACATCGGATACCGTTCTCTTGGATCGCCTTCGGGATGCACTCCTTCGCAAAGACCGCGAGTCGGTAGCGGAGGTGAAGCACATCGTCGAGAGCAAGGAGGAATTGTCCAAGCGGATCAATCCCATCATTGCTGCCCACATGAAAGAACTGGAAGAAAATTTTCCAGACGCTTACGTGAATGTCGTGCAAAAAATCGTAGACCAGCGGATGCGGCAAAAGCAGGACGAGCTCATCAACATCCTGTACCCGCGCCTGGGTTTGCTCATCAGGAAATATATCAACAACGAATTTCGCTTAATTCGCGAACGCATCGACCAGGTACGCCGCAACTCCTTCTCCTTTTTACGCTTTTGGAAACGCAAAACTGCGGATGAAATCATCATTGACCTGCGCCCATCCATCGTTGAAGAAGTCTATATTATCAGTCATGAGTCAGGTCTCTTGCTTGGCAGCGCTTCTTCGACGGAAACGGCGGACAAAGACATGATCGCAGGTATGCTAACGGCCATTAAATCTTTTGTGGAAGATGCTTTCAGGCGAACCGATGAAGAACTCCGAGGGATTCAGTACGGTGGTTATGAAATAATGATCCACAACTTTTTTAATTACTACATTGCACTCGCTATTGCAGGCACCATCAGCGAACAAGAACGGGATGAACTGGCAGAAAAAATATTAGCGTTTGCAGCGCGTGAATTGAACCACGATCTGCAACAACCAGAACCCGCTTTTTACGCCCGAATGCAAAAAGAATTAGATGCATATTTTATTAAACCCTACAAAGCACTACCCCAATGATCAGTAAGAAAATTGTCATTACCGGGCATTTTGGGGTAGGCAAAACCTCTCTCTTTAACCGTTTCCTTACCAATACCTTCAACGAGAAGTACCTCACTACCATTGGCGTTCGCGTAGATAAAAAAAGTCTGGTCATTGATGGCCAGGAGATTTCTCTGGTGATCTGGGATTTAGCCGGGGAAGTCTCTCAGGAAAAAGTTCCTCGTTCCTATTTCCTCGGGGCCAGCGCTATTGTCTATGTTTTTGACCTGAGTCGCCCCGCTACTTACAGCCGCCTGGAGGATGATCTGGTCTATATCGACTCGGTTTTACCCAACGTCTTGATTAGAAAGGTGGGGAATAAAAAAGATCTTGTTTCAGACCAGACACTCAAGGAGATACACGCCCAAACCAAACCTTTCATTTTTACGAGTGCCCGAACGGGTGAAAATATCGAAGACCTCTTCGAAGGAATTGCCCGGACCTTGATCTCGCCATTCAGCAATAAGAAGTAAAAAGCGTCCAATTACCGTCATTTATTAAAGGTTCTCCCACAGGGTGAGAACAATTAGCCTGCTAAACTCATTATTTTAATGTAAATTACCTTGTAAATAGCTGTTGGTCAATATGAAATACTTCTTCTCCTTACTCCTCAGCCTCAGTGCGTGCTATGCCATCGCTCAGCAGTCTTTGCCTGCAGGGCAAAACTTTTACGATGATGGCAGTGCAGGAATTGTCTACAACAAGGAGTTGAGTTTTGATTTCCGCCTGATCACTCCTCGTTCTTTTGGACTGGGAGTAAATATCGGCCAGCTCAAAAGTTACGATCGCACCCGATTTTATAATTTCGAATTTGGTGATATTCGCCACCCCCAGGAAGATCGCCAAAGTTTTGATTTCCAATTTGGCCCCTCCAATCGGGTCTCTCGTTCTTTCATTTACGCCAAGCAGAATAGCGCCTTTGTCTTGCGAGCTGGTATGGGTGAAAAACGCTACTTTTCAGAGAAAGCCAAAACACGTGGCCTCGCCGTTGGAATGAGCTATCAGTTGGGTGTCAACCTTGCCTTAATAAAGCCTTACTATTTGGAAGTGCTGCGTTCGCGAGACCCCGGCTCGGGCTCTGCTCAGTTCTTCGTGAATGAAGAGCGCTACAGCACCGAAAACGATAATATTTTCCTTGACCTTAGCCGCATTGTCGGTGCAGCCTCTTTTTCTAAAGGCTTGAATGAGTTAAATATTATGCCTGGCTTCCACGCCAAAGCCGCCGCACATTTCGACTGGGGCGCATTCGACGAACTCGTAAAAGCTTTTGAAGCAGGCATCCAGGTGGATGTTTATTTCAAAGACGTCCCCATCATGATAGAAAGCCCTTCTGTCCCTCACCTGAAGAACAGTCCGATTTTTCTTAACCTTTACCTGAACCTGCAACTCGGTAAGCGTTGGTAAATACTGGCATTAGATTAGAACTAACTCCCTTACTTACTGAACTTTTTGGCACCTCCCGCGTATCTAAGAGACAGCACAGAAGTAAGAGGTACTTTTTCGTATTTCTTACCTAACTTTGCACCACGCACTAAAAGTAGGAAGTAAGCTGGTGTAAAGGTGTAAAGGTGTAAGTGTTGGAAAGGTGGAAGGGTTAGATGACCTACATATTGGAAATTACCCGCACCACGCACTGAAGGTCGAATGTGGAAATTCGTAAGTCTTTCGCACTTCGCACTTCGCACCCAAAAGCACCACGTTTCACGCCGATAAATACAATTATTGATGATAGAATTGCCAATAGTAGAAGCCAAAGAGGCCCGACGCAAAAAGCCGGATTGGCTACGGGTAAAACTTCCCATTGGACCTAATTATAAAAAAGTACGTTCCCTCGTTGACGAGTACCAACTCCACACCATCTGCCAAAGTGGGAGCTGCCCCAACATGGGTGAATGCTGGGGGGCTGGCACCGCCACGTTTATGATTCTGGGCAACACTTGTACACGTTCCTGCAGCTTCTGCGCCGTCAAGACGGGTAGACCACCGGAATACGACGAAGACGAGCCACGCCGCGTAGCAGAAGCCATCGACCTTATGGGCGTAAAACACGCCGTGATCACCTCCGTCAATCGGGATGAACGCAAAGATCGGGGAGCGGAAGTTTGGTATCAAACGGTCGTTCAGGTCAAAGAGCGCACCCCTCACGTAACCATCGAGACCCTCATCCCCGATGTACGTGCCACCTGGGATGCCCTCGAGCGCATGATCAGCGGTGGCCAGGAGGTCGTTTCTCACAACATGGAAACCGTAGAAGAGCTCTATCGCAAGGTACGCCCGCAAGCCAAATACGCCCGTAGCCTGGAGCAGATCCAACGCACCAAAGACTTCGGCAAACGTACCAAAAGTGGCATCATGGTGGGCTTAGGCGAAACCAAAGAGCAAGTCTTCAAAGTAATGGACGACCTGGTGGCACACGGCTGTGATGTCCTCACCATCGGCCAGTACCTCCAACCGACCAAAATGCACCTGGATGTAGCCGAATACATCCACCCCGACATCTTCAAAATGTACGAAGAAGTAGGCCTGCAAAAAGGCTTCGATATGGTAGAAAGCGGGCCTCTTGTCCGGTCGAGCTACCACGCGGAGAAGCATCTTGCTCCTAGTGAACAAAAGTAATAAGGCTTTATTTGTAGTGTTTTAATAGCGAAGGCGTAACGACCAGATGAGTTGTTACGCCTTCGTTATTTGCGTTTACCGCATCAGCACCACATCTCCTTTATAGATCAGTGTCTCCCCATCTGAGAAGAGAATCTCTGCCATATAAACGTAGACGCCAGGATTCACCATCTCTCCGCGGTGGCGGCCATCCCAGCCTTGAGCCGGGGAGTTGGGCAAGAAGCCAAAGCCTTCGAACATCGATTCTCCCCAACGGTTGAAGACGTAGAAGGATTTGATTTCTACCACATCGCTATCAGAGAAAATCATGAAGATATCGTTGGTACCATCGTCATTCGGTGAGAAGACGTTGGGAATGTAAACGTCTCGGTCTTTACGTACATAGATAATTACACGATCCGTAGCGGTACAGCCATTCTCATCCGTAACAGTTACTTCGTAAGCAACCGATTCTAAAGGCTTGATAGAAGGAGTATCACAGTCTGCACAATCGGTAATTGGTCCGCCCGACCATTCGTAGGTTTCTACAGGGTAGGACGTCTGCGCAAACAGTTCCGTACTATCACCGTAGGTGAGTTCAGCGTCGTCTACCTGAATACTCACGGTCAATTCGGGTGCTTGCACAACGGTAGCCACCGTTTCGTAAGTACAGCCATTGATGTCTTGTACACTCACCACATGTTCACCAATACTTACATTGCCGAAGAAAGAAGAGGTGGTATAGGGTGCTCCGTCAATGGAATAAAGATAAGGGCCATTCCCTCCCTCTACCAGCGGCACACTCACTATGCCAGCCAAGTCATCGAAACAAGGAGGTGATTCTACCACTAAACTAGCAGACAGCGCAGCCGGAGCTTCCAGTGCTTCTCCTGCGGTGATGGTACAACCATTGGCATCAGTTACCACCAGGTTGTAAGATCCTTCGGCGAGGTTCTCAGCGGTAGCTCCCGTCGCACCATTGCTCCAGGTGTAGCTGTAAGGGAGAGTTCCACCACTTACCGTTGCCGCCAGGCTACCATCCGCAGCACCAGGGCAACTCAGCTGATAAATACCGTAGCTGCTCGCTTCCAGTTGTAGCGCCAGTGCCGTAGGCTCTCCCACGCTGGTATTGATCGTTGCGAAAACATCATTGGCATCGGTCACCTGAATTTGGTAAGCTCCTGCCGGTAATCCGGGAATCTCAACAGCAACGCCGTTGCCATCAATGGTCCCCATACCCGTCAGCGTACCAGCAACGGCACTCCAGATATAGCTATAAGGAGGCGTCCCGATAACCATACTGAACGTAAGCGATCCCGTTGAACCACCGTTACAGTCATTATCGGTAAAGCTGGTTTCGTACGTAAGCGCACAAGGCGCAACGGTCAAGTTTAGAATAACCGTACTGTCACAACCAGCCGCCGTCATTAAATCCGCCTGATAGGTACCCGTTTGG
>Ga0102812_10003308_pt1 | contig 10590 bp, 6 predicted proteins | sample ColrivemetaGS713_FD_79334 | JGI IMG/M metagenome (GOLD analysis project Ga0102812, IMG submission 79334) | Estuarine microbial communities from the Columbia River estuary - Flood tide ETM metaG S.713 | ecosystem: Environmental > Aquatic > Marine > Intertidal zone > Estuary | place: USA: Columbia...
AAATTTGTAATAACCAAGGATAATTTCAACGATCTACTTCAAGGGAAAGGAAAAGAACTACAATAGGCTTTTGGGCAAATAAAATTTTCTACATTGCAATAAAAAAAATTATGGAGCGCTTGGCTTCCTGGATTGATCAAATAAATGAAAGGGTAGGGCAGTGGGTTTCCTGGTTGACATTGGCCCTGGTGCTGCTCGTATTTGTCAATGTTTTTTTGCGTTACGTCTTTAATTTACCGCTGGCCTGGTCCAAGGAATTGGAGTGGCACCTGTTTGCGCTGATCTTTTTATTCGGTGCGGGGTATAGTCTTCGGCATGATCGACACGTCAGGGTGGACCTTTTTATGAAAAAGCAGATAAGGCAGATCAACGGCGAATAAACTTCTGGGGTACCCTGCTTTTTTTGATTCCCTGGTGTCTGGTACTCATTTATGCAGGTTGGAATGCAGCAATAGATGCCTGGCGAATGGGAGAACGCTCTCCCGAGTCTGCAGGATTAACCAATTTATGGTTGATTCAATTTGCTTTGCCCGTGGGGATCAGCCTGTTGTTGTTGCAAGGAATTGCCGAATTGATTCGTTCACGCGCCAAAGGATCGGAATAGGTCCGTTTTACACCATGGAGATACTCGCCTTATTGCTATTTATAAGTATTTTTTTGCTGATCCTGTATGGCTACCCCGTCGCCTTTACCTTAGGGGGCATGTCCCTGATTTATGGTATCTGCTTTATTTCACCGGATGTCGTGAGTTTGTTGCCTATACGCATCGCGGGGATCATGGCCAAGGAGGAATTGATTGCGGTGCCTTTGTTTGTGTTTATGGGGATTATGTTAGAGAAATCGGGCCTCGCAGAACGATTATTGGAGACCATGGCCCTGTTGTTTGGAAAAATTCCTGGCGGCCTGGCCATTGCGGTGATTATCGTGGGAGCATTACTAGCTGCCAGCACGGGTATTGTGGGAGCGACCGTGATTACGATGGGGCTTATCAGCTTGCCGACGATGCTAAGGAGGGGCTATAAGATCGAATTGGCTACCGGGGTAATTGCCTCCTCGGGAACCTTAGGGCAAATTATTCCGCCTTCTATTGTACTCATACTATTAGGGAGTGTTCTTAATGTCAGTGTAGGCCAGCTCTTTGCGGCGGCACTTTTACCGGGGTTATTGCTGGTGGTGGCCTACATGCTGTACGTTTTTCTGTTGGCCCGGGCCAAACCCGAATTAGCACCACCGATGCCTGCGGAAGAAGTGGCTGAATTTCGGGCATCCAATTATTGGCAGCGCTTGCTCAAAGCTTTTTTTCTGCCTCTTTTATTAATCATAGCGGTACTGGGATCGATACTGGTAGGAATCGCTTCGCCTACCGAGGCCGCCGCAGTAGGTGCCGTGGGAGCAATGATCTTGACGATAATGGAGAAGCGCTTTAATTTAGAAGTTCTCCAAGCGGTCATGCGAGAAACTACCCACCTGACAACCATGGTCTTTTTGATTTTACTGGGCGCAACCACCTTCTCGCTGGTGTTTCGGGAGTTGGGTGGTGATCGCTATCTGGTGGAACTGATCGAGCAGGCCAATCTATCTGAGTATGCCTTCCTGGCGGTGGTGATGATCCTGATTTTTGTCGCCGGGTTTTTCATTGATTTTATAGAAATCATCTTTATTATCGTTCCCGTGGTCGCTCCAGTCTTTCAAGCAATGGGGGTTGACCTTATTTGGCTGGGCATCCTTATTGCCCTCAATTTGCAGACGTCCTTCTTGACGCCACCCTTTGGCTTTTCCTTGTTTTACCTCAAAGGCGTTGCTCCGCCAGAGGTCAAGACGGAACATCTCTACCGGGGGATTATTCCTTTTATCATTATTCAGGTAGTGGTTTTGGTGTTGATTGTTCTTTTCCCGGAGGTGTTGACCTGGATGAGTATTTAACGTGAAGTTCCTAAGGGCACATGAGTTTTTTTTGGAACCATATAAGGCACCCAAGGGCACATGAGGTTGAGGTGCCAATTTAACTTAAATTTATTTTACTCATTTAAAAAATTCTCTCTTCCTTATTTGTGAAAAAAACACACAACCGAGCCTATGCCGCCTAAAAAATACTTTCTCTAATTTACTGGTACAAAAAGTATTACTATCCTATTCGTTGGGGACCTTACTAGAAGGATTAATCTTTTTTGTAATTTTTTATTACGAATTCGCAATAAAATATTTGGATCATCTTATTTTGTGCAAAATTTCCTACTATTACAACCCGTGTGAACATGAGAATAACCTTAACTTGTCTATGCGCCTTATTCCTGGCAACCACCGCCTTTGGCCAAAAGGTTACTGGTACGGTAACCGATGAAGAAGGCCCCTTGATTGGGGTGAATATTTTGATCAAGGGCCAAAGCACTGGTACGGTGACGGATTTTGATGGGAGCTATTCCTTGGATGGCCTGTCGCCGAGCGATGTTTTACTTTTTAGTTATACGGGTTACAGCAGTCAGGAGGTAACCGTTGGCCAACAAAGTAAGATTGATGTGGTGATGGCGACCAACGTGGAGTCCTTGGCAGAAATCACGGTAGTAGGCTACGGTACCCAAAAGAAAAGCAATGTCGTTGGGTCGGTCACCAGCGTGGATGTATCCGAAACGACGTCGGTACCTACCACCAACGTTGCGGAGATGCTCCGAGGAAGAGCTGCTGGAGTGCAGGTCAATCTGGCCGATGCCCGCCCCGGTGGTAGCTCAAATATCGTCATCCGCGGTAATGTGTCGGTAGCCCCCAATGGCAACTCGCCACTTATCATTGTCGATGGTTTACCTTTCGATAACTTGAACGATGTGGCTCCTGATGATATCGCCAGCATTGAAATCCTGAAGGATGCATCAGCGACCGCCATCTATGGCTCCCGCGCATCTAATGGGGTTATTCTGGTGACGACCAAATCAGGAAAAGTAGGGAAGACCAGTATTGATTATCATGGCTACACCACTACGCAAACGATTACACGTAACTTTAATCAGTACGACGGATCACAGTTTATCGATCTGCGTCGTGAAGCCAACCGTAATCGCTTCACCGGCGAGTATCTCCGCGATGAAAATATCTTTTCGCCTTTTGAGTTGGATGCTATCGAAAACCGGCAGTTCGTTAATTGGGAAGACCTGATCCTTAATGATGCCGTTTTGCAAAATCACGCCTTGAGTTTTTCTACGGGATCCGAGCGTACCAAGGTGTTTAGCAGCTTGAACTACTTCACGCAGGATGGTATTATCCCTGGTTCTACCTATGATCGGGCGGCTTTCAAGCTGAATCTCGATCAGAAGGTCACGGATAAGATAACGATGCGAGCCATTCTGAACTATCAAAACGCCAACCAGAATCGGGAAACCGGCGGGTTGAATTTTACGAATATCACCCCCCTGGCCCAGCCTTTTGATAGCGAAGGCAACTTGCAGAAATTCTATCTAGGAGCTGGAAATACGGCGGTCAATCCGCTGTGGGACCAGCGCGAGTCTTCCGATGAGAGCAAGATCAATTTGGTGGACGTCAACCTCAATTTTACGTACGACATCACCAAAGGACTTTATTACACCTTAAATACTTACCTCCGTAACAGAGATACCAACCGTGGACTCTACCGCACCTCCCTGCATTCTGCCGGAGACGAAGGAGTCGATGGTTTTGCGCTGATCTCCAATACCTTATTCCGGCAGTCATTGATTGAAAATATCGTAGGCTACGAACCAGACTTGGGTGAGAAACACGGCCTCGATTTTACCTTCGTGCAAGCCTTTGACGAGCGCCGCAGCGAATATACCCAGACGGATAAGTCGGGCTTTACCAACGATGCCCTTGGCTTCAATGGAAATGCTACTACGTTGTTGAATAATTTCCGGGATGTATCGCAGCGCCGCCTGCTTTCTTTCTTGGGGCGTCTTCGCTACAGCTTCCAGGATCGCTACTTGCTCGAACTAACGGCACGTACCGATGGTTCTTCGGTGTTTTCAGAGAACAACAAGTGGGGTTTCTTCCCCGCTGCTTCCGCTGCCTGGAAGATTCACCTGGAGCCATTTATGGCAAACTTCCCTGCGGTGGACGAGCTCAAATTCAGAGTAAGTTACGGTGCTACGGGTAACCAGGGAATCAATTCGCTGGAATCTTTGGGTAGGGCTGATAATACGCCCTATGTATTCGGTGGCGTACCCGTAAGTGGCGGGGTTGCCTCTTCGAGATTGCCTAACCCGAACTTGCGCTGGGAAACCACTGCTACCTTTAACACAGGTATCGACTTCCGCTTGTTTGGTAACTTGTTCGAGGGAACAATCGAATACTACTACGCTAAAACCAGTGATTTACTACTGGATCGCTCCATCTCCGGCACAACGGGTTTTGACGTAACCCGCTTTAATGTAGGCGAGATTGAAAATACGGGAGTGGAACTGAGTTTAGTTGCTAACGTGATAAGGAGCCAAAGTGGTTTTAGATGGTCTGTAGGCGCAAACATTGCCAGCAACCGCAATCGAATTTTGGCCCTGACGGGTGAAGTCGATGGTGAAGGCAAGCCTATTGATATTACCGACTCTTCGGGTCGCCGTTTGTCTATCGGGCAGTCTATCAATAACATCTGGTTACCCTTGTACGACGGTATTTGGCAAGTAGGGGAGAACATTGCCGAATCGGGTACCCCTCTGGCCCAGCCGGGTGATGTACGCGTAATCGACCAGGATGGCAACGGGCAAATCGATAACCGCGATAATGTGTTTATCAATACGGATCCGGATTGGTACGGTTCGGTAAACAGTACGATTAGCTTCAAAGGCTTTGATCTATTTGCAGATTTCTACGTTCTGCAAGGGGCCACCAAGCTAAACACTGTTTTGGCCAATGGTGAGGTCTGGAAAGGCTCCATTAATGGTATCCGGACAAAGTATTATACGCCAGAATTCCCTTCTACCAGCTATCCGCGCCCAAAACCTGATACGCATGTGCATCTTTTCCCTTTTGCGGTTCGCGATGCTTCCTATATCCGTCTCAGGACTTTGAGTGTGGGGTATAATTTGCCGAAAACGTTACTGGCGAAAGCCAAGATGAGTAATGCGAAAGTTTACGTAACGGGCACCAACCTTTACACCTTCACCGATTTCCAGTCTTACAGCCCCGAGCAGAATCCTACTACGGATGATAATAGTACTGCCTTTCCAGAGACCAGAAATATTACGGTAGGCCTTAAAATCGGATTTTAATCCCCCAAACTTCCAAGTAATTTGACGGAAATAAACCTATTTTCTTTTTCTGAGGATTTCCCTTTTTGCGCACGCCTAGTCCAAGTATTCCTAGTCTTAGCACAAAAAGCGAAATCAAAAGAAAATAGATTTATTTTTTCTCCGTCTCCAAAACAAAAGCAATGAGAAATTTTTTGGCATTTTTTATCCTTTTGCTGATGACCTCCTGTGGCGACGACTTCCTCAAAGATGAGTTGTTGTCTGATGCGTCGGTCGAATTTTTGTACACGACGCAGGAAGGATTGGAGTCGGCGGTAGTAGGGCTTTACACCCTCAATCGGCAGATTTACGAAGACAATAGTTTAAACGGCACGTACCCCTTAATCTTGCAAGCGAAGAGCGATCTCGGCGTTGGAATCACTGGCGAGGTGTCTCTCTACAGTCGCTTGCTATGGGGAGCTAGCCTGGGGGATTTCGGTACCGAATCTGGTATCAATAAATACTGGATTCACTTTTACAAAATCGTAGACCGTACGAATGCGATCATCGAGGCCGCGGAAAAGCTGGAAGGCATCGAGGAAGGCGCTAGAAATCAAATCTTGTCAGAAGCTCGGTGTATGCGGGCAAATTCGTACTTCAGCTTGTATCGGTTGTTCAACAATATTTTTGTCAACACGACGCCTACTACACCGGAGAATGCTTTTGATCTCCCACAAGACAGAACTCCCGAAGCAGAAATTTTTGCGCTGTTAAGAAGTGATCTGGATTTTGCCATCGCAAATCTTGACGACAATAACCCACAGTTTGGTCGTTGGAAGCAAGGCGCAGCACGGCACTTGCGGGCTAAAGTCGCGATGTGGGAAGAAGATTGGGCGACCGCTGCCGAGCAAGTTGATTTGCTGATCAACAGTGGCAACTACGGTTTGGTATCAACATCGGAGGTCTTCGAGGGGGATTTGGACCATAGCGAGACCCTTTTTGCTGCTAACTTTGAGCGCGAAACCATCGGCGGTGGTGGACCACACATCATGAATTGGAATTTGGTCTCCAGCTCAGCGGAAGCACCAGGGGTTGTGCAGTCTGTAGAGAATGGTGGCGCGGGTGTAGGCTTCCTTTCGTTGAACAATTACCTGATTGACCTTCTGGAGGAAGACCCTAATGATGAGCGTAGGAATGGTACTTACTACATCTTTGAATACCTCTACAACGATGAAGAAACGCTGCCCGCAGGTAAGCAGATCGGTGAGCCGCTGGATTTATACGTCAATGACCCCACCGATCAGAATGAATTTATGCTCTACTACCGTCGCCAGAATCCAGGGGTTGTTAAATTCTTAGATAAAAATGCCGAACCCACCGACCGTGATCATTTCAAAAATGTCATGGTCTATCGTTTAGCAGAATCCTACCTGATTGGTGCAGAAGCACACATGATGCTGAACCAAACGGACCAGGCACTGGCCTACATCAACGCAGTTCGGACGAGGGCCAATACCGCTCCGATCAGCAGTATCAATCTCCAGGCAATCCTCGATGAAAGAGCCCGGGAATTGGCTTTTGAAGGTCAGCGCTGGTATACCCTTAAGCGTACGGGCAAGTTGTACGAGTTTTTATTGGACCACATGAACAACGACAACATGAATATGTCTTATCCAGAGGGGAATCCGAAAAACATCCTCAGAGAATACATGGAAAACTGGCCTATACCTCCCCAGCAAATTGATCTTTTGGGACCGAACTACCCACAGAACGAAGGCTATAATTAACCCCAGATTAAAACAAAATAAACTTGCTCAAGATGAAAAAGAGTAATATTCCTACTGTTTGGCAAAATAACGCAACCTTCTTTTTGGGGCTGTTGATGGCTTTTGTGCTATTGCCGGCCTGCGAAGTAGAAGACGATATTCCGCCACCCTCGGCCTACGTAGCGCCAGAAGACAATCCCAACGAGGGTTGCTTCCTGCTTTTTGTAGTCCCTAACCTAAATGATGGAGAAGCTTTGGACTTTGAATGTGAAGGCCCGGAGGAGTACACGTTCTTTGGCGAGAGGGACGGCTCTATCACCATTAGCTATGCCGATAATCCGGATAACACCGGAATCAATACCTCCGACCGAGCAGTAGAAGTGGTGCAAACAGCCGGGGTTGAAGGTTGGGCAGGGTTTTTCTTTGACCTTTCCGAAAAGATAGATTTTTCCGTCAACCAGACGGTCAAGATCAAAGTATATTCTCCCGGTGCAGGGCAAGACATTAATTTGAAGTTGGAAGACCAGACTGACGGTTCCATTGCTAAAGAGATTGTGGCAACTACTACCGTTGCCAATGAATGGGAAGAACTTTCTTTTGTCTTTAGTAGCGGTGATTCCGATAAGTTTGATCGGGTCGTTCTGTTTTTTGATTTTTTTGGCCCAAAGGCAGAAACGACTACGCACTATTTTGACGACATCATTGTAGTGGAAGGCGGCGGCACTACCGGTGAAGATCCCGTTCCTACCGTAGCGGCTCCCACGCCTGGTATTGATCCAGCGAGGGTCATTTCCATGTTCAGTGATGCTTATACGGATGTTGCGGTGGATACCTGGCGCACTGCTTGGTCGATAGGTGCCTTAGAAGACACCGAAATTCAGGGCGACGCGGTGAAGGTCTATACCGACTTGACCGTCGTAGGTGTAGAAACGGTCAACAGCCAGATTGATGCAACGGCAATGACCCACTTTCATACCGATATCTGGACGCCTAATGCGACTACCTTCCGGATCAAGCTCGTAGATTTTGGGGCCAATGGCGCCTATGATGGTCCTGGTGTTGGTGACGATGTAGAACACGAGTACATCATTGAGAACCCTACGCAGGCAGCATGGGTGGGCATTGATATTCCCTTGACAGATTTTACTGGCTTGACGACCAGGGCCAATATTGCGCAATTGATCTACTCTACTGCCCCAGCTGGGCAAACCACTATTTACGTGGACAACGTCTACTTCTACGATGAGACAGGTATCCTGACCGAACCGATGGTGGCAGCACCGACCCCTACGCTAGACGCAGCTGACGTTATTTCCATGTTCAGCGATGCGTACACGGATGTAGCTGTAGATACCTGGCGTACCGTCTGGTCAAATGCAATGCTGGAAGACGTGGAGGTAGCAGGAAATGCAACCAAGAAATACAGTAATTTGGCTTTCGTGGGCGCAGAGACCGTCATGAATCAGATTGACTTGGCGGAAATGACGCATTTTCACGTAGACGTATGGACACCTGATGCCGCCGCCTTCCGGATCAAACTTGTTGATTTTGGGGCAAATGGCGCTTATGACGGACCAGGTGTTGGTGATGACACGGAACACGAGCTTGAATATGGAAGCCCAATGTTGGGCGAATGGATAAGCCTGGATATTCCCTTGGCAGATTTTGAAGGGCTCACCAGCCGTAATAACTTTGCTCAGCTGATTTTTTCTGCTGATCCTTCCGGGGCACCAACGCTGTTCATCGACAATGTCTATTTTCACCGGTAAGTATTTTGGAATAGAGAATTAAAGACCACCTTATTAATTTCCAACATCCGTCCCCAGGGCGATTAGGGAATTGGTAAGGTGGTTTCTTTTTTACAGAAAACAAGCTTAAAACTGCTCATTCCTTCTCCAACTTTACGTACTTGGCAGGATGAAGACCTTTGTTGTTCAATTTTCAAGGTTGTTGCGTGTTCGGCACTGGGTAAAGAATGGCTTTGTCTTTATCCCGGCCATTTTTGCCAAAGCATTGGGTGCCGATACTTTATGGGGCCTTTTCCTGGTGAGCTTGTATTTTTGCTTAGCTTCCTCTGTAGTGTACATTTTCAATGATTTAATTGATCTTGATAAAGACCGTCGACATCCCACCAAACAATCCAGGCCCATCGCCAGTGGTTATTTTACGCCGAGAGCGGCCATGGTTTATCTTTTTGCACTTTTGTTGATCGTTGGTTGTGGTAGCTTTTGGTTGCCGGAAATTGCACCCATTATTGGAGCTTATCTTGTTCTGAACATTGCCTACACCTTGTATTTGAAATACCTGGCGATTGTGGATGTAGCGATACTGGGTATTGGTTTTGTGCTAAGAGTATTGGCGGGCGGCATTTATGCGGAGGTGTTTGTCTCAGAGTGGTTGGTGACGATCGTTTTCCTGCTGAGTACGGCCTTAGGCTTTGCGAAACGCCGCCACGATCTGGCCGTTGCTCCGGAAGTTGCGATGGAGTCCCGAAATGGACCTACTTACACGCTTCCCTTCCTGGATCTTGCCATCACGATAATGCTTACGATTACGCTCATGGCGTACATTATTTATTCCCTTTCCCCCGTGGTGATGGAGCGCTTGAATTCGGATAAGATCTACCTAACTTCTTTCTTTGTATTTTTGGGAATTCTGCGCTACTTGCTATTAACGATTGACGCAAAATCTTCGGGATCACCGGTGGAAATCATCTACCGTGACCGAGTGCTACAGTTTATCATATTGGGTTGGGCGACTACTTTTTACCTGCTTATTTATTAGCAGAAACACTTATTGCTTAGTTTTAGGCTGATGGTAGGTTTTCTTCCTAAACGACTGCTCTTATGACAAGAAAGAAGGTGGTTTTATATAACCCCAAAGCTGTTTTTTATGATATGCCGCTTGCTTTACTAGCGATTGGCTCGATGCTGGATGCGGCTTACTACGAAGTGATCATCATTGACGGCAGGGTAGATGACCGTCCGCTGGAGGCGGTGTTAGAAGCTACGGAAGGGGCTTTGTGTTTTGGCGTTACTTCCTTAACTGGCAATCCTTTGCGTGATGCCTTGCAGGTCACCAGAGCAGTACGGGCACGGCATAAAAATATTCCTATCATCTGGGGAGGCTGGCACACTTCGCTGTTCGCAGAGGAAACTCTGCGGGACGAACCAGCTATCGATATCAGCGTGCAAGGTCAAGGCGAGGGGACTTTTCGCGAACTCATTGCTTGTCTGGAAAGTGGCGCTGATCTGGCAAATGTCAGTGGCATTTGCTACAGAACGAGCAAAGGCGAGGTGGTTAAGAATCCGGGAAGAGCGCTTGAAGATATGAACTTCCTGCCCAGGGTAAACTACGATTTGATCGATGTAGAAAAATACTTCAAGGCCAAGAAACAGCGCCAGTTCGATTACATCAGCTCAGCAGGTTGTCGTTTTCGTTGCACTTTTTGTGCCGATCCCTTTGTCTTTAGCCGAAAATGGACGGCCATAGAGCCGGACAGAATGGGGGAAGAACTTGAGTACTGGTACAAAAAACACCGCTACACCGATATTAATTTTCAGGATGAAACCTTTTTTACCAAGCGGGATCGGGTCACCCAAATAGCCCAGCAGTTTCAGGAACGAAACATTAAAACCACC
>Ga0102812_10003318_pt1 | contig 10577 bp, 13 predicted proteins | sample ColrivemetaGS713_FD_79334 | JGI IMG/M metagenome (GOLD analysis project Ga0102812, IMG submission 79334) | Estuarine microbial communities from the Columbia River estuary - Flood tide ETM metaG S.713 | ecosystem: Environmental > Aquatic > Marine > Intertidal zone > Estuary | place: USA...
AAACTGAAGGGCTGATCGTTTGACTTCTGGCCCTGCCCCATTGCAGCTGAAATTTGCCGTTGAAGCACTGCAGGACGGGGGTGTCATCGCCTGTCCCACGGAAGCAGTGTGGGGCTTGAGCTGCGATCCTGAAAACGAGTTTTCGGTGGCGCGCGTGCTGGCCATGAAACGCCGCCCCGTGGCCAAGGGTCTTATTCTGGTAGCGGGCGCTATTGATCAATTTGCACAACTGCTTGCCGGCCTCCCCCAACCGCAATTGGACAAGCTGGTGGCAAGCTGGCCCGGTCCCGTCACCTGGCTGGTTCCACATCGAGGGCGAGTTCCACCGTGGATCCACGGCGATCACGATACGGTCGCAGTGCGGGTAAGTGCACATCCGGCGGTGCGTGCCCTGTGTTTGGCCTGGGGGGGGCCGTTGGTGTCCACCTCCGCTAATCGTGCTGGCGCCCGCCCGCCCCGTGATGCCTTCAAAGTGCGGGGCACGTTTGGAGGAGAGCTTGATTACCTGCTGGCAGGCGCGGTTGGTAGCTCCTCACGACCCACCGAGATCAGGGATCTCGCCAGCGGCCGAATTTTCCGTGATTGAGTACTGTTGACCGTCACGGGTGCGTATAATGCAGCGCGGAGAAGCCCAGCGGATAATTACTAATGAAGATTGAGCAGGTCAAATCTTATCTTCTCCAGTTGCAGGACACGATTTGCGTGGCCCTGGCAGCCGAGGACGGTGAGGTTGAATTTATTACCGACCAGTGGGAACGCCCCGGTGGCGGAGGAGGTCGCAGCCGCGTGTTGGCAAACGGCGCAATCTTCGAGCGCGCCGGGGTCAACTTCTCCCACGTTATGGGTGCCAACCTGCCGCCCTCTGCCAGCGCCTCCCGCCCGGAACTGGCCGGACGCAGTTTCCAGGCCATGGGCGTGTCCCTGGTGATACACCCGCTGAACCCTTACGTGCCAACCTCCCATGCCAATGTGCGCATGTTTGTTGCCGAGAAGCCCGGGGAAGACCCGATCTGGTGGTTTGGGGGAGGCTATGACCTCACGCCTTATTACGGCTACCGCGAGGATTGCATCAGCTGGCACCAGGTGGCGGCCGATGCCTGCGCGCCTTTCGGCGACGAGGTCTACCCGCGCTTCAAGCACTGGTGCGACGAATATTTTCACCTACGCCACCGCAAGGAGCCCCGGGGTGTTGGCGGGCTGTTTTTTGACGATTTGAGCGAGTGGGGTTTCGACACAAGTTTTGCCTTTATGCAAGCGATAGGGGATTCCTACCTGCCCGCTTACCTGCCCATCGTGCAGCGCCGCAAAGCCACCCCGTTCGGGGATCGCGAGCGACAGTTCCAGCTGTATCGTCGCGGCCGCTACGTGGAGTTTAATCTGGTTTTCGACCGGGGCACCCTGTTTGGGCTGCAGTCGGATGGCCGTACCGAGGCCATCCTCATGTCGATGCCTCCATTGGTGCGCTGGGAATATAACTACAGTCCCGAACCGGGCTCGCCAGAGGCCCAATTGACCGAGTATTACTTGCAGGACCGGGATTGGTTGAACGAATAATAACTACCAGGTGTAACCGGGACAGAACCAGATGACAGAGACAGACAGGTATGCCGTATTCGGCAATCCGATAAAACACAGTAAGTCACCGGTTATTCATGCAGCCTTCGCCAGGCAATGCGGCCAGCATATGCGTTACCGCGCCGTACTGGTTGAGCTTGATGGATTTGAGCAGGCGGCCAGTACATTCTTTGCCGGTGGCGGATCCGGACTCAATGTTACGGTGCCATTCAAGCGCGAGGCTTTCGATTTCGCGGACCACCTGAACGACCGTGCCCGGCGCGCGGGCGCCGTCAACACGCTCAGCCTGAATGAGGATGGCAGTATCGAGGGTGATAACACTGATGGCATTGGCCTGGTGCGAGATATGATTGCCAATCTGGGCTGGGTGGTGCAAGGGCTGCGAGTGCTTATTATAGGTGCCGGTGGTGCGGTGCGCGGCGTACTGGAGCCGTTGTTGCGGGAAAAGCCGCGTGAATTGCTGATCGTTAATCGCACCGCTGGCAAAGCCGAGCAGCTGGCGGCTGAGTTCTCTGATATTGCCCCGGTTGAAGGGGGCGGCTACGCACTGATTGGCGAACGCCAATTTGACCTTATCATCAATGGCAGTAGTGCAGGTCTCAGTGGTGAAATGCCCGCGTTACCGGATTCCCTGCTGACTCAAAGAAGTTGTTGCTATGACATGGTGTATGGCAACGAACCCACGGCGTTTATGCGCTGGGCTGCCCATAACGCAGCCTGGGCAGTTGCAGATGGTCTGGGCATGCTGGTTGAACAGGCTGCCCAGTCATTTTATATCTGGCGTCGGGTGCGCCCGGAGACCGGGCCGGTGATTACTCAACTGCGCCAGCAACTCAGTGCAGCCTAGCAGTCCTTATCCGGGCTCCAGCTCAGCAATGTGGCGGTCTTTAAGCTTCACGTAATTAGCGGCGCTGTAGGTGAAGTAACTCATTTCCTTGTCAGTCAGGGCCCGCGCTTCACTGGCGGGGCTGCCGACGTACAAATAGCCGCTGCGCAATTGTTTGCCCGGCGTCACCAGTGCGCCGGCGGCTATTACGACATCTGCTTCGACTATCGCGCCATCCATAACTGTGGCGCCCATACCAATCAGTACCCGGTCGCCAATCGTGCAGCCGTGGAGCGTGGCATTGTGCCCGATGGTGACGTCACAGCCGATATGCAGTGGCCAGCCGTCAGTGTTGAAGGGGCCGGCGTGGGTGATATGCAATACACAGCCGTCCTGCACACTGGTGCGTGCTCCTATCCTGATCCGGTGCATGTCTCCGCGGATGGCAACTTGTGGCCATATTGACACGTCGTCACCCAGGGTGACATTGCCCAGCACCACAGCGCTTGGGTCGATGAATACACGCTCGCCCAGCGTTGGGCTGTGGCCGTCAAAGCTGCGGATATTGGCGGGGTTGTGGTGTTTCATTGGCTCTCCCGGGGCGCATGGCCTGTTACAATAACCAGTCAGTTACCGCCTGGCCAGCCTCAGGCCGGATAGAGGAACCCATTCATGCCAACAACCAGCTCAAACCGGCGTTTTATTGCCGGGGCCGTTTGCCCCCGGTGCTCGCAGATGGACAAGATTGTGGTCAACCTCGACACGGATCAGCGGGAATGCGTGGCCTGTGGCTTTAGTGAAGCCAGGCCGGCGGATACCCCAAGTGTGGCCACAGCAGAATTGAATACCCGGGTAAGTCGAGCGGCAGCCCGGCGGATAGACACCCCGGCAGAGGCGGTAAAGTTGGTGGACCCGGGGGTCGGCAAGAAGTCCTGACGCCCACCTGTAACTCAGGAGGCGAGCCGTAACCTGACCTGTCCCGGCGATCCTGCCAGGTTATTACTGCTGAATATTGGCGTAGCCCCCGATTCGGCGCCCGGTAAGGCCCGTAACCGGTTCCATACATATTCTCTTTCCAGCAACTGTGAGGCGGTCTGCTGTACCAGGCTATCCAACTGGTTGGCGACGTCATCCCCAAGCAGGTGGTGGACGATAATATTCGCCTCGGTCATATCTACCGGCAGCAACGGCCGCTGCAGGTGCCGGATATGGTGATCATTGACCTCCTCGAGCAGGCGATGAGCCAGAAACGCCTCATCAAGTAGCGCCTCCAGGCCGTCATCGGCTGGCAGGTCTTCCGGTGGCTTTAGGAAATAGTCCTCGGCCATGGTTAAAAAGGGTGCGGCATAGGGGTGAAATCCCAGGCGCTTGCTTACCGCGGTGACCAACTGTATGCAGCCGGGAACGCTTTCCACGTAGCTTTGGATAAATCCCATCAGCGCGCTCACCGGATCAAGCTCCGGCAGTATCAGTTTGCTGCGCAAATGAGTGAGCAGTACTTCACCCTCCAGGCGATGGCGCAGCTCTCCGGTTTGCGCCTCATGGTGAAGCGCGGCCTCAATCTTCTGCCTGATGCCCGGTGCGACCATGATCCACCTGATGATGATGGGATAGGGTTAAAGGGTATCCATCAGGCTAGTACATTCCTGTTGTTTCGCTACTGCCCGGGCCAATCTATTGCCGCTCGAGGCGCGACTGTGCCTGCGTCAAGAGCCACGGTATCCTTAGCGCTATACCAGATTTAGTGTATGAACCCTGCCCGCTGCCCATATATGGACCAAGCGCTTCCGTTTGGACTATTGCCGACCCGCTCGACCGAGCAGTTCACAAAATCTTTTACCATGTAGGCTTTAGCGAATACTTTCGCTATAATTCGCGAGTTTTGTCGATGCGACCTTTTGTCGCAGTCTTGGCAATATACAGCCAACCGAACAGCTCCAGCTGTGTTTACGTTACGGTACTCGCCTTCAGGCAGCGCCGCGGTATACGTGTCACATAAGCCCCGCCACAAGTGGGTAGTCTGGATAAAAAGCTAAGCGTTGGGGGGGATAACAGGTTTTTACAATATGGAGACACGGGAAATGGGTTTTAAAGCGAAGCGATTCTGGAAGCTCGCGCTTGGTCCTGTGCTGATGCTGATGAGTGCGCTGGCCCTGGCTGCCGGCGGCGATGTGAGTTCGGTCAATATGTCACCCGGTGTTACCGAGGTGGGCGAGCGTATTTATGACCTGCACATGATCATTCTTATTATCTGCACAGTTATAGGCGTCGGCGTATTTGGGGTGATGTTCTATTCCATCATCTATCACCGCAAATCCAAGGGCGTTATACCGGCTACTTTCCATGAAAGCACCAAAGTGGAGATTGCCTGGACCGTAGTGCCATTTTTCATCCTCATCGCCATGGCCGTTCCCGCCACGACTACCCTGCTTGAAATCTACGACTTCGACGACGCCGAGATGGACATCCTGGTCACCGGTTACCAGTGGAAGTGGAAGTATGAATACCTCAATGAGGAAGGAGATAATGTCAGTTTTTTCAGCAACTTAAGAACCCCTCAGACAGAGATCTACAACGCTGAAGACAAGGGTGAGCACTACCTGCTGGAAGTGGACGAGCCCCTGGTAATCCCGGTCGGCACCAAGGTGCGGTTCCTGGTGACAGCCAACGACGTGATTCACTCCTGGTGGGTTCCGGCCCTGGCTGTCAAGAAAGACGCTATCCCCGGCTTCATTAACGAAACCTGGACCCGGGCCGAGACTGAAGGCGTATTCCGTGGTCAATGCGCCGAACTCTGTGGTAAGGATCACGGATTCATGCCGATCGTAGTTAACGTGGTAAGCAAGGAAGAGTATGGTCAGTGGATGGCAGCCAAGCAGACGGAGGCCGCTGAGATCAAGCAGCTGATGGCGCAGACTTTCACCATGGACGAGCAGATGGAGCGTGGCAAGGGCGTTTACGACCGCGCCTGCCTGGCCTGCCACGGTGCCGCCGGTGAAGGCGGTCTTGGTAAGGCTATTGCCGGCAGCCCGATTGCCACCGGTGATCTGGGCCAGCATCTGGACATCGGCATCAACGGTGTTCCCGGCACTGCGATGCAGGCATTTGGTGGGCAGTTGAACGACGTCGACATGGCGGCGGTGATCACCTACCAGCGCAACGCATTCGGCAACAATATGGGCGACACTGTGCAGCCTATCGATGTCTATAACCACAAAAAAGGCTAATTGGAGGAGTTAACGATGGGCGATCATCATCACGGTCCTGCCAAGGGCCTCAGCCGGTGGCTGTTTACCACCAACCATAAAGACATTGGAACCATGTACCTGTGGTTCTCCTTTGCCATGTTTATCCTGGGTGGCGCATTTGCCATGATCATTCGTGCCGAGCTGTTCCAGCCCGGGATGCAACTGATCGAACCCGCTTTTTTCAACCAGATGACCACCCTGCATGGGCTCATCATGGTGTTCGGGGCGATCATGCCTTCGTTCGTTGGCCTGGCTAACTGGCTGATTCCGATGATGATCGGGGCGCCGGATATGGCTCTACCGCGGATGAATAACTGGAGTTTCTGGATCTTGCCGCCAACCTTCCTGTTGCTGGCATCCACCCTGTTCATGGAAGGTGGTGCACCTGCGGCCGGCTGGACGTTCTACGCTCCGCTGTCCACAACGTACGCGGCACCTTCAGTGACCTTTTTCATCTTCTCCATTCACGTGCTGGGTCTGTCATCCATCATGGGTTCCATTAACATCATCGCTACGGTGATGAATATGCGGGCCCCCGGCATGACCTACATGAAGATGCCCCTGTTCGTGTGGACCTGGCTGATTACCGCCTTCCTGCTGGTGGCAGTGATGCCGGTACTGGCAGGCGCGGTGACCATGATGCTGATGGATGTACACTTTGGCACCAGCTTCTTCTCCGCTGCTGGTGGTGGCGACCCGGTTTTGTTCCAGCACGTGTTCTGGTTCTTTGGTCACCCTGAGGTGTATATCATCATCCTGCCGGCGTTCGGTGTGGTGTCGCAGATTATCCCTGCGTTCTCCCGCAAGACGCTGTTTGGCTATGACTCCATGGTATATGCCACCGCGTCTATCGCGTTCCTGTCGTTTATCGTCTGGGCCCACCACATGTATACCGTGGGCATGCCAGTGGCCGGTGAGCTGTTCTTCATGTACGCCACCATGCTGATCGCTGTGCCGACCGGGGTGAAGGTATTCAACTGGGTTACCACCATGTGGCGTGGCGCCCTGACCTTTGAAACACCCATGCTGTTCTGTATAGGGTTCCTGATCCTGTTCACCATTGGTGGTTTCACTGGCCTGATGTTGTCTATCGCGCCCGCTGATTTCCAGTACCACGATAGCTACTTCGTTGTTGCCCACTTCCACTATGTCATGGTGGCGGGTGCGGTATTCAGCATGAGTGCGGCCATTTATTTCTGGCTGCCCAAGTGGTGTGGCCGGATGTATAACGAAACCATGGGTAAGACCCATTTCTGGATTTCTTTCATCGGCTTCAACATCACCTTCTTCCCGCAGCATTTTGTTGGGCTGGCAGGTATGCCTCGCCGGATTCCGGATTACGCTCTGCAGTTTGCTGACTTCAACATGATGTCCAGCATCGGCGCGTTTATTTATGGCGCTTCGCAGATTCTGTTCCTGTACAACGTGATAGCGACCATCGTGGCCGGCAAGCCGGTATCGGACGAAAAAGTCTGGGAAGGCGCAGAGGGTCTGGAGTGGACTATTCCCACCCCCGCGCCCTACCACACCTTTGAAACACCGCCGAAGATTGACCCGGCACACGCGCACTCCTGAGGGCTGGCCATTACATGATCCGACTCAGCGCCAACCCTGCCATCGATACCGCCATCAAGCTGGTGACGGTAGCGGTGGCTATGTTTGCCTTTGTATTCGTGGTCATGGTGCCGCTGTATAACGTGTTGTGTGATGCCCTGGGTATCAACGGTAAGACCAGTGGTGAACGCTATACCGCTGTGCAGGCGAGGGTGGACGAGTCGAGGGTTGTTACGGTGCAATTCGTGGCAACCAATAACGAAGGTATGCCCTGGGAGTTTGTGCCTGGCGTCAACATGATGAAGGTTAATCCAGGTGCTGTGAACGACACGGTTTTCTACGCTCACAATCCCCTGCCAAAGGCTATGGTGGCGCAGGCTATCCCCAGTATTTCACCGGCACGGGCGGCGCAGTATTTCCATAAAACCGAATGCTTCTGCTTTAACCAGCAGCCGCTGGACGGGCGCAGCGAGGCAAATATGCCACTGCAGTTTATTGTGGACCAGGATCTGCCGCGGGACATCCATACCATTACCCTGTCCTACACAATTTTTGATGTAACAGATATGGCCGGTGGCGCAGTAGCCACCCGCTGATGCGCTGCCAGGTGGGTATTAACCCCATGGGCCAGCGTTACCTAAACGGAGAAAAGAAATGACAAGTCAGACTTCCACAGAGTACGAAAAGTATTACGTACCAGAGAAGAGCAAGTTAGCCATTTGCGCGACGATTGGCCTTATCCTGAGCATTTATGGTGCCGCCAGCATTATGAATGACATGACTTTTGGTGAACCCGGCAAGGCCACGCACTCCTGGACTATCTTCATGCTGGGGATGTTTTTCTTTGCGGCCACGCTGTTTAGCTGGTTCCGGATCACTATCAAGGAAAACATCGCCGGAATGAACAGCGCCCAGCTGAAAAAGTCTTATGTGCTCGGCATGTTCTGGTTCATTTTTTCGGAAGTGATGTTTTTCTTTGCCTTCTTTGGCACGCTGTTTTACGTGCGCGTCCTGGTAGGCCCCTGGTTGGGGGGCGAGGGCGAGGGCGGACGCATGAACGGTCTGCTGTGGGAAGGCTTCACTTTTAGCTGGCCGATGATGCAGACGCCGCAGGAAGCTGTTGGCGGTGCTGCCACCCAGCTGATCGCTAACAACGGCTCGTTTACCAGCCCGAATACCAATCTGTCCTTCTCCAGCGCGCATGCCTGGTGGGCCTGGTTGCCGCTGTGGAACACCCTCGTGCTGCTGACCTCCAGCCTCACCTGTCATTTTGCGCACATGGGCATTCTGGCCGGTAACAGGAAGAAGTTTAATTTCTGGCTGACTGTCACCGTTGCCCTGGGCGTGATCTTCCTGATTCTGCAGTACATGGAATATCACGAGGCATATGTAGAATACGGTCTGACCCTGAATGCCGGTATTTACGGTTCAACTTTCTTTATGTTGACCGGCTTTCATGGCTTTCACGTGTTCATGGGCATGACCATGCTGCTGATCCAGTTGTTGCGTTCGGTGTTTGGCGGCCAGTTTACCGCTGATGATCACTTTGGCTTTGAGGCCTCGAGCTGGTACTGGCACTTTGTGGACGTGGTCTGGGTATTCCTGTTCCTGTTCGTTTACATTCTTTAGGAACAGCTATTCGGCTGGAGATTCCTGGTTGCTGCGGGTCCCCGGACCCGCATCCCAGGGAGTTCGCTGGCCCAGCTGGCCAGTGGCAACGCCGTATGCGATGACCGCCAGCAGGCTCGCGGCCAGTGCCACCCTGACACCCAGGGAATGCATTGTTCGCTTCTGGGTTTTGTCTCCCTGGTCCTTCATCAGGAAGTAGAACCCGCTTCCCAGGCTGGCAACCAGTGCCACCATCAACAGTACAATCACAGTTTTTAACAATGGATATCTCCTTGGTAATGCCAGCGCAGTATAAACCAGCAGCGGCGGTTTTGGTTTGGGAAAGCTAGACGCGACTGGCCCTACTGAGGGCTTTCGGCTCTATCCGGAGTGGCGAACCACATTATTTGTCGCCCTGCTGGTACCGCTGATGACGGGGCTGGGGTTCTGGCAGCTGCAGCGGGCCGAGGAAAAGACAGCGCTGGCGGCGTCTTTCGAGCAAAAGCAGGTTGCGCCCCCTGCCCCACTGGTATCGGTATGGGATATGTCTGCGTCGGCTCTGGCCTACCTGCCGGTGACATTCAGTGGGCGGTTTCTGGCGGAGGAATACTTCCTGCTCGACAACCGTATCTTCAAGGGGCGATTCGGCTACGAGGTGTTGGGCGTATTCGAACTGGAGGGGACAGACCAACTGGTACTGGTTAATCGCGGCTGGCTGGCGGCAGACCCTGCGCGTCTGGTGCAGCCTGAGGTTCCTCCGGTAGTGGGGACGGTTACTGTTTCAGGGCAGGTCTATGTGGCACCTGGAGCGCCCTACTTGCTGGCTGAGCAGGAGCTGTCGCCCGGATGGCCAAAACTGGTCCAGGCGCTGGAGATGGATATACTGGTGCCACCCCTGCAGGCGATCAGCGGCAGACGGGTATTTTCCTATCCGGTGCGGATAAATGCTGACGCGCCCGGTGCTTTGGGGGTGGACTGGCAGGTGGTGAATATCAGCCCGGCTAAACATCGCGGTTATGCTGTGCAGTGGTTTTGCATGGCCGCGGTATTACTGATTTTTTATGTTCTGCGCAGCTGTAATATCTGGCAGCTGCTCAGGCCTTCCAGGAGAACCCGGATCTAAATGGACCCAAACACGACAGGCACCGATCCCCAGCAAGCGGTGGTGCGCAATAACCGGATGGTGCTGCTGTTAATCGCCGGTATCCCGGTCACGATAATACTCGCCGCAACCTGGCTGTGGTTCTTTGTGGCTCGTGGTGACCTGGACCTGGTGGGTATGCTGGGTACTGCCAATCGGGGTAGCCTGGTACGACCGCCGCGTGAGCTGCCGGCCACCGCCCTGCTGGAGCAGGACGGCGCTGTTTTCAGCTATCTGGAGCAGGACCACAGGTGGACAATGCTGGTAGCGGTTCCCGCCGGGGCTTGTGATAGCCGCTGTGAGCAAAGCCTGTACTTTACTCGCCAGATTCACCAGGCCCTGGGCAAGGAGTTCAACCGGGTGCGGCGTATTTCCCTGGGCGAAGCGCCAGTGGCAGACATGGCCATGACCGCGACGGAGCTCAGTGACGGGCACCCTGCCCCCACTGATTTTGCCAGCTATCTCGATCGGGAGCAGCGCGACCTGACGGCTCTTATTGGCCCCAAGGGTACCTATCAGGCAATGCTTTCCGAGTATGTGAGCGATCACTCCGTTTGGTATCTGGTGGATCCGGCCGGGTGGATCATGATGTCTTACCACGAGGCATATCCTATAAAGATGTGAT
>Ga0102812_10003325_pt1 | contig 10555 bp, 7 predicted proteins | sample ColrivemetaGS713_FD_79334 | JGI IMG/M metagenome (GOLD analysis project Ga0102812, IMG submission 79334) | Estuarine microbial communities from the Columbia River estuary - Flood tide ETM metaG S.713 | ecosystem: Environmental > Aquatic > Marine > Intertidal zone > Estuary | place: USA: Columbia...
CAATTGGTTTGATTTAAAAAACCTGAATCTAACGTAAAAAGTAATTATATCTGGATATTCTAACCGCCATATTGACCGCCACACATACATTAAAACACAAAAAGCTGAATAAACTATTGATTTTAACACCAATACATATTCAGCTTTTTATAATGTTGTGGAGCTAGCCGGATTCGAACCGGCGACCCCTTGACTGCCAGTCAAGTACTCTAGCCAACTGAGCTATAGCCCCTTTCAACCACCGAAGCTAACTTTAGCAAAGGCAGTTTTATTCTTCGACCACCTAATTAATTTTAAGATGGTACTTTTTAATTGATCGTATCTTTTTACGATCTTATGCTTTTATTAAATTTTTGAATTCAAACCCCAGCGACTCTCCCGATTTTACATCGGGATACTCTAGCCAACTGAGCTATAGCCCCTTTTTTATTAATTACGAATTACGAATCTAAATTCGTAATTCGTAATTAAACATTTAAACCTATGCCTTCTGATTTTACTCAGCGGCTGTAAATTTAAACCTTTATTTCAATTCTTCAAAGAATTAATCTACCCATTCGGCAACAAATAAATTTGTATCCCGAGTGCCGTTGTTATTTCTGTTAGAAGCAAAAATAAGGTATTTTCCGTTTGGAGAAAACATTGGGAAAGCTTCAAATTGCTCACCGAAGGTAATCTGCTCCAAACCTGTTCCATCTACGTTGATCATGAACAGATTGAAAGGAAATCCTCTTTTCGACTTATGTTTAGAACTGAATATTATTTTTTCTCCTGATGGGTGGAAAAATGGAGCCCAGTTGGCATTTCCAAGATCCGTAACCTTCTTTAAGTCACTTCCATCTATATTACAGATATACAATTCCATATCACTTGGTTCAACCAGATCCTCAGCCAATAGTCCTTTGTATTTGGCTATTTCTTCCTTTGTCTTTGGTCTTGAAGCTCTGAAAAGCAATTTCGTACCATCCGGTGAGAAAAATGCACCTCCATCATAACCTAAACCATCCGTTACCTGATTAACATCAGATCCATCCAGTTTCATTGTATACAATTCAAGATCCCCAGATCTCGTAGATGTAAAAACGATCAAATCCCCTTTAGGAGAAACCGTTGGTTCAGCATCATAACCAGGTGTATCTGTCAACTGTGATACAATATTCCCTTTCAAATCAGCCACGAAAATATCAAAATCAGCATAAATTGGCCAAACATACCTGCCATGTTCCCTATTTGGTTCCGGTGGACAAGCTTCTCCTCCCAAATGTGTGGAAGAATAAACGATCAGGCTATCCCCTGGTAGAAAATAACTACAAGTCGTTCTACCTTTTCCTGTACTGATCAAATCAGGAATACTCGTGGAATCTCCAAGTCCAGCCATAGCATCCATATAATAGATCTGGTCACATTCAACTCCCCATTTCGGATTTTTTACCTGAAAAACCAACTTTGTGTTATCAAAACTCCAATATGCTTCAGCATTATCTCCACCAAAGGTTAATTGTCTAACATTCTTAAAATGTTTTTCTCCATCCAGGATCAAAGCGTCTGATATATTGGCATTAACTGCATCATGACTGTGTCCGTCATGATCATGTCCGTGCGCCTCTTCTGAATTTTCATGATCATGGCCATGATCTGTCTTTGCATTGTCTTTACAAGAAACAAACATCGCCATCGCTACAAATAATAATAAAATGTACTTCATATCAATTTTTTACTTTTATTTTGCAAAAGTATTTTAAAATCTAACAACACAAAATTAATTAATATGTTTTCAAAGTCAATTCCTGTCTTTTCCGTACTTCTTTTCGTTTTAATCATGTACTCATGTGCGGAAACTAAAAAAGACGACAATGTAAAAGTGGAAGAAGTCACTAACGAAATTGTTGATTCAACCATAAACACAGGTGAAGAAATTAGGTATTCTGTCAGTCTGGGCATCATGCCTGACATGAACTATGAAGGTGAAGGTATGCTGATCGGTTTAGTAAATAAAGAAGCTGTCGGTGAAATAGCAGGTCTTATTAAGGGGGACGTCCTGGTTGACATGGACGGTTATAAAATTGTAAATCTGTTTACATACACAAAAGCGCTTAGCCAATACAAAGAAGGGGATGCCGCTAAGATCACAATTAAAAGAGAAGATCAGTTAATGGTCCTGGAAGCTCAATTCTAAGTTTTGATCCAATATATCTTGCTTAAAGCAAAATATTAGGAACTAAATAGGCAATGTGGATAAGTAAAATGATCCTGTTGCCTATTTTTTTTTAATACTACATTGGATCTACATCCACAATGATTCGAACCGGAGAATAGGCTTTTTCAGAAAGTGTTTTGTTTTTAGATGCCAAAACAAATGATTTGATCTTGGAAACCATATCGTTTGATTTTTCCATTTTGATCAATATATGTTGTTGATATTGTCCCCTGATCCTTGCTATGCCCGGAACGGCAGGTCCCAGAACCCGTTTCCCCAGTTTTTGTTTGAGTTCAGCACCCAAATAAACCGCAGCACGATAAACCAATTTTGGATCCCGGTGCAATAATTTAATATCGATCAGTCTGCTGAAAGGGGGATAATTAAATTGTTTCCTTTCCTTCATTTCACGCATTACGAAAGTTTCAAAATCATTGGTCAAAACATCTTTGAGGATGGGATGTTCAACCAGGCTGGTCTGTATGATCACCTTACCTTGTTTTTGTCTTCTTCCTGCCCTGCCTCCTACCTGTAACATCAATTGAAAAGCCCGTTCCCCTGACCTGAAATCCGGAAATTGTATCAGACGGTCTGCATCAAGGATGCCCACTAAACCTATTCTATCAAAATCCAGGCCCTTAGTGATCATTTGGGTACCGATCAGGATGTCTGTTTTACCCTGTTCGAAATCCAACAGGATCTGATCGATCGCATTCTTGGTTCCGGCTGTATCCAGATCCATCCGCGCAATATTTGCCTCGGGCAATAACTTCTTTAATTCGTCTTCAACCTTCTCGGTCCCTAGCCCCAGATCAAATAAACCAACTGTACCACACTGAGGACATGATGTAGGCACACTTGCTCTTGAACTACAATAATGACATCTCAATTCTTTAAATACCTTATGGTAGGTCATGCTGATATCACAATTCTTGCAACCGCTGTTCCAGCCACAGGCATTGCAAATCAAAGTAGGCGAATAACCCCGCCTGTTCTGGAATAACAATACCTGCTCATTTTCATTCAGCACCGTTTGAATTTGAGTGATCAGTCTTACCGTATAATGAAAACTGTTGGGAATCAGATTGGACTTTACCGATGTATTGACAATTTCAATTTCAGGCAAAGAAACCTCACCAAAACGCTGATTTAGCTGAATATATGTGTACTTGCCCATTCTGGCATTATAAAAACTTTCGAGGGAAGGGGTGGCTGAGCCCATGATGACTTTAGCCTGATATTTGCTGGCCATGAATGCGGCAACATCACGGGCGTTGTATCTGGGATTCGGGCTGTTTTGTTTAAAGCTTGAATCATGTTCCTCGTCGACTATTATTAATTTCAGATTCCGGAAAGGTAAAAACAAACTGGACCTGGCTCCGATGATAACCGGATGACCCTGATAACAGGCATTCCATATCTCTACTCTTTTATGACCGCTCAATTTACTGTGAAAGACCATCACCTCATCTCCGAAAACCCGGTTTAACCTATGTACGATCTGGGAAGTCAAACCAATTTCCGGCAACAGATATAATACCTGACCACCCGATTCAATTGTGTTTTTTATGAATTCCTGATAGATCCTTGTCTTTCCACTTCCAGTCACGCCATGGAGCAATGCATGATGACTTTCTTTAAACCCAACCTCAATTTCATCGATAGTTTGCTGCTGAATGACAGATACCGGATCCAGTTTCTCAACTTTACCCTCATAACTTTCTATTCGACTGATCTGCTTTTTGAATAATTCGACAATCCCTTTTTTCTCAAGCGCTTTGAGTACGGTTCCGTCTACGTCAGCCATTTCATTGAGCTGTTTTCGCTCAACCGATTTGTGCTTTTTTTGCAATTGTATCAAAGATAAAATAGCCCTGTGTTGTTTTTCAGAACGGGCGGTAAGTTCAAACGCCCGTTCCCAGTCAATTTCGCCTTCGCTATATTCAGGGGTGAACTTTACATATGAAGCAATTTTTTCTTTATAACTCTCCAGCAATAACTCCTTCGTCCAGACCAATCGCTTGTCTAATAAGCGTTTAATCACTGGGTAAACCGTTTTTTTATCCAAAATTTCCCGAATCGTTTCAATCTTCAGCTCCTTTTGCATCTCAAGGGCCTCTATCACCAGATATTCATCATCACTCATATCAAGATGCTCCCAGGCAATACCTTCCTCCATGACCACGATCGTTTCACTCGACAATTTCAACCCACCAGGAAGAGCCACGTTCATTACTTCACCCAGGGTACAGAGATAATAATCTGACATCCATTGCCAGAGTTCAAATTGATCTGCCGTGATGATCGGCTCGCTATCCAAAACACTCAGAATATTCCGGGTACTGTATTCCGGTTCGTGATCCGGATCCATTAGCTCAACCACCAGCCCCGCATATAATTTATTGCGCAACGGAACTTCCACCCGAATTCCGAATTTCACTTCATCCACTAAATTATCAGGCACACTGAAGGTATAATTCTTCGGCAATGCCAATGGCAAAACAACTTTAATGTATTTTATATGTTGATCAGGTTTTTTCAAAAAATATTTCTAAATGCTTTTCTCAATTTTTACAGATCATTCCTGTTAATGGCCAAAGTATAATTTTTTATGCAATGCTCAAAATATCAATACCCTTCTACATCATCAAAACTCCTGGGGTCCCCTGCCCCGTCTAACCATCCCTTTTCATTAACTAAGATGGCTTTTACAAGACCTATTCTGTCTACAACCTCAACCTTATGTCCAAGGCTTTCCAATTGTTGAATGATTTCAGGATCAAAACCATTTGCTTCCATTTGAATTTTATCCGGCAACCACTGGTGATGAAACCTGGGCGCTTTTACAGCATCAGCTACCGTTAATCCCTGTTCCGCAACTTGTAAAAACACTTGAAGTACACTGGTTATTATTTGCGAACCACCCGGACTGCCAAGCACTAAAAACAGCTCACTATTCCTTTCAAATATAGTGGGGGTCATACTGCTGAGCATTCTTTTACCCGGTTCTATAGCATTCGCCTTCCCCCCAACGAGACCAAATTGATTTGCCGTACCCGGTTTAATGCTGAAATCATCCATTTCATTATTCAGAAAAAAGCCGCAACCATCAACCATGACCTTTGAACCATAATTTGAATTCAAGGTAGTCGTCGCAGATACTGCCATACCATCGGCATCAACAATACTGGTATGTGTTGTTTCCATACTTTCCTGCATCCGTTCGAATTCGCCCGCTTTGACTGCTCTGCTTGGGCTAGCTGCTTGAGGATCAAAATCAGCCATTTTATGTTTCAGATAAACGGAGTCCAGCAGTTGTTCAACCGGCACCGGGTAAAAATCTATATCTCCCATGTGACTGGCTCTGTCTGCGTAGGCTCTTTTTTCTACTTCTGTCAAAAGATGAATGGATTCAACACTATGCAGATCTTTGCTTTTAAGATCAAAACCTGCTAACATTTTCAATAGCTGTCCCAAAACGATCCCGCCACTGGAAGGCGGCGGCATCGAAATCATTGTATATTCATTATAATCAACTTTAACCGGCTCCCTCCAAACTGCATTATACTTCCGCAGATCTTCCTGCCGGAGAATACCACCATGCGCCCGCATCTGACTATCTATTTTTTCTGCCACCCAGCCCTTGTAGAAACCACCAATCCCATTTTCTCTGATCGCCATAAGTGTTTTTGCAAGATCGGACTGAATGAGCTGATCATTCAATTTCCATTCCTCATCTTTTAAAAAAGGAATTGTATGATCATTGTATTTATCAAAATCACTTTTGTATTTGTTGAGTCGTCTTGCCTGATCCGAATTGATCTGGTATCCGTTTTCGGCGAGTTTAATTGCGGGATCCATCAATACTGAAAAATCCTTTATTTTACCAAATTTTCTCCATGCCTTAATCATTCCAGCTACAGATCCCGGTACGCCAACAGATAGTTGACCGTACAGGCTCAATGAATCAATCACTTCAGATGCTTCATCCTGATACATCTTCTCATAAGCAGCTTCCGGGGCTTTTTCCCTGTAATCCAGGGCAAATGACTTGCCATCAGGTTGACGGATAACCATAAAACCACCACCGCCTATATTTCCTGCCCGGGGATATACAACCGCTAAGGCAAACTGAGTTGCTACCATCGCATCAATGGCATTACCGCCCATTTTCATAATATTCACCCCAATTTCAGACGCGAGGGGATGAGCTGAGACAACCATTCCATTTTCAGAGGAGGAGGCAATATCAATTGGATAAGGCTCAGATTTTTGCTGTTTGCAGGAATAGATTAGCAGACTGGCCAATAAAATTACCTTAAATGAAGATGTTAATTTGAATTGAATAAATTTTGGCATGAATGGCTCTGATTAATGTTGAATTTGTATCAATAATCTTCAACAAATTTCAAAAAATATTTTTGCTTATTGGGATTTATCCAGATGATTTTATAGAATAAGTAATTTTCAACGTTTAGCCTTTCACAAAGACATAACTTAAATTTTTACCCCAAATCAATACTTTTAACTTACTTTACTAAAATTGCATCCTTTACATATTAAATATTTATTATATATTTGAAGTATAAAATTTAGACATGAATTTCAACTGGAAGATTTTAACTGCAGCTTTCTTATTTTTTTTCCTATTTACAGGACATTCCATAGGGCAGGACAGAAAATTTGTAAATGAATTTTTGAATCTGGGCATAGGTGCGAGATCTCAGGGAATGATGGGCGCAGTAAGTGCGAGTGTAAATGACATAACTGCCGGATACTGGAATCCTGCCGGTTTAACTGAAATTGATGCCAATTTTCAATTCGGTGCCATGCATGCGGAATGGTTTGCAGGAATAGCTCAATTTGATTTCCTGGGTTTTGGTAAAAAACTGGGAAAGAAAAACAACGCTTTTGCAGGTATATCACTGATCAGAATGGGGGTGGATCAAATTCCCAATACTTTCAACCTCATAGGTCCGGATGGCAGGATCAATTATGACAATGTAACTGAGTTCTCCGCATCCGACTATGCTTTGTTCTTATCCTATGGGCATAAATTGAACGACAATTTTCAATTGGGTGGAAATATTAAAATTCTCAACAGGAACATTGGTCAATTCGGTAGTGCGTGGGGATTTGGATTTGACCTTGGGAGTAAATTCATTTTTGGCAATTTTCAATTGGGAATAGTGGCACGTGATATTCCTTCCACTTTCACTTCCTGGAGCTTCAATTATACCCAGGAAGAAAAAGAAATCCTTTTTGCAACGGGTAACGAAATACCTAAAAGCACAACAGAAGTTGCCCTACCCCAAGTCATTGTTGGTATTTCCTATTCAGGAGGAGCAAAACAAGGGAAGAATGGTTTCCATTATCTTGCAGAATTTGACATAAACATTTCAAATAATTCAACCGTATACAAACTGATCCAGACAGAAACGGTGGATGTCTCTCCTGCTTTTGGGGTTGAGCTGGGATATAACCATCTGGCTTATGTAAGGGCTGGCGTTGGAAATCTTCAAAATCTATCCGACGTACCAGGTGAAATCAGTGGATTTAACATTCAGCCAAATATCGGTCTCGGACTGGCTCTGGGGCGATTTAAAATTGACTATGCACTGGCAAACGTAGGACACATCGGAATTGCAGAGTTTTCACACATCTTTTCCCTACAGATGGATCTGAAAAGCGGAGGCAGATAGCTATCAAACTATCCCATCTTGCAGATGAGCATGTTTCTTTGTCTTTCTTTTCAAATAATAGAAAAAGACAAATTAAATATCTTCCAATTCATATGTTTTTATAACCTTGAGGTTTTCATCCAGGACTTGAAAAGCTGTCTCAGATTGTTCTACGCCATTGATCAGCATATCAATTGTATAATCAACTTTATAGACAACATTTTCCGGATAATTGTTTCTAAGAATATTTTGTGTCAGCAAAGAATCTATTCTTGTTAATTCATCCATGTCTTTTTGTTCAATCTCCATGCGGTATTTTAGATTCGTAACCCCATCTCTCGCATTTTGCGCTAAAAGAGAATCATCATTCTTATCATATTTTGCAACTTTTCTCTCCAGCTTTGCAATCGTTTTTGCTCGTAATTCATTATTTTTCTTGATGCGATCAATATTTAACCTGCAATGTTCCCTTCTGAGCGAATCAACAAGTCGTTCAGTGGCCAGTTCCTCTTTATTAATTGTAAATGCATTGAATCTTAATTCTTTTCCATTTGAACTATAAAAATCAACATAGGCCGTCTTGATATTTTTTTCAACTAAAACAACATGTTCATTTGGTCCGCAGGAGATTATAAAGTTCAGGCAAATTAGCAGTATAAAAGGAATTAGTGTTTTCATCAATTTGTATTTAACTCCAAATGTATTGGTTCATAAATACAAGATGAAAAAATGAGGGATTTATCTGCGTAATTAATTTTTAAAAACATAAAAACGATCTTGCTCCTTAAAATAACATCGTGGGCATAGCAATTCAATTATCTTTGATCAATTGCAGTATACATTTATGCAGAGGTGCTTTTTCAGCAGGAAATTAAACGAAAAAATTAAGTAATTTTACAAATTATGAATTCAAAGTTATTATGCTTGCGAGATAAATGACAGCACAAAAAAAAATGCTGGTTTACAAAATTGAAACCAATAAAACACTTTGATGCCTGAATCTGATCAAATAAAATAGAATGACATTACATCCAAAAATCGTAGCGGATCAGGACATTCCTTATTTGAAAGGAATATTAGAACCTTTTGCACATGTGGAATATTTCAAGGGTTCAAAAATTCAACGAAAGCACCTATTGGATGCAGAGGTTTTGATCATTAGAACCCGAACGATTTGCGATAAAAACCTTTTGGATGGCACGAACATTAAGCTTATTTGTTCTGCAACGATCGGAATGGATCACATCGATAAAAACTATTGTGATCAGCAAGGAATCCAATACAATAATGCTCCCGGTTGCAATTCAGGTTCGGTTATGCAATATGTTGTATCTGCCCTTGTAAGTTTATCAATTAAATACAATTTTGATCTTTCTAAAAAAACGATAGGAATTATTGGATATGGTAATGTTGGATCAAAAGTAGCTGCTTTAGCTTCTGCATTAGGGATGAAAGTACTTGTTAATGATCCCCCATTGCAAAGGTCGGGTTTTGATTTCGATTTTGTTTCATTAGAAAAAATACAAAAAGAAGCCGACATCCTGAGCTTTCATGTTCCTTTGAATAGAGAAGGGATAGATAACACATTTCATATGGTGTGCTCAAAATTTTTTAAGTCCCTGAGCCCACAATGTTTCATTATTAATAGTTCTCGCGGAGAGGTGATGGATAATAAAGCGTTGAAAGAAGCACTTTTAAATAAACAAATAAAAGGTGCTGTACTTGATGTCTGGGAAAATGAACCTGATATAGATATAGAATTACTTCAATCAGTCGATTTTGGGACAGCTCATATTGCTGGGTATTCTGTAGAAGGAAAAGCGAATGGTACAGCTAGTTGTATCCGGACAATAAGTAAATATTTCAAAATCGACCTACCAGAATATTATCCTCAAAATTTACCGGAGCCCCAAGGTTCTGATATTTATATAGATAATACGATCTACGCAGATGTGGAAATTATTAAAAATCTAATACTGAATAGTTATAATATTTTATCTGATCACGTCTGTCTATTGCAAGAACCTGTTAATTTTGAAGAATTACGTAGCAATTATAAGCCCAGAAGGGAATTTAATTTTTATCATCCAATTTTAAAATTCGAAAATAAGAATCTTGAATATATTATACATTCACTTGGTTTTCAATAATATATTAATTACATATAATTTATATATTAAACTATTAAAAAGAACATTTTTACTTAAAACCGCCTGATATCAGTAAATACTATTGTGGAAAAACCGGATAAAGTGAACACCCTTCTCCGATTTAAACTGAACACCCTCACCGGAGCAAATTGAACACCCCTTATTGTCACTTTTTGAAGCATGCCTATTCATGCTGATAATTGATTCAAAAATAGTTAAAAATTCTCAGTTTTCCGCACCCTTTTTTACGCATGGATTCTCCTTTGAGTTCTCAATCTCTGATTGACCCATTGCAGATTGGGAATCCTGTGTGCCTGGTGGATCAGGCGGTCCAAAATGGCATCTGCAATGGTCTTTTCTCCAATAATGTCATACCACTTATTGACCGGCAATTGAGAAGTGATTATTACTGATGCCTTGTTGTGCCTGGTCTCGATGATTTCCATCAAAGTCGTGCGGTTTTGATTGTCCAATGCCTGTAAGCCAAAGTCATCAATGATGATCAGATGCTGGCGTTCTAACTTGGC
>Ga0102812_10003326_pt1 | contig 10554 bp, 8 predicted proteins | sample ColrivemetaGS713_FD_79334 | JGI IMG/M metagenome (GOLD analysis project Ga0102812, IMG submission 79334) | Estuarine microbial communities from the Columbia River estuary - Flood tide ETM metaG S.713 | ecosystem: Environmental > Aquatic > Marine > Intertidal zone > Estuary | place: USA: Columbia...
TAGGAAGATCAGCTACTTTAGGTGATTATACCTCATTTAAAGGAAATATATTGGCTTTAACATCTATTACTATGAATCCTTATGCAACTGCAGAAGGTAGAATGCTTGCCAGAAATGGAGCTGTAGTAATGACTCACACTAATATTATAGAAAAACCTTAATTCATAAAAAATGAAAAATAAATTAAATTTAAATAAGGGATCGCGTTTTGCGTGGTCCCTAAAACAATCCTTGAAAGGCCTAATTGTAGGCACATTGATTATAGCAGGGATTGAATCTCCGCTTCAAGCACAAGAAGTAGAATACTCGAAACCTTCTTGGTACTTTGGTTTAGCTGGTGGTGCAAACTTTAATTTTTATGAAGGTTCAACACAACAGTTGAATGAAGCTTTCACGCCTGCAACTACTTTTCATAAAGGTACAGGTATCGGGTTGTTCCTTGCTCCTAGCATAGAATTTCACAAACCTGGTACAAAATTCGGGTTTATTTTACAAGGTGGATTAGACAGTCGTAAAGGTGATTTTGATCAACAATTTACAGATTGTAATTGTCCTGCAGACTTGTCGACCGACTTAAGTTATATTACTGTAGAACCAAGTTTGCGTTTTGCGCCAACTAAAGGTAATTTCTATTTATATGGTGGACCACGTTTTGCTTTCAATCAAAACAAAGCATTTACTTATAAGCAGGGAATAAACCCAGATTTTCCTAATCAGGTTGCGCCAGCTGATGTAAACGGAGATTTTAGCAATATAGAAAAAACTATTATCTCTGCACAAATTGGTGCAGGATATGATATTCCTTTGTCTAAAACGAGTAGCAAAACACAATTAATGCTTTCTCCTTTTGTAGCTTTTCATCCCTATTTTGGACAAAATTCACGTTCCATAGAAACCTGGAATCTTACCACTGTAAGAGCTGGAGTTGTTCTTAAACTTGGAGCTGGTCATAAAATTTCCATTCAAGAAGAAGAGGAAGTTGCCTTCGTGACTCCTGAAACCGAATTTACGGTTATCTCACCTTTGAACGTTCCTGGAAAACTTAGAGTAACAGAAACATTCCCATTGCGTAACTATATTTATTTCGATGAAAAATCTACAGACATCTCAAAACGTTATGTACTACTGAGTAAAGATGAGGTAAAAAACTTTAAAGAAGATCAGGTTGAAATATTTGCTCCTAAAACAGAATTGGCAGGTCGTTCAAAACGTGAAATGACTGTTTATTATAATATCCTAAATATTCTCGGTGACCGTATGGGGAAAAACCCTAACGCAACGATTACCTTAGTTGGATCATCAGAAAATGGTCCTGCAGAAGGAAAATTAATGGCAGAATCTGTTAAGAAATATTTGGTTGATGTATTCGCTATAGATGCCAAAAGAATTGCAATTGAAGGTAGAAACAAACCAAAAATTGCACCAGAGCAAGGAGTAGGATCAAGTGATTTAGTTTTTCAACGAGAAGGCGATCGCAGAGTTTCTGTTGAAAGTAATTCTCCAGCCTTATTAATGTCTTTCCAAAGTGGACCAGATGCTCCTTTAAAACCAGTAAAAATTATTATTGTACCAGAAGCGCCTATTGAAAGTTATGTTACTTTTAAAGTTGACGGTGCAGATGAAGCATTTAGTACCTGGAAAATGGAACTTACAGATAAAGACGGAACAGTACAAAATTTCGGTCCATACACAAAAGAAGAAGTACGTATGTCTGGAAACACTATTTTAGGAACAAATGCTGAAGGAGAATATAAAGTAAAAATGATTGGCACAAACAAAATCGGTGATACTGTAACGAAAATATCAACTGTTAATATTGTAGCATGGACACCATCTGCAATTGAAGAAGGAATGAGATTCAGTATTATTTACGAATTTGATGATGCAAAAGCTATCGCGATGTACAACAAATACCTTTCAGAAGTTGTAGCTCCTAAAATTCCTGCTAACGCAAAAGTCATTATTCACGGACATACTGATGTTATAGGTGAGGAAGCTTATAACCAAACATTGTCTGTTAAAAGAGCAAATGATGTTAAAACTACTTTACAAAACAGTGTGTCTAAATTAGGGACAACAGGTGTTTCGTTTGAAGTAAACGGAATGGGTGAAAATGAAGATGCGGCGCCTTTTAGAAATAAACTTCCAGAAGAAAGATCTTATAACCGTACGGTTATTATTGACGTTGTTACACAAAAGTAAAATCTATAAATTATTATAGAAGTTTATTTATAATAAAAAGGATAGGATTTAAACCCTATCCTTTTTTTAATATGTGAATTTTATACATCTTTCTTGTAAGGATGTAACATATTACTGGCCTTTAAATCGCAATTTTACATTGAAATTAGACATAAATATTCTTTATGAAATATTTAAATTTATTTCAAGCAATTAGTTAAAACACGTAAAAATGAAAACAATAAAATTTATAGCATTCGGATTAATTTTTTTTCTATTTAGCTCAACACAAGCACAGGTTTCTGTAAATGTGCAATTAGGAAGTCCACCTTCCTGGGGTCCTTCAGGGTATTCGGATGTAGAATACTATTATTTACCGGATGTACAAACATATTACGATGTAAGAGCATCTCAATTTATTTATCGTAGCAATGCCAAATGGCACAGATCTAGCTATTTGCCTAAGCAGCATAGAAATTATAACTTACATAACGGTTATAAAGTAGTTTTAACTGATTATCATGGAAATAGTCCTTATACCCATTTCAAAACTCATAAAGCAAAATATTATAAAGGTTATAAAGGAAAACCACAAAAATCAATAGCTTATAAAAACAATAATCAGAAAAAAAGTAAAGGAAAAAAAGGTAATGGGCATGGACATAAATAATGCCGAATTAAATAATTTTAAAATATAGAGTTTAGTTAGTTTGTAATTAGTTTATTAAAAGTATCAAAGGTTTAAACCCTTGATACTTTTTTTAATATATACCTTTTCATAATGACCCTTTTAAACTTAATTTTTATTAATACTAAAATATGCTTACTATCTTTGTTGTTGTATTAATCGAAATAAATTAAATCTTGTATAAAATAAAAGAAGTCCGAAATAATTCTAAAGAAATTACGTGTATCGAAATTGAAAATCCAAAGAAATCAAGTTATGCCAAAATTTATTTAAAATTAGGGGCTAGTTTGCAGGAACTAAAACTTAAAGGACAAACAGTTATTGAAGATTTACATCCATTAACTTATAATAACACCTATACCTCTTCAATTTTGTTTCCATTTGCAAACAGAATAAAAGATGGGGCTTATTCTTTTGACGGCAACTCATTTAAATTCGAAATAAATGAAAAAGGCAATAACAACGCACTTCATGGTTTAGTTTTTAACAAAACATTTCAAATAATAGCGCAAGAAACATCTGAGGATTTTGCATCAGTCAAATTGTTATATATAGAAGAAAATGAATCTTTAGGTTTTCCTTACACCTACTCTATTCAAGTTGAATACACACTAAAAGTAGACGCTTTAGATATAAATGTTTTAGTCACAAATACCGACACAAAAACATTTCCTTTTACAATAGGCTGGCACCCTTATTTTAGCTGTAGTGACCTATTTAAAAGCACTGTAAACTTTGACAGTAATAAACAGATTACTTTTGACGAAAGAGGCATTACTAATGGTAGTATGGATATAAATAATGAATCTGGTTTTGAGGTAAAGGACAAACAGCTTGACGATTGTTTTATTTTGAATTCTGGAAAAACGCAATTTAATACTCCAGATTATTCACTTTTAATAAACGCATCTTCTAAAGAGAATTTTTTACAAATTTACACGCCTCTAAGAGCTAATACAATTGCTATAGAACCAACTACTGGCGTTTCAGATAGCTTTAATAATAAAATAGGTTTACAAACCTTAAAACCTAATGAGACTTACAATGTAACCTGGAATGTTAAATTGCTATAATTAGATAAATATTTTTCAATCTTACCACGATTTATACCAAAGAAAAAAGCTACCTATTTTTTAGTTAAGTAGCTTTTGATTTAATATTTTTTTATTAATATTTTATAGTAAAATAATTAATAATAAAATAAGGATAATGACACCCGATGAAATGTAAAGACCATTTCCTGAAGCTCTTACATCTTTTTTAATGGCGCGTACTTCTTTACGTAGTTCTTTTTTTTCTGCAGAACTTAAAGAAGATTTGTCTAAGTCTTTAATTTCTTCCAGACGATCCAACATGACCCGTACTTCAGCAGGCATTTCAGTTGGTGGTGGAGTTGTTGAATGTATTGGTGCATTTTCGGCAGCCACTAGTGTGCTTGGAAATGCTACTAATGATAGCGTAATTAACAACGAAAAGAATGTTTTTTTCATAATACCTTGGTTTTAAGATTATTTAATAGTTAAAGATACATGATAATTAATTTAACATGTTATATCTTTTTTCTAACCTTTTACATAATTTAAACTTTAAACAAAAAATTAAAAGTTAAATAATATCGGGTTTTTATCTTTTCGTACTTTTACAAAAGCAATAATATATAGATGCAAATTTTCGAAACTTCAGCAGTAGTTAAACCAAATGATTTAGACGAACTTAATCATGTAAATAATGTGAGGTATATAGAATGGGTGCAGAACATTGCGAAAGCACATTGGCTACACAGAGCATCCAAACAAATTATTAAAGATTATTATTGGGTCATGCTTTCTCATTTTATTGAATATAAAAGTGCAGCATTTTTAAACGACAAAATCAAGTTTAAAACCTATGTTGTAAAATCTGAAGGTGTGACTTCCGTTCGGATGGTAGAAATAAGTGATGCTAACAATAAATTACTGGCTAAATCTGAAACAACATGGTGTTTAATGAGTGCAAAGACAAATAAACCTGCAAGAATTACCTCAGAAATAATAGAATTATTCAGCTAAATATAGACTCACATACTTTATCATCTAAACAAAAGTTATATTTTTACTCAAATTCATTTATTTTTTATGAAACGTAGTTTGTATTTTGTTTTAACATTAGGGTTTTTAATGCTGTGGAGTTCGTGTAGAAAAGATTTTGAGTTTTCCCCAAACACGGGAAGCCTTGAATTCTCAAAAGACACCGTTTATTTAGATACCGTATTTACTAATATTGGTTCGAGTACTTACAATTTAAAAGTATATAACAGAAGTAATAAGGACATCTTAATTCCATCTATTAAACTCGCGTTAGGCAATGCTTCAAATTACAGGTTGAATGTTGATGGGATGGCTGGTAAAACGTTTCAAAATATTCATATTCTGGCCAAAGACAGTATTTATATTTTTGTAGAGAGCACCATAGACATCAACAATTATTCAGATCTTGATGGCAAATTTTTATACACCGATCAAATAGAATTTGATGCTGGTTCAAACATGCAAAAAGTAGAACTGGTCACACTGGTTCAAGATGCGATATTTATTTATCCTAGCAGAGATATGACCACCAAAGTTGTAGAAACTCTTAGTCTTAATGTTGGCGGAGAAATTATTGAAACCGAATTACAAGGTCGCGAATTATCGCCAGGCGAATTGACTTTTACAAATGTAAAACCCTATGTTATATACGGATTCGCAGCGGTACCAAACAACGAAACATTAACCATAAACGCAGGCGCTCGGGTATATTTTCATGACAATTCAGGTTTAATAGTTACCGAAGGCGCATCGTTGCACATTAACGGTGCTTTTAGTAATGACCAAGAATTATTAGAGAATGAAGTCATATTTGAAAGTGATCGTTTAGAACCCGATTTTTCTGAAACTCCCGGACAATGGGGCACTATTTGGTTCTTTGATGGCAGCATAGATAATACAATAAACTACACAACTATTAAAAATGCCACCGTTGGTGTTTTATGCGATGGCAATCCAGACTTAGCCACCGAAAAATTAAAAATTACTAATTCCCAGATATACAACTCCAGTAGTTTTGGTTTATTAGGTAGAAACACTTCCATTACAGCAGAAAATCTGGTAGTAAACAATAGCGGGCAATCATCGTTTGCGGGTACTTTCGGCGGAAAATACAATTTCACCCATTGTACACTTGCTAATTACTGGGATGGATCCAGAAGGCTTCCTGCTGTGCTATTAAACAATTTTGTTTTAGATGAAGAAAACAATGCCACAATAACTGATTTAACCGAAGCTAATTTTAATAACTGTATTATTTACGGAAACGATAATCCTGAAATTTTGGTAGATGAGATAGAAGATGCTGCCGTTTTTTTCAATTTTAAATTTACCAATTGTTTAATTCGTTTTCAAGACAACAACAATAATTTTACTGGCCCTAATTACGATTTAAATGACACCAATCATTATTTAGGAAACATCTTTAATAAAGACCCTAATTTTAAAGATGCTCGTAAAAACATGCTTATTATTGGCGAAAAATCTGAAGCTATAAACAAAGGATTGTCAAGTTTTGCAAGTCAAATTCCTTTTGATATTTTAAATGTAAATCGAACTGCTGCTCCCGACTTAGGAGCGTATCAACATATTGTATTTCCAGTTGAAGATTGATCATAAATTATAAAAAAACAACTACACTTTTAGAAATTAAGACTCCCTAAAAAAAATAAAAAGCCTATTTAAAAAAACCCTTACAGATTATTTATTTGTGTTTAATTTGCTAAATTAGGAGCATTGTGAATGCAACAAATCAATTTAATCCCTCCGACATATTTCAAGACAAGATATTTACCATTATTACTAACACTAAAATTAATAACAATGAGACTCACTTTACTTTTTTTAATTGCACTATTATTAGGCTCTCCTTATGAAACCAAAATTGAGAAATTGGAAATGTCTGCAGACAATCCTTTTAATGTAAAACTCAATGAACCTATTGATTATGCAAATGTTACTGCCAACCACGTAGAAGCTTATGTGCATGTAACAATTACCAATGCAGTGCTGGAATTAGAAAATATAAAAACCACAGATAACTTGAGTTTTGAAAATACCTTTGGAGCTTATGACAGAGTTGTAAATGATTTAGGAAAAGCATCAAACAATGCATTTATGCTGTATTGGGTATCAACCGATTCAATTACACGTGCTAAAGGAATAGCCGGTAATCAAAAAATAGACTCTTTGTTTACCGAATTTGGCTCTGATAATGCATTATATAAAACCTTTCAATCATACGCTAATTCAGAAGCAGGCAAAACCCTTAAAGGCAATAAAAAAACTCTTGTAAATAAGGTTTTAGATAATTTTAAACAATCTGGAGTAAATTTAAGTGCAAAGGATTTAGAAACCTATAAACGACTTACAGCGCAAATTAATGAACTAACTAATCAATATTCTACGAATATGAATTCGGCTAATGAAGTTTTAAGTCTTGATGAAAAGCAGGTAGATGGTTTACCAGAAAACTTTAAGGATACCTACAGATTAGAAGATGGAAGTTATAAAATTCCTGTTATTAATGCCACTTCTGGTACAGTTATGAGCAATGCTACCTCTAGTGAGGTTAGAAAATCTTTTTCTATAATAAAAACAAATATTGCTGCCGATAAAAATCTAACGATATTAGATTCTCTAGTTAGTAAGCGATACCAATTGGGTAAAATAATGGGATATGATTCCTATGCAGGCTATAACCTAAAACCTAAAATGGCAAAAACACCAGAACGTGTTTGGGAATTTATTGATGGATTAGTGGCAGAATCCAAAGCTAAAGCGCTTAAGGATATTGCCTTATTAAAAACAGTGAGGAACATAGACAAGAATACTCCAAAAAATGATAATCCTATAAACCCTTGGGATATTGGGTACTATAATAATCAATTGCTAAAAACAAAGTATAACGTTGATTATGAGAAAATGCGTGACTATTTACCAATGGAGGCGTGTTTAGATGGTATGTTTACATTGTATCAAGAGCTTTTAGGATTAGAATTTAAAAAAATAGAAAACCCTTCGGTTTGGCACGAAGATGTATCTATGTATGAAGTGTATGAAGGTAAAAAATTGAAGGGACGCTTTTATTTAGATTTATATCCAAGACCTAATAAAGAGACCTGGTTTTATGGAGTTCCCTTAACTTCTGGCAGTCAATCAGACAATGGATATGAAATACCAGCGGCCATGCTATTAGGAAATTTCACTAAACCAACTGATAAATTACCATCTTTATTAAGCTTTGGAGAATTAAACACCTTATTCCATGAATTTGGTCATATTGTAAATTCTATGTCTTATGAAGGAGAATTTTCTATACTATCTTCTACAAAGTCTGATTTTGCAGAAGCTATGTCGCAAATTTTTGAAAACTGGCTTGATGATTATGACATTTTGAGCTCCTTTGCTAAGCACTATAAAACCGGTGAGGTATTCCCTAAAACATTATTTAATAGTAAACGAAATGCAAAAAACCTATCTTCTGGTTTAGGAGCACAAGGATCCTTAAGGTATTGTATATATGATATGAATTTATACGATAAATACAGTCCTACACAGCCATTAAATACTGATAAATTATGGCAAGATATAGATGCTCAAATAGGTGTAATGGACAACTACATAGTTGGAACACATCCACAAGCGAGCTGGATTCATATCAATACACATCCCGTTTATATGTATGGGTATTTATGGTCTGAAGTGTACGCACAAGATATGTTTACCGTATTTGAAAAAAATGGACTAAGAGATACTGAAACGGGAATTAAATACAGAAAGCTTATTTTGGCAAATGGTGGTCAAAGAGATATTGATGAAGCTGTTGAAGAGTTTTTAGGAAGACCTACAAATAATAAAGCTTATATCAAGAGCCTTGGATTGGAGTAACAATCATAAAAACTGAGTAAAACAAGCATAAATATTAAATAAAAGTGTTCCGAAAGCGAAGCTTTTCTCTTGCTAGCAATGGTTTGCAATGCGCGCATTTCCACTTGTCTTGTGATAAAAAGCATGGTATATTTAAAGGATTGTTCCTTTGTTTCACCTCTTTAATGACATTAGCAGATAAGTGCGTTAGGCCTGCCTGCCGGCAGGCAGGGATTGAGGCGACATCCTTTTTAAAACTGGATTGTAATTATGTTTGTTAAAACTAAAATTGGACATATTGCTTCTACTTTCTTCTCTATATGATGTTTAAAAAAGACCTGCCTGCCGGCAGGCAGGTATAGCCAAAAGCGCGACCTTTTTTAGGGTAACGGCAAAAAACAAAAAATCCCGCTCAAAGCAGGATTTTTTATGTAGTATATTTTAAAATGTTATACAAATAACGGTCTTCCTGCCATCATTGCATTTACTTTTTCTTTAACGGCTTCTAAAACTGCTTCATTTTCATGATTAGCAATAACTTCGTCGATTAGTTCGACAATCGTAATCATATCAGCGTCTTTTAAACCTCTGGTTGTAATGGCTGCGGTACCTACACGAATACCTGATGTTACGAAAGGCGAACGGGTATCGAAAGGCACCATGTTTTTGTTTACGGTAATATCTGCTTTTACCAACGCATTTTCAGCATCTTTTCCAGATATGTTTTTGTTACGTAAATCTATTAACATACAGTGATTATCGGTTCCTCCAGAAATAATATTATAGCCTTTGCCTACTAATGCTTTTGCCATAGTTGCAGCATTTGCCTTCACTTGTAATTGATAATGTAAAAAATCGTCGGTTAATGCTTCTCCAAAAGCAATAGCTTTAGCGGCAATAATATGTTCTAATGGTCCACCTTGATTTCCTGGGAACACTGCAGAATCTAAAAGCGAAGACATTTTACGTAAACTCCCATCTTTTAAAGTTATTCCGAAAGGATTTTCAAAATCCTGTCCCATCATAATCATGCCTCCACGAGGCCCTCTTAACGTCTTGTGAGTTGTAGTTGTTACAACGTGGCAATGTGGCATCGGATCGTTTAAAATACCTTTTGCAATTAATCCCGCAGGATGCGAAATATCTGCCATTAAAATAGCGCCAACACTATCAGCAATTACTCTAAAACGTTTGAAATCGATATCGCGAGAATACGCCGAAGCACCTGCAATAATTAATTTTGGTTGTTCATTAGTTGCTATTTCCTGAATTTTATCATAATTCAAAACACCTGTCTCCTGCTCTACTCCGTAAAATACAGGGTTGTATAATTTACCAGAAAAATTTACTGGCGATCCATGTGTTAAATGGCCTCCATGTGACAAATCGAATCCTAAAATTTTATCTCCTGGCGTTAAACAAGCATGATAAACAGCTGTGTTCGCCTGACTTCCAGAGTGTGGTTGAACGTTAACATAATCGGCACCAAACAAAGTTTTCGCTCTATCTATAGCAATTTGCTCCACTTCATCAACAACCTCACAACCACCGTAATAGCGTTTACCAGGATACCCTTCTGCATATTTATTGGTTAAAACAGAACCTGCAGCTTCCATAACCTGGTCGCTGACAAAATTTTCTGATGCAATAAGTTCAATACCATGAAGTTGGCGTTCTTTTTCAGCTTGTATTAGTTCAAAAATTTGTTCGTCGCGTTGCATAAAATTTATTTCGTGTTAAATATTCGGCAAA
>Ga0102812_10003328_pt1 | contig 10551 bp, 5 predicted proteins | sample ColrivemetaGS713_FD_79334 | JGI IMG/M metagenome (GOLD analysis project Ga0102812, IMG submission 79334) | Estuarine microbial communities from the Columbia River estuary - Flood tide ETM metaG S.713 | ecosystem: Environmental > Aquatic > Marine > Intertidal zone > Estuary | place: USA: Columbia...
AACGAGGTAGAAGTAGCTTCTTCTTCTACCGTAGCTGCCAACCTTACTGCTAATGCAAATACCTTTGCTAATCCTTCTCTTGCAGGGATCAGCCGCACACCAAATGGTAGCCTTGATCCACGTTTGAATGCCAATAGCCCGGATTTGGGAGGTAACCCTACTGCAGACAATGGTTTCTTCCAGCCAGTTACTTTTCGTGGTGCTTTCGGTAACAATGATCTTTGGTTGAACGGCTGGACGGCACTTGATGCCTATGGTTACCTTGGTGATTTGGTTACACCTATTGATCAGTTTGATTGTACAGTGATCACGGATGCAGACCTCCAGGGTGACAATACTTACAACTGGACAGCGGGCCAGTGTTACATCCTTGATGGCCTCGTGTTTCTTGAAGAAGGTGGGGTGCTGAATATCGAAGCTGGTGTAGTGATCCGCGGCCAGGAAGCCAATCTGATTACCTCTGGTGACAATACTTCTGGCTTGATCATTGCTCAAGGTGCACAAATCTTTGCCAATGGTACCGCTGCCGATCCAATCATCTTTACTGCTGCTGATGATGACCTTAACGATCCTGAAGATTTTCTTGTTCAAGATCGTGGCGAATGGGGTGGTTTGATCATCCTTGGTAATGCTACGATTGCACGTCCTGGCGGTGTCGACAATATCGAAGGGATTACCGTTGAGCCACGTACTGCGTTCGGTGGTGGCGCTACGCCCGACGACAACGATAACTCTGGTCGCTTGAAATACGTCTCTATCCGTCACGGCGGTGCTGCTTTGGCTCCTGGAGATGAGATCAACGGCCTTACCCTGGGCGGGGTAGGATCAGGAACAGAAATCGACTACGTCGAGGTGATTGCTAACCTTGATGATGGTATCGAATGGTTCGGTGGAACGGTAGACGTAAAGCACGCTATTGTGGCAGCTTGTGGCGACGATTCCTTTGATTATGACTTCGGTTACCGTGGTCGTGGTCAATTCTGGTTCTCTTTCCAGAGTCCTGAAGATGCTACCGGCCGTGCTGGTGAGCACGATGGTGCTAACCCTGACAACCAGGCACCTTTCAGCCAACCGACGATCTATAACGCTACTTACATAGGTTTGGGTGCTGATGTAACCAACCTTCCTGGCGGTGATGCAGATGATTTCGCTATCCTGCTACGCGACAACGCTGGTGGTTTTTACAATAACTCTATTTTTACGGACTTTCCTGGTATCGCAGTAGCGATTGAGGACCGTTCTGGTGAGGATGCTTTTGATCGCCTGCAAGCAGGTGATCTGGCGTTTAATAACAATTTCTTCTTTGACTTTGGTGCCGGTTCAACACCTGCAGACCTGTTCGTGGCTGTAGACACAGACGAAGTTACAGTGGCTGGTAGTTCTGCTACAGTTGCGACAATCTTCACTACTAACGGTAACGTCATCCAGGACCCTGTTTTACAAAACATGGACCGTGCCGGTGCTATCGATCCACGTCCTCAGTATGGCCAACCAGCCGCCTCTGGTGCGATAGGAATCGCTGATGACTTCTTTGAAGATGTCGCTTACTTCGGTGCTTTTGGACCAGGTAATGGACCCTTTGGTACCCCCTGGTACTTAGGATGGACGGCAATTAATGAATATGGTATTGTCGATCTCACTACAGGGGTAAATACCCAAGTTGCAGACGGCTTCCTTTTGGATGCTCCAGTTCCTAACCCTGCCAATCAGCAGACCATGGTAACTTTTGAGCTGCCTGCTGCCGCAAGCGTAAACATTACGGTCATCGACGCCCTTGGTCGTCCGGTGATGAAGGTAATGTCTAATGAGCGCTTGAGTGCTGGTGCTCAGTTTGCTACCATCAATACGCGTACCCTTCCACAGGGAGTGTACGTAATTGCCTTGGAAGCAGAAGGAACGCAATTGTTGCAGAAGCTGGTGGTGAACCACTAGTAGACAAGAAAAAAAGGTAAATACGATCTCCTCCATCCCTTGCGGGGTGGGGGAGATCGTATTTTAGTGAATAGTGGTTTATTTTTTTGAAAAGAAACCTGAAATTCTAGACAACTTAATAGGCTGTATGCCAAAATTTTATCTGGTTATTCTCCTTGTTTAGATAATATGTGTTGCCGTTTACTTTGACTTAACATTGCCCGGGAATATTTAACACCCAGTTTAAGCTAAAACTCGACCTTTGTATAGGCTTAGTGTAAAAAAGGCACGAAGCCGCCTTTGATTTAGTAACTAGTGCAAAATTTACTATTCCAATGCGAAACGCATTTATCTTAATTTTAAGCTTGTTTTTCGCTTTAAGCGTACAAGCTCAAAAAGGTGCTATTACGGGCACCGTTTACGATTCGGAGGGGGAAATCCTCTACGGAGCCAACATCCTCGCCGAAGGGACCTCCTTTGGTGGCCAATCTGATTACATCGACGGAAAATTTTCTTTCCAAATTCAACCAGGTACTTATACCTTGATTGCCAGCTACATCGGTTATCCTGATACCAAAGTAGAAGCAGTTGTAGTCGCCAACGAAACAACGGTTATTGACATCGTCGTAAGTGCCGATGAAGGTGGAGTTGATCTCGACGAAATTGTGGTCGTAGAAAAAGCCTTGGAGCGTAGCGAAAACGCAGTGTTAATGCTGCGTAAGAAAGCAGATAAAGTACAGGATATTATTTCCTCTGCTGAAATCTCTCGCCTCGGCGCAGGAGATGCTGCTGCAGCTTTGACGAAAGTAACAGGTACGACGATTGTTGATGGCAAGTATGTATATGTACGGGGCCTTGGTGATCGCTACTCTGCGACTACCCTCAATGGTCTGCGTTTACCTTCTATTGATCCTTACCGCAACAGTGCACAGTTGGACTTGATTCCAACCAGTATCCTGGATAACATTGTAACCTCAAAAACATTTACGGCTGATCTTCCTGGTGATTTTACGGGAGGTAGTGTAAATATCAAGTTGAAGGCCTTACCGGAGCGTTTTACCTGGTCGGTTTCCGCTTCCGCAGCTTATAATTCACAGAATAACCTTAGGGATGATTTTCTTGGCTACACCAACCCTGGTGTGAATGGCCTAGGATTTCTAGACGGCAGTGCTGATCTCCCATCAACTATTACCGATCCTGCTGCCCGTGAGCTTGGCGCTTTCGAGCGTAACGCAGCCCGGGAAGCCCGCAGAGATGATGAAATTGCCGGATTCCTGAATAAAGGTATCCGCTCTTTAGATCCTAACATGCAGCCTGTGGTGATGGATGGGGGGATTGACCATAGCCTCAGCTTTAGCATTGGGAATCAATTTGAAATTGGTGGTAACGCAAAACTTGGTGTTTTTGCTACCGGTAGTTATTCCAAAGATTTCTCCCAATTCAAAAATGGTACCAATGCCAGTTTTTTCGCCTCTCCTGGCGAAGATCAATTGATTGCTAACTTCGGATTGAGTGAAGACCTAAGTGAAGAGTCGCCTACCGTTAATGGTATGTTGGGGATGTCTTTCCGTCCCAATGGTGCCAATGCTATTAACATGTACACCATCTATAGCCACCAGTCTTTCCTGACCGGGCGCGAACTGGTTGGAGACTATGATGATTACGGTGTTGGTGGCGAAGGAAATTTTTTCTCTTCTCAAACACAAAGCTTACTCCAGCGGGAGTTGATCGACTACGTTGTGAGCGGTGAGCATACGCTGGTAGGACTGAATGAAACCCGTATCGAATGGGCCGCCAATTACGTTGACTCTGAGCAGAACGAGCCAGACTTGCGCTTCTTCGCTTATAGTTTTGATAACAACCGGTTCGATATCAACGAATCACAGTTTACTTTGCCTACTCGTTTCTGGCGTGATCTTTCTGATAATACCTACCAAGGTAAGTTAGACATTACTGTTCCTTTCTTGCAAAGTAAAGCAAAAGGCAATAGCATCAAGTTCGGTGGTCTCTACAATACCAAAGATCGGGACTTCAACGAAGTACAATACATCTATGGCCGACGTGATGGAGAGACGTTTGACGAGCTAGGCGGTAATGCTGGTGCTTACTTTGGCTCAGACAACATCGGTATAGTTGGTGGTGAGCCGGGTAGCAACGTTATCGGCGTATATCTCATCGACAACTCGCTGTTGAGTAACAGCTATATCGGCAACTACGATATCGCGGCAGGTTACCTGATGACCACTTTGGAGTTTGGTAAACTAAAGGTAATCGCCGGTGCCCGTGCGGAGCAGACAAATATTAGCGTTGAAAGTGATGTTGTTGCTTCTGAACGCGCAAAGGATTCTCCTGATTTCGATCGTATCGAGCGCAATCAAGCAGTTATCGACACTTTATCCTTGTTACCTGCGCTGAACTTGGTTTACGCAGTATCCGACAATGCCAACCTGCGTGCCAGTGCAACCCAAACCATTGCTCGCCCTAACATGCGGGAAGTTGCGCCTTTCGGCTCTTTCGGAGCAATTGGTGAGCCTACCTTGTTTGGTAACCCTGATCTGACGATCACCAATATTACCAACCTGGATTTGCGTTACGAAGTATTCCCTAACGCTGGAGAAGTATTTGCTATCAGTGCCTTCTACAAGAAATTCACCGATCCTATTGTATCAACTTACCGTTTTGCAGGTAACCCTCAATTTACCTGGGAGAATACAGCATCAGGAGAATTGTACGGTGCAGAGATCGAAGTTCGTAAGAACCTCGACTTTATCTCACCTGCATTAGAAGAGTTCAACATCAGTGCTAACATGGCTTACATCAACAGTTCAGTAACTATTGATGAGCTGGAATGTGAACTCAGCCGCGATGTAGACCCTGACTTTGATTGTGAGCGCCAATTTGCGGGCCAGTCGCCCATCGTTGCCAACCTGAACCTGAGCTATACCAATGCGGAGAAAGGATGGGACGGTATCTTGGATTACAACTACTTCGATGACCGCCTGGCCTCTGTGGGCGCTGTCGGTACACCTGATATCTTTGAGAAAGGCCGTGGACAACTGGACTTCTCTCTGAGCAAAAAAATCAACGGATTCAAAACTACTTTCCGGGCTCGGAACCTTCTGAACCCTGATTTCCGCCGCTACTCTGACTTTAAAGGTCAGGAGTATGTTTTCCAAAACTACAAGCGGGGAATTGAATTCAGCTTTGGTGTGTATTACAGCATGTAAGATCGCCTTGTTAAAGAAGCACTAGGTTACTTAACCGTAATCACTAACGCCCTGCGGATTTCCGCAGGGCGTTTATTCGTAAACTTAACCTTGGCTTAACATCCGCATCCTCACTTCCCCTCGCAAATTAATATATTTGTCCTATCATCCACTTACCTAGTACCCCGTACTAAGTACCAAGTACCTAAAAATGGATCCTACCTTTCTTATCATGTGGTTCGGTTTTATCTTGGCGGGCTACTCTGTAGTTGGTAACGACTCTATCCAAACCCTGGGAACTTTTCTGTCCTCCAACGAAGAACGGCCCTGGTATGTACTTTGGTTATTTGCGGGGAGTATTTTGGCCTTTACCCTCCTCTATGGTTGGCAGCAATATGGTGGTGATGTAAGCTACGGCCGCCTCGAAAAATATCCTTTCATTGCGGATATGACCTGGCCTTACCTGCTACCACCATTGGTGTTGATGGTGCTCACGCGTACGGGGATTCCGGTAAGTACTTCCTTTCTGATTCTTACTTTTTTCAAACCTGCCGGGCTTTTGGACATGACGATGAAGTCTTTGTTGGGCTACGTGCTGGCCTTTGCGCTCGCCATTTTGGTTTGGCAAGTCATCACTCGCTTACTGGACAAGCGCTTTATCGAAAACCCGATCTCTGCCAAAGAAAAACGCATCTGGACGGTGCTTCAGTGGTCTTCCACGGGCTTCCTCTGGGGCCAGTGGCTGATCCAGGATTTTGCCAATATTTATGTTTACCTCCCACGGGCGTTAAGTGGTATGGAGATTGGAATTTCCCTTACGGCACTTTTGCTCATGCTGGGGTATATTTTCTACTCTCGCGGTGGAAGTATCCAGGAAATTGTAAAAGTAAAAACGAATACCGTCGACATCCGTTCGGCAACCATCATCGATTTTCTGTATGCCTTGGTACTCCTGTTCTTTAAGCAATACAGCAATGTCCCCATGTCTACTACCTGGGTGTTCTTAGGCTTGTTAGCGGGCCGGGAGATTGCCATCCGGTACCTGCTCAGTAAAGAAAAAGCCCCCGGTTCTCTCGGCGCTGGCTTGAAGTACCTGGCGATGGGCCTCAATGTCCTGCTGATCGTACTGATCGGCGTGGTCGTTTACCTACAAAAGAACATCAGTAATGCGATGATTCTCTTGTTTGCCGGCGCGATCTTCATTCGTGGTTTCGTTTTCTACCTCGAAGCCAAGCAGCAAGAAATATCCCTCAAAAACACCTTCCGCATGGTAGGGATGGATCTGGGGAAGGTCTCCTTCGGCTTAGTTATCAGTATCGTCCTCGTTTATGTTATGCAGGCTTTGACGGGGATTTAGGGGGTTCGATGGTTTGCTTGTTTGATGGTTGGATAGTACGTAACCATCAAACTATCCAACCATCAAACTATCGAACTTTTACAAATTCTTCTACCTTTGCGCGATGCAAAAATCACTAGCACATTTAGCCCTGATTTTGAAGGGCGCAGCCATGGGCGTAGCGGAAACCATACCGGGCGTTTCCGGAGGGACGATCGCCTTTATCACGGGTATTTATGAGCGCTTGCTGGAGAGTATCGGGAGCTTCGGAGTTCCTGCTATTCAGCTCTGGCGAGCGGAAGGATTTGGGGCCTTCTGGCGAAAAATCGACGGAAATTTTCTGGTTCGGTTATTCGCTGGGATGGTACTGGGTATTCTGATGGGTGTCTTCGGAATGTCCTATTTGCTGACCAATTTTCCCTTGCCGGTATGGGGCTTCTTTTTCGGGTTGATTGCCGCCTCGGCTATTTACATTGGTCGTAAAGTAGAGGGGTGGGGGATACCCACCATCCTCGCGTTGCTGCTCACGGCGGCGCTTGCCTACTGGGTCACCATTGCTACGCCGGCGCAGGGAAGTGATTCTCTCTTGTATGTTTTCGCTTGCGGTGTAATTGCCATCTCGGCACTGATGTTGCCAGGGCTTTCCGGAAGTTTTATGTTGCTGCTACTTGGCATGTGCCAGTTTATTCTCCACACTACCCTGAAGGAAGGGGTGTTGGAGCAGCACGATCTCGGGGCAGTAGTGACATTAGGCGTTTTTGGCCTGGGGTGTTTAGTTGGCGTGCTTACTTTTGCAAGGGTACTGTCCTGGCTATTCGACCACCATCGCGATCTTACTATGGCTGGCCTCACCGGTTTTATGCTCGGTAGTCTTAACAAAGTATGGCCTTGGCAACAAGTTATTGAGACCCGGATGGATAGCAAAGGAGAAGAGCAGGTCTTGTTTTCCAACAGTATAAGCCCTTCTTCCTTTGGGCAATTGACAGATAATTTCTTCTACGGCAACGATCCTCATCTACTCGCAGTAATCGTCTTGATGGTGATTGGTTTTTTGACCATTTTTGTGGTTGAAAAGGCCGGTGCCAATAACTCTTCTGCGGCATGATGACTTATTTTGGCCTCATCGGCTATCCTTTAACGCATTCATTTTCTGAGGGGTATTTTACCGAAAAATTTGCTCGGGAAGGGATTTCGGACCAGTTTCGCTATGAGACTTATCCGCTTGCTCAGCTCTCGGAGCTGCCCGCTTTGATAGCGAGTAAGCCTGGTCTTTTGGGGCTTAATGTGACGATCCCGTACAAAGAAGCCGTAATCGCGTATCTGGATGAACTGAGCCCTGCTGCTGCTGAAATAGGAGCTGTCAATACCATTTTGTTTAAAGAAGGAAAAAGCATTGGCTACAACACCGATGTCATAGGCTTTGAAAATAGTCTGGCTACTTTTTTGCGGGCCAATGGAGGTCCTTCGGCAAATGCACTCATCCTGGGAACGGGAGGAGCTGCCAAAGCAATTGCCTGGGTATTGGGTAAAAATAAGGTCAATTTTCATTACGTCTCCAGGAATCCTTCAGCGGGACAAATTTCTTACGAAGATGTGAATGAAGAGCTGTGCGCTGGTATTGATCTAATTGTCAACACCACGCCACTGGGAATGGCCCCAAATATTGAAACTTGTCCTGATATTCCGTATCATTGTTTAGGAAAAGGACATCGTCTTTATGATTTAGTCTACAATCCTGCAGAAACCTTATTTCTTAAGCACGGCCGATTACAAGGAGCAGCAAACCTTAACGGCTTAGCAATGTTACATGGACAGGCCGAAGCAGCTTGGTCCATTTGGAGAAACAAAGAAGATATCTCGAAAAAAGATGAAGGAATTAGGTAAACCAGTCCCCAAAAATTTGGAGAAAACCAAAGCCATTGCGGAAGGAATGGTAGGGGAGCAGATTTTGCAACTCAATTTCTCGAATACGGAAATTGCTTTTGCCCACAAAACGGATGCGGAACTGAAGAAGGCCGTATGGCTATTCACAATGATGAACAAGGCTTGGTTGGTCCGTATGGGATCAAAATTAGGTCTTTTCGCCATCCAAATGCGATTGCCCTTGGTGGAGACCATCGTCAAGAAGACTATTTTTGAACAATTTTGCGGAGGCACTACGCTTTTGGAGAGTATGCCTGCTGTCAACCAATTGGCCAAATTCAATACCTTGACGATCCTTGATTTCGGCGCTGAGGCGAAAGAAACCGAGGAGGACTACAACCATACTATGAAGGAAACCATCCGGTCTATTGAGTTTGCTAAACGCAACGATAATATACCGGTGGTAAGTGTTAAAATCAGCGGTATAGCGCGTTTTGGCCTCCTGGAAAGTCTACAAAAAGGCGAGCCCTTTACTCCCGCTACCCGCCAGGAATACAAAGTGGTCCTGAAACGGATGGATGCCATCTGCCACGTAGGTTGTACCCAAGGTGTAGGGCTGTTTTTCGATGCGGAGGAAAGCTGGATCCAAGACAGTATCGATCATCTGGTCACCGTGATGATGCGCCGTTATAACCGTGAAAAAGTAGTAGTGTACAATACCTTTCAATTGTACCGACATGATCGACTTCAGTTTCTGTTCGATTCTTACCAAATGGCAAAACGCGGTGGTTATAAGCTGGGGGCCAAGATGGTGCGTGGCGCTTACATGGAAAAAGAGCGAGAGCGAGCAGCAGAGCAGGGATATCCTTCGCCCATTCAGCCTAACAAGGCAGCTACGGACGATGCTTTCAATACCGCCATTCGCTTTTGTATCGATCACTACGAGGAGATTGCCTCCTGTAATGCGTCCCACAATGCTGAAAGCGCTCGCCTACAAGCCGAACTAATTGTGGAGAAAGGAATTCAACGCAATCACCCCCATTTGAATTTTTGCCAACTTTACGGGATGAGTGACCACCTCACCTTTAACCTTGCCAAGGCGGGATTCAATGTAGCGAAATATGTGGTTTACGGGCAGGTGAAAGAAGTTGTACCCTACCTGATTCGCAGGGCCCAGGAAAATAGCTCTGTAACCGGAGATATGAGCAGGGAGCTAGCATTGGTAACCAGTGAAGTAGAACGCCGGGGACTTGCTTGATCAGGTGTAAAGTCTTAAATATTAGGAAGGGAATAGATTTGATAATTTTCAAGATATTTTCTTTTTCTATTAATTAAAAACTATATTTGTATTCCTTTACAAGCATAAAAAGCCGGGGAGATACTGATCACAGTACACTCGTCTCACTTGCGTACTATGTTTATTACACTCGCCTTGAAATTCACAATTGAAATGGTGTTTTAGATCATTTTTGCTTGTGCAGTCCCGTCGCCACAGTTATTTATTGGAAAGTTTCACTACCTGAACACGTTCAGACCCAAGCAGTATTTTTTAAGTGTTGGGTAGTATTGCAACTCTCAATGTGATAAATTAAGATTTTGTACAAGTCTGGTAACTCATTTGTTATCATTTTGTGAGAGGTTAGTTGTTTTGATTTCGCGAATTACGCTATTGATTATTATCCCATGAACATACACTCAGACTTTAGTCTTTTGTCAGGGTTAACCTGATAGGGGGAGATGACTTCTACGGAAGCAAAAAGGAAGAAAGGTATGTTCAACTATCTACAAAAAAAAAGGGCCTTGTTCGCATGTTTTTGTTTGGGCCTTGCTCCGGCTATTGGCTGGGGACAACCGTGCGATGGACAAGAGGGTGCGCTTCTCGATACACCGATTCCCGTTTCGGAGTCGAGTGCCAGTAACCCGGAAGCTCATTGCTTCTACTTTCGCTTTGATAGCGATATCACTGGCTGGCCAACCGGTATCACCATGGATTTGTGGCACGAATACGAAGGCGATCTTGGTATTTTTGTCGAAGCCTGTGGACAACGACTCAATATCCTGCAACGGCCCGGCGCCGTCGGCAACTGTGATGCCGATTGCGCATTCAATATTCCCGATGGCGACTGTGGAAGCAGTGCCATGATTGGTACCCAAGCTGCTCCGGAAATCATCACTTTTTACGACGATGGAACGGATCCAGACGATGGTATCTGCGCTGGAGGTAACTTTGGCCTG
>Ga0102812_10003329_pt1 | contig 10546 bp, 7 predicted proteins | sample ColrivemetaGS713_FD_79334 | JGI IMG/M metagenome (GOLD analysis project Ga0102812, IMG submission 79334) | Estuarine microbial communities from the Columbia River estuary - Flood tide ETM metaG S.713 | ecosystem: Environmental > Aquatic > Marine > Intertidal zone > Estuary | place: USA: Columbia...
AGTAATCACCGATCGCGAAACAGGCCGCTCACGTGGTTTTGGTTTTGTTGAAATGTCTAACGACGAAGAAGGCCAAAAAGCCATCGACGAGTTAAACCAAGCAGAATATGACGGAAAAGTTATCTCTGTAGCTGTTGCTCGCCCAAAAACTGAAGGTGATCGCGGACCTCGTCGTAGCTTCGGTGGTGGTGGAAATCGTGGTGGTAATGGCGGCGGTGGATACCGTGGCGGCGACCGTGGTGGAGATCGTCCAGCAGGTGGTGGCGGATATCAGCCACGCGAAAGAAGAAGCAACTACTAAGAGTAGACTTTCTTCTCAAACAAATTGATAAAGGCTGTTCCAATTGGGACAGCCTTTTTTTTTGAATTGATATTTGAAAAATAGAAAAAGCAGTCTTTCTTGATAAAATTATTCGGATGATCTTTTTTAAGGATTTTGGGAAAAGTACGGGTTTAGGTAAAATCGGTTTGGAATTCCAGACTCCATCAAAGAAAAGGTTTTTCAACCGTTTTTTACTACTAAACCTACGTGACAAGGAACAGGATTAGGACTTTCTATGAGTTATGATATCATAACTAAAGGTCATAGTGGAAAACTATTCGTCGAAACTCAAGTAAATCGAGGGACTTCGTTTATTATTCATTTGCCAACTTTAGGCTAATTAAATTGTTTTCAAGGCGATTTGTATCGCCAACCTCACTCTCTTTTTAGTGAATAAGTGAGTCATTAAAATACAAACATGCAGAAGTGTTGATTATGGAAACATGTGATTTGTGTAACAATTACATGTTTAAGTGTAACAGTATTATTGATTTTTATGGGCACCTTAAGGTTGTGATAATCCAATCACACATCCCATTAGTTCTTACTTGAACTATACATATGAATACAATCGAGAATAATATTACAAGATCGTTAATAGATACTAATCTAATATTATCAGTAAAAGTATCAAACAAAGACGCGAATTCAAGTAAAAATTACATTGAGGTTATAAAAACCCATTCAGGTAAAAGCCAAGAATTGGTGGATTTACGAAACGCAGCAAATATTTTCTGGAATATTAGAGCAAAAACAAAGCTTAGAATTCCAGCGGTATTTAAGGGAATAATCATAGCTGATCAGAAGATCGTCGTAAATAAGAAAGCATCTGTGGAAGGTCGATTGCTTTCGAGAATATCCCAGTTTCCATAAAAGGAAATTTTTGGTTGTCAAGCCAACAAAACAACATGATTTTTTAAAAAAAATACTGTGTAAGTTTTTGTTATATATATAGTTGCGATTAAAAATATAATTGTAACATTTGTTCACTTTAGAAAAAAACATTTATGAAAAATTTTACTAAACCTACTTTTAATATGAGGTTTGTAAGTCCATCATTAGTTGCAGTTTATCTGTTTACAATGATATTTACCCTCAACATTGCTGCTATTGCGCAGCCTGCTGCTCCAACACTTTTACAACCGGCAAATTTGTTTGAAGCCCATCCTCATACTGTAAATTTAGTTTGGCAACAAGTAGTTGATGCCGTAAGCTATCAAGTTCAAGTTTCTGATCAGTCTGATTTTAGCACCACTTTTTTGGATGAATCATTAATAACTGATACGACTAAATTTTTAACAGCTCTGGATTTTTCTACAACTTATTACTGGAGAGTCCATGCCACAAATGGCGTTGGAACTGGGGTCTATTCTGATACATTCTCATTTGTCACATGGGCATCAGTTTCCACTGGCCCAGATCTTGTAGATCTCGGTGAATCTGAACGATTTGCAATTCTGGCTCACACAGCAATTACCAATGTTCCAGCCTCTGCCATTAAAGGCGATATTGGACTTAGCCCAACCGCAGGTACATTTATTGGAATAACTCAAGAGCAGATTACGGGGTCTACTTTTACCGTTGATGCATTAGGACCTGCAGGTTCTATTCAATCAACAGCAATGCTTACTACTGCTAAAAACAATCTAACAACGGCTTTCAACGATGCTGCAGGAAGATCATTAAGTCCTATTGCAATTTCTGGAAATATTGGTGGACAAACCTTGTATCCAGGCTTGTATAAATCAACAGGAACTTTAGAAATAACAGCAGGAGATTTAACTCTTGATGCTGGTGGAAATGCTGATGCTGTATGGATTTTCCAGGTTGCTAGTTCATTTAATATGACTTCAAGTCGTCAAGTATTTTTGATTAATGGTGCAAATACTGCCAATATATTTTGGCAAGTTGGAACAATGGCAACATTTGGAACCGCAGCTGTTATGAAAGGTACCGTAATGGCAGGAACTCAACTAACATTTGCAACCGGTGCCAGACTTGATGGTAGAGCTTTGGCTTTAACAGCCGACGTTACGCTACAACAAAATGTAATTAATAGACCAATATCTGGTGCTTCAACTTCCATAACTGGAACAGAAGGCTGGAGAATTTTAGCTTCTCCTTATAGTGAGCTTAGATTCTATGAATTTCTAGAGCCATTATGGACACAAGGACCTCTAAATTCTGATGACCCAATTACCGACGTATCCAATGTATTTAACTACAATGAAGCTGCTGTAGGCGATCAAGATAGTGGATTTGAAACAGTTTCCGATCTTAACGATATGATGGTTTCAGGAAAAGGTTATGCTGTATTTGTTTATTCAGATGCCAATGGTCTTTCCGTTGAAGGAAATGCAGGTTTCCCACAAACCTTACAAACAATAGGTAGTGAAAATGCAAGTGCATTCGATTTCCCTGTAACATTTACAGATAATGCTTCTGTAGCTGGCGATGGATGGAATCTAATAGGAACACCATCAACCAATGATTTGAATTGGGCTACTGTTTCCAAAACCAACATGAATGTGAATGCCTATTTGTACAATTCAACTACAAGTGCTTGGGTATTCGCTGATGGAAATGGAACAGGAGACGTTTCTGATATAATTACGCCTTATGAAGGATTCTTTGTAAAAGCTACAGCCATAAATCCTGCTTTATCTACAGTTATTGTGGCAAAATCAAGTGTAAGTTTGCAATCTGAACCTAAACCAATATTCAGACTTAGCGCCGAAAAAAGTGAATTGGCTGCTTCATTCTCTGTTCTATTTTCTTCGGATGCTTTAATTGGAATGGATAATTATGATGCTTATGCACTTACTTCTCTAGGCCAAAAGTTTATCAATGTAGTTTCTCCTTTAAATGGAGTTATGTTATCAAGACAAGCGGTTCCGTCCAATTTTGAAGGAACTATTGAATTGCCATTAAGCATCAACTCAACTCTAGTTGGTGATATAACGATGACCCCGTCATTCGAAAATATTCCATCTGATTGGTCAATGACATTGGTAAACAATTCGAACGAACAAAGAATAAATCTTCGTGAAGTTGAAAGCTTTACCCATACTGCTATAACAGCACAGAAAGCTGTTTCGCAGAAAGATCGCTTGCTAAATGGTTCTCCAATTGTACAAACAGCAAGTGGTGAAGTCTCAAATTATACCTTGATTATTAAGAGAGAAACAACAACATCGCTTGAGTCGGAAATTCTTCCAAAAATGTTTGCTCTTGAGCAAAACTATCCGAATCCGTTCAATCCATCTACAACGATTCATTTTGATGTTGCTAGCAACTCAAATATAACACTTCAAGTTGTTGATATTACAGGTCGTTTAGTCCAAACACTAGTGAATGAAGTTAAAACTCCAGGATCTTACACTGTTTCGTGGAATGCTTCAAACATGGCAAGTGGAATGTACTTATTGCGTATGCAAACAAGCAGCGGAGTACTTACACAAAAAATGACTTTGATTAAATAATAACATCCAAAACACTCATCATTATGAAAATTTATCTAATCGTTTTTCTAGTTATTGGGTTCGTTTTTTTACTAACGTTCACTTTATCAGCACAACCGCCTCCAATGCTGCCTGGCGACCCTACACAATCCCCAATTGATGGAGGATTAGCTATATTAGCAGTGGCGGGTGGAGCCTATGCTTGGAAAAGATTTTGAAATAAATCTGTTTAATCGAGCATTGCTTCATATAGCACAACCCTGTACCAAATATTTGGTACAGGGTTTTTTTTTGTCTAAAAAATGAACTTTTACAATAGATTGAATTCAAGAAGGTGTCGCAAATAAAAAAAGAAACGATACAATTAAACCCAAGAATTAAACTTTCAGAATATGGAAAGAGACCATTTTCAAGCCTAAATCACAAATATGTAATTAGAAAAAACGAATCAGTTTGGCACTTTCCTAGAGTTATGATATTTTGAAACTTAAGGTGGCGAGTTGATATTAGAAATCTTTGAAGAATTTGGTGCAATTTTCGTTATTTACTGTCCTTTTAAAAATCAATCATGAATGGAATTCCTTTAATTCTACTAAGTCTCTTTTTTGTTTGGAGTAGCTCTTTCTACCAAAATAAAACAGGCGCTATCATCAAGTCGAATTTACAAACTACAGAAAACCTTAAGGTTCAATTTGCTAAAAAGCGAGTTGAAGGTGATCATCAAATCATGATCTCTGAAATCGTCTATAGAATTCCAGAGAACATCAAGGACAAGATTTCCCAACCGTTTTTTGCTGCCAAACCGACTGGACAATGTTCGGGATTGGGATTATCGCTGAGTAATGACATCGTGAAAGCGCATGTCGGGACCTTAAAGGTCTCATACAAGACCGAAGAAGGAACCAAATCTGTATTAGATTTACCAACAGCTAGTAAGAAATAGGTACGGTTATCAATGAAAAAAAGGACAACATATCACATTCTGGGTCTCATACTTCTAACACTAAGTTGCTTTCTACACGAAGCATTGTATGGGCAAGAGACACAAATTACCTTCCAAAAATACGGTGTAGAAGAAGGCTTGCCCGAAGAGGTGGCTAATCATTTTATTCAAGATCGACAGGGATTTATCTGGGTTGCTACGCAAAACGGATTGGCCAAATTTGATGGCTATTCCATGAAGGTGTTTCGGATTAAAAGATCTGACCCAAATGCCCTACACTCAAGAAGTGTTGTCGGTGGACTATTGGAAGCTAGCGATGGAAGAATCTGGATAGGAGGAAACTCCGATGGTGGAGTCCTTTCCGTCTATGACCCAAAAACGGAACATTTTGTCAACTTTTATCCCGACAGCACTGATAAAACCAAGGTCCCTTTCCGAAGTAACCCGCCTCTTTTCGAAGATAGAGACCACCATATTTGGTTTGTGAGTAGCGGAATTCAGAATCGGGTGCTGTGCAAAATAAACCCTATTACTTTTGAAGTATCACGATATCCTATTGACGTAAATGCCTTTCGAAATGAGATTGTGAACAATTTTAAGATGGCGTATGTGGAAGAGGACGGGAGCATTTGGGTAGGCGGTATTAGTAGGGATCTGCAGCGATATGACCCCCGAAGTGATTCCTTTGAAACAATCGCCAAAGAGGGAGAAAAATTACCCGGTATGTCGGTCGCTGATACTCTTTATGATGTGTCTCCCATGGGTAAAAGTGGACTCATTCCTCTTTCAAACAACAATACGATTTATCTGCTAGATCCGATAAAGAGACAGATCGTGAAAGAGCTTCGTACACATATTCGAGTGCCTAGAAAATCACTTGGAGCTGTATTTGAAGACGATTGGGAAAATTTTTGGCATTCAGCAGCCGACCGTCTCACTTTTTACGATGCGGAGTCGAATATGCCACAGAATTATCTTATCGGTAAGGGGAAGCTCGATTTAGATGGAATTCCTTCAGGTATAAATTCAATTCAACCCTTGTTGAAAACACCCGATATCATTTGGTTTAGTCTTCATTCCGTCAATCGTGCGGTCAGCTATTTGAAGTATTCCTACGGAGATGACAGATTCGCCTATTTCGATGCCCTTTTTAACGATGACCGCAACGAGATAAAATCAAGCACTAGCTCCAAAAGCATGTTGTTAGATGATACAGGGTTACTCTGGATGGGAACACGACCTAATTTATATAAAGAGGCACCCAAATCACGACAATTCAAAATTTTCGAACACTCTGCAAAAGATCCAAATAGTTTACCCTCAGACAGCGTCACGTATATCTTTGAAGACAGCAAAAAGCGGCTTTGGATAGGGATGTTTGGTGCAATAGCTCACTATAAGGGTAAAGGTAAGTTCACCAAACTATCTTGGTATAGTGGAAGTCAAAATGGGTTTGATTATACCGTTATCAGCGACATCAGCGAAGACTCACGGGGTCAAATTTGGGTACGCACTTGGAATGCCTTGTATCGCTGGAACGAAGAGAAACAAAAACTTCAACGTATTTCTTTAAAAATAAATAAGGGTATTAGTTCGGGTCCTGTAGAGGACAGTGAAGGCAGGCTTTGGCTGTTTGGTGTGGATTATGGAGCTATTGTTATCGACCCAATTACGACCAAAGTGGTAAAGCGCTTCAAAACGTCGGATGCAGATAAGCATGGTCTGTTTTCTAGTTTCATTTCCGACATACATAAGGATAGCAAAGGAAGAATGTGGCTGGGAGATCCTCAAGCTAATAAAAATTCCTTGTTTCGATACGATGAAGCCGCTAATTTTTTTAAAGGATATCATTATGACCCGAATGACTCCACCACGGTTCGTGGGGACGAAATCCGCTACATTGTGAATGACGACTTGGGAAGAATGTGGGTAGGTACCGATGATGGAATTGGCAGATATGACGATGAGAGAGACCTATTTTTATGGAATGCTGATTTCAATAACATCCCTAGTACATACAGATACTGGGTGGCTGGTAACGGTAAGCTTTGGATTGCCACCTATAGTGGTGGTGGATTGGTTTTGATTGGGCCGGGAATAAATGACACGGAAATATATGGTGAAGAAAAAGGTCTTCTACAAAACGATGTTGGTGGTACTGGAGACCAATTTATGGTGGACGATTTTGGAAAAATGTGGCTCCCAACTGTTCGAGGCTTAGCAGTATTTGACACTACAATGCGCACATTCCAAAATTATTTTAAGAAGGATGGATATTTAGATTATGAGCGAAGGGTGGCTACTTACAAAACATCAGATGGCAATATTTGGTTAGGCACACGTAGTGGATTGTATCAAGTTGATCCTGCAGAGCTCCGAATGAAAGATTCCACAAAGGGATCTATGGTTATCACCTCAATGAATATCATGGATTCAGTGTATTCAGCTCCTGACGGAAATTTATTTACCAGCGCCGTTTCTCATTCCAAAACGGTGACACTTTCTCACGAACAAAGTGACATCGCCTTCAACTTTGTGTACTTGCATTATCTTCGATCAGAAGACAATCTGTATTCATGGAAGTTGGAGAATTTCGATGATAAATGGAGCGAACCATCAACCATTCGAAAAGCAAACTACGCCAACCTCGATCCTGGCACCTACGTGTTTAAGGTAAAAGGTGCGAACGCCGACGGGATTTGGAATGAAGAATCGACTGTTTTTACTGTGGTTATTTCTCCCCCGTGGTGGCAGACTATTTGGGCGTTTTTGGGATATGCTTTACTTCTCTTATGGATAGGCCAACGAGTTCATATAAATCAAAGGGATAAAACCATTCGCATAGAGCGAGAAAAAACGCAAGAACGAGAACTCCAGCAAGCCAAAGAAATTGCAAAGGCCTATAAAGAGTTAAAATCCACCCAAACTCAACTGATTCATGCCGAAAAAATGGCTTCGCTCGGAGAGCTCACGGCCGGGATTGCCCATGAGATTCAGAATCCACTCAACTTTGTGAACAATTTTTCGGAACTTAGTGCGGAACTTCTTGAAGAAATGAAAGAAGAAATTGAAAAGGGAGATTTGGAAGAAGTGAAATTTATCGCAAATGATGTGAAGAAGAATTTGGAGAAAATTACGCATCATGGAAAACGCGCCGATTCTATAGTTAAAGGCATGCTTCAACATTCAAGAACGAGTTCGGGCGTGAAAGAACCAACTGATATCAATACTCTTTGTGATGAATATTTACGCTTAGCTTATCATGGGTTAAGAGCAAAAGACAATGCGTTTAATGCCATCTTGAATACTGATTTTGATTCAGAAATAGGAAAAATTACTATTGAAGCGCAGGAAATAGGTCGTGTTATTTTGAATATTCTTACCAATGCTTTCCATGCTGTTTTAGATAGACAAGGAAAAGATGGAGAAAAGTTTAAGCCAAAAATTACCGTTAAAACGCAAAAAACAGCAGATTATGTTCTAATCACGATTGTAGATAATGGGAATGGAATTCCAGAATCCATAAAAACCAAAATCTTCCAACCGTTCTTCACAACAAAAGCTGCTGGACAGGGTACCGGACTAGGCTTGAGTTTGAGTTACGATATAATTACATCTCATGGTGGAGAACTCAGAATGGAATCCACATCAGGAGAAGGAAGCACCTTTACAATTCAATTGCCTTTATGAAAACCATCAAAAAGCTTTGTTTATTTCTATTTGTTCTTCAATTCAATGTGCTTGGGTTTAGTCAATCCAGAAATTTGGATAGTTTACAGACTGAACTTTCGCAAACAAGAGATAATGTTAAACGTTTTGACTTATTAAATAGCATACTACTAGATTATACGAGTTATCGAGGTTATAATGTAGATTCCTTGGCGATTATGGAGATGCATCAGATTGCTCAAGAACTAAATAGCGATTCATTAAAAGCAATAAGTTACAATTGGCTAGGATCCTATTTTTACCAAATGAAGGGAGACAATGCCTCGGCACTTGAATATTATTTTAAAGCACTTCCATTTGCCGAAAAATTGAATGACAAGCGAAGAATAAGTTCTATCTATTTCGATATGGCATTGGTGTTTTTCAGTATGGAAGATAAACTTAAAGCGCTGGAAGTGACACGCAAAGGTGGGAGGAATTTACCGAACAAAGAGCATCCTTTATATGAGTTTATGGTAGCTCAATATGAAGCAAACATGGTGGAATATTTTATTGCCGAAAAGAATGTGGATTCTGCGTTCTATTATGTTAAACGATCAAGTGCTTATACGACTAATTTAAACTTTGGTACATCTTTCAATTATACAGATTTCACTCATTTAGGAGCAGTGAATGCTCTTTCTGGCAAGGTAAAGATTGCTGATAGCTATTTCGAGAAAGGACTAGCTATGCAAGACTCAATTCAAAATTTAAGCTCACAACTCTATTTCTTCAGCTATTACTTGCCATTCCTTTTTTCAGAGAACAGGGCAATAGAAGGACTTTTTCACAGTGGAAAGCTGCTTAAATCTGGATTTGAAAATAATAACAATAACATGAAGTTGGCCGGTGCCAGTTATTTGCGACAATTTTATGAGGCGATTAATCAAAAAGATAGCGCCTATTATTATTCAAGAATGGAAGCTCAAATCAATGCGGATATGTTTAGTCAAGACAATAAGAATAGAATTGAGAGTTTACTTCTTAATGATCAACTTAGGCGAATTGAAGAGAAGAATAGAGCTGAAATGTATCAAAGTAAGCTCAAGCAATACGTTTTATTAACAGGTTTGGGAATGGTTCTACTTATCGCTCTTATCTTTTTTAGAACGATGCGAGAAAAACAAAAAACCAACGAGAAATTAGAAACTGCACTTCATGATTTAAAATCAACGCAAAAACAATTGATTCAAGCCGAGAAAATGGCTTCTTTGGGAGAACTAACGGCCGGAATTGCTCATGAAATTCAGAATCCGCTCAATTTTGTAAACAACTTCTCCGAACTAAGTGCAGAACTCATTGATGAATTAAATGAAGAAGTTGAAAAAGGAGATTTGGAAGAGGTTCGTTTTATCAGTTCAGATATAAAGAAGAATCTTGAAAAAATTACACATCACGGAAAGCGAGCGGATTCTATCGTAAAAGGAATGCTCGCACATAGTCGTGTTGGAAAAGGTGAGAAAGAACTCACAAATATAAATGAGTTGGCTAATGAATACCTGAAACTTTCCTACCACGGATTGCGAGCAAAAGACACTACATTCAAGGCCGAATTCACCACAAATTTTGATCCTGAATTACCCAGAGTAAATGTGATTCCTCAGGATATAGGAAGAGTACTTTTGAACTTGATAAACAATGCGTTTCAAGCGTGCACTGAGCGGACTGGGCACTTCGAGCGGAGCCGAGAAGCGCCACTCGTTCAAGTCTCCACAAAAAGAACCGAATCAGGAATTCAAATCTCCGTTTCGGATAATGGCTCTGGCATCCCAGAAAACATCAAAGACAAAATCTTCCAACCCTTTTTCACCACCAAACCTACTGGGCAAGGCACCGGACTTGGGCTATCGCTTAGCTACGATATTGTAAAGGCACATGGTGGAACAATCTCCGTTGATAGTAGTCACGCGGGGACAATATTTACCATTTTAATTCCTACAACATGACTCGATTTCTCCTATTAGCATGTATTCTCCTAGTTTCTTCATTTGAAAGTGGTGCGCAAAATTTTAAAGAAGAACTAGGGATTCTCCACAAAAAGCTTAGAGAAGCAAAAGAAGACACAGCAAAAGTAAGCGCGCTATACGCGCTCGTTCAATAGCACCAGAGCGA
>Ga0102812_10003330_pt1 | contig 10544 bp, 10 predicted proteins | sample ColrivemetaGS713_FD_79334 | JGI IMG/M metagenome (GOLD analysis project Ga0102812, IMG submission 79334) | Estuarine microbial communities from the Columbia River estuary - Flood tide ETM metaG S.713 | ecosystem: Environmental > Aquatic > Marine > Intertidal zone > Estuary | place: USA...
AGCTGCTCGCTATTTGGTAAAATACCGCTGTGAGTTTGAGATACTTGACGCTGTATCAGGCTCACTGAGCCTTTGTGAGAGACTGAAAGCCCTGACCTGCACGCTCTGAAACAGAAAGCGATATAATACGGCAAAGGTTACAGCACCGTATCCGTGACGCACTGAATGTCGCTGTTTGAAAGCGCAGGCCGCAAGTTCAGTTCTGGCGACTGCAAAGGCGCAACCGTCTTCTCCCGTGTGCAGCGCGAGCCGGGGTTAGCCCCACGCTGGAGCAAGCCACCCTGCCCGCTCACCCCTGATATCCAGACGTTAACTGTACACGGACTGCGGTTTTCGATTGTGAAATATTGTTGCCTATGTCGACGAGAGCCTGAACAGCGTCACGCATCTGACGTCTACTTCGGACGAGACAAAGCCATTCTAAAGCAACGCGAAAGGATCAAACGGAAGACACTCGAAATGCGGCGCTTGCATTACAGACAACGCGTTGCCTAATGAAGCTAACCAGATGGGCCAAACTCTCTCTTAATTTGTGCCGCAATTGGTGCCAGAAAACGTGACGACGGACAGTTGACATCTGCGTTAGATTACCCGTCTGAACATGAACTGCTGCACGTTCAAAGCGGTTTGCCTTTCGCCAAAAACCGTTCCAAACAACATAGACAACCATACAGGAGAAAAACATGATCATTGGACACATCGGTGCGCGCGCAGGAAGCAAAGGCGTTCCAAACAAAAACTTTCGGGTGATGCACGGCAAGCATGTGATTGACTGGTCACTGGACCAACTCATTGATCATGGAAAAATAGATTCCTTTATCGTCTCCACTGACAGTTCCGAAATGTATGAACATGGCTTAAAGCGTGGCGGACTTGATATAGGCTTAAGACCTAACGAATTGGCGACCGACACAGCTGGAAAATTTGCGGTTTGGCAACACTCCCTTGCCGAAGTTGAAAAGCAAACTGGGCCAGCAACAGCCTTTGTCGATCTCGATTGCACCTCTCCACTTCGGCTCCCCGAAGATATTTCTGGTGCGATCAATTTATTTCAGGCAGATGCTCCTGACATGGTGATGTCTTGCTGTGTTTCAAGGAAAAATCCATATTTTAATATGCTTGAACTAGATGAAACTGGTGCACTTCAGGTGTCTAAACCTCTGCAAGGGCATGTTCTTTCCCGGCAGGCAGCACCGACTGTTTATGACCATGTCGGCCTCGTTTACGTGGTCCAACCTGACTACTTGCGCAGCGCTAAAAGCCTGTTTGAAGGGCGGGTTATCCCCTATCTTGTACCAGAATCAAGAAGCCTCGACATCGACAGCCCACTCGACTGGGATATCGTTGAGTTCCTTCTTGGGCGGCAACTCCAGACAGGGATGCGCTAGCGCCAGCCCTGCCAAAGCTTCAGCGATTTCTGCTTAGCCGCAAAGCTCGCGGTTAATGCCTCAGCGGAATATTCGACGGAAATCCAGTCGCGCAATGTAATAGCCGTCTCTTTAAAACGTGCCTCATAAGTATCTAGAAAATGATCCAAGATACCTGAGGAAGTGCGACGGATATGAACAAAATCAAAACTCAGCTGCTTTTTGGCAGCCGCCAATTCCGCCCCCTCATACACCAATAAATACAAAGCCGCCGCAAGCCCAGTCCTATCGGCGCCAGACTTGCAGTGCATCAAAAACGGCTTCTCGATCCGGTCGAAAACCTCGAACAGCATCTGCAAACGCTCGACAGTTGGAGCCTCGCGAGCATTCATTTTAAAACACTCCAGCTTAAGCCCCAGCCGGTCACAAGTTTCCACCTCGAACAGATATTGCGGCAGATGCATTCCACCACGCAGACTGAATATCGTTGTGATCCCCATGGCGGCATAGGCCTCAAAACGCGGGGTCGTCGGATGGTTGGAGCGATACACCTGCGGAGCCACGGTCGCAAAGTTATGCCAGCGATATCTCAGAATTCCGTGATCGACCCAATCCAGGTATCGTTGAGAACGCTTGCGTCCGGCAGGGGTCTGTATTTCAAAAGGCTGTTTTGTCATATCTCTCATTTGACCGATGCGGTCTCACATTGCAACCTTGATAGACGCATCTTACAATGAACTCAGTCAAAATCAGGAGACCGCCATGGAAATTGCAGGCCGCAAAATAGGACCAAAGCACCCACCTCTCGTAATCGCCGAGATCGGGATTAACCACGGCGGAGACATCCAAGTGGCCAAAGAAATGGTCCGACTAGCCGCCCTGTCAGGCTGTGAAATGGTCAAACATCAAACGCACATCATCGCCGACGAAATGACGGATGAGGCCAAACAGATCTTTCCGCCTAACGCCGATGTGTCGATCTGGGAAGTGATGGAGCGCTGCGCTCTCGGCCACGACGAAGAGAAGGCGCTTAAAGACTACACAGAATCTCTTGGGATGATCTGGATTTCCACGCCGTTCTCTAGGGCAGCCGCAGATTTCCTCGAAACCCTCGATGTGCCCGCCTATAAAATCGGGTCTGGAGAGGTCGATAACCTGCCGTTGATCCGGCACATCGCGCGCAAGGGAAAACCAGTGATCATGTCAACGGGCATGCAAACAATCGACAGTGTTCGCGCCTCGGTCAAAATCCTTGATGATGAAGGGATCGAATATGCGCTTTTGGAATGCACGAACCTCTACCCGTCACCGCCTGAAATCGTATCCTTGCAAGGGGTGACAGACCTAAAGAACGCTTTCCCGAGCGCGGTTGTCGGGTTCTCGGACCATTCCATCGGACCCGAAATGGCGCTGGCATCCGTTGCCCTTGGTGCGTGTATCTTGGAACGGCACTTTACAGACACGCGTTACAGGGTGGGACCTGATATTATTAATTCGATGGACCCATCTGAGCTACGTCACATTATCGACAGATCACGAGAAATCCACACAGCACTACACAATCCCAAACGACGCACCCCGTCAGAAGAGGGTGTCTACGCCTTCGCACGCTCATCCGTTGTTGCCGACCGAGACCTACCGGCAGGCGTAGTCATTACAGAACAAGATATTTGGGCGCGGCGGCCAGGATCGGGCGAAATCGCGGGCTATGACTTTGATAAAGTTGTCGGCCGCACTCTCAATCGTGCCGTAATCCGCAATACACAACTGAAGTGGATAGACTTCAGCACAGAATCGTGACCCTTATACTTTCGATCATAATCCCGACCAAGGATCGCCCCCATTATCTGCGCAGCGCGGTCACCCATGCGCTGGCTGCATTGCCGGAGGGGGGCGACGTGATTGTAATTGATGACTATGGTACAAAACCTGCTCAAGACACACTGCGCGATATCACAGACCCGAGGCTTCGGATCTTATGCAATGCGGGTCTTGCTGGCCCGGCAAGTGCTCGAAATTGTGGCGTGGCACATTCAAGAGCCGACGTCATCTTATTTGCAGACGACGACGATCTGATCAGACCAGACTACCCTCACCACGTTTTGGATCTTGCGGCACAAGCACGATACGGGTTTTGCGCGACTGATAGCTTCACACAAGAGCCCTCCTTTGTCGCGCCATTTACCCGCTCTCTTGTACACGACATCGCATCGCTGCCATTCAAAAGACAAATGGGTGGGTTGGGCTGCGGGTTTTGGGTTTACCTCGACGACTTTATCGCCGTTTGCGGGATAAATCCTGCACTACGAATCAACGAGGATACGGATTTCTCTATCAAGCTGCGTGCGGCTGGGCTGAAGGGTTTTTTTGAAACCAGCGCGGGTGTAATGATCCGTCAACATTCCGGCGCGCCTGCAAATGCCGACATAACAAGCGTAACAAAACGCACAACTGCATTCGACCGAGCTGGATATTTTAAAACCATTATAACTGATCATGCCGATTTCTTGCAACGTGATCCACAGGCGAACCACTACATGCACAAGCGATTAGTAAAAATGTACGCAAAATCCGGCCAACTGCGCGCAGGGGTCAAGGCCTGTGGCCGCTCGCCTGTCCTGCTGAGTTATTTCTTAATAAACGCAATTATTTACTATTTCAGTTGGCCATAATTAGATCGAACATATCCGCCGCTTGCCGACGCGTCTTTGCCAGATAGGCCGCAATATTGGCCTTCTCGACATCGCTAAACGACCAATCATTATTGGTCACAAATCCCGCACTTAAATCACCCATCGCCACCAATCGGCGCGGATCCAGCCCTGCATCCTCGAACAAGGCCTCAACCTTCCACGAATTGGATGAGATACAAATAAACGGAGTTGCAGTGACCAAATTCAAGCAAATCCCATGAAACCGACCTGTGACTGACAACGCCTTCCGGCTGAGTAAATCAAGATACGCCAGTTCTGAGGTCAAATAGCGCAAATTGGGAAACCTACGCTCCTGGATCTCCTGACGCCACGCCAAGGTAGCGTGGCGATACTGGCGGATTAACCACGGTCGATACGGATTTTCCTCGCGCAAGGAGATTGTTAACGGCACCAAATCTGCTTGCGGCTGCAAGGCCTGGGATAGCTTGGCAAGTGCGGCCGCCACAGTGTTATGCACAGAATCCCCCACGATAACCCCCTGCCTCGAATTGCCACTATCAGGCAGAGTACCCGCACTCATTGACAAATCGCCAAGCCAACCGACGGGCCTCCCAACTGCTTGCGTCAATGTTGCGGCACTCCGGCTCTCACGCGCAAAAATATGATGGAACTTTGCGACGCGTGACATCCATGAGGCTGGATTATTTTGATAAATCGTATTTATCAACGACAGCGACTTGCCCACGGCCACAGGATGCTCGGCAATATCAATCAGCCACCCCGCCTTCTTGCGGCCACCATGTAATGTGCCTTCGCCATTTATCACGATCTTATCGGCACGTGTCAAAACAGCCAAGGCTTCAGGCGTGGTTTGCCAATTCTGTTTACCATCCAAACGGCCAATAATTTCGCCACCACGCGCCTCTAGTTCTTGCTCAATAATGCGCATGACGCGCGCACATCCAAAATGATGACCCTGCATATCCGTGTGGTTCATCAGGACAATTTTTTTGGCAGGCATATCAGACAGGTCCTCAAAACGGTTAGGTGCTCTATGGCTACAATAGTCGAAAACTCGTGGCAGCGACATAGGGCAAGATCAAGTTTACTTGCTCACCGGCAAAAAACACGTAGAAAAAGGTATGAACAAATCAATCCTCTTCGTGACCGGCACACGCGCCGATTTTGGCAAAATGGAACCGTTGGCGATTGCCGCGCGTGACGCAGGTTTTACAGTGTCATTTTTCGTCACGGGCATGCACATGCTGGACCGCTACGGGCTGACCAAACTTGAGGTACACCGCACGTCAGGCGTAACCGTTCATGAGTTTTTGAACCAACGCGCCGGCAACCCGCAAGATATGATCCTCGCCAAGACAGTCACAGGGTTTTCCGACTTCGTGGCCGAACATAAACCTGACCTTGTGGTGATCCACGGCGACCGTGTCGAGGCTTTGGCCTGTGCACTTGTGTGCGCGACAAACTACATCCGTTGTGCTCATGTCGAAGGTGGAGAGGTATCTGGCACGATCGACGAAATCTTTAGGCACTGTAACTCAAAACTCGCAAGCCACCATTTTGTCTCCTCAGATGATGCCGCCAAACGCGTCATGGCGTTAGGGGAAGATTGCACAAAAATCCACGTTATTGGATCGCCAGAACTCGACTTCCACAGCCAACCATCCGGCGTCAGCATATCAGAGGTCCGAACCCGCTATGCCATTCCCGATGGTGACTTTGGGATCTGCGTTTTCCATCCTGTCACCTCTGAGGCCGCGACGATGTCCTCTCAGGCCCGATCGCTGTTTGATACACTCAATTCATCTGGACGTAACTTCGTCATTATCGCGCCAAATAACGATCCGGGATCAGATGATATCTTCTCAGTGATAGATACATTGCCAAAAGACAGATTCAGGGTTCTACCCTCCATGCGTTTTGCTCATTTCTCCGAGCTGATGAAAAACGCATCTGCCATAATCGGTAACTCTTCCGTAGGTGTGCGTGAGGCCCCATTTATTGGCTTGCCCTCACTCGATATCGGCAGCAGGCAGACCAACCGTGCAAAATCATCGTCCGTATTTTTCGCCGATGCCGCTGAGGTCAATAAAATCAATATATTCCTGTCGACCCAATGGGGGCGGAACTTTGATCGCGACGATGGCTTCGGCGGGGGCAGCGCTGCACGTCGCTTTGTAGACGTGATCTGCAATGAAGATTTTTGGGCAGGTAGCCTTCAAAAGACGTTCCATGATGCCAATTAACCCAGCGACGCTTCGGCTCTATTTGGCACTTCGTTACCTTGTCCCACTATTCGCAACACCTTTTCTCAAGAGGCGGCTCGCCCGAGGGAAGGAACACCCCACCCGCTGGACTGAAAAGCTTGGCCGGACAACTGCAGAGCGGCCATCTGGCCCTCTCATTTGGCTGCACGCTGTAGGTCTTGGCGAAGTGTTGTCATTGCGTGGCATCATTACGGCAATGGGAAAAATTGATCCGAGTACGAACTTCTTGATCACATCTTCTGCCTTATCCTCAGCAAAAGCTATTGAGGGTCAAATGCCGCCACGTACACAACATCAATTTATGCCGCTCGATAACGCGCAATTCAGCCAGCACTTTCTAAATCACTGGCAGCCTGACCTCGTGATTTGGGCAGAACAAGACATTTGGCCGGGCTTGATCTGCGATATCGCAAAGAGAAATATCCCGCAGGCACTTGTTAATGCACGAATGAATGCGTTTTCCTTCGCAAAGCACGCGAAGATAAGTTCCCTTTTTTCGGCAGCCTTGGATAGGATGGTATTAATAACGGCTCAAGACAGCGACACCGCAATGAACCTTTCCGCGCTTGGTGTGACAAAACCCATTTCGATCAACAACTCCTTCAAAGTCGCAGCCCCCCCATTGCGTTACAACGCTGCAACGTTGCTAGCACTGCAAAATGCGACCCAAAAACGTCGAATCTGGGTCGTGGCCCCTGCGCACCGCATGGATGCTGATCTTGCGATCAAGGCGCATGAGTTATTATTATCGCGCGACCCATCTGCACTGCTGATCATTGCCCCACGTGATATATTTCTAGATCTACCAGCTGACTTACCACGACGCAGTCGAGGGCAACTTCCTAGTGGGCCTATTTGGATTGCAGATACACTTGGCGAGCTTGGCGTCATCTATCGGCTGGCTGAAGCTGTGCTCATTGGCGGGACATTTGGCGACACTGAAGGGCATTCACCTTGGGAGGCAGCAGTAATCGGCTGCACTATCATCCACGGGCCTCGCACAGCAAATTTTGCAAATGACTACGCTGCACTTCAATCTGTCAACGGATCGTTACTCGTCAATTCACCCGAAGATATTGCTGCCGCGCTCTTAAACGGTAAAAGCGACGCAAGAAATCATAATGCCCAACTTCTGATCACGCGCGCAAAGGCAGAATTACAAACATTCGCGCAATCTCTAATGGCTTTGAGTACGAGCAGATGACCCGCTGGCCAGATCCTATATTACTTGTCGCACTTTGGATCTACGAACTGTGTTGGATCGTCCTACTGCCCACTGTTTGCGTTTATTTGCGCCAACGCGGAAAACGCGATCCCCTTTATGCCAAACATATCGGAGAGCGGTTCGGATTTTATCCAAATACAATCAAAGGCGCCATTTGGGTGCATGCCGTCAGCCTCGGTGAAATGAGATCTGCCACGCCACTCATTCGTGCAATTTTAGCGCGCGGCGAGAAGGTAATCCTGACACATATCACTGCAGCGGGCCGACGCGAAGCGAACAGAGAATTTGGCCCTGAGATCACGGAAGGAGCGCTCCAGACACTATGGGTTCCGTTTGAGATAAGCTTTGCATACCGGCGCTTTATTAAGGCCTTTCAACCGCGACTAGGCCTCGTGATGGAAATTGAAGTCTGGCCAATGATGATAAAGATGACCCGTAAGCTCGGAACGCCGCTCTTTATGTGCAATGCACAATACCCCTTAAAAAGTTACGAGAAAGATCAACGAGGCCTGAAGCTCCGCGCACGGTTATTCGCCGGTTTTTCTGGCGGCTTCGTTAAATCTGCCGACCAAGCGAACAGGTTAGCTGCCGTTGGGCTGACAAATATCCACATCACTGGCGAGCTTCGTTTTGACCAACCCATCCCCAGCGCCCATCTCGCCGCCGCCAATTTAATCCGCCCAAAATTGGCACAGGGGCGTGAGGTCATCACTTTGACGAGCGTTGTGGATGGTGAAGATGAAACTTATATCGACCTGATAAAATCAGCGCCAGCCCCCCTGTATATCTATGTTCCTAGGGCCCCCGAGCGATTTGATGAGGTCGCTAAGATGCTAGAGACTGCTGGGCTTAAAATCGCAAGGCGATCGCGGGACCTCACAACGGATCTTGCACTCAAAGACGACCTCTCTTGTGACGTTATGTTAGGTGACAGCATGGGAGAAATGTTTTTTTATCTTGGACTGTGTGATCGGGCGATTGTCGGTGGAGGCTTCGTGTCCAAAGGGGCTCACAATATTATCGAGCCACTCGCACTTCGTAAACCTGTGATCGTCGGACCTCATACTTGGACTATTACCTATCCGGTGGTCGAGGCAATGGCTGCTGGTGTTTGCACCAAGACACCCACACTTGAAGACTTAATTCAGATCGTGAAAAATTCCAAAACGGTCAGTGATTCTAAAATTTTTGCTTTCTATCAAGATCATGCTGGTAGCGTTGAACGCACACTTTCAGCAATAGACGCAAATGATCCAAACCACTTACGTTCTGCCTCGAAAAACTAGACAATTATCTTGTGGAGTGTTCCCGAAAATGCGGACAGCACCTAAAGTTCGGATAGTGTAACCTGATGTATGGAGTGGTCTAATTTGAGCTTAAAATCGGGCTCAATAATAGCGATTACATCCAAAGCCAATTAGGAATAAAATTTGAACGTATTTGCGTCTTAACACGCATATGTCGACAAGCTTTCTCAAGAAATTCTATCTCGTGATCATGCATTCCCCAATTTTCGAAGTCATTAATTGTTTGTTTTAAGTCTATTTTGCCTCGGCGGGCCCAAATAAAAGGCATATTTTTCTCGCTTACCGAAAATATAAAGTAATCTTCATCGAGAAATCCTTCATTTGTAATTGGGTGCTCCCAAAGCAAAATATGACCATCGTACTCTAGCTCTAATGGCACCTTTCCAAACTGGGATACCAATCGAACGATTTTTGACATTCTTTTCTTGGAAGTATTGCTGATCATGTAGCCAAAATTCCCGTCACAGGTAACTTAATATACTAACGAAAATCCTTTGCTATACTGCTTTTACCCCAAAACCAGAAAATTTTCGACTGTGATTGTAATCCCCCATTTTTAGTTTCTGTGCGGGTGTTATCCTGCCGATGCCCATATTCGGGCGGTCATTGTTGTAAGTCCAGAACCATTGTGTGGCGAAGTCTTGCGCTTCCTCGATGTTTTAATGATGTGTTGGTCTAACCATCCACACTATTCATTTTGAATGGTCGCTTGAGAAGAACTGTATTATGGGCCTTTTCTGCAATGAAGGGCGGATTGTGTTGAAAAACTCCGGTTCTGGCTCGGAATGACGAATTTGCTCGTCATACAAGCCGACGAGTTTTTGGTGGCGAGGGGTTAGACCCAATTGGCATATTGCCGCTCATGTGTAAGCTCACTTTGCCTCACGATCGATCTCATCTGACTTCTTTGCATAAGGGGCTTTCGCCGAAAAATCGCGGTGTATAAATCTCGAAGTTTTCAACAAAATTGGCGGAAACCGGAACTTCTCTGCGTTTGCACGGTCTCAAAGGAAGCCCCGTGAAAGCTGCCGTTCGTCGAGCGGTCAAACCCAAGAATGCTGCGACCTGTCAAACGGCGGCAGTGACCCCATTGTGTGAATTCGGTTCTCCTGCTGCATGCGCTCACAGCTTGGAAAATGCTGCGTCAGCGTAAAATTCGGTGATACCGCGCGGCGGGAAAATCAGCCACTCGTGCAGAGTGCAGTAGGAACCAGAGGTCGAATTCACAGACTGCGGGACTTTGCGACCATTGACCTATGTAAGACCAATGGCGGCTATCGAGAAAAGGGCATCTTAGCGACTGCAATTCTGAACCTTCAACAAACGGTCCTTTGTGGATCTTGGCATGGGTCTTCCCAAAGCTGCCGAATGTGACTAATTGCCTTATATGATCAAAGGTACTCTGATAGATTGGCTAAGCAATCAAGCCTCGCGCGCTGTGATTGGTGCCGTGCGTTTACTGCCCTATGCCAAGCGGGTGCCGTTTATGGGCGCTGTGATGCGCAAGGGTCTCGGGGGTGTTCTTGGATTTCGCAAGCGGGCGGAAACCAACCTTGCGATGATCTATCCCAATATGGCCCCTGATGAGCGCCGTCGCATTGCAGATGGGGTTTTGGATAACTTTGGTCGCACGTTGATCGAGAATTACTCGCACCCTGAGTTTGCAGCGCATTTGGCCGAGACTGAGCTCAGCGGCGCTGGCGTTG
>Ga0102812_10003332_pt1 | contig 10541 bp, 9 predicted proteins | sample ColrivemetaGS713_FD_79334 | JGI IMG/M metagenome (GOLD analysis project Ga0102812, IMG submission 79334) | Estuarine microbial communities from the Columbia River estuary - Flood tide ETM metaG S.713 | ecosystem: Environmental > Aquatic > Marine > Intertidal zone > Estuary | place: USA: Columbia...
GGAGGAAAGATGTCTATGATTCCACCGCGCACCGCATAATCGCCCGGTTCCATCACTGTCGGGCTTTGCGTAAACCCCATGCGCACAAGGAAATGGCGCAGGGCCTCTTCATCCATGCGGTTGCCGACAGTGGCTTTGAACGCCGCTTCTCGCAGAAGTTTGCGGGCAGGAACACGTTGCGTAGCAGCCGATAGTGACGTGAGCAGAATAAAGTTGGCCGGCATCCCATGCACCAGCCCTGCCAATGTTGCCATACGCGCCGCTGAAATGTCCGTGTTGGGCGACACGCGGTCATATGGCAGGCAATCCCACGCAGGAAAAACAAAAACCGGCACATCTGGCGCAAAGAAAGCAAGAGCCGACTGCATCGCAGCAAGCCGTTTGTCATCACGGGCAATGTGAACCACCGGGACGCCTTTGGACAGTTCCGCAAGGATCAGTTGTGCGTCATACCCTTCGGGGGCGCCGCTGACGGTGATGTGTTTGGGATTGGACATGAAAGTGGACCTACCCCCAGCGCGGGCGGTGTCAACCGTTTAGAGCGCAAACAATGCATTAAGACTGTAGTACATGCCGTAAACAGCGGTGACGAAAATGGCGACCATACCGATGACCTGGCTCCAAAGGCGCATCTTGAACAAGCGGTTCACAAGATCACGCCCACCCACCGGATTTGCCCGCAAGGCGTATGCGACCTGAATATTGAGCCCGATAACCAGCGTCAGCGGTGCGCCCAGAATGAACAAACCTTGCGCCAACTCTAGCCCGTAGTAGAATCCGGCCATACAAAGTGCGGTCAACACAAACATGACAAAGCCCAAAAGCCATGGCCCCGCCATATCCGTCAAACCTGTAAAGCGGCGCACGTTGACATCCACAATTGCTTCGAGGTCCGCAATGTCTTGTGGCGCACACTTGCGGGCGCGAAACAACAGATCAAATGGCACGCCGATCAGCCAATGGCTTGCAACTGCCCAAGATACAATTACGGCAAACCAGTACCAGATACTTGCGAAGGTGCGAAAATCGATCACGCGGGCGATTGTTTCGGTCCAGTCCACGGGGCATTTCTTTCTGGCTTGTGGTAAATTGTCGGCATCAGACTAGCTGTGCAGTACGGGCTTGCCCAGACTTGTGATAGGGCAAAATCCATGCGACGAAAGATATAGTCAGCAAAAGGCACTACTTATGAAACCGACCCTTGCCCCCTATCCTGCTACCAGATTGCGCCGTATGCGCCGCACTCCCGCGATGCGCGCGCTTGCCCGTCAGAATACGCTGACGACCGACGATCTAATCTGGCCGGTGTTTGTGATGGACGGCAAAGATGATGAAACCCCCGTTGCATCAATGCCCGGTGTGATGCGGCGCACGGTTGACCGCGTGGCAAAAGCCGCGGCCGAAGCGCAAGCCCTTGGTATTCCTGCAATTTGTATTTTTCCCTACACCAGCATGGCGGCCCGCACCGAAGACTGTGCGATGGCATGGGATCCGAACAACCTGACCAACCAAGCCATCCGTGCGATCAAGGATGTTGCGCCTGATATTGCCGTGATGACCGACATTGCGCTGGATCCATATAATATCAACGGCCACGACGGCTTTGTTGAGAACGGACAGATCGTGAATGATCGCACAGTCGATGCATTGGTAAAGATGGCGCTGGCGCAAGCCGACGCAGGTGCGGATATCCTTGGTCCTTCTGACATGATGGATGGACGCATTGGTGCCATCCGGAATGCCCTAGAGACTGAAGGCCACCAAAACGTCGCGATCCTGAGCTATACAGCGAAGTATGCGTCTGCCTTTTACGGCCCATTCCGTGATGCGGTCGGTGCGTCCTCTGCGCTGACGGGCGACAAAAAAACCTATCAAATGGACCCCGGCAACAGTGACGAGGCTTTGCGTCTGGTTGAACGTGATCTGCGCGAAGGTGCCGACATGATCATGGTCAAACCGGGCATGCCCTATTTGGATATCTGCCGCCGCGTCAAAGATACGTTTGGCGTGCCGACCTATGCCTACCAAGTCAGCGGCGAATACGCGATGTTGCAAGCGGCCGCCCAGAACGGCTGGCTTGACGTTGATCAGGTGATGATGGAAAGCTTGCTAGCGTTCAAACGTGCCGGATGTGATGGTATTTTGACGTATTTCGCACCTGCTGCAGCCAAGCTTTTGCAGAAATAGGCGCCAGCCCCCGCTTTGTGCCACCTTGGAGGTGACAGCTTTGCCCCGATTGCGTATAGTTCCCGCATAAAAGGCGAAAAACGTCTTGAAACAGGCATATAGGCGGACATTAAAATGAATAATTTCTCAAGGCGCAGCTTTGCGCTTGGTGCAGCAGCGGCGACAACTTTGGCTGCGTGCGGTAACGGTATTGGTAGCGCAGGTGCAGCCACGATCGACGCGCGGGTCGATAGCACATTGAACGCAATGTACGCGGCATTCCCGGGAACTCGCGATCTGGCAGCGCGGGCGAATGGCATTCTTGTGATGCCGCTGGTGACAGAAGTCGGACTTGGCTTTGGTGGATCATTTGGACGCGGTGCGTTGCGTGTCGGGCCATCAACAGTTGATTATTACGCCGCAGCTTCTGGCAGTGCTGGCCTGCAGATCGGTGCGCAGCAATTCAGCCATGTGCTGTTCTTTATGACACCAGAAGCGCTTTCGGAATTCCGCCGTTCGCAAGGCTGGGCAGCTGGTGCGGACATCGAATATGCGTTCAGCTCGCGCAGCGACATGCTGCGTGCAGAGACGACAACATCGTTGTCGCCCGTCATTGCGGTAGTGTTCGGCCAGACTGGTTTGCGTCTGGGTGCTACGCTAGAAGGCACAAAGTACACGCGCATTATTCCATAAACGGTTGATTGGGGCGGTGTTCCGCCCCAACTTCTATGCCCGCAAGCGCACGCCTGTTGGGTCAAATGGCGGTTCTGCCAGCACAACGCCGCGATGCGGCTTGCCCAAAATCATGACATCAACAGCGGTGCCAGCAGCAACACCCTTGAGATATCCAAGCGCCAGTGATTTTTCGACCGAGTAACCGTAAGTACCGGATGTAACACGCCCAACCGGAGTGCCATCAGGAAGGAAAACAGGTTCGCCGCCTGTCGCGTCTGCATTGGTGATATCTTGTACCTCGATCAACGACAGCATCTCGCGCGGTGCATTATCTTTGATCTTCAAGTAACTGGCTTTATTCAAGAATTCTTTTTCCAGCTTGATCAAACGATCCAAACCTACTTCTTGCGGCCAATACTCGGGCGAGTATTCCCGGCTCCAACTGCCGTAACCCTTTTCGACACGCAACGACATCAGCGCCCGTGATCCGACAGGGCCAGCGCCCATATCAATTCCAGCCTCAAGCAGGGCCTGATAGAGGTGTAGTTGATCAGCTTGATCGCAATGCATTTCCCACCCCAGGTCACCTGTGAATGACACCCGCAAAGCGATCACATCGACGCCTGCAACAGTAATCCGTTGCGAGCGCATGAAAGGAAAGCTCTCAGAGCTCAGGTCAGCATTTGTCAACCGCGCCAGCAAAGCTCGCGATTTTGGCCCCGCCACATTGAACCCGCACATGGTATCAGTGCGGCTTTCGAATGTTGTCCCTTCTGGCATCGGGACTTCTTTCCAGAACCGCTGGTGATAGCGTTCGGACATGCCGCCGCCGATGATCATAAATTCTTCGTCACCCAATCGCGTGACCGTAAAATCACCCGCAATTCCACCATTTACGCCAATTAAGGGTGTCAGGCACGATCGGCCCACGGCTTTTGGCATGTTGTTGGCAAAGATCGCATTCAACCAATTGGCGGCATCAGGACCCGTCACAAAGTATTTTGCAAAATTGGAAATATCAATAATTCCAGCAGTTTGGCGCAGCATTCGCGCCTCTGCCCCGACGGGTTCAAACCAGTTCTGTCGTGTAAACCCATTGGTGTCTTGCGTCCCGGGTGTGTCTGCAAACCACAACGGATGTTCCCACCCGTAGTTTAGGCCAAAGACAGCCCCCATCGCCTTTTGGGTCTCGTAGGCTGGTCGTGTACGCACAGGGCGACCCGCTGCGCGTTCTTCGTTGGGGAAATGGATTGCAAATCGCTTGGCGTATTGGTCGCCCACGCGTGCTTTGGTGAATTTCGCATCAGCCCATGGTCCAAACCGCGCCACGTCCCATGCAAACATGTCGTAGTCGCTTTCGCCATTGATGATCCACTGCGCAGCCATAAGCCCCATGCCGCCCGACTGGCTGAAACCCGGAATAATGCCGTTGCAGCAGAAGTAATTGCGCAAATCAGGGTGCGGGCCATAAAGGACGTTGCTGTCAGGCGACCAAATCATGGGGCCGTTGATGACGCGTTTGATACCCGCCTCGCCCACTGCCGGCACGCGATCAATAGCGCGCATAATGTTGTCCTCGATACGTTCAAGATCATCGGCGAACAACTCGTGACCGAACCCTTGCGGAGTGCCGTCTTCAGCCCAGAAACGCACGTCTTTTTCGTAGGCACCAACAAGCAGGCCCTGCCCTTCTTGGCGTAGATAATATTCGCCGTCACGGTCCGCGACCGAAGGCAGGCGGCGGTCCATTGCAGCGATTTCGGGAATGCTTTCAGTGACAAAATACTGATGTTCGGTCGGTAAAAGTGGCAGATTAATACCAGCCAGTTTGGCAACTTCACGGCCCCAGAGACCCGCAGCGTTGATCACCCATTCGGTACGGATATTGCCGTTTGGCGTCTCTACAATCCACGTCCCATCAGGTTGCGGCACAGTCGCTGTTACAGGCGTAAAGCGGTGAATTTCTGCGCCCTTTTGGCGCGCACCAATCGCGTAGGCATTGGTGACGCCCGAGGGGTCAACGTTGCCTCCGTCGGGTTCGTACATGATGCAGCGAATGCCATCGTAATTAACCAGCGGGTGCAGGCGTTCGGCTTCGTCCCGGCTGACCTCGTGAAAATTCATCCCGTAAAACTTGGCCTTAGCGGCCTGTAGACGCAACTGATGCTCGCGTTCCTCTGTCTGTGCCAGATAAAGCGATCCGGGTTGGAAGACGCCACAAGACTGACCGGTTTCAGCCTCAAGCGCGTTATACAGGTTCATTGTGTAGTGCTGGATACGGCTGATATTGGTGCTGTCATGCAACCCGTGAATGTTGGCTGCCGCGTGCCAAGTTGATCCTGACGTCAATTCGTCCCGTTCGAGAAGAACAACATCGGTCCACCCTAGCTTTGCAAGGTGATACAAGATCGAACATCCGATAACGCCTCCGCCAATAACAACTGCCTGAGCATGTGAGCGCATCGTCGTCCCTTCCCGTGTGATGACAGTTCCAACCTGTGCAAAGGTTTGCACCAAGGATAGCATTCAGGCGACATGTTATGTCGCATTCGGAACCGCCTTTGCAATTTGGCGCGGCATAGTGAGCAAAACAAGCAAGGAGCCCGCACTATGAAAACCACCACCCAAGCCGTCATCATAGGGGGCGGCGTTGTTGGCTGTTCTGTGCTTTATCACCTGACCAAACTGGGTTGGTCCGATGTGATGTTGCTAGAACGCTCCGAGTTGACGTCGGGATCAACGTGGCATGCCGCCGGTGGATTTCACACGTTGAATGGCGATACCAACATGGCCGCATTGCAGGGCTATACAATCAAGCTTTACCGCGAACTGGAGGAACTAACAGGCATGTCGTGCGGGCTGCACCATGTCGGCGGTGTCACCTTGGCGGACAATCAGGACCGCTTTGATATGCTGGTCGCTGAACGTGCCAAGCATCGCTATATGGGGTTAGAAACCGAAATCGTCGGCCCCGAGGAGATTGCCAAAATCGCCCCGATCACCAATCTGGATGGGATCGTCGGCGGTCTTTACGATCCGTTGGACGGGCATTTGGACCCTTCCGGCACGACCCACGCCTACGCCAAAGCTGCCCGCATGGGTGGGGCCACAATCGAATTGCACACTAAGGTAATCGAGACCAACCAACGCGCCGATGGCACATGGGATGTCGTAACCGACAAAGGCACGATCCATGCTGAACATGTGGTCAATGCCGCTGGTCTTTGGGCGCGTGAAGTTGCCGCTATGGCTGGATCATATGTGCCGCTGCACCCGATGGAACACCAGTATATCGTCACGGATGATTTGCCCGAAATCTACAACCGCGACAGCGAACATCCGCATGTGATGGACCCCGCTGGCGAAAGCTATTTGCGCCAAGAAGGACGCGGGCTTTGCATCGGATTTTATGAACAACCGTGTAAACCTTGGGCGGTGGATGGCACGCCTTGGGACTTCGGGCATGAATTGCTGCCCGACAACCTCGACAAGATCGAAGCATCTATTGAATTTGCCTACAAACGCTTTCCGATCTTGGAAACTGCAGGCGTTAAATCCGTAATCCACGGTCCGTTCACATTCGCGCCGGACGGAAATCCACTGGTCGGTCCTGTGCCAGGATTGCGCAACTACTGGTCGGCGTGTGGCGTCATGGCAGGCTTTAGCCAAGGCGGCGGTGTCGGCCTGATGTTGGCACAGTGGATGGTACACGGCGAATGTGAACGCGACGTGACGGCGATGGATGTGGGTCGCTTTGGAAAGTGGATCACACCGGGTTACACGCGGCCGAAGGTTATTGAAAACTATCAGAACCGGTTTTCGGTCAGCTATCCGAACGAAGAACTGCCTGCAGCGCGGCCACACCGCACGACGCCTATGTATGATATATTCAGCGATCTTGGGGCTGTTTGGGGGCATCAATTCGGTCTCGAAGTGCCAAACTACTTTGCGCAAAACGGTGAGCCTGATTACGAGACGCCCACCTTTCGCCGCTCTGACGCATTTGATGCGACAGCCCGCGAAGTGAAAGCTGTACGTTCCAATGTCGGGATCAACGAAGTCCAGAACTTCGGCAAATTCGCGGTGACCGGGTCCGGTGCCCGCGCTTGGCTTGACCGGATCATGGCGGGCCGTATCCCGCAACCAGGGCGCATGTCTCTGACGCCAATGCTATCACCTAAAGGGCGCCTATGGGGAGATTTTACAGTGTCTTGCCTGTCCGAGACCGAATTCCAGATTACCGCCAGCTATGGCGCGCAGGACATTCACCACCGTTGGTTTATGCAAAATGCAGTTCCCGATGCGGTTGTCGAAAATATCTCGGATAGACGTAGCGGATTTCAAATCGCCGGACCACGTGCGCGTGACCTGCTGACGGCATGCACGCGTGATGATGCTGCGGCGCTAAATTTCATGGACGTGCGGCGTATGACCGTGGGCCAAGTTGGCTGCATTGTGCAGCGGGTTAGCTATACAGGCGATTTAGGGTATGAAATCTACTGTGATCCGATGGATCAACGCCAGTTGTGGTGGACGCTTTGGAATGCGGGGCAACCGATGGGGATCACGCCATTCGGGATGCGCGCGATGATGTCGCTGCGTTTGGACCGCTTTTTTGGTTCTTGGCTGTCAGAGTTTTCACCTGATTATACGGCCGCTGAAACAGGCATGGACCGCTTTATCAGCTTTAAAAAGAACACTCACTTCATTGGGCGTGCAGCGGCCGAGGCTGAACGGACAAATCCCCCTGCCCGCATGTCGGTAGTGTTCGAGGTTGATGCAGATGACGCGGATGTCGTGGCGTATGAACCTGTGTTCATCAATGGCGAAGTCCGCGGGTTTTGTACCTCTGGCGGATTTTCGCATCACGCGGGAAAATCCATAGCGCTTGCCTTGATCCCTCGCGGTGCGGCCACGGATAACCTTGAGGTCGAAATCGAAATTATGGGCCAAAGGCGTCGCGCAAAGCGGATTATGACTCCGTTGTTTGATCCTGAAGGCGTGGCCATGCGCGGATGACACCCATCCTTATACTGGCGGCAGGCACGTCCTCGCGGATGCGCGGGGGCGATAAAATGCGTGAACTTGTAGACGGCATACCCCTACTGGGCAGACAAACGAGCGTCGCGGTTGCGACTGAACATCCTGTGTTTGTTGCGTTGGCACCTGATGCGCCCAACCATTTGGACCTGATTGCGGACATCGACGCGACACCCCTTATCGTTGCGAATGCGGCTGAGGGAATTTCGGGGACATTGCGTGGTGCGATTCCGAAGCTTCCGCAAACGGGGGCATTTATGATTATGCTGGCGGATCTGGTTGCATTGACGACCCAAGATCTGCTGGCGGTCTTGAATGCGCGAACAACTTTTCCCGATCATCTAGTTTGGCGCGGCGCCACAAGCGATGGGCTTGCAGGTCATCCGATCCTGATTGATGACACACTACGACCCGACTTTGCCAAACTGCGCGGTGACGAAGGTGGGCAAAGCATATTGCGGCCGCTTCGCGATCAAACGCACTTCGTGACCTTTGCGGATCAACGTGCGCGGCTTGATCTGGATACGCCTGAAGACTGGACCGCGTGGCGGTCTACTTTTTCACAAAAATGAGCGCGGCTTCTTGCTTGCTAAGTGACGGGCGTGCCGCACGGTATCCTTTGATACCCTCTTTTGTCGCAAGCTCTGGGAAAAAATTGAACAGTTCTTCACGCTGTTCATCGTCGAGACCCTTGAGGGAAAAATCATTCGGCTGGAAGCTTTCGCTCCACGCACCGTCTGCCAGAACCAACTCGTGATTTTCACACAAGAAATGAACGTAGGTGACATAAGGCACCTCTGCGACGCCGACGCCCTGCATGTCACACATATCTTTTGCGGCCACCAACACCTCTGATTGACCGAAATACAACTGCGCAGCTTGCGAAACCACCAACATACGGTGCGCAGGCGACACCCGAATATCGCGATCTGGAACGTTATCGCCCAATGCGCCGGCATCGATCTGGATTGGACGCAATGCCTTGAGCGTTTTAAGCTGCATATGATCAAGCCGCTTTTTGCCGACCCACTCAATACGCTGGATGCCATTGTCGCGCGTAATGACACGGTCACCGACTTGAAGCGTTTCAACCAAAACCGCTCCACGCGGTGTTGCAATATACGTGCCGGGCGTAAAACATGGGATGAGGCGTTCAACTTGCGTCATTGGCATGGTTGATTTGTCCGCAAAAACCGCCGTGTCAGTAGCAGGATCATTGTTCTTGCGCAAAACTGACTGAATACCAAGATCGGTCAAATCGCACGAATTCACAACTTCGGAACGCAAAACATTCACACCTGATTTGGATGTGCCAGATAGTGGCTGATCAGTGGTCCGTTTTGGCATTAGAAACCAAACCTGAAATTCGCGCGCGTCAATCTAATCTCAACCTTCTAAAAGCCGCATCTAAAATCGCGGCGCAATCTCTAACTTGCCCGATCTCCAATCACTTGAGGGACCAAACATTGCTGCATCTAATGCAGGATTGCGTTAACATTCTTGCTAACAGTCGCAAATGGTTTTTCAAGCGCCGCGCACCAAAAACTGACCATTTAGACAGTCTTTACCACTATATTCGGTAAAATACGCTTTAATGAAGCACAAAATGTGGAAGTTTTGCGAAGGGATGCGGAAAACCTTCAAATTTTTCCAAAAACCCTGAAACAAGGTATTTGGTGCCGATGGAGAGACTCGAACTCTCACGATGTTACCATCGGGGGATTTTGAATCCCCTGCGTCTACCATTCCGCCACATCGGCTATGGAGCCTCTCCTAAAGCGGCAAAATGGCGGCGTCAATCGGGTTTTGCACCCAGTTGTCCACGACAAAGTCATTGCAGTTCATTATGAAGCAGAAACATCAGTCGAACTGGGTTGACCCAGCCGCCCACACGTGCGCTAACGCACGAAAAATTGGGTTATTCATGTTACGCCGACTATATGATTGGACACTCTCGCTAGCACAGTCGCCTTATGCACTTTGGGCGCTGGCTATTGTGGCATTCGTCGAATCCTCGTTTTTTCCGATTCCTCCTGATGTTTTGATGATTCCAATGATCATCGCCCGTCCGTCCCGCGCTTTCTTGATTGCAGCGGTTGCGACGGTTGCATCGGTTGCGGGCGGCATGTTCGGTTATTACATCGGCGCGGCGTTGATGGAGACATTGGGCCAACCCATCCTTGAACTCTACGGCAAGGCCGACAGTTTCGCAGAAATGTCCGCGGTGTTTAATGCCTATGGCGCATGGGCCGTTGTCGTTGCGGGTGTTACCTTCCTGCCGTTCAAAGTAATCACGATCTTCTCTGGCGTCACAGGATTACCGTTTTCCGTTTTTGTCGTCTCGTCGATCTTTGCACGGGCGTTGCGGTTCTTCTTGGTTGCGGCGCTTTTGTGGAAATTCGGCGCACCAATTCGTGACTTTATCGAACGCCGGCTGGGGTTGGTATTCATCGTTTTTTGCGTCATTTTGGTAGGCGGTTTTGCATTGATAGGTTTGCTATGACACGACAGTTTCTTGTAACGTTATCGGCGGGTGGCTCTGCCGCTTTGCTTGCTGGCGCCTATCTGTTTCAAGCTTTGGGCTATCCGCCTTGTGCGATGTGCCTTTGGCAGCGTTGGCCGCATTTTGTCGCCATCGCAATCGGTTTGTTCGCGCTGCA
>Ga0102812_10003333_pt1 | contig 10541 bp, 10 predicted proteins | sample ColrivemetaGS713_FD_79334 | JGI IMG/M metagenome (GOLD analysis project Ga0102812, IMG submission 79334) | Estuarine microbial communities from the Columbia River estuary - Flood tide ETM metaG S.713 | ecosystem: Environmental > Aquatic > Marine > Intertidal zone > Estuary | place: USA...
GAATTGTTACCATTAGAAGAAATAATTTATTTGTTTGAAGGTGACACACTACGATTAGACATGAACCCTATTTTGGGTGAACCATCTAAACTTAACAAAAAAGGGAAAATTGAAACAATTGCTCATATTTCCTGTTCGTTACCACAAGTGATATCTTCTTTAAATGTAGGCGAAAGTGTGTTTTTTGATGATGGTAAGATTGAAGGCGAAATAGAAGACATATTCGATGATTATATTCATATTAAAATTACAAATACCAAAAAAAATGGAGGTAAATTAAAAACTGAAAAAGGGATTAATTTTCCTGATAGTATACTTAACATAAAAGGTTTAACAGAGAAAGATAAATCTGATTTAAAATTTATTGCAAAATATGCTGATTCAGTACACTTTTCTTTTGTAAACACTAAAAAAGATGTTGAAGATTTAATGAACGAACTGGATAGTTTAAATGCGTCTTTAGGTATAATATTGAAAATTGAAACTTTAGAATCTTATAAAAATCTTCCTAATATTTTATTAAAAGCTATGGAAAATTATCCAGTTGGTGTTATGATTGCTAGAGGCGATTTAGCTATTGAAGCAGGTTGGAAAAAATTTGCTATAATTCAGGAAGAAATTCTTCGAATTTGTGAAGCTGCACATGTTCCAAATATTTGGGCTACTCAAGTTCTTGAATCTTTAGCTAAAAAAGGAGTCCCAACACGATCTGAAATTACAGATGCAGCAATGGCACAGCGCTCAGAATGTGTTATGCTTAATAAAGGATACTACATACAAAAAGCAGTAAAAATGCTTGACAAGATTTTATGTGAAATGGAACTTATACAACGTAAAAAGAAAAACTTATTACCTAAACTAAGGTTTAATCCTATAGAATAAAAAAAGGGCTTCATTAGAAGCCCTTTTAAATTTTATTTTTTATAAGTCTATTTGTAAACTTCTTTTATAAAATTATCATAAGACATTTCTTTTACTTTTAAGTTTGCCTTTTCTTTATATAAGTATAAAAGTTTTTGACTCATTAATTGTTCTGATAAACGCTTTACTTCTTCTTGATTAGATAATACACGTGAAGCAATATTATCAAGTTCTTCATCTGAAGGATTCATTTGACCAAATTGTGCCATTTGCACTTTAATCATATCTCTAGAAAAAGCTTTTAAATCTTCAAAATCAACTTTAATAGCGTTGTCATTAATTACTTTACCTTCTATTAATTGGTAACGAATTCCTTTTTCAGATTTTTCGTATTCTTCTTTTGCTTGCATTTCATCCATTGGCTGTTCACCAGCAGTTTGCATCCATTTTTGAAGAAACTCTGCAGGCAAATCAAATTTTGTGGTTTCTACTAAATTTTCTGTTATATCATTTAGTAATTTTTGATCTGCTTGTTGTTCGAATTGCTTTTCAGAATCAACTTTTATTTTATCTTTTAATTCGGTTACAGATGTAACTGTTCCTTTTCCAAATAATTTATCGAATAATTCTTGATCTAGATCTGCAAGTTCTCTAGTATTTATTTCGCTTACAGTAAATGTAACTTCGATATCTAAACCATGAGCATCGTCGTGTGTTACTTTTAAGAAATGCATTAAATCGTGATTATCACTAAATAAACCTTTAGTTTTAAAAGTGATTACATCGCCTACCTTAGAACCTGTTAATTTTTTAGCATTTGCAGTACCTTTTAATTTATCGAAAGTTAAAGTTGCAGTGTTTTCAATTTCCTTTTCTTCATTTTTAAAGATGCCTGTTACTTCGTCTCCTTTTGCAACTTCGTCTTTAGATATAAGTTTTCCATATTGCTTTTGAATATTTTCAACTTGCTCTTTAATCATTTTATCGCTAGCGACAATTTTGTAATGCGTTATAGGCTTTTTACTTTTTAAGTTTACTTCGAATTCTGGAGCAAGACCTAAATCAAATTCAAAAGTGAATGAATCTGAATCCCAATCTAAATCGTCTTGAGCTTTTGGCAATGGATTACCTAATACATCTAGTTTTTCTTCAACTAAATATTTACCTAGTGCATCTTGCAAAAGTTTATTTACTTCGTCTACTAAGACTGCTTTTCCATATTGCTTTTTTACCATTCCCATTGGTACATGACCTTTTCTAAATCCAGGAATATTTGCAGTTTTTTTATAGTCTGTTAAAATCTTCTCTACTTTATCAGAATAATCTTCTTTAGCTATATCAACTTTAACTACTGCATTTAAAGCATCAATGTTTTCTCTTGTTATATTCATTTTTTACTAATAAAAATTGGCTTGCAAAATTACAATTTTTTTACAAGCCAACAAAGTTTTAACATCTTGTATTTCAGACTACTTTTTATCTTCTTTTAAAAATGAATGTAATAGCGATTGCAGTATAGATAATAGAACACTAAATAGTATAGCTATCCAAATGCTATCAACTCTAAATCCTGATATTAATTGGTCTGCTAAAAGTATAATAAGCGCATTAACAACCAATAAGAACAATCCTAAAGTGAGAATAGTAATTGGTAATGTAAGAATTACTAATATTGGTTTTATAATTAAATTTAAGATTGATAAAACTACTGCAACAATAATAGCAGTTGTATACGAATCGACATGTACTCCATTAAGTATTTTTGCAAGTACAACAACTGCAATAGCATTTAGTAAAAGGCGAATAATGAGTTTCATAATATCTGTTTTAAATTAATAGTCGCGAACAAAGTCGTCTGAATTTTTATTCTTTTTTTTCGATTGCACCTGAAAAACTATAGGTAAGGAATAAGGAACAATAACCGCTTTTCCTCTTTGATATTCTGGAGTCATTTGTGGTAATTTAGAAATAACTCGAATAGCTTCTTTTTCTAGTTCTAAATTTATTGCTCTTGAACGGGTTTCAATCACTTGACCTGATTTGTCAATTTTAAAAATAACATAAATTTTTTGTCTTCCTGAAAGCCCTAAATCATTTGCCAGTTCTGTATTGAAGTTCTTTAATATAAAACTTGCTATTTTATTATTCAAGCATTTTTTTTGACCCTTATTTCCCAACACAGTTTCACAACCAGGATAAACTGGCACCATTTCAATATTTCCATTAGGCACATCAATATTGATTAAATCGATAGAACTAGAGCCTATTATATTGCCATCTTTAAACTTTAATGTTTCTAAAACTGAACCTGAAGAATTGTATCGTTTCCATTTCTTATTAAAAACTTCTTTAGATAAAGACCCTTCCCAAACCAACTCACCTTTTTCATTAAATCGTTGTTGTTTGCCTTCTTTCTTGTCGAGTTTATGTTCGCCAGTGAGTTTTAACTTCCCATTTAAATGGTACTGATTATAAATGCCATGTTTATAACCATTAAGATATACTACTTCCCATTCTTTTTTGCCAGTTTCAAAAAATTGTATCCAAACACCTGATAAATCGCCTTCGACATAATTACTTTCTACTTTTAACACACCACTTTCAAAATACTCTTTGTAGTAGCCATTATAAAGTATTCGTTCCACAAATAGTTTTCCGCTTTCAAAGTAATTATAAGAAAATACGTTTTCTCCTACTTTCTTAGTTTCAGATTTTAAAATACCATTTTTATAAAATGACTTTTTATCGGTATCTCTTTTGCCTTTTGTGTAACTATAAGTTTTATGAAGTTCGCCAGTATCATAATACTCTTTCCATTCGCCAACGCTATTCTTATTCTTAAACTGGCCAGATATTTTTAGTTGTCCATTATCATAGTGTTTTTCATATGGCCCATTTTTTTGGGAATAGCCAAATTGAAAACATAATAAAAAGATGGAGAGATAGAAAAAGATTTTCACGTAGTAAGTTTATTTATTAAAAGTAGAAAAAAAATTGATTTAAACTATGTTAAGAATTTTTAAATAAAAAAAACAGCTCCCAATGGAGCTGCTTCTTTGATCTTTAGAGTGATTTATAAGACTTATTCTAATTAGTATTTTAAGGTAATATTAAAGCCATCACTCTTTCTAATTAATTTCATTACTAGTTGGAAAGTTCTTTGTTTAAAGTGTAGATATAAGACCAGTCACTTGAAACAGAAGCTCTGAACTTTGCTCTTAATTCATCGGTTTTTACCTTCCCATTAGCTTTTTCATAAATTTCCCAGACACCATCGCGCTCAACATCCATATCTGCAAAGTTTTTGTACGGGATTCCTACAAAATAATCTGATACTTCAGGTGATCCACCTACAGTACTATACCATATCCCTCTAGAATCACCTTCCGCATTTTTGATAGCTTTGGTTATTTCTCCAAGGACTTCACGAAATTTAGTTGAATTATTTGTTTTAACATTGTATACCCATACAACTTTTGTGTCTTCGGGCATTCCTGTTGATCTACTTAGTCCTGGCAAAGAACGCGCTATATTATAGTGAATACTTTCTACATGAGGCATTATTAAATTAACAACCTTTAAATAACATTCTTTTCCTGCTTCATCACTGTCATCATCCATTTCTGCCCAATTCGCCATTGTACTAGTTAATGTATAAACACTACCTTTACCTTGAACTCGTCTCCACATATTCCATTTGTCTTTGCCTTCGCTATCTACATAGCATTTTTTCCAAGACTTCACCCCTTCTAAAAATTGTGCATCGTGACCTGGTTTTACAGTGATTTCAGATAAGTTTAATAAAAAACTTTCATTTTCTTGTGACACTGCTAATATTGGCAGTATCAATAATAAATACAATAATTTTCTCATAATTTTGTTTTTGGTTAAAATTGATTAATAATTAATATAAAAGCTAAGTCAGATTTTAGCCACTGACTTTAAAATCAAAATGTATTTAGGGCAAATAATTTTAGGGAATAAACTTAGCTCTAACGAAAAATAAAACGCTTGATAAAACTAAATTTTATTGAAATTAATTATTATTAATATTTTTAAATATAGCAATTTTTTTTAATATGATAAGTATTCATTTCAAATTTAGTCTTATCAAGGTAATTTTGATATAAGCTTTCGAGCTCCAGTATTGCATGATAGAAAAATGGAATTAACTATAAACTAGCTAATAAAATACTTTACTTTTTCGAAGAATTGGTTTGGATTTTCGGCATGTAACCAATGCCCTGCGTTTTTTATTGTTACTATTTGATAATTTGGAAATTGTCTTTTAATTACAGTTTCGTCTTGTGAAGAAATATATTCAGATTTATCACCTTTTAAAAACAATGTATCGCCTTCAAACTTTAAATGAGGAGCTAACCCTTCTCCTATTTCATCAATATTATTTATTAGGGCTTTTAGATTAATTCTTAAAGCTAGTTTTCCAGGTTCAATCCAATATACATTTTTTAATAAAAATTGTCGTGTTGGTACATGTGAAACATATTTGCTTAATACCTCATCAGCTTCAATTCGAGTTACAATTTCTTCGAAGTCTAAAGCAGATAAACCTTCTAATATTGCATGGTGATGTCTTGGATAAAACCGAGGAGCTATATCTGCAATAATAAGTTTTGAAACCATATTAGGATATTTTGCAGCAAACAACATTGCTGTTTTTCCTCCCATAGAATGGCCTAATAAAATAATATTTTCTAAATCTTTATGTAGACAATAATCAAAAAGGTCTTCAGCTAAAAGCTCATAATCAAACTCATTACTTTTAAAACTTCTACCATGATTTCTTTGGTCCACTAAATGGACTTCAAAACCTTGTTCACTAAACAATCTGCCATGCGTTTTCCAATTATCACCCATCCCTAAAAACCCATGAAGGATTACAAAAGGTTTGCCTTCTCCAAAAACATTAGAATGCAACAACATGACTATTTTAATTTATTTAAGTACATATTTACTACATTTTCTATACCTAAATACAAACTTTCGACAATTAAAGCATGTCCTATTGAAACTTCTAGTAAACCATAAATATTTTCTTTAAAGAATTTTATATTGTCTAATGATAAATCATGTCCAGCATTTACTCCTAAACCACTATTTGTTGCTAACTCGGCACATTCCATATAAGGTTTAATTGCGTCTTTATTTCCTAAACCATACTGGTGTGCATAAGCTTCAGTATATAACTCAATTCTATCTGTGCCTGTAGCTAAAGCGCCTTCAACCTGATTTAAAACTGGATCTAAAAATATTGATGTTCTAATATTATTATTCTGAAATTCTGAGATAACTTCAGATAAAAAACTTTTATGCTTTAAGGTGTCCCATCCAGAATTACTTGTTATTGCATCTATAGCATCTGGAACTAAAGTTACTTGAGTAGGCTTAACTGCTAATACTAAATCTATAAATTTTGGAACAGGATTTCCTTCAATATTAAACTCAGTATATACCTCTGATTTTAAATCGAAAGCATCTTGATATCTTATATGCCGCTCGTCTGGTCTAGGGTGAATCGTCACACCTTCTGCACCAAAACGTTGTATATCTTTAGCAAATTGAACTACATTAGGCACGTTTCCACCTCTTGAGTTACGAAGAGTAGCAATCTTATTTATGTTTACACTTAGTTTTGTCATACCTTTATGTTTAGCGCAAAAATACAAAGTAACTTACGCTAATTGTACATATTTTTAATTAATTTGCAAACCTATATATACTAATACTATGCCTCTTAGAGAATACATTATTAACGATATAAAACCCATTAAAATAGAAGGTACTATTAAAGAAGCACAGCTGCTATTTAGTAATCTTACCTATTCACATATTCCTGTTCAAAAAGATAAGGTTTATTTAGGATGTATTTCTGAAGCAGATGCACATTGCTTAGATTCTAATAAGTCTATTAAAGAATTTCAATATGTTTTAGAAGGTTTTTTTGTTAGAAGAAAATCTATTTGGCTTGATGTACTTGAAGCTTTTGCTATGAGCAATTCTAACATAATGCCTATTTTAGATGATAACAATATGTACATGGGTTATTATGAGCTAAGTGATTTTCTTTCAATATTTAATGAAACACCATTTTTCTCAGAACCTGGAGGGATTTTAATTGTAGAAAAAGGTATTAATGATTATTCTTTTAGTGAAATATGCCAGATTGTAGAATCTAACAATGTTAAATTATATGGTGCATTTGTTTCTAAAATTGAAAACGATGTCGTAGAAATAACTATTAAAGTAGGAAACACATCACTTAGTGATATCATCCAAACCTTTAGAAGGTATAGTTATAATATTATTTCTGGACATGAAGATGATACGTTTCTAGAAGACCTTAAAGAACGATCTGATTATCTCAAAAAATACTTAAACATATAAGTATGAAAATAGCAATTTACGGTCAGTTTTATAACAAAAACTCATTAACATATATCGATAGTCTATTAGATGTTTTAATAAATAAATCGATTTCATTTTATATTGAATCGAAATTTTACCAAGCTATTTTAGACGATCACCCAGAAATAGACCCTGCTAAATACAAAAGTTTTACAACTCTCGACAATACTTTTGATTTATTAATTAGTATTGGAGGAGATGGAACTATATTAAGAGCTATTACATTTATTAAAGATTTAAACATTCCTATTGTTGGTATTAATTCTGGACGTTTAGGGTTTTTAGCTACAATCCAGGAAGATGAAATTGAAAAAGCTATAAATGATATTCTTAAAGGAAACTTCAAAATTTCTGAACGTAATCTATTAAGTATAGAAACAACTCCAGAAAATAAAAATCTAACAGACCTTAATTTTGCTTTAAATGAAATTACAGTAAGTAGAAAAAACACTACCTCTATGATAACTGTTGAAACCCATTTAAATGACGAATATCTTACTTCATATTGGGCAGATGGATTGATTGTGTCAACTCCAACAGGATCTACAGGATATTCTCTAAGTTGTGGTGGACCAGTAATAATTCCAGAATCTAATAATTTTATCCTTACTCCTATAGCGCCTCATAATCTTAATGCTAGACCTTTAGTAATTCCTGACACTACAGAAATAAAATTAAAAGTAAGTGGTAGAGAAGACAATTATCTTGTATCACTTGATTCTCGTATTGCAACATTAGAGAACAATACTACTGTAACTATTAAAAAAGCAGACTTTACAATTAAAATGATTGAACTTCAAGATGAGAGTTTTTTGGTTACTCTTCGAAAAAAATTACTTTGGGGCGAAGACAAGCGTAATTAAACAATAAAAACTACTAAAAAGTGTTTTACAGTATTAGTAAACAACAAATTATAATAGGCTAATCTTATTTATTATATTTGCAAACTTTTGAAGTCCAATGAGGTATTTAACCATAATCATTTTAAGTATTTTAACTATGCCGTTTGCTACAGCTCAAATTTTTGAGGTTGGAGTATTTGCTGGTGGAAGTAATTTAATTAGTGATGTTGGAGCAACAAACTACATTGCGCCTAATCAAGGTGCTTTTGGAGCTATTGCAAAATGGAATAGAAGTCCAAGACATTCATGGCGATTTTCAGCAATTTATACAAGTTTTAAAGCGCTAGACAGTAAATCTGATGACCCAAGACGTGTAGAGCGTGATTATAATTATGAAAATAGTGGTGTTTTAGAACTTTCTGCAGGAATGGAGTTTACTTTTTGGGATTTTAACTTACATTATGGCGAAAGAATTTCAACTCCCTATTTATTCACAGGAGTTACAATGGCTCATCATGATAACTATTATTTTAGCAATGGAGAACAATTTGATGAAGAGACATCTAGTTGGGCTTGGGGAATTCCAATTGTACTAGGATTTAAAGCATCAATAACTCCAAAATTAATATTAGGAGCTGAAATTGGTGCACGATATACATTTAGTGATGAATTAGATGGTAGTATTCCAGATAATCCAGATCTTATTCCTAATTATGGGTTTGGGAACTTAAACAATAATGATTGGTATACATTTACTGGTATTACTTTAACCTATACCTTTGGAAGAGACGATTGTTATTGTAAATTTTAATAATGAGTTATAAAGAAAAAATAAATACATCTAATTTACCTAGCCATATCGCAATTATTATGGATGGCAATGGTCGTTGGGCTAAAAAACAGGGTAAACTTAGAATGTTCGGTCATGAAAATGGAACTAAATCAGTTACTAAAACTGTTGAAGCTGTAGCTGAATTAGGAGTAAGTCATCTAACATTATATGCCTTTTCAACTGAAAATTGGAATAGACCTAAGTTAGAAGTCCAAACTTTAATGAAGTTATTAATTAAATCATTAAAGAAAGAAATAAAAACTCTTCAAAAAAATAATATTAGGTTAAACGCCATAGGAAACTTAAATGCTTTACCTAATAAAGTACTTACAGAGTTAAATGATGTAATAGACAAAACAAAAAACAATAATAGAGTAGTATTGACTCTTGCTTTAAGCTATGGTTCTAGAGAAGAAATAATCTCTGCAATTAAAGAAATAAGTAATAAAGTTAAAAATAACATAATTTCATCTGAAAAAATTGATGAATCGGTAATAAATGAGCATCTTTACACTCGAAATTTACCAAACGTAGATTTATTAATAAGAACAAGTGGTGAGCAACGTATTAGCAATTTTCTGTTATGGCAAATTGCTTATGCAGAATTGTATTTTACAGATGTGCTTTGGCCAGATTTTTCAAAAGAAGATTTGTACCACGCAATAGTAAATTATCAAAAACGAGAACGACGATTTGGAAAAACTAGTGAACAACTTAATTAGTTTTAATAAACTAAAAAAACATACTAAACAGCTTCTCTTTGCTGTTTTTATCTTAGCAAGCATTTCAATAACTGCTCAAGAAGCCGAATATAAAAAAGGCGAAAAATATACTATTGAAGAAATCACTGTTACAGGAGGTTCAAACTTTAGTGATCAAACTGTTATCACCTATTCCGGACTTAGAAAAGGACAAGAAATATTTATTCCAGGTGAAAAAACAAGCGAGTCTATAAAGAAGCTTTGGAGTTCCAATTTATTTAGTAGTATCGATCTTTACATTAGTAAAGTAGAAGGAGATAAAGTTTATCTTGAGATTCATTTAGAAGACTTACCTGAAATGAATAGCGTTGAAATAAAAGGTTTAAAAAAAGGTAAAACTGAAGAAATTATAAAAGAAAATAGCCTTCAAAAAGGTGTGAAAGTAACAGAAAACTTGATAACCACCACAAAAAATTATTTAGAAAGCAAATACCGAAAAAAAGGGTTTTTAAACACAGAAGTTTCTATTAGTACTACAGAAGTTCAAGATTCTATCAAAAAAAGAAGAGTAAATATGCTTCTTGATTTAGACAAAGGAACTAAAATAAAAATCAAGAATATTAATTTTCTAGGAAACGAAAAAATTAATTCTAAAAAGCTTCGTAAAGCAATGAAAAACACGAAGCAAAAAAATCCGATTAGAGTTTTAAAACGTTCTAAATATATCGAAGCAGACTATAAAGAAGATTTAGTTAGTGTAGTAGATCATTATAAAGAACGTGGTTATAGAGATGCTCGAATTACATCGGAATCTTACACTAAAAACGACGACAATACAATTACATTAAATATTAACGTTGAAGAAGGCGAAAAATACAC
>Ga0102812_10003336_pt1 | contig 10537 bp, 13 predicted proteins | sample ColrivemetaGS713_FD_79334 | JGI IMG/M metagenome (GOLD analysis project Ga0102812, IMG submission 79334) | Estuarine microbial communities from the Columbia River estuary - Flood tide ETM metaG S.713 | ecosystem: Environmental > Aquatic > Marine > Intertidal zone > Estuary | place: USA...
GACACAAATACAACAACTATTGAAGACTGGATTAAATCTATTAATTCCATTCTTAAATAGATTTTAAGTTTATATGTTTATAAAAGTTGAAGGCAATCAATTCATAAAAAATAATATCCCTTATCATTTTATCGGCACCAATTTTTGGTATGGCGCTCATTTAGGCGCTAAAAAATACGGAGATAGAGCTCGTTTATTAAAAGAGTTAGATACTTTAAAAAACAACGGTATTACCAATTTAAGAATTATGGCTGGTTCTGAAGGGCCCGATAATTTACCATATAATGTTCCGATTTCCATGCAACCGGAATTGGGTGTTTATAATGAAGATGTTTTGGAAGGTTTAGACTTTTTATTAAGTGAAATGCATAAAAGAGATATGCATGCAGCTATTTGTTTGAGCAATTTCTGGTATTGGTCGGGTGGTGTATCACAATATTTATCTTGGGTTACTGGTGAAGTTATTCCGTATCCAAACGATACGAACGATTGGGAAAAATACATGCGTTTTACAGCACAATTTTACACAAATAATGAGGCGGTAAAGGCTTACAATAATCATGTTGAATCTATAATTAAACGCGTAAATACTATTACTCAACGGTCTTATTTCGAAGACACTACGATTATGAGCTGGGAGTTAGCGAATGAACCTTATGCCATTCAAAATAAGGCAGCATATCTTAAATGGATAGAAAATTCCAGCCAAATTATAAAACAACTAGCTCCAAATCAATTGGTTACAATAGGAGGAGAGGGCAATACGCCATTTCCTTGGTTTACTAATAATAATAGTTTATCTGATTATAAATTTGAAAGTTTAGATTATATAACCATTCATATCTGGATACAAAACTGGGAATGGTATAATCCAAAAAAACACAGCAATACTTATAATAAAGCATTAAAAAAAGCTAAAAATTATATTAATGAACATTTAGCGATTGCGAATACTCTTAACAAGCCATTGGTGTTAGAAGAATTCGGAATTTCTAGAGATAATTTAGACTATAATAAAGAGTCAACCGTTAACCATCGAAACCAATATTTTAAAGACATTTTTAATATTCTTTTAGAGAATGCAGAAACAAAAACCAATTTTGTTGGGTGTAATTTTTGGGCTTGGGGAGGATTTGGCAAGGTGAATACCCCAGGAGCAGTTTCAAACAATCATTTAGAATTTATTGGAGACCCAGCTCACGAACCTCAAGGCTGGTATAGTATATTTGAAACGGATAGTGTAACTTTACAAATAATAAGAGATTATAATGCCAAATTAGACACTTTAAACAACTCATATTTATAATTTTATATCCAAAATACTATGGTACAGAATTTTTTAGAAACCTTAAGGGACATTCTAAATTTTGAAATTTTAAGTTTTGATAAATATTCCATAAAGGTTTATAAAATAGCCACTATACTGCTTATAATTGTTGGCACGAAAATACTTCTTTGGTTCATTAAAAAAATACTTGGTGCGCGTTATAAGCACCAAAAATTTGATGAAGGTACATTTTATGCGTTATTTCAAATTGTAAAATATATTATTTGGGTTATTGTTTTTGGGCTTCTTCTAGAGACAATAGGAGTGAAGGTAACTATACTTTTAGCAGGTTCTACGGCGCTATTAGTGGGTATAGGCCTAGGTTTACAGCAAACCTTTAATGATATAGTTTCAGGGTTTATTTTATTATCAGAACGTTCTATAAAAATCGGAGATATATTACAAATTGATGGCGATGTGGTTAAAATACAGGATATTGGTTTACGTACTTCTAAAGGTTTAAATAGAGATGATATTTCTATAATTATCCCAAATTCCCTAATAACAACAAGCAAGGTAATTAATTGGAGTCATCAATCTAAAAAAACGAGATTTAAAATAGATGTTGGCGTTGCTTATGGTAGCGATGTAGATCTTGTAACCACGCTTTTAATTGAAAGCATATTAGAACATCCCGATAAATTCGATAAAAAACTTATTGACGCCCGATTGGTTAATTTTGGAAGTTCGTCGTTAGATTTTCAGGTTCTGTTTTTTAGCAATAATATTTTTAGAATAGAAAAAGTAAAAAGTGATTTACGGCGTATTATCAATAAAAAATTTAATGAGAACAAAATTGTTATTTCTTTTCCACAATTGGATGTTCATATAAAATCAAACTAGAAAATTTAGGCCCTAAATTTGCGTCAAGAATTACTATGCTTTAAGCGCAGATATAAAATGCTATTTAATATAACAAACCAGCTAAAACATATTACGAAAGTGATTTTTTGTATTAATGGCAAACGATCCAATAATATGCCTGTTTCATAAATATAATAATTTGTTAAAAACATGGCTAGAAAGAAAAAACCAAATATAAAGAGCCCAAATAAATCTGCCTTATAAAGTTCTATTAAGATTGAAATAACAGCAAGCAATCCAAAAAAACCTGAAACACGAATAATAACATCATGATTTCCAGTTGCCAGAAACAGTAAAATTACCATAGATAATATTCCAGTGGTCTGCATAATAGTTAATGTGTTACTTTTTACTGGAAACAATTTAGGAAGTTCATACCAAAATAATATCAGGCTAAAACATATTATTATTAATGCAATTCGTGCTGTTAAATGAGCAGGATTTATACTACCGTCTAAAGTATTAGTATCAAGTAAATCACATAAATAATTTTCTTTAAAATTAAAACCTAAATCACTGGCGGAAGTTTCCAATCCACTAGTGTATTGCAAGGTCGCAATCATAAATAAAATTACAAACAAACATATACCAACTAAAGGAAGCACCACTAAAGTAATATGTCTTTTCCTTTTATAAAGTGACATTAATTCTTTTTTTAAAATTCCTTTAAATTAATTTTTTACAAAACTAAATTAGCTTAAAATAACTAAAGCCACCATGATATTACTCAGCTCCGTACTTATTACATTTTAATTCGCACTTAGAAGTATTGGAAATAAAACAAGTTATATGGGTTGTAATTTTAGAGCATGTTGTGATATGGAATAGTGAATAGCCCTAAGAATGCTACTAACCGAAATATGAATTTTATTAATGATTTAACACCAACCAGAAAGTTGACATAGTGTTTTTTAAAAAAGTAAATCCACCATTTATCTATTAAAATATTACAATTTAAAATGGAATTTTTAAACAATTTGGGTTTAAAGCGAAAACCTTTGTTCTTTAAGATTTTTTAACGTTTTGTTATTACGTAAATTTAGAAGTATTTAGTACTTTAGATACTGTGTTAAATCTAAAAATGAAATCTATTTATTTACTTATTGGACTGTTTATTATGGTGACTACCTCATGTAATTCGTCCAAATCTGTATTAGGCCAAGCGGAAATGGATGCATTTAATACAATGGTAACAAATAAACAATTTAGGATTGAGTCTAATTGGGCGTATCCTCAAGTCACTACAGCCATGCAACAAGTATTAAGTTCAGGATTATTACAACCAGGGAGTTCGGCAGGTAGTATTAATTTAATAGGGAATTACAACTTTTTACGTATTTCTGGAGACAGTATCACATCTTATTTACCTTATTTTGGTGAACGCCAAATGAATGTCGCTTATGGCGGTGGTGATAGCGCAATTGAATTTAAAGGTTTGATTGAAAATTACAAGGCAGTACGGAATAAGGACAATAGTTATAACATAAATTTAGAAGCTAAAAGCAATACAGAAAATTTTAAAGTATTTATAAAGCTGTTTCCTAATTTAAATAGTGATATGACACTTCATGGCACGTCACGATTTTCAATACAATACACAGGTGCAGTAGCACCATTTAATAACCAATAAATATATAATTATGAAGTTTACAAGAAAAGCTAGCGCTCAATGGAAAGGTAGCGGTAAGGATGGAAAAGGATCAGTTACAACGGCTAGTAGCGTACTTAAAGAAACACCATATTCATTTCATACACGATTTGAAAACGGTGCTGGTACCAATCCAGAAGAATTGGTAGGGGCTGCTCATGCTGGTTGTTTTGCAATGCAGTTAAGTTTTTTATTAAATGAAGCAGGATTTACAGCAACCACATTAGATGTTTCTGCAACTGTGACGTTTGAAGATGGCAATATTGTTCTTATTGCTCTAAATCTAGTAGGTAAAGTACCTGATATAAGCAAGGATCAATTTATACAAATAGCAACGAAAGCAAAAGAAGTTTGTCCAATTTCTAAACTTTTAAATACAACTATAGAATTAAATACAAGCTTATCTTAATTTAGCTTTATTCATTTTGATTTAATCGCAAAAAAAAACCAGAACATAATGTGTACTGGTTTTTTTTTAGACATATTTTTTAAGAGCAAGTATTACAACTTGTTTTAATTTTGTTCTAATTGTTAATAAGACATTTTTACAATTTCCTCTACCTTATCTGGTGATAAAGATTGATGCTCTCCTAATCCTAACCAACCACGTTTTGTAAAACGTTTTGCGATTTCTTCTGCAGTTCCTTCGTAATCTTTAGTATAATCAGATAGTTTCGTATCAATTCCTAATTCATGGAAAAAAGCTACTGTTTTTTCAATGGCCATATATGCCTTATCGTCAATACTTCCTTCAGAAATACCCCAAACACGTTCACCATATTGCGCTAGTTTTTCTTTTTTAGCTTCAAAATTATATTTGTAGTGGCTTGGTGCAATTACGGCTAAAGTACGTGCGTGATCGATTCCAAATAATGCTGTAAGCTCATGTCCCATGGCATGAACAGCCCAATCTGTTGGCACTCCTTTTTGTATTAATCCGTTTAAGGCCATAGTGCAACTCCACATAAAGTTGGAAGCCGCTTTATAGTCTGTAGGATCTTTGATTACTTTTGGTGCTACTTCAATTAATGTTTGTAAAATACTTTCAGCAAACCGATCTTGTAATAATGCTCCAATTGGATAGGTCATATATTGCTCTAAAACGTGCGTAAAAGCATCTGCTAAACCATTTGCTAATTGACGTTCTGGAATGGATGCAATAACTTGAGGATCTAATATGGAGAACTCAGGGAATAAACCTGGTCCACCCATTGCTAGTTTTTCTTTGGTTTCTGCTCTTGTAATTACAGAACCAGAATTCATTTCAGACCCTGTTGCAGGCAACGTTAACACCGTACCAAAAGGCATTCCTTTTTCAGTTCGAATATTTTTGGCTAAAATGTCCCAGGGGGTATCGCCTTCAAATAAAGCTGCTGCAGATAAGAATTTAGTACCATCTATAACAGAACCACCACCAACAGCTAATAAATACGTGATATTTTCTTCTTTTATAACTTTTAACGCATCCATCAACACAGCATATTCTGGGTTAGCCGGTATACCACCAAACTCAATAATATCTATTTTAGCTAAAGCCGTTTTTACTTGATTGTAGATTCCGTTTTTCTTAATACTTCCGCCTCCATAAAGCAGTAATACTTTGGCATTGTTAGGTATTTCGTTTGTAAGTTTTTCTATAGTCCCTTTTCCAAAAATAATTTTGGTCGGATTTTTAAATTCAAAATTGTTCATCTTCTTTTTCTTTATTTAACTTCTATAATGTTCCTTTTACTCAATTACAGTTACCAAATCCTCCATTGGTTTTCTAACCTTTACAAGATTTACTAACCAATCTGCGTCTTCTTTTCTATAACCGATTGGTAATAATACGGCACTACGTAATCCTTTTTCGCGTAAGCCTAAAATTTTATCCACAGCAGCTGGATCAAATCCTTCTATAGGAGTTGTATCTACACCTTCATAAGCTGCAGCAGTAATGGCTTGAGAAAATGCAATGTATGCTTGTTTTGCAGCATGGTTAAAGTTTTCTTCTGCATCTTTTTGAGGATAAGAAACTAATAACATCTGACGATATTTTTCCCATCCTTCGTTTTTAAAACCACGAATGTCGTTTGTTAAATCGAACATGTAGTTGATTCTATCTTTTGTATACGTGTCCCAGGCAGCAAAAACGAGTAGGTGAGAGCAGTCAGTAATGACAGATTGATTCCAGGCTACCGGCTTAATTTTTTCTTTAATCTCTTGATTTTTAATTACAAAAATCTCGAATGGTTGCAAACCACTTGATGTTGGAGCTAAACGCGCCGCCTCTAAAATGCGTTCAATTTTATCTTCGTCTACTTTTTTGCCATTCATTGCTTTTGCAGCATATCTCCAGTTTAATTTGTCTAATAATTCCATTTTTTTGATTTTATATTTATTAATTATTTGCTATTTCTTCAATTTTTTCTGAGGTAATTACTTTTTCATTTGTACTACTATTATTTGCTAAGCTTAACATGGCTTGAGCAATACTATCGGCATGAATTATTTTATATTTTTTTAATTTCCCAATAAATAGTGGCTGTACTATTTTAAAAACAATGATTCCTATTTTTTCCAATAACCTGTTTTCTTTTCGTTGACCCCCAATAAGTGAAGGTCTTAAAACAAAGGTGTTTTTAATATGTTGCTGTAACACACCTTGTTCCATTTCACCTTTAGTTTTGTTATAAAACACACTACTATTTATATTCGCTCCCATAGCGGAAATCACTAAAAACGTTTGAATATTATTCTCCTTTGAGAGTTTGGAAGCAGCAACAGGAATCCCATAATCTACCTGTTTATATAAATTTTTATCTGGTGTTTTTTTAGCAGTTGTACCTATACAACAAAATACTTCATCAGCAGTAAAATCAACTTTAAAGTCTTCCAACTTCAATTGGTTACCTATAAACTGTTTAACTTTTGAAGGCAATCCTTCAATCTTTGTTCGTGAAAACAGTTTGATAGTTTTGTATCGATCATCATTTATCAATTTGTGAAGTAATAAATTACCTGTTAAACCAGTAGCTCCTAAAATAATAGCTGTTTTTTTCATCTTATTTACAAAGCTTTATACTGCTCCAGGCAGATTGATATGCTTCTTCTAAATGTGTTTTATCTAATTGAAATGCACCGCGTTTTTGGGCCATCATCAAAAAAGATAATGGGTTAATGGAATACGCGTACAATAAGTAATCTGATACGGGTTTTATAAGGCCTTCATTTTTACCACGTTCCCAAAGGTCGAGTAGTGGTTGTAGATGCCTAATCCCTTCTTGCCTGCTGGTTTCGTCAATCATTGGTGTATTATCACATTGCGCTAAAAACATAGCGTTTTCACAATCCTTTAGCTTAAAATTTGCAATGCGATTCCATATTAATTTAAAGCCTTTTTCAACTGGCATATCTTCAGAATACGTTTCAAATGCATATTTTGTGTACTTTTCCTTAACTTCTATATAGGTTTGGTTAACAAGATCTTGTTTGTTTTCAAAATATAAATAGATAGTCGCAGGAGACACCTTTGCCATTTTAGCAATTTTTGACATGGGTGTTGCATGAAAACCATTATTGTTTACGAGATCAATGGTTGCCTTTATAAGTGCGTTACGTTTGTCTATGCTTTTTTGAAGTGTCACCATATTAATTATAATTACAATGCAAAGTTAATATAAAAAATGAACGTTCATTCTTTTTTTATTATAGAATTAATTTATTGACACATATAGTTTACCTATTACACTAAAATTAAGAATTATAATCTTGAAGTTTCTAAAAACAATAAAACTCAAAATAAATACATTTATATTTATTTTGAGTTTTATTGTTAACTAATATTTCTAAGCAAAGGGTAGTGGTAAATAAATTAATTTAATTTTATTAAAGGTTTTCCAAATTTTAAAAGTTGTTTTCCAGAAACATCGTTTATAATAATAGCAGCCATCATGTACCAAGCACTTAAAGCACAAACAATTAAAACATAGGCTGCAAAAGCTGTCATATCTGGAAAACCAAAATGTGCTAAGTCCAGCAGAATAAAGCCAATAGCCAATGTGCTAAATGTTACGGTCATTGCTGTATGTATAAACAAGGAACCAATCCAAAAAATGATAGTTAATAATGTCCATGCAATTAAATAAAAACCGACGTCTGTTTTAGACGATGTATAAAGGTCGAAATGGTTTAGTATCCAAATAATACCCAACCCAATCCAAAAGGAACCATAGCTTGAAAAAGCTGCAAAACCAAAATTGTTACCAGTTTTTTGTTCCATAAAACCAGCAACTAATTGTGCTAAGCCTCCAAAAATAAATCCCATCGATACTACCGGTCCTAAGCCACACCATCCTAAGTTATGAAATTGTAATAATAGGGTAGTTAAACCAAATCCTGCTAAACCTACAACAGCAGGATTTCCTAATTTTATAGTATTCATTTTATGTTTTTTTTTTAAATCGAGTAAAATACCAACTTTATTGGGGTAAATATAATGACATTTATCAGTTTTTAATACTAATTTTTTCATCGTTAAATAGCCGAATTACTACGGAGGAAATGGTCGTTATTTGGTCTAATAATAATCAATATTTTCAAAAATCACCGCTTGTTGTCAAGAAAACATGATTGTATTTCGTCGATAATAAGTCTTTTTAACGAAAATTTATAGAGTTCATACCGTTTTTAAGTCACTACCGAATCAATTTATTTATTTTTAAACTAATTAATTAATAGATCCAATGAAAAATAAAATGACCCTCATTTGTTTTTTATGTGTTGTAAGTTGTTACAATCTGCTTAACGCGCAAAAAAATGAAAAAACCAGTGCCATATATGATTATACGGAACGCACTTTAAACAACACGGATACCATTCCAGATTTCGATTCAAAAGTTAATAAATTAAAAATAACAGGTACTATTTATAAAAAGGATGGTAAAACACCTGCACAAGATGTTATTTTGTATATCTGTCAACCAGATGAGAATGGAGATTATGAAATGAGAAAAGATAGCAAGCGCAAACGCTATGTACACCACAGAGCTTGGATAAAAACAGATGCCGATGGCCGTTACACATTTTACACGTTTATTCCTGGTGATAACAATTACGTAAAAGAGTTAAAACAAATACAACGCATTGTAAAAGTGCCGGGGCAATCAGAACAAGAATTAAATTCATTCTTTTTTAATGACGACCCATTATTACCAGACTTAACACTCGAATGTCGCGCTCTGGTAGTACAAAGTATGCTAAGGTTAGAAAAAAAAGACGGTATGTTTCTGGCTAACAGAGATTTTAAAGTCGATATAAAGGTTCCTAATATTCAATAGAATAACTAAATTAACTAAACTTAAAAATCTCGCTTTTAGCGGGATTTTTTATTATATCCTGTTAAATTAAGAACTTGATAAATACCTTTTTCATTATATTTACTACCTACACATAACAAATTTTATATCATGAAAAATCTAAAAAATAGCTATAAAAAGGATCATGGTATTTTAGCTATGCTCATGGCGATTGTTTGGGTCTTAGTATTAACCGGATGCAGTTCACAGAATTCACCAGTTCTAAAAAGTGGTGTAGTTTCAGGAAATATTACAATTGGTCCTTTATGTCCTGTTCAAACAATTCCTCCAGACCCTAATTGTTTACCCACCCAAGAAACCTATAATGCGTGGCCAATAGCTATTTGGACCGCAGATAAGAAAACAAAAATTGGACTAATTCAACCAAAGCTGGATGGCACATATGAATTCGAATTACTTGATGGTAATTATATTATAGATTTAGATAAACAGCACTTATTTGGTTCAAATTTGCCTGCTTCCGTTAAGATAGAACCTGACGAAACCATTTTACTTAATATAGATATAGATACCGGAATTCGTTAATGTCCAATAACACTAAAGCTTTCTTATCATTTAGCGATTGTAAGCATTACACAATTAATGTAAAACTATGCACACAGAGTTTTTAAATATATTAAATGATGTTAGTCCACTCAGCGACACTAGTAAATTACTGCTCTCCGAATATATACAGGTTAAAAAAGTCAGAAAAAAAGATTTTCTTTTAAATTACGGTGAAATGTGCAAACACATATACTTCATAAATGAAGGGTTTTTACGAATTTTCTATTATAAAAACAGCAAAGACATCACCGAGTGGTTTGCTAAAGAAAAACATTTTTGTTTTTCTATTTCTAGTTATTTTGAAGAAATACCTAGTAAATTAATTATTGAAGCACTTGAAGATTCTGAAATACTGGCAATATCGAAAGTAGGATTCGAAAAATTAAGAAGAACCAACCTTGATGTGGCCAATCTTTTTATCGAACTTATTTCTGGATCCTTAATTGGTTCCCAAATAAGAATGGATTCTATTCAATTTGAAACTGCTGAACAGCGTTATACAAACTTATTGAAAGACCAACCAGAAATACTAAAAGTAGTTCCATTGCAATATGTCGCTACCTATTTAGGAATTACAAAAGAAACATTAAGTAGAATTAGAGCAAAAGAATAATATGTGTTTTTATTGACATATGTCAATTGCAATCTTAACACTGGTGAGTAATTTTATAAAATAAATATACTCATTATGAAGACACGATTATTACCGATTTTATTTATTGCATTTTCAATCCAATTAAATGCGCAAGTTTCAGAAGAAAAAATTAATCAAATAGTTGATGGTTTATCACTTCA
>Ga0102812_10003337_pt1 | contig 10537 bp, 15 predicted proteins | sample ColrivemetaGS713_FD_79334 | JGI IMG/M metagenome (GOLD analysis project Ga0102812, IMG submission 79334) | Estuarine microbial communities from the Columbia River estuary - Flood tide ETM metaG S.713 | ecosystem: Environmental > Aquatic > Marine > Intertidal zone > Estuary | place: USA...
TGATGCGGCACGTAGATCAAGTGCTAATAGAATTACAGCAGTCATTCCTTACTTTGGTTATGCCAGACAGGATCGTAAGAGTGCAAGTCGAACTCCAATTACTGCTAAACTTGTTAGTAATTTAATTACAACAGCAGGTGCAGATAGGATCTTAACAATGGATCTACATGCAGGACAGATACAAGGATTTTTTGATATCCCTGTAGATGATTTAACAAGTCGTGTAGTATTTGCTAAAGACATTAGGCGAAGCATAGGCATTGTGGATGACCCAGAAGTGCATCAAACAGGAACAGTATTTGTGTCGCCAGACGCAGGTGGAGTTGTTCGTGCTAGAAAGTTTGCTGATATGTTTGGAGGCGATATTGCTATTGTAGACAAACGTAGACCAGAAGCAGGCAAGAGTGAAGTCATGAACTTGATCGGCGATGTTAAAGATAAACACGCCATTCTAGTTGATGACATTGTTGACTCAGGTGGTACACTATGTAATGCGGCCAAAGCAATTATGGATGCAGGTGCAGTCAGTGTTAGAGCATACATCACACATGGAGTACTGTCAGGTGAAGCATGCCTAAAGGTTGAGAAGAGTGTACTTGAAGAACTAGTAGTTACAGATAGTGTACCTAATCGTTGTCCTAAGAATTGTAAGAAGACACGACAGGTTAGTGTCGCGCCTTTGTTTGGTGAAGCTATTAGACGTGTTACAAACGAAGAAAGTGTTAGCTCTCTATTCGTGTAATGTGTTTTATGTATTCGGTCATTGAATGATCACCAAAGCTATCTATCTTACCTTGCTTTAGGCCCATCCATATACCACGCCACTTGTCTTTCCACAACTGCCAACCCGTAGGTTTTCTGTAGTTGCCATATGCATTTAGATAATGTTCTGTACCATGATGTACATAACCCATTACCCAAAGAGGAACAGTAGTGACAATGTCATTGTTGTTCTTCCAACGGTGATGTGTTACACCTAAGCTCTTAACATAACCTCTCCAACCCACACGTGGTGAACCAAATGTGTATAGTTCAACAGGATTGGTAAGTTCTTTATCATGTAAACAACGACTGGCCATTATGGTTGCCATTGCCGCTCCTAAACTATGTCCACAGAACCAAAGTGTTTTACCTAAGTTTGCTTTACGATTAATATCTTCTGTAATCGCAGGCCATAGTTCGTCTACCTCTGCTTTAAAACCTTGATGCACTCTTGAGATTGTTTCTGCCATTACTGGCAATGCTTTTAGATCTGCACTGATGTCATTGAACTCTGTTGGTTCAGTTCCACGACACGCAATAACTAGATCTGTTTTGTTCATGAAGCGATATGCTTGTGCTCCATCTTTTTGATAGAATTCAGTTGTAGTGAATCCTAACTTTTTCGCTTGACTTTTTGCTTCTTTGATATTATTATATGCTATACTTGATAACTTTGCAAATAATAAGGAACGAGCTTTAAAGTCCATTTTTTCGATCGTCATACTTCGCCCTCCGTTAATACAATATTTATTGCTTTGCATGACTAAATACGTTATAAGGATGTAACATAATGAAAAAAGCTACTAGATCAATACTCGAAGAACTTAATAATCTGAACTTCAATCGGAATAAAACACATTTGATTGAAACTACAGGGGTAAACCTTGTTGAGAGTGCAGTTAACTTGTTTGAACAAATATCTGAACATTATTCAGAAGACGAAGCACTAGAGCTTGAACGTAGATTTATTAACAGTATTAAGAGTGGGGATGCTCGCAAGTTTAAACGAGGCATATATAAAATTAATGAGAGTAAAAAAAATGATTCTTAAAGAAGGCGGAAACATATTCAAAGACGAACAGGGTACACCTGTTACACAACGCATTGCTAGAAACGATGTCGATCCAACACTGGCATGGTTAGAAAAGATTACAGGATTAAATCATACTGATATGAAACTTGGGTCAACAGGTATCAAAGATACGAGTGGTGACTTAGATGTTGCAATTGATTCGAGCAAAGTAGACAAGCAAGAGTTATTTGATAAACTTAATGCATGGAAAATGAAAAACCATCCAGACGATACTACTAGGCAGTGGGTAGCCAAGTCAGGTATTAGTGTACATTTTAAAACTCCAATTAACGGAAATCCTAACAATGGTTATGTACAAACAGATTTAATGTTTGGTAATCCAGAAGCAATGAAGTTTGCATTTAAAGGCACTGGTGACGGAACAGTATACAAAGGTGCCCACAGAGCTATTATGATTGCTAGTATGGCAAAAGCAAGAGGTATGAAATGGTCTCCAGGTAAAGGATTACTTGATAGAGAAACAAACGATCTTGTTGCTAGTGCTCCGGATGAAGTTGCAGTAGCATTATTAGGACAAGGTGCTAACCGTGCTGACATGGATAGTGTTGAAACTATAGTTAAGAAGATTAAGAACAGTCCAGACTATGATGCACTAACAGCAGATGCGTTTGCAAACTTTGAAAAACAAGGATTACCTTTACCAGAGTCACGTGGTATGATAGCAGGTATGTTACAGGCTAAAGCAAGAGTTGATGAAAAGAATATGTTTGGTAAAGCATTAAATACTTTCAAAGCTGGCTATGATGTTGGACGTAAGGGATCGCAAAGTATTGGGCAAATGAAAAAGACTTATCAAGATGCTGGTGGAGGTAAAACTACACTAGGTCAAGTTAGTGACATAGGCAAAAGGGTAGGACAGAGAATCATAGGTAATACTGTTACTGTTAAAGGTCAGAAGCAAGGTAAACAAGTATTTAAAACTATTGCGGCAACCGATGTTGAGAAGTATACAAAAGCAAATTGGAAAGTAGTTCCTAAAAATGCAGTTATAATATATCATCCTAACAGTCCTAAAAGAGAAAAAGAAATTTCAAAGAAAGATTATACTGCCAAGGGTTGGGACAAGTCAGGTTGGGTTATAAAAAATGAATCTCAAAATAATGAAAGTATTATTAGAGAAGCCGCAAGGATTGACCATGCAGAAGATTTAGCTTACCTACAAGGTTCACAAGGAGCAATGAGAGCATTACAAAGTTTACGCAACATGGCAAAAGGTGGACAAGGAAACGTTACACTTAAATGGGACGGATCTCCCGCAGTTGTGTTTGGCCGCAATGAGAATGGTGAATTTGTATTCACAGACAAAAGCGGATTTGTTAAGTCAAAAGGAGTTGGTAGAACAACTAGCCCGGACGCACTTAAACAAGAACTTCTTATGCGAAGTGGCGGAATAAACAAAGAAGATCCAAAGCGTATAGCATTCGCAGACAACATGGCACAGGCATTTGGTGTGTTTGAAAAGGCAGTACCAAAAGACTATAGAGGTTACTTTAAAGGTGACTTGTTATATTATAACACTCCACCAGTAATAGATAAGAACTTTGTATTCAAACCGCAACTTGTAGAGTATGCTGTAGATGTTGCAAGTGACCTAGGCAAGAAGATTGCTAAATCAAGTGCTGGTGTAGTTGTACACAGAATGGTAGACCCAGACGGTGGCGAACATCCACTTAAAGACTTAGATATATTTCAAGGCAATCAGTTATTAGTTGTACCGCCTGTGACTATTGAACAACCTGCACAAGTTCCTAACGAAGAACTTGCTAGGTTAGAACAGATCATTAAGAAAGACTCAGCAGACCTTGACAGTTTACTAGACGTAAATAAACTTGCACAAATGAAAATGAAAAACTTTCCTGATATCATTTATAAGTATATGAACAGTAAAGTAGATACCGGACTTGACAACTTAGGACGAGACTTTACTAAATGGCTTAACACTAGGAAAGATATTAGTGGTGTTAAACAACAAAAGATTATTGAATACATTAAGCAGAACATGAATGCTTGGACATCGTTGTTTGAAGTTATTACAGGTATAATGAAAGCAAAGGATAGTATTATTGCTGATCTAGATAAAAACCCAAATGCGGTTAAAGCTAAGACAGATGGTAAAGAAGGCGGCGAAGGGTATGTGTTAGCTCACCCTGAAGGCGATATTAAATTAGTTAACAGAGCAGTGTTTACTGCCGCTAATAGAGCAGTAGAGAGATAGGAGAAAAACTATGAAAATGAAAGACCTAAATGAAAAGTACGGAGATGATGACTTTGGCCTAAGAGGTGTAGGTAGTGAGTTAGATAATGACGAGCGTGGAATGAGTGGCAAAAACTTTGGCGATTCTAAAAGCCATCCAGCAGACCAATTAAAAATGATTCAAAATATTGATTCGAAACAAACAATCAAAACATCAGATGGCGAAGAAGTTGAAATGAATAATAAGCAAGCCGCATTACTTCGTAGTATGATAGATGGATCTATGGGACCAAATAGTATTGCTATGATGTTTAAGCCTTCAGCAGTTGAAAGAATGACTTCAATAGTAATGGACTCGGATAAATTGAAAAAATTATTATCAGCTGGAGATGGAAATGAAATGAAAAATATGATGGCACAAATGGCTAATCTTTCAAATGCAGATAAAAGACCAGAGAAAAGCAACTACTAATGGAATTCATTAAAGAACTTCACGAAGCTAGACTGACTAGACAAGGTGGTGCATTAAAGACACTTACCTATACAGACTGTTGCGAGCGAGCATATCTAACTATGCTTATACTGGAAGTTCTTAGAAAGTTTCCAAACATGGCGGCATATGCACATGGGTATGCTAAGAAGACATCAGGGCATGACAACTACAATCATTTTAGAATGTCAAGCACTGACTTATACAACTTCATCTACTTTATTGTAGGTGACAAAGATGCACTAGATAAATTAAAAGACCCAGGCGCGGCAAGTATAATGCGTAGAAGCACACAGTTTCCGTTAATGGCTTTTAATAGATATGTTTCTAAACTAAAAATGGGTGGTGCAGGTAATGCACAACAAGACCAACAAACTTTTATTAATATTGAATCTGCTCTAAAGATTACTAACAGTGATTATAAAGCTGTTAGGAGAAATGTTTTTAGTTTCTCATCTCTATCTTCAAATAGTAAAAAGCAGTTGGTTACAAGATTATTACTTGCGGCTCGTGCTAAGTTAAGAAACAGTGACATCATTCAATACTTAGAAGAACTTTCAGCAGAAAGAGATCTTGAAGTATACAAAGTAAGCGATCCAGAACCAAAAGTAAGTATTCCGGATATTGCAGTAACAAGTCAAGACATGGCAGGTTACTTACGACTAGTAGGATCTAAGAATTTAATGCTAACAAAGAAATTTTTAGAACTTGCTAAAGATGGTAAGAGTATACCTGCAAACATACTACAAGCATACATTCCAGCTATTATTATACTAGATAATATAGCAAAGGGTGGTGCAGGCTATGTACAAGCCCTAAGAGCTTTAGAAAATCGAGCCAAAAATAGCCGTAAATAGGGTATTTTTTCACTAATTGGTAAATACTTATAACAACTTCGCAGAGTAGCGAAATTGGTCATTAGAGAAAACATAGGAGAATAAAATGGCAGGACAAGCACAAGGTAACGGCGGAAAAGCTGGAACATCAAATGGTCTAGGCGGAAGAACTAGAATCTTAAACTTAGCAAAAACAAACATGACAGAAGCAGAACTTAAAGCGGCTTTACAATACCTATCAGCAGGTGACGTAGCTGGAACAAACGATGCACACACAATCGCAGGCGTTGCTCCACTTACAGAATCAGGTGTATTCACAAGTGGAACAACTGATGCAGTACAAGTTGCAATTCAAGGTACAGGAGCCGCAACAGCCGCTTCAAACTTTGGTACAGGTTCAACTGGTATCACAATGTCAGTATTAGCAGACTTTATTGAAGTATATCCACACACAGCGTAATTAGTGAATAACTAATTAGCTAGGATAGCTAATAGAAACTTAAAGGGTGTCGTTTTTACGGCACCCTTTTTTTATGACCGATAAGTAGTTATATGAAAGTATATTCACTAATAGACATCAGCGAAACAAAGCAACGCAGAAACAATAGCACAGATAGAACTGCTATTGGCCAACAGGCTAACTGGATGACGTTTGTGCAGACTATGATGCTTAGAACAAATATATATTGTGAAGCACCTGTAGCTACTGACTATACTGCCGCAGAGTTTAAGAAGTTAGGCTTTGGTACTGACTATATTGGCAAGCATAGAGTATGGGAAGTTAAGTGTACAACAGACGAGTATCAATACTTTCCACCCACTGAGGCCCTTGAAGAAGATTTTAATTTAGTTCCTGTTATTGGTGAACTAAATGAAACAATTCAGCTAAATAATAATGTGTTCAGAACAACACCAAAGGCTAAAAACATTATATTCAAGGCAGAGTAACAACTTATTAATTAGGCTAACTTAGAGTTTACTAATACCCTTTGAGCAAGGGACAAATGGAGAATATAATATGGCAAAAACTAAAGCCACAAACTTAGAACGTGAAAACTTAGAAGCACATGTTGATATGTGTGAACAAAGATACCAAAATTTAGAATCACGTTTAGATAAAATTGAAGCTAAAGTTGAGCATATCCATGCAGACATTACACACGGTAACAAGTCACTAACTAAAGTAATTATTGGTGCAACTGGCACTATCGTTGCAGGACTACTGAGTACTATCGTAGTTCTTCTTATTAACTTTTCATAATTAAATTATATAAATACTGTTATGTTAATAACAGAGATCGTATCTTCTGACCTAAGCGAAAAGCAAATATGGGGAAGAACAGGCAAAAAAGTAGTTAGAAAATATCGTTGTGCCAGTGGTATACGAACAGGTCGTATTGTCTCTAAGATAGCACAATGTTTTGCCGCACCTAATATTAAAAAGAAACTATCAATGAAGCGTACACGAGCTAGGCTTGGTGCAAGAATGGCACGTAAGGCTAAGAGAACTAAGCGTACAAATCCAGCTTCAATTGCATTAAAAAGATTGAATAAGAGAAGATGATTATTTCAGATATTATCATTGAAGGAGCTGTTACTACTTTTGGAAGAAGCAAAGGTAAAGTAACACGTAAGTATCGTTGTACTAGTGGCTCACGTAAAGGACGTATTGTTGCTAAAGCTACAACATGTAATGCTCCAATTAATATCAAATCCAAACTTACAATGAAAAAGACTAGAGCTAGAAAGTCTCCATTAATTGGTATTAAGACTAAGTTCCAAAAAAGAATGGGAGCTCAATCAAAACGTATTGCAAGATTAAACAAAACTAGAATGAAACCAACAAGACGTTCAACAGCAAAACGTAAAAGGATTAGCAAATGAGATTTAAACAATTTCAAATAGACGAAAGACAAAAAGCAAGAGAAATGTATCCTCATCTAACCGAAGAGCAATTAGACGAGATACTACCAGCTTTAGTTGCTGGAGTAAGAACTGCTGGAATGACCGCTTTTAAAGGTGCAAGGGCAGGTGTTAATGCTGTTAAGACAGCAGGCAACATAGCCAGGAAGGGTGTTAATGCTGTTAAGACAGGAGCCAATGTTGTTAAGAAAGGTGTTAACGTAGCCAAGCAAGGTGTTAATGCTGTTAAGAATACAGTACAGATGGGCAAAGATGCTATAAACCAATTAAAGGGTGGCGCACAAGGCGGCATAGATAATGGACAAGCAGTAGACGATGTAGCAATGCAAGATCCAAAAGTTATGCAACAGCAAAAGAAAACTTTACAAGCACAATTAAAAGCACAAGAAAAAAGTCATAAAGATACTACAACACAGTTGAAACAACAGATTGCTAGTATAAAATGAAAATAAACGAACTTATACATGAATTTACTATTCAATGCACAAACGAAGAACGGGCAACGTTGAAAAAGTGTAATCATGTTAGATCATTAGACAGTTATTCAGAGAGGGACAGATTCGTAATTGAGGGTCTGATACGCAAAGCATTAGTAAGTAAACTAATACAAGATGGAACTGTAATGGTCGTAGCGAATGAGTTTTGACAAAGAATTAGCCAAAGAACTAGAGGAAATTGTAGTACACGGACTATCCGAGTTACCAATTCCATATGAAAAAGGCAATAGTATACGTGTTAAGAACATAGTTATACGAAAACATGCGAACGGTTATCGTATCTTTGACATAAGTACTAATAAGCACGTAGTTACTACGTTCACTAAGGCCGCGGCACTTGCTATTGCAAAGACAACAGCAGAGCATGGTCCTAGTAATAGTATTAGAGATATCATAAAATTAGATGATACAGTATCTAAACACTATATGGACGCACTATTTGCAAAACGAGCTATACAAATTAGCAAGGATATACAGAGGATAGAAGCATCAGAGGTTAAATTTGACATTGCAACGGATCGAGCCTGGAGCTCACTTGCCCAGATAGAAAGTTATATCTTTGATAAATAAATACATAATGACAAAGGAACAATAACATGCTTATTAACGAATTTTCAAAGCCAGTTACAGTGAAATCACTTAACGAGAACTTGGCTAAAAAATATGGTAAAACAATCAATGTAGATAAATTTACTACAGAGCAATTAGAAGATGCTCGCAACAGACTTAGAACAACTTTATCACAAGTTGAAACTAACGAAAGTTTTGATGCTGTTCACACTAGCGAAACATATCAGAAGAATAAATTGTTCCTTGAACTTCTGAACACAGCAATCGCAGAGCGTGAAGTAGCAGAAGGTAAAGTACCAGCAGGACTAAAAGCATACCAAAAGAAAAAAGGCGAGAAGCCAGCAAGTAAAAAAGCAGGCAAAGGTAAGAAGCCAGACTTCTTAGACTTAGACAAAGATGGCAACAAAACAGAGCCAATGGGCAAAGCGGCGAAAGATGCTAAGAACGAAGGTATTAAAGTCTTTGCACGGCCTGACAGCAAAGGAAATCTTGTAGGTGCGGCAATGGGAGTGGCGGAACCAAAAGGCGCAAAAGCGGCTGGCGGAAAAGTTGCTGGAGCGGCTGGCGGAAAAGTTGCTGGAGCGGCGCAACCAAAAGGCAAAGCCATTGGTGCGGCCGAACCAAAAAAATTAAATGCTTCAAAAAAATCAAAAGTACGTGAAGGCGCAGAAGAACAAGCAACATTAGTAATGGCCGCAAAGGACATGGTAGACAGAATCACAGGCTGGATGGAAGACACAGCAGAAATGCAAACAGAAAGCATGTTAGAACTAGGCGATAAGATTAGAGACGAAATGGGAGTTGACCAAAGTGAAACATTTATTAACACAGTCAAACCAGCATTAGGCTCACTATTTACATCATTGGAAAGCACACGAGATTCCCTTACAAGTGGCGTAGCTATTTTAACAGGCGAAGGTGCACCTGACACAATGGGCGACGAAGTACCTGCAGATGACGACATGGCTATGGAGCCAACAGTTGATGCAGATGCGGAAGCAGACGCCCCTGAAGGCGATGATGAGTTTGCGGCGGCAGACGCATCAGCAGGCGGAGATGAAGCAGACGATCGCGGCAAGCGAGAAAGCATACAGCTTTCAAAGCGTTTAGGGTTGCTACTAGCAGATTCGAAAAAAAAAGACTAAACTCATTATCTGAAACAGTATCCGATAAGTTATCACAAGTAATACATCTAAAAGCTCAAGAAGGCGCAACTAGAATTGGTTGGGACGACCTTAATAAGTATCTTGCCAATGCAGGCGCAGAACAATACAATAGAGAGAGCTTCGTCGTTGCATACAACAGCGATCAGCGTTTACAAAACTTAGTTAATAGTTTTGATGAAGCTGGGTTAGTATTAGCTGGCGGCGAAGAACCTCAAGCAGAGCCAGAAGACAAAACTGTAGATAATATGGCTGGAAGAGCTACAGCCAACGCAATGAAATAAATCCAAAAAAACACTTGACTTCTTATAACATTTGTTATATAATATGTATAATAGGAGTTAAGAATGAGTCTTTTAAAGAAAGTTAACGATATAGAATTGTACATGACCCAGAATCAACATTGGGTCGTAAGTGCAATTTATCCACACTACCAAGAAATGGAAAGTTTGTTTGACTTTACCTCTTCAGATATCTCCAAAGGTACTTGCACAGTTAACGGCATACAGAAACCTTTAGAATATGATGAATGGAACAAACAACGAACTACTTACAAAACTTGGTTACTTGACTGTTTTAAACAAGTTGACCTTCCTGTTACACATATAGCAGAACGTACTGAAGGACAGGAATCAAAAGCCTGGACTATTAATTACTTTCCAGGAGGTTGGCAAGCAGGACACTTTCATAGCACAGACAAAGTAGCACAGGATAATAAACGGTTTGCCTCAAGTGTAATGTTCTTTGATAATCTGCGTCCCACAAAGACTAATAAATTTAATGGCTGTCTTTATACAACACTACAAGATCCTAATGGTTATACATATGATCACAAGTTTCATCCTACTCCAGGTAGAGTAGTTGTTATGGACGATAGAGTATGGCACGGAACTTATCCAACTGAAGATAATAGACGTTGTTTAGTATGGGATTTTGATATTGATTAAGATTAAAGACTTTTGGTTCTGGTACAAGCAACAAGCACCTAAGTACGGATACATATCCTCCA
>Ga0102812_10003338_pt1 | contig 10533 bp, 6 predicted proteins | sample ColrivemetaGS713_FD_79334 | JGI IMG/M metagenome (GOLD analysis project Ga0102812, IMG submission 79334) | Estuarine microbial communities from the Columbia River estuary - Flood tide ETM metaG S.713 | ecosystem: Environmental > Aquatic > Marine > Intertidal zone > Estuary | place: USA: Columbia...
AGCATACCTATCTTGGCCGGAGCGGCGGCTCAGTTGCCCATCGGCATTCTGTCGGACCGCCATGACCGAAGGATTGTGCTGATCGGCATCACCGCACTTGCGCTCTTGGCCGACGCGGTATTCGTGTTCAGCGGCATCACGGCACCGACCTTGCTGCTGATCAACTCGGGCATTTTCGGCGCTGCGATCTATGCCATGTATCCGGTGATTGTCGCGCATGCCAATGATCATGCGCCGCCGGGGACGTTCATTCAGGTCAGTGGAGGGCTCCTGCTGGTTTATGGCGTTGGCTCCATCATCGGGCCAACCGCTGCCGGTGTTGCGATCACGTCCTATGGGCCCCACAGTCTCTTCATGGCGACGGGCGCTGCCCATATAATGCTGTTGCTTTTTGCCGTGATACGGCTGCGCGCTCGGGCCTCTGTATCGGCCAAAAAGAAGGGTCTGTTTCAAATGTCGCCAATTGCGCGCGCGAGCACCCCAGAAACGGCAGCGCTTGCGGTGGGCACAAAGGGCGAGAGCGATCATCTATCAGCATCAGACCGTCCCAGCGATCAGGGCTGAGACGGAGCGATATGCTGGGCAATGCGCGCAGAAACTTGGCCGTTTGAGACGGTTTTATATACGGCCCGATAAGCCTCACGCGTGACTGGTGACCCGAAGGGGACACTGGCCAGCGCCGCTCCACCTGAGCCATGCAGGACGGCTCAAGGGGCCATAGTCATGATCACATCATTGGTCACCGAGTTCACATGCATGCGATCTATGCAGACCGCAGCTAAGTGCCCGCCAAGGTTCGTAGGTTCCTCGGTTTCTTGGCTGGCCCAAACGGGCTGGCAGTTGCGCAGCAAAAAGGGGGGCTGAACGCCCCCCTTGCTGAAACAATCATGTGGACCGAATTGCCACCCTCCGGTTAACACTTCAACGCGCCTATTCCGCAGCAGCCATGCGGAACACGGGCTCCATCCGTGCCAAGATCTCCTCAGAGAGATGGCACTTGATTTGATGCCCACCCTCAAGCGTGCGCATCGGCGGCAGGTCAATATCGCATTTCCCGTCGGGCACTTTGTCCTTCCAACGGCAGCGCGTTTGGAACGGGCAGCCGGGGGGCGGATTGACCGCCGATGGAATATCCCCTTCCAGCACAATGCGCTGCTTTTCGATCTTGGTATCGGCAATCGGCACCGCAGACAGCAACGCCTCGGTATAGGGGTGATAGGGCGGCGCGAACACTTCTTCGGTCGTGCCGATTTCCACCACATGCCCCAGATACATCACCAGAACCCGGTCGCTGAGATAGCGCACGATGCTCAGGTCATGGCTGATGAACAGCAACGTGGTTTTGTTCTGCCGCTGGATTTCCATCAACAGATCGGTCACGGCAGCCTGCACCGACACGTCCAGCGCCGACACCGGCTCATCGGCGATCACCACTTTGGCGTCACCGGCAAAGGCCCGCGCGATCCCGACGCGCTGCTTTTGACCGCCTGACAATTGCCGTGGCATCCGGCGCGCGAATTCACGCGGCAGTTTCACCAGATCCAGCAGCTCCAGCATCCGTTGCTTGCGCTCATCATCCGTCGCGCCAATGCCAAAGATTTCCAGCGCCCGAATGATCTGCCGCCCGACGGTCATTGACGGGTTCAACGTGTCGAACGGGTTTTGGAACACCATTTGCAGCGACGATACTGTCTCTGTTTTGCGATGTTCAATCGGCACTGATTCAAGGTTTTGATCGAAAAGCGCGATCTCACCCGAGGTCACCGTCTCTAGACCCATCAACACCTTGGCGAAGGTCGATTTCCCGCAGCCAGACTCGCCGACAATCGCCAGTGTCTCGCCCTCACGCGCATCGAAGGTCAGCGATTCATTGGCTTTCACCACCTTGGTGCTGCCGCCCGAAAACAACGAGGACGCGGCGACTTCGTAGTATTTGCGCACGTCACTCATGCGCAGCACGACCTCGCCGATTTCGCCCTTTTCGGTCTTCTCCATCTGCTCAAGCTCGGCATCCCAGTCGATCTCACCAAACCGCAAGCACCGGGAATCGTGGCGTTTATCATCATCAACCGAGGCCATTCTGATCTCGGATGCGTTGCAGCGCCCCTCTTGGTAATAGTCGCAGCGCGGGCCAAAATTGCACCCGTTCGGGCGCTCATGCGGCAGCGGGAAGTTACCCGGAATTGCCCGCAAGGGGCGTTGGTTCTTATCGGCCCCCGGCAGTGGGATCGAGCGGAACAGCGCCTGCGTATAGGGGTGGCGCATTTTGTCGAACACGTCTTTGACATTGCCCGTCTCAACCGCCTCACCCGAGTACATCACGGTGATCCGGTCGCAAACTTCCATCACCAGACCAAGGTTGTGGCTGATGAACAGCATCGAGGTGCCGTATTTCTCGGCCAGCACATTGACCAGATCGACGATCCCGGCCTCAACCGTCACGTCCAGCGCGGTGGTCGGCTCATCAAGGATCAGCAGCGCCGGCTTCGACATCAGCGCCATGGCGATAACGATGCGCTGTTGCTGGCCGCCCGAGAGCTGGTGCGGATAGCTGTTCAGGATGCGGCCCGGATCGGGCAGTCGCACGTCCTCGACCACCTGACGCGCCAGCTTCATGGCCTCGGCCTTGGCCATGTTGTGGTGAATCATCGGCACTTCGGCCAATTGCGCCCCGATTTTCATCGCTGGGTTCAGCGAGGCCATCGGCTCTTGGTAGATCATCGCGATTTCCGAGCCGCGCAGGTGGCGCAACTCTTCTTGGCTCATCGTCGTCAGATCGCGGCCCTTAAAGGTGATCGTGCCGTCGACAATGCGCCCGTTGACGCCCAAATCGCGCATCACGGCCAAGGCGACCGTGGATTTGCCGCAGCCGGATTCGCCCACAAGGCCCATCGCCTCGCCCGCCATCACGGTGCAGGAAAAATCCATCACCGCCGGGATTTCGCGCAGTCGGGTGAAGAACGAAATCGACAGGTTCTTGATTTCGAGGATCGGCTGAGAAGGGTCCCAGGTATCGGTCATAGTGGTCTCCCGTTTGCGGGCCGGGGAACCGGGGGTTTCACACCCCCGGACCCCAGTGGAGTCGTTTTGGCAAGATGAAGGGGGCGCGGGGCCACCTTAATCTTTCAGGCTTTCTTCGCGCAGGCCGTCGGCCAACAGGTTCAGACCCAACACAAGGCTCATGAGTGAAAGGGCTGGCACCAGTGCGGGGTGCGGATAGATCGTCAGCAGGCGTCGGCCCGTGTTGATCGTCGAGCCCCAATCCGGGCTTTCAGGCGACACGCCGAGGCCAAAGAAACCCAAGGTTCCCAACAAAATCGTGGTGTAGCCGATGCGTAGACAGAAATCGACGATCAGCGGGCCACGGGCGTTGGGCAGGATCTCCCATAGCATGATATACCATGCCCCCTCGCCCCGTGTCTGGGCGGCGGCGACATAGTCGCGGGTTTTGATATCCAGCGTGATGCCGCGCACGATACGAAACACGGTGGGCGCGTTTACAAAGACCACGGCCACGAACACGTTCAACAGGTTCGGCGACATCGACCACAGGCCGGTCGGGTCCCAATCGAACACAAGACCGGCATAGGCCCAAACCCCGACCAACAGCACACCGCCGACATAGAGGTTGCGCTTGGCCGGTTGGGTAAAGAACCGACTGTTGAGCAGCACCGTCACGAACAGGATCGGCACGAGGAACAAGATCCCCGCCATCACCGTCGGGATCAGCGTGTCTTGGATCTCGGGTGCGACCAGCAGGAAGAACAGCAAGATGACCGGGAAGGCCAGCACGAGGTTCGCCAAGAACGTCAGCGCGGTGTCGAGTTTGCCAGCAAAGTAACCCGCCGGCAGGCCCAGCGTGATGCCGATCATAAACGAGATCATCGCCGCGAAGGGTGCGATCCGCAGAACCTCACGGGCGCCCATAACCATGCGCGAGAACACGTCGCGCGCAAGGCTATCACCGCCGAACAGGTAGTAGGGATACATGTCATCCGGGCGTGGCAGCGCCGATCCCGGCACCGCATTGCGCATCCGGCTGACCTGACCCAGTGGGTCATGGGTGATGATGAGATCGGCAAAGATCGCCGTGCACACCCAGAAGAAAACGATGGCAAAACCGATCATCCCGACATTCGAGTCGAACAGTTTACCGTACAGGCCCAGCTTACGCTTGAAGCGGATAGACAGGGCGAAAGTGGCGACCAAAGCGATCCAGACGGGCAGCAGTTGCTGTCCAATCCGCGCAATGATTTCGAGCCAGCTCAGGGGTTCCATGGGCAGCTCTCCTTAAGAAATTCGGATGCGCGGGTTCAGATACACATAGCCGATATCGGAAATCAGCTGTGTGACCAAAACCACGACGACGGCGACGACCGAAGACGCCAGGAGAAGTTCGATATCGTTGTTCACAGCCGCCTCATAAAGGGTCCAGCCGAAGCCGGGATAGCTGAACAACACTTCCGAGATGACGACACCGTTCAACAGCCACGGGATTTGCAGCATGATCACGGTAAACGGCGCGATCAGCGCGTTGCGCAGGGCGTGTTTCATGACGATATTGCTGAAGCTCACGCCCTTAAGCCGGGCGGTGCGGATATATTGCTGGGTCATCACCTCGGTCATCGAGGCGCGGGTGATGCGCGCGATATAGCCCATCCCGTAAAGCGCTACGGTCATAACCGGCAGGGTGAAGTTCCAAAAGGTGATCTGCGTCAGCGCCGAGCGGGCGTTGCCCTGAAACAGCACCGGACCTTCGATTAGGCCAAGGTTCACCAAAAGCGGCGACAAGCCGACAGCCGATGAAGCAAGCAGGGCGATAAACACCACGCCAGACACATATTCCGGGGTCGCCGTGGTCACAATCGCCACCGTCGATAGCGCCCGGTCGGTGCGCGAGCCTTCTCGCATCCCGGCCAAAATGCCCAAAATCAGCGACATCGGCACCATGACAATCAGCACCCAGAGCATCAGCATTCCGGTGGCCCCTAATCGGGCGCTGATCACGTCAGACACCTCAGCCGAGAAGCGCGTCGAGAACCCCCATTGCCCTTGCAGCAAGCCACAACGGTCGCCAGCGGCGGCGGGGTCATCATCGGCGAAATTCACGCAGCGCCCGGTGATCGTGCCGTCATCGGCCTCGCGGGTCCAGCCGGGCACGACGCCAAGCCATTCGCCATAGCGAACCAATACGTTCGAGCTATAGCCGTTTCGATCCAGCCAATTCTCGACCTCGGCATCCGTCATGCGGCTGCCCGCTTGCGTTTTCGCAAGGGTTTCGAGTTTGGCGGGTAAATTGGTGAGGTAGAAGACCACGAGGGTCAGGCACAGGGCGGTGATCAGCATCAACCCGACGCGCCGGAGCAGGAATAACAGCATGGCTTCTCCTGTAGCTGGGCGGCATAGGGGCACAAAGCCCCCAATCACGCTTTGGCGAAAGGGCCGTCACATCAGCAAGGTTAGAAAGCAAACCGGGGCGCGATTGTCGCGCCCCGGTATAGTCGACTTACGAAACCCAGTATTTCACGTAATCGACGACGAAGGTCGGGTGCATTTCAGCGCCATGGACATTCGGACGTGCGTTACGGAACAGCGAGCGCCAGTAGGGCTGAATCATCACGCCTTCTTCTTGCATGATCGCTTCCAGACGGGCCATCACTACGCGACGCGCATCCGCATCAGCAATGCCGTTGGCCTGATCGAGCAGCGTGTCGAACTCTTCGTTCGCAAACGCGGTCTCGTTCCATGGCACACCCGAACGATAGGCCAGGTTCAGAACCTGAACACCCAGTGGACGCATGTTCCACTCGGTCGAGGACCAAGGGTATTTCGCCCAATCGTTCCAGAAGGTTGCCGATGGCAGGATCGTGCGCTCGATGTTGATACCGGCGTCACGGACCATAGCGGCAACCGCGTCACAGGTTTCTGCCTGCCAAGGCTCGTCCACCGAGATCAGCTCGAAGGTGTAGTCAGACAGACCCTCAGCCGCGATTTCAGCAGCACCAGCCGCCGGATCGAAGGTTGGCGCGGGCAGTTGAGCGTACTCAGGGTGGATCGGGCAAACGTGGTGGTTTTCAGCCACAACACCCAGATCCGAGTAACCCAGCTCAAGGGCCACTGCGTTGTTGACCATTTTGGTCAGCGCGCGGCGCACGTTGCCGTTGCCATATGGCTCGCTGTCTTGGTTGAAGCGAACAACCAAGGTCGCTGCCGTGACGGCTTCAGTCTTGCCCATGCCGATGGCTTCGAAGATGTCGATGAAGTCGCCTTCGGTCTTGTAGATGACATCCACTTCGCCCGATTCAGCCGCTGCAATCCATGCCGACGGGTCTGCACCCAGGTCCACGAATTCGATGCTGTCGAGATAGGCGCCGTTGCCCTCATTCCACCACGTGTGGTCTGCGTTACGCTGGATGACAGCGCCGATACCGGGATCGTAGCTGACCGGCAGGTAAGGGCCCGTGCCGATTGGGTCTGCAACCGGATCGCCCGAGCTGAACGACGGGTGAACAACAGCCGCAGGATAGTCAGCCATGCCAACAACCAGCGAGATATCCGGCGCAGGCAGCGTCACCAGAACGGTGTAATCGTCAACGCGGGTCAGACCGCCTTCACGAACAGCGCCATCCTCGACCAGACCACCCATGCGGGTCGCCATCGAGTTACCTTCGACCGACTCATCGCACCAACGGGTGATCGCGTCGATCACGTTGTCGGCGTTGAACACGTCGCCGTTGTTCCAAGTCACGCCCTGACGAACGTGCAGCGTGTATTGCGTGGCGTCGTCGCTGACGTCCCAGCTTTCCAGCAGGATCGGGGTCAGCGAGCCATCACGCTCGTACTGGACCAGATACTCCAGCCAGCCGCGGCAGGTGTTGGCCAATTCCGACCAGTCCCAGGTGCGTGGGTCGCGCTGTGGCTTCACGAACATCTGCATGCGGAGCGAACCGCCGGTTTGCGGCGTCATGCCATGCGAGTCCGCACGGGCTTCTGGCGCAGCCAGACCCAGCAGGCCATAGGCCGCCGGAGCAGCCAGACCCAGCGCGGTGGCGCGGGTCAGGAATTCGCGACGGTCCAGCTTGCCTTGGGCAACCTCGGCTGCATACATTTCTGCGACAGGATGCATAGCGCCCTTGTCGTGGTTAAGATCTTTCATGTGGTCGTCTCCCTATTAAGTCTTTTTGTTTTCGTCCCCGGCTTTTTGAGTGCCGGATTTCTCGTTCCATTGCGCAGTCAGTCGGCGCGTTTCGCCAATCCAAAAACGACTTCCCTCTATCCAAACGCGACAGCGGCCAGAATTCAACCCACTTATCGCACGTTTCAGCCCAAATTCAGGTTATGCCAACACTTCCCCGTGTCTGCGCCCGTTTCAGTCGCGTGGCGCGCCACCCTGAAAACTGTTTGCGCTGCCGTAGTTGCAGGGGGATTCTTGCATCTGCAGGTGCAATTCGCTGCCGGTATAGGGGTGCGCACGGGCCAGAGCCTCGTCGAACTCGATGCCCAATCCCGGTGCGGTGGGTGCCGTAACGTAACCCCCTTCAACTTGGATCGAATGCTTGATCAAGGGCAGATGAAACGCGCCCCCTTGCTGGATACATTCGACCAGCAGCAGATTCGGAATATTCACCGCCAGCTGGATATTCGCGGCCCATTCCACCGGCCCAGCATAGAGATGCGGCGCTATCTGCGCGCCAAAAGCCTCGGCCATTGCGGCGATTTTCTTGGTCTCAAGGATACCGCCGGACCGCCCCAAGGCCGGCTGCAAAATCGACGCCCCGCCACTGCGCAACACGGTGCCAAACTCGGCCTTGGTGGTCAGGCGTTCACCGGTGGCCAAAGGAATGCGCACGGCCTTGGCGACCTGTGCGAAATCCAGCAAATTGTCTGGCGGGATCGGTTCCTCAAACCACAGCGGGTCATAGGGCTCTAACGCGCGGCCCAACCGGATCGCCCCGGCCGGATTGAACTGGCCATGGGTGCCAAACAGCAGGTCCGCACGCGTGCCCACCGCCTCGCGCAGCGCCGCGCACATCCGCACACTCAGGTCGATGTCGGATAACGCGGGCTGATGCCCACCGCGCATTGTATAGGGTCCCGCCGGGTCGAATTTGATCGCCGTGAACCCCTGACCCACGGCCTCCAGCGCCGATTCCACCTGCATCTCAGGCGAGGACCAAAACGCCGCCGGATCGTGATGCGCCATCGGGTACAGGTAGGTATACGCCCGCACCCGGTCGTTCATCTTGCCGCCGAGCAGCGCGTAAACCGGGCGTTCATGCGCCTTGCCCAGAATGTCCCAACACGCAATCTCAAGCCCCGAGAACGCCCCCATCACCGTCAGATCAGGGCGCTGCGTGAAGCCCGCGGAATAGGCCCGCCGAAACATAAGCTCAATGTTTTCAGGGTTTTCGCCCTGCATATGGCGCTCGAACACATCCTCGATCACCGCGACCATCGCCTTAGGCCCAACCGAGGCCGCATAGACCTCGCCGTAACCCACGATCCCGCTGTCGGTGGTCAGCTTCGTCATGATCCAATAGCGCCCGCCCCAACCCGGCGGCGGCGTGCCAATGACAAAGACCTCAAGATCGGCCAGCTTCATTCCACAGCATCCATGATGATGACATTGCGCCGAACGGCCCCCCCGCGCGCATCGGCGATCGCCTCGTTGATCTGATCAAACCGATAGGTGCCCGAGATCAATTCCTCCAGCTTCAACCGCCCCTGCCGCCACAGGTCCACAAGATACGGAATATCGCGCTGAACCACCGTGCCGCCCATGAAACTGCCCTTGAGCGTCTGCGCCGTGGCGGCCACGATCACCGGCTCCACCTCCATCGTCGCCCCTGATGGCGGCATGCCAACCATGACAATCGTGCCGCCTTTTCCGGCCAAAGCCGGTGCGCCTTGATAGGCCGAGATCACGCCGACGGTGACAAAGACGAAATCCGCCCCCTGCCCGTCCGTCAGCCCCATCACAGCGCGGCGCAACCCCTTCATATCGGCGCGCAACACATCCGTCGCGCCGAACTCGCGGGCGGCCTCCAGCTTTTCATCCGCCAAATCAATGGCGATAATCTTGCTCGCCCCAGCCAATCGCGCGCCCTGAATGGCGTTCAACCCCACGCCACCCGCGCCGATCACCACACAAGCCGAACCCGGCGTCACCTGCGCCGTGTTGATCGCAGCACCCGTGCCCGTGATCACACCGCAGGCCAACAACGCGCCCAATTCCACCGGCAAATCCCCCGGCACTTTGGCAATCTGGCTGGCATGAACCGTGACGCCCTCGGCGAAAGCCCCGGTATCGAGGCCCTGCTCAACCACCGTGCCATCGGGCAGGCTCAACACGCCGTCACAGCGATCATGGCGCGCGGAACACAAAAAGGGCTTGCCCAAAATGCACTGCCGACACTGGCCGCAAGACCGGATCATCGTGACAACCACTTGATCGCCCACGGAAAACCCCATGACACCCTCACCAAGCGCCACAACCCGCCCACAGGCCTCATGGCCATAAACAGCGGGCCGTTGGCTGTGCCAAAGCCCGTCCAAATAGCCCAAATCCGAATGACAAATCGCCACGGCCCCAACCGAGACCTGAACCTCACCCGGCCCCGGTGGCCGCAAAACCACCTCCTCCAGCGACAAAGGCTCTCCTGCGGTTCGACAGACGGCGGCTTTCATATCTCACTCCCGATAATCACCGCCGCAGTGAACAGAGGTAAGCCCCTGATCACAAGCCCCATCTTTGTGCCGGTGAGTATCCTCGGGCGGGTTTGGGAGGGTGGAAAACCCTCCCAACGGGGTGTGGGGCTGGCCCCACCGGCGCTTTGAGGGGTCAAACGACCCCGAAAAGCGCCGCCCTACCAGAGCCAATTCCCCAAATACCGACCAACCCGCTCACACCCGTCTTACATCCGCATGCGCGATCCATCAGGGTCAAACGGCGGCTCCAACGCGATGCGCGCAGCGCGGCGTTCGCCCATGATCTCGACCTCGAACATGCCTTCCGCGCCATCCTCAGCCAAAGCCGCCGGAATATACCCCTGCGCCATCGAGTGTTGCACGAAATGCGCATACCCGCCCGAGGTCACCCAGCCGACCACCCGCCAATCGCCATCGCGCGACGGATCGGGTTTCGTCACCTCGGCCCCGGCGGCATCAAAACGCGGCGCGCCATAGCCATGCGGCGCGCTGATCGTGCCGTAATCCGTGTCGCCCACCCGCGCCCAGATCGGCTCGTCGGCCATCACATCGGCCGTGCCCGCATCGATAATCAGCGACACCCGGCGCAAGCGTGGCCCCGTGTCACGCTCGACCACGGCGGCTTCCCGGCCAATGAAATCAGGCTTTTGCAGCTTCACGAACCGCTCCATCCCGCCCTCGAACGGCCCATAAATCGGGCGCAGTTCCGCGAACCATGTCGGGAAATTCTTTTCCAACCGCATCGACAGCAGTGCCCGCATCCCGAAATCGACGATCTCGAACTCGGCGCCCGCCTCTTTGATCGCCAAATAGACCCGGCGTTGC
>Ga0102812_10003339_pt1 | contig 10533 bp, 12 predicted proteins | sample ColrivemetaGS713_FD_79334 | JGI IMG/M metagenome (GOLD analysis project Ga0102812, IMG submission 79334) | Estuarine microbial communities from the Columbia River estuary - Flood tide ETM metaG S.713 | ecosystem: Environmental > Aquatic > Marine > Intertidal zone > Estuary | place: USA...
ATTCTAAGAGGAACACCGCAGTATTTTGCGGCATACACTGAGCTATCCACAACTTATTGCGGTTATCCCCATATTAAGGCTTGCCAGATGCAGCCTGACATACCACCATATCTTGTACAGGCGCGGGGGATCGCCCCGGTCTATAGCGCAGGCACCTAGCATTGGGGCTGTCGTCGGTCCTCATCGCTAGAGCGATAAAAAGAGGTGGCACAATGGCCCTTTCCGAGCAGTATCTGGAAGACGATATTCACCCGATTGATATCGTGGAACATCTCGCAGCCCATCACGAGTGGGATTTTGACCGTATATCAGACGAGCAGATTGCCATGGCCGTCGAAGGACAGTGGCGCACTTATTCGCTGACGCTGGCCTGGTCAGCCTATGACGAGACTCTGCGCATGATCTGCACCTTTGATCTGGAGCCGCCCGCCGAGAAATTGCCGGGGCTTTATGAGATACTGAACCACATCAATGATCAGTGCTGGGCAGGTGCGTTCAGTTTTTGGCCCGAGCAAAAGCTGATGGTGTATCGGTATGGACTTGTACTGGCTGGCGGGCATGTCGCCGGTGCCGATCAGATTGACACGATGATTGGTGCCGCAGTGATGAGTGCCGAGCGCTATTATCCGGCCATGCAATTGCTGGTTTGGGGAGATCAAAGTCCGCAGGCCGCCCTTCAGGTCGCCATTGCAGAGGCCTACGGGCGCGCGTAAAACTGTCCCTCTAAAGCGACCTTGGGGGGAAACAAATGAATGAAAGCCGGATCGCCGCGCGAGGGCTCGTGCTCTTGGGTTGCGGCAAGATGGGTTCTGCCATGTTGGCGGGATGGTTGGCCAAGGGGCTGCCTCCAGCGTCGGTGTGGGTTGTGGATCCGTATCCGAGTGAATGGTTGAAAAGCACCGGTGTCCATTTGAATGACACTCTGCCAGCCCATCCCGCAATCGTACTTGTAGCGGTCAAACCGCAGATGATGGCAGAGGCGTTGCCGAGTTTGGTGGCGATGGGGCAGGGCGACACACTCTTCATCAGCGTTGCGGCCGGTACGCCGATTTCTTTTTTCGAAAAGACACTTGGCGCGGCCACACCCGTCATTCGCGCAATGCCCAATACGCCCGCTGCGATTTCCAGAGGCATAACGGCGATCATTGGCAACAAACATGCCAATGCCGCCGCACTGGACGAGGCTGAAGTCCTGTTACGCGCTGTGGGAGAGGTCGTACGATTGGACAACGAAGCGCAGATAGACGCGGTTACAGGTGTCAGTGGGTCGGGGCCTGCTTATGTGTTCCATATGATTGAAACCATGGCCAAAGCCGGCGAAGAACAGGGGCTGTCAGCAGAACTTGCGCTTCAACTCGCCACCGCGACAGTTGCGGGTGCGGGCGCTCTTGCACAGGCATCACAGGACCACCCCAGCCAATTGCGTATCAACGTGACATCGCCCAATGGCACAACGCAGGCAGCACTCGAAGTCTTGATGGACGAAACCTTCGGTTTTCCTCCTTTGCTGTCTCGTGCAGTGGCCGCGGCTACAGCTCGATCAAAGGAATTGGCCCGTGGCTGAAATCAGCTTTGACGACTTCATGAAAGTCGACATTCGCGTCGGTGTTGTAACGCGTGCCGAACCTTTTCCCGAAGCGCGCAAACCCGCCATCAAGATGTGGATCGATTTCGGCCCTGAGATTGGTGAGAAAAAGACGTCGGCACAGGTGACGGCGCACTATTCGCCAGAAACCCTGGTCGGCAAACGCGTTATGGCAGTGGTGAATTTTCCACCGCGACAAATCGGGCCTGTACGGTCAGAAGTGCTGGTACTGGGCGTGCCAGATGAAAACGGGGCAGTTGTCTTGATCAGTCCTGATCAGGATGTTCCGCTGGGAGGGAGATTGCATTGACCAAGGTATTGATGACGCGGCCGCTGCCCGAAAGTGTTCAGGCAGCTGCGCGGAAGCGCTTTGATCTGACAGTGCGGCCAAGCACGCGACCCATGACAGGCGAAGAGATGCGTGCCGCTCTGCGCGATTTTGACGGCATCGTGCCTACGTTGGGTGATTTGTACGCGGCGGAAGTATTTGCAGACGTGCCTGCGCCCCGCGCTCGCATTCTCGCGAATTTTGGCGTCGGCTACAATCACATCGACGTGGCTGCGGCCAAGGCTGCAGGGCTGGTTGTCAGTAACACGCCCGGTGCCGTGACCGATGCGACGGCCGACACGGCCATGACACTTATGCTGATGAGCGCACGCAGGGCTGGTGAAGGCGAGCGGCTGGTGCGCTCGGGCCAGTGGGAAGGTTGGCATCCAACGCAACTGTTGGGCATGCATCTGGGTGGCAAGACCGTCGGCATTGTGGGCATGGGGCGCATCGGGCAGGCTATTGCCCGCCGTTGTCTGCATGGCTTTGGAATGAATGTCGTCTATCACAGCCGCTCGCCCAAGACGCTCGACTTTGCGGCCCGGGCCATGCCCGGCCTCTTGGAATTGGCCGCCGCGGTGGACGTTCTGGTGGTCGCGGTGCCTGGTGGCGACGAGACCCACCACCTGATCAACGCGGATGTGTTGGCGGCGATGCAGCCCCACGCACATCTGATCAATATTGCGCGTGGAAATGTCGTTGAAGAGGCTGCATTGATCCATGCCTTGCATTCACATCAGATTGGTGGCGCGGGCCTCGATGTCTACGAGTTCGAGCCGCTGGTGCCAGAAGCTTTGCGCGCTTTGGAGAATGTGGTGTTGTTGCCGCACATCGGAACCGCAGCACTGGAAGTCCGCGAAGACATGGGGCTGATGAGCGTGAATAACCTGCGCGCATTTTTTGACGGAGAACAGCCGCCAAACGCGGTCTAGGCGTCGCCAACGGCTTCGCGCCAATGTCGGCGGCACAGAGAGATGTAGGTTTCGTTGCCGCCGATCTGAACTTGTGCACCGTCCTTCATGGGGCGCCCTTCGGCGTCCCGGCGCACCACCATGGTTGCTTTTTTCCCGCAATGGCAAATGGTGCGCACTTCGCGCATCTCGTCTGCCAGCGCCAACAAAGTGGCAGAGCCCGGGAACAATGAGCCGCGAAAATCGACCCGCAGTCCAAAGCACATGATCGGGACGCCCAGATCATCAACCGCTCGCGCCAGTTGCCAGACCTGGTCTGGTTCAAGAAACTGGGCTTCGTCCACGAATATGCAAGCGACCTCGCCTTGTTGCAGCCTGGTCGAAATTTTTGCGTAAAGATCCTCGCCCGCCGCAAACGTGTCTGCGGGTTGGCCGATTCCGATCCTCGACGCGATCCTGCCCTCGCCCTCGCGATTGTCGAATTGGGCGGTCAGCAAGTACGGGTTCATCCCGCGCTCCCGATAGTTATGCGCAGCCTGCAAAAGAACCGTCGACTTGCCGGCATTCATTGTCGAGTAGTGAAAATAGAGTTTGGCCATGGGCGATTGATACGCATCAGATCCGCGGGCGGCAAGGTCTCCCCACCAGCTGCCAGGTTGCCCTGGCCCGCTGTTCCCCGGCAGCGGTGGTGGGCTGAGACCGCACACAAGTCCAGCGGTGGGCGCGCTGGCAACCTTTACTCCCCCAATACACTGGGGGTTTTTAATAAATGACATTTTCTAAACATCCTATTAATGGGAAAAGGCTTGCGTTTGTCCCCGCTGGGCTGGGGCGCGCTGATGAACGGTAACAAGGGGGCATCAGGATGGTGACAGCGATCGGTAGCTATCTCAAGAAACACACCGAATCCTTGGTAAAAGATGTTGGCATCGAACAGGCCTGCACATTGACTGGAAAGTCCAAGGCAACGCTGGGTCGTTACTATTCCGACAATGATGAACATGCAGACCGGTTCATGCCAATTGATGCGGTGGCCTTGCTGGAACAGGCGGCCAGTTATCCCTTTGTAACAGGCGCATTGGCGGAGCTCGGAGGCAGTTCGTTGCAATACGACGAACGTCACCCGAACAGACAGCGTCCCGGCGGCGTCAACGGGGACGTGATCGCACTGAGCCAGCGCTTTGCCATGTTGATGGCCGAATATCAGCAATCGATGGAAGACGGGCGGATCACGGTGAACGAGGCCAAACGGCTGCTCAAGGAAACCGGCATGCTGCAACAGGTGCTGATCGACATGAAGCTCCACCTTGAAGTGGAACACGGCAGCGCTTGAATTTTTCTGCTTTGATCCTAGTGGCTTTGACCGGGCTTGCCGAAAATCCGTTCCAAGCGTCGGCTAACGAAAGACATAAACCCCGGATACTGGTGTTGAAAAGACGCGCGTGAAGCCTGTCTAGCCGTGACGTTGCACCAGCACCGAACCGACCGAATACCCCGCCCCGAAAGAACATATCAAGCCTACGTCTCCATCGACCATGTCTGCCGAGTTCTTGGAAAACGCGATAATTGAGCCGGCAGACGACGTGTTTGCATAGTCCTGAAGAATGTTGGGTTGTTCACCCGGCGCAGGATCGCGTCCGAGAACTTTGCGCCCGATAAAATCGTTCATGCTCTTGTTGGCCTGATGCAGCCACAGGCGCTTGAGATCGGATGCGGAGACACCACTGTCTGCCATATGTCCCGCGATGTGTTCGGCAACCATCGGCAACACTTCCTTGAACACTTTGCGACCGTTCTGCATGAATTGCATGTCACGACGGTCTGCGACACCATCGGGCCGCGAGCGGCGCAGAAACCCATTGTTGTTGCGAATATTGTTTGAAAACTCAGTAGCGCAACGGGTGGATGTGATCTCAAAATATGGCCCTTTGGCATCCTCGGCGCGTTCGATCAGTGTCGCAGTGGCAACATCGCCAAAGATGAAATGGCAGTCTCGGTCGCGCCATTCCAGATGCGCAGAGCAGATCTCGGGGTTGACGACCAGCGCACTTTTGATGCTGCCGGACCGGATCATGTCTGCGGCCGCCTGAATGCCGAACGTAGCCGAAGAACACGCAACGTTCATGTCAAAGGCAAACCCCTGAACGCCAAGAAATTGCTGAATTTCAATGGCCACGGCCGGGTATGCGCGCTCTAGATTTGATGCCGCACAAATCACTGCCCCCACATCGCTGGCCTGCCGCCCGGCCTGAGCCAAAGCAGCGTGACACGCCTCCAGTGCCATTTCGGCCATCAACGACGGTTCGTCGTCACTGCGTTGCCGAAACAACGGATGCATAACCTTGGGATCCAGTATCCCGGTTTTGTCCATCACAAAGCGCTGTTCAATTCCGGATGCTTTGACGATGAAGTCTTCGGAAGAATAGGCCTTTGCGTCCAGCGTGCCGGCCGCGATCTCCGCTGCGTGTTCCGCGTTGTAGAGATCGACATAGGCATTAAAGGCCACAACCAGCTCTGCATTGGTTATGATCTCTTTCGGCGTGAACACACCGGTTCCGGTGATGGCGGGGATGTAGTTCAACGGACTGCCCTTTGCTCATGTTTTGGCAAAGCTACAAGGCTGTCGTGGTTCGCGCAAGGTTGCCCGACAACGCTCTTCCGGTGACGAAGCCCACCGTGAAAATATTGCTTTTGATGTGCCGGATTCAGGCGCTCAAAGAGATGCGATCCAGTTTTTCGCTTCCACCCATGATAACGACGTTCGGATGATCGGACGTGCGATAGCGTTTCACAGCTTCGCGGAGCTCTTCGCCTTGGCTACTGCTGCTCATGCCCGTTTCCGGGTACAAGAGAAACAACTCGCCACCGCGACGTTCGATCCCAAGTCGCGCTCGTTTCACAATGCGAAACACCTGAACCATAACCTCCGACGGAGACCAGCCACTTTTTCCGGCAAGACGTTCGACTGAAACACCACGGTGCAAAACCATCAGCAAACCAGCATCCAGACTGCCCTTCACGGGCAGTACAACGTCAGTAAGATGTGCAGCTGGTTTGACCAGAATACGGTCCGCTTTGCGGAGGGCTAGCGCGCGAGTGCGTCCATCAAGGGCAAGTTTCAATGTCATTTCAAACTCTTTCGATTTGGGTGTAAATCTTGACGACGGGGGCTGTGGGACACTCCTGATCCGTCGTGACAGGCAGATCAATTACCGGGGCGTTTACCTCGACCCGAGGTACGCCTGGATTCTTTTCAACCACGATAGATTGCAATGCTTGATCAGTCACACTTGCTGGCGTCTTTAACGCCGCTGCCACGCAAAGCGTCGGCGCGGCCACTAAAGCCAAAGTCACCCATTTGAATGAGCCGCCGGTGATGATCATTTCACAAACTCCCTTGGTGATGCCCCCACCCAGTCGGTCTGTCGCCGGGCAGATTGCTTCATCAGCGACGCCGGTATGCAACTCTTGTGCCTTATTTCGACCCTATTTCAAACACTTCTGTGCCAATGTCTCCAGTCGGTTGACAATGTGCGGGGTCGCTCGTCTTCGGTTACGATTTGGCACTCGGTGTCGCGGAAGCGTAGACAGTTGTATTTAGACTAGCTGGATTGTTGCGCCTTTTGCTTTCTACCTCGGATAGAAAGCCCTCGCGGGGCGGTAGAAACGGGTAAAACTGCCCCGAATCACCGGATAATTCCAGAGCGCGATCTCCCGCAACAAGGTGCTTGCGCTTTGTAGATCGGTTTCAATTATGGCGAGAATTTGTCCGCGCAGGATGCTTTCAGGTCAGCGGCGCGGAACTGAAAAGATGATATACCCATCACGACGCATAACCTCTCGCGCGCCTGAATCAATCACGAATACACCAAGGTTCTCCAGGTCATCCGGGCATCCAATAAGGTCAGCGGCATCATCCAGATAGTCCTGCGTGGCACTGGATTCGCCTATCCTGCGACAGGCATCGCCATCAAACCGATAACCGTTGCCGAAAAATGGCAATGCGTCTGGTGGTGTCACAGGCGCGACAGTACAGGCCGAGACAACAAATGGCAGAACGAAAACAGCGCGCATATCAGGAAATTACCTCATGACAGTAGAGATTTTTCGACTTTGGCTTGTCGGGGTCAATGCAGCCTTGCATGCACAATGTAGGCCTCAATTCGGGTCTCTCCAAGTGTCCTGAGGGCCTCAAGACGGTGCAAACCCTCGATAAGCACAAATCCGGGGCCGTCCTTACGGACTTGAATCGGTGTTTTTTGCCCGTGTTCCAGAATATCATCAGCCAACAGCTGAAGTTTTTCTTTATCCAGCGTTTTGGCGCGCTTTGCAGGCACGCGGATATCGGCAAGGGCAATTGTTCGCTGATCCATGTCGAGATCATGGCGAGTTTGCTGCCAGATAGAAAGAGGAGATATCGACGAGACATCTGAGGAAGCTCAATATTACATTGCCTCATCATACTGTGTTTTGATCTGAGAGAGTCCTGCGCTACAATACCCCGACTGGGCGAACAGGGGGGAATGACTATGTTCAATCCGACCGCAGTGGTGGCCGCGCAATTCGGTGATCATCTTGCCGCAACTTACCTGCAATATTTCTCGGGGCGGAAAGCTGAATACGCGGCCTTTTTGAATGGCAGCGCGCGCATGCTTCTTGAACGTCTGGGAAATTCCGACGCGCTCTATCACAATGCCGAACACACGATGATGGTGACTCTGGTGGGGCAGCAGATCATTCGCGGGCAACTGGTTACCCGTGCGGTGCAACCCGAAGACTGGCTGCATTTCATGGTTGCATTGTTGGTCCATGACATCGGGTACTCCCGCGATATCTGTATTGGAGACACTGACAACGAAGTCGTCATCAACGAGGCAGGAGATCGGATTTGCCCGCCGCGTGGCGCCTCAGATGCGTTTTTAGCCCCTTACCATATCGAACGCGGCAAGCTCTATGCGCGGCAGCGTTTTGCCCAGTCCAACCTGATCGATCAAGAACGGATCGCTCAAGCCATCGAGTACACGCGGTTTCCGGTTCCAGACGATCCAGCGTATCATTGTACGGAAAGTGAGCCTGCGCTTGTGCGGGCCGCCGACCTGATTGGCCAGATCGCCGATCCCTTTTACCATCGTAAAATCGCGGGGCTGTACCACGAGTTTGTCGAAACCGGGTTTGCAGGCAAACTTGGTTACGAGACGCCAATGGATGTCATGGAACAGTTCCCCAATTTCTTTTGGAAGCAAGTCCAACCTCTTATCGGTCCCGCCCTTGGCCATCTGGAGCAAACGATGGAAGGCAAGCAGTGGGTGGCGCAGCTATACAATCACGTCTTTCAGGTGTCACACCGGGCCAGTTGCCTCGGGCCATTCCCGGGCCCAACTAAAAAAGCCGACGCTTCGGAGTAGACTGAGCTTTTTCAAACGCCAAAGCGAACCCGCAAAAGGTCATTAATCTCAGCAGAAGCAGCTTTAGCCCTGCAACGCCTTGACCCCTACATCGCCTTCCGCTTGCGCCCGGATCGCTAGTGCCGCGGCATAGCTTCCAGCGGCCGTGGTATAGTAGGGGATCTTGTCATACAGCGCGATAGAGCGGATGGATTTGGAATCTTCGACCGCCTGCGCACCTTCCGTGGTGTTCATCACCAGATGGATCTGCTCGTTCTTCATCATGTCGGTCACGTCGGGGCGGCCCTCATAGACCTTGTTGACGATTTCACAGGCCAGTCCATGATCCGACAGCCATTCAGCCGTGCCGCGTGTCGCCACCAGGCTGAAGCCCTGCTCCAGCAAAATCCGCGCGGCGGTCAGCATGTCGTCGGTCTTGTCCATATCCTTGATCGACAGAAACGCGCACCCTGTACTCGGCAAGATCGTGCCCGCACCCATCTGCGCCTTTAGGAAGGCGCGCGGGAAATCCCGGTCCCAACCCATCACTTCGCCCGTCGAGCGCATTTCTGGCCCCAATAGCGTGTCAACTCCGGGAAAACGGGCAAAGGGCAGCACCGCTTCCTTGACTGAAAACCAGGGCATTTGGGGATTTGCCAGCGTCATGGGATCACCCAGCGGCAGGACATCGTCATAGGCGGCATCAGCGTCGTAAGGCGCGCGCAGTGGGAAGTTGGTCAGCGGTTCCCCTGCCATGACCCGCGCAGCGATCGAGGCAATTGCGCTGTCGGTTGCCTTGGCCACAAATGGCACCGTGCGCGAGGCACGCGGGTTCACTTCGATCAGATAGATGTCGCCGTCTTTGACCGCGAACTGGATGTTCATCAGGCCCACGACATTCAATGCCAACGCCAGCGCATGGGTCTGTTTTTCGACCTCGGCAATGATATCGGCGGGCAGAGAGTAGGGGGGGAGAGAGCACGCGCTGTCGCCTGAATGAACGCCTGCCTCTTCGATGTGTTGCATGATGCCTGCGACGTGCACATTGGTGCCATCACAGAGCGCATCCACGTCAAGCTCGACCGCGCCTGAAAGATAGCTGTCCAACAAGACAGGGCTGTCACCGGAAACCACGACAGCTTCGGAAATGTACCGCTCAAGGCTGGCCTGGTCGCGCACGATCTCCATAGCCCGGCCGCCCAGCACATAAGAAGGCCGGATTACCAGGGGAAATCCGATGTCGGCTGCGATCTCCAGGGCCTCTGCGTCAGAATGAGCAATGCCATTGTGTGGCTGTTTCAAGCTGAGTTTTTGCACCAACTGCTGGAAGCGCTCACGGTCTTCCGCGAGATCGATCATATCGGGCGTAGTGCCCAGGATCGGGATACCTTCTGCATGCAATGCGGCCGCGATCTTGAGAGGTGTTTGGCCACCAAATTGCACGATCACACCGTGCAGCGTGCCGTTCTCTTGTTCAACGCGCAGGATTTCCATGACGTGTTCAAAGGTCAGCGGCTCAAAATACAACCGGTCCGACGTGTCATAATCCGTTGAGACAGTTTCGGGGTTGCAGTTGACCATGATGGTTTCATAGCCCGCATCCGTCAGCGCGTAGCAGGCATGACAGCAACAGTAGTCAAATTCGATCCCTTGGCCGATACGGTTCGGTCCCCCGCCCAGGATGACGACTTTCTTTCTGTCCGATGGCCGCGCCTCACACTCGACTTCGTCAAAGACGGGGCTTTCGTAGGTAGAATACATGTAGGGTGTCTGCGCCTCGAATTCGGCGGCGCAGGTGTCAATACGCTTGAACACAGCCACGACACCCAGATTGATCCGGGCGCGGCGGACATTATCCTCTGTCCGGCCTGTCAGCTTGGCGAGGCGCGCATCGGTAAAGCCCATCATCTTGAGATGCCGCAGACCTTTTTCAGTCAATGGCAGTCCGTTTTTGCGCACGAAGGCCTCTGCATCAATGATTTCGCGGATGCGGGCCAGAAACCATGGATCAAACATCGTAACGGAATGGATTTCATCATCGCTGAGCCCATAGCGCATGGCCTGCGCAATGGTGCGCATCCGGTCCGGTGTGGCTTTGGCAATGGCTTTGACGACCGATGCCTTGTCTGCAACAGCACCGTGCGGCAGATCGGCAGGGATACCCGGGATGGCGATCTCGTCAAAGCCGGTAAGACCCGATTCCATCGACGCCAGCGCTTTCTGCATGCTCTCGTGGATGGTGCGCCCGATCGACATTGCCTCGCCCACCGATTTCATTGCAGTGGTCAGATTGGGCTCGGCGCCGGGAAACTTCTCAAAGGCGAA
>Ga0102812_10003345_pt1 | contig 10526 bp, 7 predicted proteins | sample ColrivemetaGS713_FD_79334 | JGI IMG/M metagenome (GOLD analysis project Ga0102812, IMG submission 79334) | Estuarine microbial communities from the Columbia River estuary - Flood tide ETM metaG S.713 | ecosystem: Environmental > Aquatic > Marine > Intertidal zone > Estuary | place: USA: Columbia...
AAAAATCGGATTAAACTCAATATTATTAAGGGAATCGACCGATTGAAAAAATTTCAGTTGAATAATGGAGGGATGAGTTATTGGCCCGGAGACAGTGAGCCGAATGATTGGGGGTCTGTTTATGCGGCACATTTTCTGGTTGAATCAAAATTGTTAGGGTATAACACGGGTTTGGTATTGCCGGATTTATTGAAATACCTTAGCGTCAGCTGTAAAGAATTCAGAATTCCTTCCACGATTTCAAAAGACAGTAAAATAACGATTGCACAGGCATACCGTCTGATGGTTCTCGCCAGAGCGGGCAAACCTGATTTTGCGTCGATGAATTATTTATTTAAACAGGAGGGCCTGAACTATTTGTCAAAATGGTACCTGGCAATTGCTTATTCTTACGCTGGGAAAAAATCCATCGGATCTGAATTACTGGCAGGAAAAAATGAGATCATTGATTATCCGGCTTCCGGATTTACATATGGTTCTCAATTGAGGGATTATGCAGTTTTACTTCAGGCATATGATCAAACCGGCATGACTAAGAAAGCAGCCAATCTGCTCAAAGAAATGATAAATATTTATCAAAGCAGAGACTGGTGGTCCACACAAACTACTTCATGGTTCTTTATGACTATTGCGAACCGGATTGATAAGACTAATTCTCCGATGAAAATACGTCTGAAAATGGATGAGAATTCAATGGAATTAAAATCTGAAAAGCCACTTTATTCTTTTGAATTGTCGGAAAAAGAAATGGCGGACCGCAATTTTAACGTTAAGAATGAAGGTGCCTCAGAATTGTTTGTTTCATATATTTCGCAGGGGAAACCCGTTATGGGGGGTGAGGGAGAAAACGCTCAAAGCAAACTCAATATGCAGGTGGAATACCTGGATACTGAGGGGAACATATTGAATATAGACAGACTTAAAATGGGCACCGAATTTAAAGCAAGGATCAGAATCAGTAAATCAGGATTGATCCAAAACGTAGGGGATCTCGCTTTGAATCAAATAATTCCATCTGGATGGGAGATATTAAATTGGCGCATGGATGGCTCAGAAAATCTGAACGCTGCTCTTGATTATCAGGATATCAGAGATGATCGGGTATATAGTTTCTTTAATCTCAGATCGCAGGAAGTTGTTATAGAAATCCCTTTGCATGCCAGCTATCCGGGTAATTATTATTTGCCGCAAATGTTTGCTGAAGCGATGTATGACAATAGCATATATGCCAATATTCCGGGTAAATGGGTGGAAGTAGTCCGGTAAAACAGGTTTTATTGACCAGACAAAAAGAGACTGAAAAGAAAAATATGAAAAGAAGATCCTTTGGGAAATTAACGGCTATGGGGCTTGGTGCTGGTCTTATTTCATGTGCGCCACAGAGCATAATTTACCGAAAAACACCACATAAAAATCAAACTGTTAAACCTGAAAAACTAAAAGAAGGAGATATTATAGGATTAATTGCTCCGGCAAGCCCATTTTTAGAGGAACAATTCAAAAGAGCTACTGATCAAATACTTAGCCTTAAATTCAGGGTAAAGTATGGTAAGAATTTGAATGAAAAATATGGTTATCTGGCTGGCAGTGATCAACAGCGGGTTGATGATATTCATGCCATGTTTGCAGATCCTGACGTAAAAGCGATTTGGTGCATTCGGGGTGGTTACGGAACCACCAGATTATTGCATTTAATCGATTTTGATCTGATCAGCCGCCATCCAAAATTGTTGATCGGATATAGCGATGTCACGGCCCTGCTCCAGGCTATTTTTATCAAAACCGGAATGGTGGGTGTTCATGGACCAGTGGCGGCGTCAGAATTTACTGATTATACACAAGAGCATTTTCTGGATCTGGTAACAAAAGTCCAGGATAAAAGCGTTATCCGCAGGTTTGACAATGATGAAGAAGCGGAATCAGGAAATAAACCTCAGATTATCAGGTCCGGTAAGATGGTGGGTGAACTTGCAGGTGGAAATCTAAGTTTGCTGGCTGCACTTGCCGGAACTGAATTTCAACTTAATGCAAAGGGTAAATTGGTATTTATTGAAGATGTGGGTGAAAAACCATATCGAATCGACCGGATGCTCACACAATTGCTTCATACCGCCAAATTGGATCAGGCAGCGGGTATTATATTAGGCGTATTTGAGGATTGTGAGGCCGGTGAAAATAACAGATCTCTGAGTTTAATTGAGACTTTTAAGGATAGATTAGGTAATCTTGGAATTCCTGTTTATTATGGTTTTTCATTTGGGCATATCGAAAATATGTGTTCAATTCCTATAGGCATAAAAGCCAGTTTTGATCCGGACAAAAATGAGCTTACTCTTTTGGAAAGTGCGGTTGTCTGAAATGAGCAGAACTAAAATTTACTGAACAGAATGTAACATTATGAAATTGAGAAGCCGTATATACGAATTACAGCTGAAACATACTTTTGGAATTTCAAGGTCAACCCGGGACGTTCAAAGAACACTCATCATCGAATTGGAACAGGGTGGCAAGAAAGGATATGGTGAAGTCACGGAGTCAGAATATTATCATGCAAGTCTGGAAAAGATGCAAACCAGACTGGAACAACTAATGCCTCTGATAAAAGACTATCAGTTAGCTGACCCTGAACAATTCTGGGATTATTTAAATCGTCAACTCGACAACGAAAGGTTTTTACATTGTGCCATTGACGTCGCAGCTCATGATCTTTTTGGTAAATTAAATAATAAACCCTTGTATCAGATCTGGGGACTGAAATGGAAGAATATTCCGCTGACAAATTTTACCATCGGCATAGATACAATACAGAAAATGGAGGAGAAATTGAAAGAGCAACCCTGGCCTTTATATAAAATTAAACTGGGAACAGACAATGATCTTCAGATTATTCAATCGCTTAGAAATTGTACCACTGCCACTTTTAGGGTTGATGCCAATGCTGCCTGGACAGCCGAACAAACCATTAAAAATGCCGCGAAGTTAGCTGATCTCGGAGTAGAATTTATAGAACAACCGATGCATCCGGAAGCCTGGGCTGAGATGCAAATGGTGAAAACGAAATGTGCACTTCCATTGATGGCAGATGAAGCATGCAAAACTGAAAGGGACCTGGATGATTGTGCGACAAGTTTTGATGGGATCAATGTAAAATTGATGAAAGCAGGTGGCCTGACACCGGCAAGACGAATGTTGCTCAAAGCCAGAAAACTTGGATTGAAAACGATGGTAGGATGCATGACAGAATCTTCAATCGGGATAGCTGCTATTGCACAATTATTGCCGTATCTGGATTATGTAGATATGGATGGTGCATTGCTTTTGAAAAACGATATTGCCAATGGAGTAAATATTGAAGATGGAGTGATCCGAAAACCTAAGAATCCGGGTACAGGTTCGATTTTAATACAAGAAATGTAGCAGGAATTTCAACCAAAATAGAATAAAAAAAAGCCACAATATTATTGTGGCTTTTTAATTTATGGAACAAGAAGAAAATTATCCTTCCTTAACGATTAATTCTTTCTCTATCACATCGATGAATGCTGATTTAGGAAGTGCGCCTGCTTGCATCATTGGTTGCTTATCCATAGGAATAAACAGAAGACTTGGAATACTTCTGATCTGGAATACAGATGACAATTCTCTTTCTGCCTCAGTATCTACTTTGTATATGATGATATCATCCTTATACTCTTCAGACAATTCTTCCAAAACCGGAGCTACTATTTTACAAGGATTACACCAATCTGCATAAAAATCTATGATTGCAGGCTTATCACCTTTGTATTTCCATTCCTTATCTGATGTGTAATCAAAAATTTCATCCAAAAATTTTTGCTGTGTTAATTTAACTGTTGCCATTTCTTTTATTTGTAATTATTATAAATTAATGTTTGTGTATCTGACATATTATTATCAGAAATGATGCCATGCCTTAATTTATCCATTTTGTCTGTCAATATGGCATAAATTCAACTTTAACTAATTAAAACATGACATAAAGGATATAATAATTTATGGAAATACTATGAACTGGTTTTTTGTATGGCTTGACTCATAAATCGATATAGTTCTTTCAATTCAGGGTAATCTTTCAAAAAATCAAGATGATGTTCAATCGTTTTTTGGTCTTTTCGAATTGCAGGCCCGGTTTGCATGTCTTTGGGGTCTTTGTCCTGAATTTTAGCAGCTGTTTCCAGAATCAAAGGTTTAATATTTGAAAAGTCAAGGTCATTGTTTTTTAACAAAGTTGCAGAAACCTGAAAGAGGTAGTTACTGAAATTGTTACTGATCACTGCTGCAACATGCAAAACCATTCTTTGTTTATCACTAATTATCTGTATCTTCTTTGATAATGTTTTTGCAAGCGCTGCTAGTTCTTTTTCAGTTTTTGTATCTGAAGCAGTAATGAAAAATGGAATCTCAGAAATAATTAATTCCCTGTTTTTACTAAAGGTCTGAAGCGGGTAGAATACGCCAAAATGACTAAAAAAGCGCTGCAATGTGGTTGAAGAGGCAGAACCTGAAGTATGGGCAATAATTGCTTTAGGATTGGAGTGTTTATGTATCGACTTAGCTACGGGAACAATGGCATCATCCGGCACACATAGCAGATATAATTGACTGTTTTTAGGTATTTTATCAGCCTGGTCAGTGAAATCCGAATCAACTTGCAGGGCTAGCTTTTTGGCTTTATCAATACTTCGACTATGGATACAATCAATGGTCAGCCCTTTTTTGTAAAAAGAAAGTGAAAGATGCGTAGCAACATTCCCCGCACCGATTATGCATATATGCCGGATCATCGAACAAAAATATCAATTATCTTTAATTAAATGGATAACTTGCTTAAACTCTTGATAATTGTATGCTTGAATAATCAAAAACATAACGAAGGAAACCTATTCACATTCAATAATTTTGAAATTTTATCAAGCTTCTTTTACATTTTCATTACATTTATTGTTCAACCTTAAAATCTATAATTTATATGCGTATTTCCTCAATCCTAATTATTTTACTTTTTGGTTTTTTAACCCATGCTCAAGCTCAGGAATTTGATACAAATACCGATACGATTCCGGACAATTTATATGGTGGATTGTCATTTAGAAATCTGACTCCTGCCTTTGTTTCCGGTAGGATTGCTGATTTTGCAGTAAATCCCAATAATCATTCTGAGTATTATGTTGCCGTCGCTTCCGGTCATATCTGGAAAACAATCAATAACGGAACAACCTTTAAAGCAGTTTTTGATAATTATAAATCCTGGTCCATCGGTTGTCTTGCAATGGATCCCAATAATAGCAATGTTGTTTGGGCTGGAACGGGAGAAAATAATCATCAAAGAGCAATTGGATATGGAGATGGCGTTTATAAAACACTTGATGGAGGAAAGAGCTGGAAAAACATGGGTCTTGAAAAATCCATGCAAATCGGGATGATACAGATCGACCCTAGAAATTCTGATGTGGTGTACGTCGCTGCGGAAGGTTCAATCTGGGGCCCGAATGAAGAAAGAGGTTTATATAAAACAACGGATGGTGGTAAAAGCTGGAATAAAATATTTGAAATCAGTGTAAATACGGGGGTGAATAATGTAGTTCTTTCACCGGATAATCCTGATATCATTTACATTACAACTGAACAAAGAAGGCGCAGAACGCAAATGCGTATTGGTGGAGGACCGGAATCAGCTGTGTATAAATCAACGGATGCAGGTGAGAATTTCAGAAAGCTCACAAATGGAATTCCGGGCGTTGATAAAGGAGGAATGGGTATCGCAGTTTCTCCCGTTGATCCGAATGTAGTTTATGTTATGGTTGAAGCCGCTTTGGGGAAGGATGGATTTTTCAGGTCAACCGACAGGGGAGAGAGCTTTAACAAAATGAGTAGCTATAGTACAAGCGGACAGTATTATGGGGAAATTTATTGTGATCCGATAGACGTGAACACAATTTATTCAACAGAGACTGTATCCAAATTTTCCGTGGATGCTGGAAAAACATGGCAAAATATTGGGAATAATCACAGGCACGTGGATGATCATGCGCTTTGGATCGATCCAAATGATACAAATCATTTTATTATTGGGGGCGACGGTGGTGTATATGAAACATTTGACAGGGGCAGTCATTTTATACATAAAACCAATTTACCTCTTACCCAGTTTTATAGAGTAGGCGTTGATAATACTGAGCCATTTTATTTTGTATATGGTGGTACCCAGGATAATAGCAGTTTGGGAGGGCCATCTTCCAGTTTGTACAGGGATGGTATTTCAAGAGGGGAATGGGTAATTACGCTGGGTGGAGACGGCTTCTGGCAGGCAGTTGATCCGAATGATCCCAATATCGTCTATTCAGAATATCAATACGGTAACGTAAGCCGGCACGATAAACAAAGTGGCGAGAATACAAATATTAAACCCAGGGAACGACTTGGAGAAGAAAGTTATAAATGGAATTGGAATACGCCGCTGATCTTGAGTAATCATCAATCGACCAGATTATACATGGCCGCCAATAAGGTTTTTAAAAGTGATGACAGAGGGGCGTCCTGGGAGGTGATAAGTGATGATATCACGACAGGCTTGTCGAGGGATACCTGGCCCGTGATGGATCAGTATTGGAGTGTGGATGCACTTGATAAAAATGTTTCTACTTCACTTTATGGCACTGCCGTAAGTTTGGCAGAATCCCCGTTAGATGAGCAACTGATTTTTGTTGGTACCGACGATGGTTTGGTTCATATTAGTCAGGATATGGGTGCTAGCTGGAGTAAGATTAATAGTTTTCCGAATGTACCTGAATTTACATATGTGAGTGACATCCTTCCTTCAAAATACGATAAGAATGTAGTCTTTGTGACTTTTGATAATATAAAACACAATGATTTCAAACCTTATATTTTAAAAAGTGAAGACTTGGGAATTTCATGGTCAAATATCAGCAACGATTTGCCTGAAAATGGGACCGTTCATACGATTGAACAAGATTTTGTAAATGCGGATCTGCTATTCGCAGGAACTGAATTTGGCGTTTATTTTAGTGCAAATGGCGGCAATCAGTGGATTCAGTTGAAATCAGGTATTCCAACGATCTCGGTTAAAGACATAGCCATCCAGGAAAGAGAATGCGATCTGGTTTTAGCCAGCTTCGGGCGAGGATTTTACATCCTTGACAATTATGCTCCTTTGAGAGAAATTGCATTGGCAACGGCAGATGAGAATGGCTATTTATTTCCTGTAAAAGATCCGATTCAGTTTATGAGTAAAAGTAGGGGCGGATATGGATTTGGATCCATGCCTTATTATTCTGCTAACAGGGAATATGGAGCAATTTTTACTTATTACCTAAAAGACATTCCCAAGACGAAAAACCAATTGAGAAAAGAAAAAGAAAAGGAATTATTTAAAAATAAAGAGCGAATACCAATTCCGACCCCGGCCGAATTAGAAGAAGAAAAGAAGGAGGTCAAACCTTATCTTGAGTTTTCAATTTATGATGAACATTCACAGCTTGTCAGAAGGATTAATAATAATCCTTCGAAAGGAATCAATCGAATAAGCTGGAACCTTAGATTTCCTTCAGTCAACCCCGTTTGGGGCTCTGAAAACAGCTTTGATCCGTTAGCACGACAATCAAGTGCTATGCCGGTTATGCCAGGTAAATATATGGTTGAATTAAAATTGATCGCCTCGGATACTGTTTTAAGCATTGGATCCAGGCAGCCATTTGTTGTGAAATCATTGGATAATGTAACATTGCCTGCTGAGAATAAAGAAGAATTGTTGGCCTTCCAAAAGAAAGCTGCGGAAATTGGCAAAGTGATCAGAGGGGCTTCAAAACAGTTGGATGAACTGGAAGAAAAAGCCTATTACATCAAAAAAACTGTGCATCAGATTCCTGAAGAAAATTTTGCCTTGGTTAAAGCCATTGATAAAGTAATACAAGAAATTAGCGATATTAAATGGTTGTTCAATGGGGAAGTGCCTAAGGCAAGTTCCGAAGAACGTATACCGGCACAAGTTACGATCAATGATAGACTGGGGGCTTTGGAAACGGTGTCGGGAAGAACAAGTTCTGGTGTGACCGGAACTCAAAGGGAAGTGTATTCCATACTTGAAAAGGAGTTGCCACCGGTTTTGGAAAGATTGGATAAGTTGACAAATAAAGATATTACGGAAATAGAGGTTATGCTGGATGCAATCGGAGCCCCATGGACTCCGGGAAGAGTACCGAAATGGAAAAAAGACCAAAGTAATTAGGGAGATAAAGCGATTTAAAACCTTTTTATTGGTTTTTTATTGGCACAAGAACAGCATAAGGCCTTGTTTTTGTCTCTTTAACTTATTGAAAGTTGTTTAAACTTTGTAATTATTTTAACTTGAAACTTTAATAGCTGAAATAATGAAAAAATTGTGGTTCATATTTCTGGGTTTATACCTGGTTTCTTGTACAGAGGAAGCGCTGTTTATCAATCAAAATTGTTTGGAATTTGTTTCTGAAGAAAATGCCGAATACTGTGATGATGAATCATTGGACGAAGATAAGTATTGTGAAGTGCGGTATGCCGGCCAATTTTCACTGACAGAGCAGTCTAAAAATTTTCTTCCCCTTTATTGCTTGGAAGTAGGACAGACCATTAATTACCAAAATGAGTCAGGTGAATTAATGGAATTTATTGTTTTGGATAAAGGCTACTATAAAGGTCACAGAATCGTTTCTCAGGGAACTGCATGTGATGATTTTTCGGGAAAAGCTTTATTGGATTGCATTGATCATGACCGGGCATTTATCAGGATAAAATCTGAAAGCAAAACACTAGAATTGGAATTGGTCACGCTACCCGATACAAAAGATAAAACACTGGGAAATGTGGGCGATTTCTTGAATGTGTTTCGAGAAGAAGTACCCAATTATTTTGTTAAGGAATGGAGTATGGTAGTTGACCAACGTAGCTTGAGTTATGAAAATGAAAACTGTCTTCAGACTTTTGAAAGTATGGATTTAAATGGACAGACATTTCATGATGTGATCACTTTTGACCCTGCTCAGAATTGTGCACACTATACTTATTATTTCAATGAGGAATTGGGTATGGTTGGATTTAAAAGGTCAGACGGACAAGTCTGGACATTGAAATAATTGACTATTTTTCCCGGAATGAAATAATTTATCTTCATTCTTCTAATAATTTTGTCGAAAACCAGCTTATTGAAGAATTCTGAAATCAGTTTTTCATTTAAAAATTATATTTGCAATACAATATCAAATTTGTATAATATAAAATTTACAGATATTCCTTTATAATTCTACACCATGCTGAGAAAAATCTACATATTTATTTTTTCCTTCCTGATCGTTATTGGTTTGGTTGTAGGCATTTTATTCAAGGAATGGATTTGGGGACCGAATGTAAAAAAAGACCTAAAATCCTATGAGTTATATATACCTACCGGTTCTTCGTACAAGGATGTGCTTAAAGAATTGAAAGATGATAGGTGGCTTAAAAATTATGCCTCATTTCGTTTCGTGGCGAGAATGATGCAGTACAATAACGAAAAAGTTCCACCGGGTAAATACGTACTTGAACCTGGCATGAGCAATCGTGGACTGATATCTAAGATCAGAGCGGGTAAGCAGACCATGGTGAATATCACTTTTAATAATGTCAGGTTCAAAGAGAATCTTGCAGGCAAGATTGCCAATTATATCGAAGAGGATTCATTAAACATTGTAGGACTGCTGCAAAATCAGGAATTTTGTCAGGTTCGTGGCTTGGATACAAACACCATTATGACGCTTTTTATTCCTAATACTTATGAGTTTTACTGGAATACTAGTGCGCTGCAGCTTGTTCGCGGAATGGAAAAAGAACACGCAAAATTCTGGAAAGCCATGGACAGGATGCAAAAGGCTGATTCGCTTGGATTAACAAAAGAAGAAGTATTCACTTTGGCTTCGATCGTCGAAAAAGAAACACTGGTGAATGATGAAAGACCTGAAGTGGCAGCGGTTTATCTCAACCGATTGAAAAAAGGTATGCTTCTTCAAGCAGACCCAACGGTCGTATATGCTGTTGGAGATTTTAGTTTAAGACGGGTTCTTAATAAACATCTTAAAATAGATTCTCCTTATAATACTTATGTCTATTCTGGCCTCCCGCCAGGACCTATCTGTATGCCTGATATTGGAACGATAGATGCTGTTTTGAATCCCAATAATCACAACTACATTTACTTTTGCGCAAAGCCAAATGGAGGAGGCAGACATGCTTTTGCAAAAACACTCCGGGGGCACATGAAAAATGCCAGGGCTTATCAAAGTTGGTTAAAATCAAGAAACATTAGATAGTAACACATAGTAATTAAATTACATATGAAACTTTAATTTTAATAGTTTTCATATCCAGACTTGTTTAAACAAGGATTCAATAAGGAGTAAAAGCTTTTTATATTGTGTAAAATTAATTCTTACTAAAAGCAGATTTATTTATTTAGAAATGGCCAATGTAAAGTTTGA